>ERZ808035.37-NODE-37-length-186768-cov-7.187310_pt1 | contig 186768 bp, 176 predicted proteins | sample MGYA00380189_ERZ808035 | MGnify/ENA primary metagenome ERZ808035 (study PRJEB31490, sample SAMN06133407) | mouse gut metagenome | isolation source: M5_1 | host: mice | place: China: Chengdu | collected 2015-05 ... | reverse complement strand
CCTAAATCGTCCCCAAAACCGATTTTGGCTCCCCTGCATCTATAAAAACGGGCAAAAACTGGTTAATTTTCACTCCAATTTTTGCCCGGGGAGCACAACATCTTGTGGTTTAGACCCCCCTAATTCTTCTCTTTTCCACAATACTGCATCATTATTATTACCTCAACGTGCCCCGTATGCCCAAACTGGTCCACAGCCCTAGCCCTCTTCAGCTCATACCCTCCCCCGCGCAGCACCTTCAAATCCCGCGCCAGCGTAGCCGGATCACAGCTCACATATACAATCCGCTTCGGCTGCATGGCAAGCATGGTTTCCAGACACTTTTCATCACACCCCTTGCGTGGCGGATCAACCACAATCACATCGGGATGCCGCATCTGCTCATCCGATGCACCGTTCCCCTTATAAAACCCCGGCAGCACTTCCTCCGCCTTTCCCACTAAAAATTCTGCATTCGTTATCCCGTTCCTGCGGGCGTTCTCTTTCGCATCCTCTATTGCCTGGGGAATGACTTCCACCCCGTAAACTTTCCTTGCCCGTTTTGCCATGAACAGGGATATCGTCCCGATACCGCAGTACAGATCCCACACGGTCTCCTGCCCGGTCAGTCCCGCGTATTCCAGTGCGAGACCATAGAGCTTTTCGGTCTGCCGAGGATTTACCTGATAAAATGACAGCGGTGAAATCCGAAATGTAATTCTTTCTTCGTTTCCTGTACCTTCATCCGCCCTCCCGGCCGTTCCAAAGTCTGTCGAGTCCAAAACACGGAGGCTGTCCTCAATCCATCCTCTCCCCCAGAGCACTCGTATTTCCTGCCCCATAATCACATTCGTTTTTTCCCTGTTTACGCTAACCGAAATGCTGACAATCCTCTTGCACGGTATTTCCCGCCCTTCCATTTGTACTGATTGTTCACACACGCCGGCAGACACTTCATCATCAGCTGCAGACTGCCCGCTGTCCCCCGCCAAAACAGTCCCCTCAAGCAGCAGCCCCGTCAGCCTCTCTACCAATTTATCTTCTTCCGGCAGCCTTTTCCCGTTAATCACAAGGCACACCATAATCTCCCCGGAAGTAAATCCCGTGCGGATTAGCACATGCCGCACCAGACCTTCTCCCGTGCTTTCCAGGTAGGCGCTCACGCCGTTCTCTCTCATATAAGATAGAACTGCCTCCAAAATCACCTGGTTCTCAGGTGGTCCTAAGGGGCAATCCATATTGGCAATGATATCGTGCGTTCTTCCCGCATAAAAGCCGGCAACCAGATTTCCCGCCCTGTCATATCCCACAGGGTACTGCGCCTTATTGCGATAATGCCACGGCTCTTCCATCCCGACTATCGGTTCCATAACCGCATCAATGAGCTTCGGCGCAAAACCGCCGATCCGCTGTAAGTGATTGCATACTTTATTCTGCTTATAGGCAAGCTGTCTCTCATAGCCCATCGCCTGAATCTGACAGCCGCCGCACTGTCTGTGGAAGGCGCATTTTGGTTCCACACGAAAAGGAGAAGGCGTCGCCACCTTCTCTACTCTCGCATAGCCATAATTTTTCTTACATTTGGTAATACGCGCTTCAATGACGTCGCCGATCACGGCGTCTTTTACAAACAGGGTATACCCATCCGCCTTCCCGATGCCCTCACCGTCATTTCCAATATCTTCTATCGTAATTCGGACGATATCATTCTTTTTATATTCCATGCTTTTCACTCCAAACTCGTTCCGCGCAGATTCGATTCAAACAGCCTGTTGTACCCAAGCCACCCCTTCTCCGTACTATTTTCCAAAATCTCCGCAAAGGTCTCCATCTTTGCGTCCACATTATCTGCAAAGTTTAACGCCACTGCTTCCACAATTGCAGGCTTCTTGGGTGATCCAAATTCAAACTCCCCATGGTGGGAAAGAATGCAGTGTTTCAGTTCATTGGCAAGCAGTGCCGGGAATCCCTCTATAGCCCGGACTTTCTCTCCGATCATCTCACTGCCGATCACAATATGTCCGAGAAACTGTCCGTCGTCCGTATAGTCATTCTTCGGGAAAAGCGACAGTTCTTTCGTCTTGCCGATATCATGGCAAATCGCCGCCGTAATCAGCAGATCCCTGTTAAGAACCGAATACTGGGTACAAAAATAATCGCAGAGTCTTGTCACCGCCAACGTATGCTGTAGCAGACCGCCCACAAACCCATGGTGTACCGTCTTGGCTGCCGAGGACTGGCGAAAAGCTTTGGTAAAAGCTGCATCTTTTACAAAAAACGCCTCCAGCAGCTGATGCAGATACGGATTTTTCACGCTTCCTATCAAATCCAGAAGCTCCTTCATCATATCCTCCGCCTTAAATTTACTGACAGGCAGATACTCCGCCGGATCGTACTCGCCCTCCTTACATTTGCGCACACGCTTTACATTTACCTGAAGCGCCCCTTGGAAACTGGTGACATCACCGTACACCTCTATGTAATCCATGCTGTCAAAATCTTCTATCCCCGCATTGTTCGGATCCCAGATCTTAGCGTCTATGGTGCCTGTCTTATCCTGCAGAATCACATTGTCATAAGGTTTCCCGTTTTTGGTCACCGCCGACTGCTTATGCTTACACAGGTAAACATCAAACATTCTGTCGCTTTCCTTGTAGTCCTTGATATACTTCATTGTATCTACCTTTCCTTTCTGTTCCCTGTTAAGCCGCTTGTTTGGTCATCCACGCCGTACATATATTCAGCCGTATGTTCCAACCGTTACCAGCTCCCCAGCGTGACATCCACGTTCATCTCGTGCCCCTGTCTCGTCAGCGTAACAGTCAGCACATCCCCGGGTTTCGACGACTGTAAAATCCCCAGAAGTTCACTGTAAGTCGTAATCTCCGTACTTCCCACCCGGGTCACCACGTCGCCGCTCTGAATACCAGCCGCCATAGCCGGCGAATCTATTTCAATTTCTCTGATATATGTGCCCGCAGGGGTATTAATCTGTGTATCTTCAATGGCTTCCTTCGGCACATCCGCCCCATGCACACCCAGATATGCGCGTTCTTTATCGTTTGACATCTGTTCAATCGTGCGTTTCAACTCCGTGATACCGTAAGCCGTGAGCAGATTACTCATATCGTTTCCTGTATTGACATTGTCTATAATACCGATTACCATACCCTTTAAGTTGATCAATACGCCCGTCGCATTGCGGCTCCCGTAAATATCCGTTGTAATTCTCTTATAGGCGGAATCCGGGCGGTCGATTACCGTCCCCGTGGAAGTCACCATGCCATAGCTGATGGAACCGCCGGTGCCAAGAGGACTTCCCAGCGCCACCACCGGCGTCCCCAGCAGGTTGGTATTAGAGCTTCCCAATTCTGCAATGTTGATTTTCTCCATTGTCGCACTGCCCACAGCAGAAAGCGGCACCGACAAAATCGCCAAGCCTGTATTCTCGTCTTTCTGCACCAGCTCCGCCTCCACCTGGGTCTGGTCACAGAAAGTTACCTCTATGCTGTCCGCCCCATTTAAATTCCCCGCACTGACTAAGATAAGCAGGGCTTTTTCGTTGTTGGCCACAATCACGCCGGAAGCCGAGGCAACATTTTCGTATATATTATTAAACCAGTCTACATCTGAAGTAACGCCCGCCACAGTAACTACCGCGCGGCACGCATCATCTGCCAGCGTCCGCAGTTCCCCGTAAATCGACTGATAATCTTCGAGTGTAAACTCCCTCTCCACCTGAGACAGCACTTCCTGAATCTGCTCGTCTACCATCTCCAGATCCACCTGGTCAGGTGTCTGCGGCTCCGCATCCTCCTCTGTAACCAGCATGTCCTCCGGTTTCATCTCCTCAATCGGTGTCTCTTCGGGAAATGCCACTTCCTTTGGCTCTTCCTCCGGGTAGAGGCGGTTACTGATCACCGGCTCCAACACCAGAAAGGTAAAGCATGCCACAAGGCCGAATACCACCGCCATAACTGCGGTAATCACTGTTCGACGGAGAAGTTTTTTCTTATTGACGGGCTTCTGCTTGATCTTTTCCCGCATAAATTCCGCCTGCACAGAGGGCGTATACTCCGCCTGCTCCTTTATCGGTTCCTCTTCAGTTTTATTTCGTTCTTTTTCCTGTTCAGACATATAGCTGCCCTCAAAATACAATGGATTATCATACTCGCAAATCCGCGCTGACGCGCTCTATGTCCGATTTCATCGGACATTTGCTCGTTAATGGCGCAGGAAAAACAAATGCCTGCTTCGCAGTCGCTTATTTTTCCATTGCGCTCATTATATCATACCCCCTGCTGCATGACAAGAAATCGGGTCCGGCAAAACACGGCATTCCCGATAGTATTTTTCCCCTGTTTGTGGTAGGATAGTGCATAGAAACAATATTGGGAAATTATGAGGTAACTATGAACAGTAAAGTATTAAGGGTTTTAGAATATCATAAGATTATCGACCGTCTTACGGAAAAAGCTTCTTCCGAACCGGGCAAACGCCTTGCGGCAGCGCTTGTTCCCATGACGGACTTAGAGGAAATCAAAACGGCGCAGACCCAGACGGCGGATGCCCTGGGACGTCTTTTTGCCAAAGGCTCCACCTCCTTTGGCAGCAACAAAGATCTGGGAATGAGTTTAAAATCGCTGGAAGTGGGAAGTGTCCTTTCCGCTGCCGAGCTTTTGCGCATCGCCTCTTTTCTGGAAAACGTAAACCGCATCAAGACTTACGGCCGCAAAGACAGGGACGACATTCCCGGCGATTCTCTGGACGTCTATTTTGACAGCCTGGAACCGCTCACGCCTTTAGCAAACGAGATTAACCGCTGCATTCTTTCCGAGGAGGAAATCGCCGATGACGCAAGCCCTGCTTTAAAGCGCATCCGCCGCAGTATGGCAATTACCAACGACCGAATCCACTCACAGTTAAATTCTATGATAAACGGTTCTCTGCGCACCTATCTGCAGGACGCCGTGGTAACCATGCGCGACAATCGCTACTGTATCCCTGTGAAATCCGAGTATAAGGGACAGGTGCCGGGCATGGTGCACGACCAGTCCTCCACAGGCTCCACCTTTTTTATCGAGCCTGCGGCAGTTGTGAACCTGAATAATGAATTGAAGGAACTGGCCATAAAGGAGCAGGAGGAGATTGAGGCTGTTCTTGCCTCCTTAAGCGCGCTGGCCGCATCCCACACGGAAGCCCTTGCCGAAAACCAGAAGTCCATGACTATGTTGGATTTTATCTTCGCCAAGGCTTCCCTTGCCATGGAACAGAACGCCACTATGCCGCTTTTTAATACGGACCACCAGATCCGCATCCGCAAAGGGCGGCATCCCCTGATCGACAAAAAGGCAGTCGTGCCCGTGGATATCCTTCTGGGGATCGACTTTGACCTGTTGATTATTACGGGACCAAACACCGGCGGTAAGACTGTGGCATTAAAGACGGTAGGGCTTTTGACGCTGATGGGACAGGCCGGGCTGCATATTCCCGCCCTGGACCGTTCGGAGCTTTCTGTTTTCCGCGAAGTCTATGCCGATATCGGGGACGAACAGAGTATTGAACAGAGTCTTTCCACGTTTTCTTCCCACATGACGAGCATCGTATCTATTTTGCAGGAAGCGGACACGGATTCTCTCTGCCTATTCGACGAGCTGGGCGCAGGAACCGATCCCACAGAAGGCGCGGCTCTTGCCATCTCGGTTTTGGATTATCTGCACAACAGGGGCATCCGTACCATGGCTACCACGCACTACAGTGAATTAAAAGTCTATGCGCTCTCCACGCCTTTCGTGGAAAATGCATGCTGTGAATTTAATGTGGAAACGCTGCGTCCCACCTACCGGCTCCTGATCGGGATTCCCGGCAAGAGCAACGCTTTTGCCATCTCCTCCCGTCTGGGACTGCCGGATCATATCATAGAGGATGCCAAACGGCACATTACGCAGGACAAGGAGAGTTTTGAGGACCTGCTCGCGAATCTGGAAAACAGCCGCCTGACTATCGAGAAGGAGCAGGCTGAAATTGAAGCCTACAAACAGGAGGTACAGGCTTTAAAAGAACGTCTGGAATCCAAACAGGAGAAAATTGACCAGTCCCGCGACCGCATCATAAGAGAGGCGAACGAAGAGGCACGCGAAATCTTACAGAACGCGAAGGAACTGGCAGACGAAACCATCCGCACTTTCCAGAAGGCAGGCGCAGCCACTTCCATCAAAGATTTGGAAAAATCGCGCCGCAAGGTGCACGACAAGATTTCAGAGAAAAACGAAAAGCTTACATTGAAAAGTGACAAGCCTACCCACAAAGTGCTAAAACCGAACCAAATCCGGCTGGGTGACAGTGTAAAAGTCGTGTCCATGGGTTTAAAAGGCAGCGTCAGCTCCCTTCCCGACAAAAACGGAAGGCTTTTCGTACAGTGCGGTATCATCCGTTCCCAAGTTTCCCTTTCGGACCTGGTGCTCCTCGAGGAAGAAACGGTAAAAACCGAAAAAATGCAGCGAGGTTCTTCCGGCAAGCTAAAAATGTCCAAGTCCTACTCTGTCTCTACGGAAATTAATCTTCTCGGCAAGACGGTGGACGAGGCGCTTTCCGAACTGGACAAATATCTGGACGACGCCTATCTCGCCCATCTCCCGAGCGTCCGCATTGTGCACGGCAAGGGAACAGGGGCCCTGCGAAAAGCCGTGCAGGGATATTTGCGCAAAAATCGAGTAATAAAAAGCTTTCGGCTGGGCGAATTCGGGGAAGGCGACGCGGGTGTTACCATTGCCGAGTTTAAAGACTGAGTTATCATTTCAATACGGAGGTTACCATGATAAACAAACAAAAAATCCTGATTGTAGACGACGACAATAATATTGCAGAGTTGATTTCGCTCTACCTCACAAAGGAATGCTTCGAGACAATGATTGTCAACGACGGAGAATCCGCATTGACGGCAGTAGACAGTTTTGAACCAAACCTGATGCTTTTGGATCTGATGCTGCCGGGTATCGACGGGTATCAGGTCTGCCGGGAGGTTCGCTCAAAATCCCAGCTCCCTATTATTATGCTTTCCGCAAAAGGAGAAGTATTTGACAAAGTTCTCGGACTGGAGCTGGGCGCGGACGACTACATGGAAAAGCCTTTCGATTCCAAAGAGCTGGTTGCACGTGTCAAGGCAGTGCTTCGCCGCTACAAACTGGCGGCATCGGAGCCGAAAGCCTCCGACGTAAAAAGCGTGGAATACCCGGATCTGATTATCAATCAGACTAACTACTCTGTTATTTATATGGGCAAACCTATCGAACTGCCGCCCAAGGAACTGGAACTTCTCTACTTCCTTGCTTCCTCCCCGAACCGGGTCTTTTCCAGAGAGCAGCTTTTGGACCAGATCTGGGGATATGAATATCTCGGAGACAGTCGTACGATTGACGTCCACATCAAGCGGCTCCGTGAAAAAATTGACGATCATGAGTGCTGGAGAATTGCGACGGTGCGGGGTATCGGTTATAAATTCCATGTGCATGATAATAAATTTTAAAGCCCGCGACGCTGGCGGTTTTACGAGGTTTTTATATGCGGAAGACACTTTATTTAAAATTAATACTTGCCTATATCATATTCGGGTTGTTTGGATTCGTGGTAGTAGCCACTTTTGTGTCTGACATGACTTTCAATCATCTCACCAAGGAAAAGGCGGACGCCCTCTACCGGGAAGCCACATTGATCGCCAACACTTATGCAACCGACCTGTACAATACGGAAGTGTCTCTGGAAACGGTAAAGACACAGTTAGACGCGTTGGACACCTACTTAAACGCCACAATCTGGATTATCAATCCTTCCGGGCGTATGGTCCTGGACTCCTCCGCCCCGGTGGATGTGGAAAATGAGATTGTCGTTGAAAATTTTGATCCCACCATCACCGCAGGCTCTTACTACACGGTCGGCGACTTTTTCAGGACCTTCGACGAAGAGATGCTGAGTGTCTTTGCCCCCATTACCTCCGGGTATAAAGTAAAAGGCTATGTGGTGATCCACGCCTCACTCGGCAGTATACAGACAGAGACAAACCAGCTGTTAAATATTTCTTATATCATGCTGCTCATCCTGTTTTTACTGTCCCTTATAATTCTGATCTTTTTCACAGAGATGGTTTATATTCCCCTTCGCAAAATTACAGAGGCGACGGAGCAGTACGCCAGCGGGAATATGCACTACGAATTTAGTGTGGAGAGCGAAGATGAAATGGGATATCTCGCCGCCACCCTCTCCTATATGGCAAGCGAAATCGCCCGCTCGGAGGATGACCAGAAAAAGTTTGTGGCAAATGTCTCCCATGACTTCCGCTCGCCCTTGACTTCCATCGACGGGTATTTGAAAGCCATGCTGGACGGCACGATCCCCCCGGAAATGTATGAAAAATATTTAAATATTGTGCTAAATGAGACAAGCCGTCTGACTAAGCTGACGAACAGTCTTCTGACCCTCAATAACCTGAATACGAAGGGCATCATGCTGAACAAAACGGACTTTGAAATTAACACGGTTATCCGCAATGTCGCCGCCACCTTCGAAGGCACCTGCCGGCAGAAGATGATCGGCATCGAGCTGGTACTCACAGGCGACGAGATGTATGTGGTCGCGGACATGGACAAAATCCAACAGGTTCTCTACAACCTTCTGGATAACGCCATCAAGTTCAGCCATCACGATTCCCTCATCAAAATTGAGACGACTGAAAAGCACAATAAAATATTTATCAGCGTAAAAGACGCCGGTATCGGCATCCCGAAAGATGAGCTGAAGCTGATCTGGAACCGCTTCTACAAGTCTGATTTGTCCCGCGGCAAAGATAAAAAGGGAACCGGCCTCGGATTGTCAATCACAAAAGAAATCATACAGGCGCACGGGGAAAATATTAACGTAATAAGCACCGAAGGAGTTGGCACGGAGTTTATCTTCTCCCTGCCAAAATCCGATGTGGAGGATGACGACTAAAGCCGTTGGCAGATGTCAATATGATATGGCGGCATCTCAGAAAATACCTTTCTATAGCATATCAGTCCCTCGATAATCTATGTAGCTCTCCCACGGTCTTCATCCCGGAAAACCCATTCTGGCGTAAAGCCTCATAGAGCACAATCGCTACAGAATTTGACAGGTTCAGCGACCGTATCTCATCCATCATGGGGATGCGGATGCATGTCTCTTCATTTTCAACCAGAAGCTCCTCCGGGATCCCGGCGCTTTCTTTGCCGAACATAATATAGTCATCCTGCCCAAAAACAGCTTCCGTGTAGAGACGTTTTGCTTTTGTGGTGGCATACCAGATTTTTACACCGGGATGCTTTTGTTGAAATTCCTGAAAGTTGATATAGCGAGTCACTTCCAAATGCTCCCAATAATCCATGCCCGCCCGTTTAATGGACTTTTCATCCAGACGAAACCCCAGCGGCTCAATCAAATGGAGCGCCGTACCTGTCGCTACACAGGTACGGCCGATATTCCCGGTATTTGCCGGAATTTCCGGTTGATGTAAGATAATGTGCATCCCGACCTCCATCATAGCGCGAAACATGGAAGCTCTTTGCTAACAGCCCCACGCCGTAAGCGCCATAGTTCCTACTTTTGTTGACGCAGTCTGTCCACAAATTCTGCCAGTTTCCCAATAGCCAGCTTCAGATTGTCCATCGAGTAGGCGTAGGAGATTCTCAGATACCCCTCGCCGCAGTCACCAAATGCCGTCCCCGGCACCACAGCCACTTTCTCTTCCGCCAGAAACCGCTCCGCAAACTCCTCGCTGGTCATGCCAAACTCCTTGATGCACGGGAACACATAGAACGCGCCGAAAGGTTCGAAGCAGGACAGTTTCATCTCGCGGAAAGCGTTCATCAGATACCGTCTCCTCTGATTGTAAGCCATGCACATTTCCCGCACATCGTCATCTCCGTTGCGCAGCGCCTCTACCGCCGCATACTGGCTGGTCGTCGGCGCACACATAATGGCAAACTGATGGAGTTTCGTCATCTGCTCCAGAATTTCTCTCGGTCCGCAGGCATAACCAAGGCGCCAGCCTGTCATCGCATATGCCTTGGAAAATCCGTTAATCAGGATCGTCCTCTCCCGCATACCTTCCATCTCTATGATGGACACATGCTTTTCCTTGTAAGTCAGTTCCGCATAAATCTCATCCGACATGACAAGTATGTCATGTTTCCTGATCACTTCCGCAATTTCTTCCAAATCTTTCCGTTCCATAATGGCACCCGTCGGATTATTTGGGAAAGGCAGAATCAGAATCTTTGTCTTTTCCGTTATGGCGTCTTCCAGCTCTTTTGCCGTCAGGCGAAACTCATTCTCCGCCTTCAATTCGATGATGACCGGTACAGCGCCTGCCATAATGGCGCAAGGCTCATAGGACACGAAGCTCGGCTGCGGAATCAGCACTTCATCTCCTGGATTAACTACTGCCCTTAGTCCTATGTCAATTGCCTCGGAACCGCCCACCGTGATCAGTACCTCATGCTGGGGATCGTAATCCACACCCTGCTTTCTCTTTATGTAATTACAGATTTCCTGCCGCAGTTCCATCAGTCCGCTGTTCGAAGTATAGAACGTGCGCCCCTTTTCCAGCGAGTAAATGCCCTCGTCCCTTATGTGCCACGGCGTATCGAAATCCGGCTCACCCACACCGAGGGAAATGGCGTCGTCCATCTCGCTGACAATGTCAAAGAATTTCCGAATACCCGAAGGTTTCAGGCCTACTGCCTGTTTTGATAACATATCTTTCACGGTGACACCTTCTCTCTTGTATCTTCGTATTTTTTCGTCAGGATCGTGCCATGGTCTTTGTATTTTTTAAGGATAAAATGGGTTGCCGTACTCAAAACGGACTCCAGTGTGGAAAGTTTGTCAGATACAAAACCGGAAATCTCCTTCAGAGACTTCCCCTCCAAAGTAACAAGCAGATCGTATCCGCCGGAAATCAAATATACGGATGTCACCTCCGGGTACTTATAAATCCGCTCCGCAATATTGTCAAACCCCTGGCCTCTCTGAGGCGTCACCCGCACCTCAATCAATGCGGACACCTTCTCAATAGAAGTTTTCTCCCAGTCGATCATGGTATGGTAGCCGCAGATAATACCATCATCCTCCAACGCCTGCAGCTCGTTCACCACATCAATCTCCTCGACTCCGAGTATCACAGCCAGCTCCTTCAAGTCTATGCGGCTGTTCCTCTCTATAATTTTTAACAATTCTTCTCTCATTTTTTCCTCCTCCATTCTTGTCTCCATTTATTTTTATACATGTCTTGGTTTATTTAAAAACTGCTTTCTACCTTCATTATAGAGCACCCTGTCATTCCCCCGCGTTGTACGGCCGACTACAACAGCCGGAATCCCTTCCCGCAGCAGCGCCTCCACAAGGACATATCCGTTTTCCGCCGTCATAATAAGGCATCCGCCCGACGAAAGTTCATAAGGATTTTCCCCGAAAACCTCGCAAATCTCTATGGTTTCCTGTCTGACAGGTATCTTTCTAAAATCTGCTTCCAGTCCGACGCCGGCCTCCTCTGCCATCTCCCACAGGCCCTCCAAAATGCCTCCCCGGGAAACGGGATGTATGCCACAGACGCCGGACTTCATGGCGGTGGCGGCCTCCGGTACCACTGACAGATACCTGTCAAAGGAGGCAGCCTCCTCAATTATGCGCGCCGGAAGCCGTTTGCGCAGCTTCTCATAATTTTCTCGGGCAAGTCTGGCCGTTCCCTCCAGGCCGATCCATTTACTCACTACAATATCCTGGTCTGCGCATAAAATGGCGCAGTCTTTCCCCAGCCCTGCGCCATTTTCCATTTCCTGTCTATTCTTCTTTGTCTCTTCCAGCGAAGAGCGCTCTGACACGTTCTCTGCTATTTTTTCCTGTTCCATACTGTATGCCTTATTTTTCATAGGATCGTATCACATTCTTACAGTCTCGGCTAAGAATGCTTCGACCTATACCGAGCCGTTACCCGAAATCACTCTGCCAGAGGTGGTGTTTCAGGCTGCTGCTGTGCCGCCTGCTCCGCTGCTGCCTGCTCTGCCGCCGCCTGTGCGGCCGCTGCCTGATCCGCTGCCGCCTTGTCTGCTGCCGCCTGCTGCGCCGCTGCCGCTGCCGCCTGTATCTGCCCGGGATCACCGCCCCGGTATGCGCCGGATACGGCTTTTACCTGATCCACACTGCCCGAAGCCACCGCCGCCATAATCGCATTATACGCACCCGGATCTTCGGTCGCCACTCCCACGGTCGCACTTCTGGGCGCTTTCATATAACTGCTGCTGTTCACCTGCTCCCGGCTCACTTCCTCACCGTTTTCTTTTACAATTTTCCACAGTCTGGCCTTATAGCCTACGTGTGCGGACTGCACGCTGCAATAGCCTACCGGCATGGAAGCATCTGTGTAGATCACTTCCGTATCAGGCACAGTTCTCTCAAGAACTTCGCTCTCATAGATTACCTCACGGCCGCTGTCTCTGGTCTCCATCCCATAGATCGTGAATGTGATCTGCTTTTCGGGAGTCGTATAGCCGTCTATATAAACAGGATAGTCCAAATTATTTTTAAATTTAAAGTCTTTCCCGGAAGACTCTGCAATGGCTGCGTCCGCTGAGGGATCCACGTAGGTGACGATCATGGAATGATTGTAACGCTCCGTCACCTCAAGCTCCGCCTGAAGCACTGCATTGTAAAGCGTGGTCGATACCTGGCAGATACCGCCGCCCAGACTGTCAACCACCTGCCCGTTCAGATAAGATGCCGCCATATAGTAGCCATTATCCTCCGAGAAAGGTGTAATGGTTTCCAGTGTTGAAATTTCGTCTCCGGGATACAGAGTAATACCGCTGAGGAGCCTGCATCCATTTGCCACATTTTTGCTTCTTGCCTCGCCGGAGGTGGAATAGCTGGTGGTAAAGGTGCCCAAAACATCCTTCACTTTCTCCAGATCTTCCACTGTGCCCTGCGGTTCCTGCGTCTCAACCTGTATATCCAAATCGCAGGCGCCGCCTGTCCACTCGCCTGTCAGATACTCATATACACTCTCCGTTGTGCCGTCCCGGTCCACCACATAGCCTGTCTGTCCATCCGTCACCTCAAAGCCGTCCTCCGTCTTTTTCAGGCTGGCGTTAACTGCCTCCTGATCGTACTGTCCGGCATTTTCCTCAATCAGCGTGCGGATCTTATTCTTATCAAAGTCAAAGCTTACACGGTAAACCTTATTTTTATATTCCAGATCCCGCAATTCCTTATAGCACTGCAGAATATCCCCGTCCCTGCCAAAGTTCGCCGCTTCATCCAGAATCTCACGGTTGCCCCACTTTAAACCCAGATCTGCGGCAGCGACCGTTATTTCACCCTGTTCCGGGGCATGCAAAGTAATCTGCGCATCACCGAAAGTGGAGACATATGCCTCGATTGCCTCAGTCGCCTCGCCCGCTGTCATTCCCGAGATATCTATATCATCCACATAGATTCCCGTCTCAATTTTGTCTTCCCTTGCCTGCGCCGGCATCACGGCAAACCCTGCCGCAATAAACGCCGTCAGGACAATCACAGATAATTTTTTCATAACGATTACCCGCTCTCCACTTCTCCCCTGTCAAGTCCATGCCATTCACAAATCGCGCTTCCTGTGCTAAAATGAATAAAACGCAGATGCCAGCATCGGAATGACCATCGCCAAAACGACGATAATAATGATAACTGATGAAATGATTTTTCTGGTTCTCCTGTTAAATTTCATATAACATCACCTCAGGTCTTTTTGCTACACTATAAAATAAGTAAGGAATGCCTTCTTTTGGCATAAAGGAATTATATATGAATTTTCTAATTATTGCAAGCACTCTGATCCTAGCCGCCGCTATCGCCATAGCCTCCTCCAAAAGCCGGAAAACCGCCGCTGCCATGGAGCAGGAATTTTGGCAGAGAGAGCGGGCTGCAAACAGTACCCGGCGCAAACCCTTAGATGACCTGAACTATATTAAGCTGCCGATGGAAATCTTTCCCATGGAGCTTTTACAGGATATTCCCAAGGTCGAGGATTACAGACAGATCATACTTTCCCTGAAAGACCAGCCCATTGTCAATTTCACGGGGCTTACCAACACGGAGCTGAAGCTGCGCTACGGCGCGCCCAACATCACTCAGCTGACCATCTATGACCAGAATTACACGCTTCTGGCTCGCACCCTGCAGCAATGGGCACAGGCGCTCTATGACAACGGTTTCTCCAAAGAGGCTTGTCAGCTTCTGGAATTCGCCGTATCAACTAACACGGATGTAAGCGCAACTTACCGGCTTCTGTGCCGCATATATCAGGAGAACGGCACCCCCGAAAAGATCGAGGCGCTCTATCCTGTGGCACAGTCGTTAACCTCCGCCATGCAGAAACCTATCGTCCGCATTCTGCAAGAATTTGGTCAATTTTCCGACTAGCCTCGCTTCGGGTCAGGTTCTCTACTTCATAGTCCACTATCAGTTTATGCCTGTCCAACAATTTATATAACTGTTCTTTTTGTGCAACCGTAAGCGGCGTATCCCGTTTCGCCCGATACAAAAGCTGTTTTGGCAAAAAAAGACTTTTTTCCCCTGCCTCTATATCCTTTTCATAAAATTCCTGCGCAAGTTTCTGATACAGCGCCGCCGTAGCGCGGGCATCACTCAATGCCCTGTGCGCGCTGTGGGAAATTCCATAATGTCTGCAGAGTGCTCCCAGACTGCGGCTTTCCAGTTCTTTCAAATATTTCCGGGCAATCTTTAATGTGTCGATTCCTTGTCTTTCAAAAGACAGTTTCTCATTTACTGCCGCCTTCTTGAGAAAAGAAAAATCAAAAAGTACGCCGTGCCCCAGAAGCACATCTTCACCAACAAAAGTCAGAAACTCCGGCAAAATCTCGCGAATCGGCCTTGCTTTAGAAAGCTCCCCGTCATGGATTCCGGTAAGCTCCACAATCCGCTCCGGAAGCTTCTGTCCGGGATTGACAAAAGTTTCCCACTCTTCTACTGCCTCACCCTGCTCCACCCTGACCGCGCCGATCTCTATAATTTTATCCAGCTTCGGATCAAGCCCCGTCGTCTCCAAGTCAACGCACACATAGGTATCTGTCATTTTCCCTCCAAACTTTTCCCATCCCAAAATCCTCCATTCTAGATAGGATTTAACGTTTCGTAAAACATCCTGCCTGATTTTTCCAAAAATCAATGCACCCCATATTCACTATATATAGTCCAACTGTCTAAACTCCATACTTCATCTTGTAGTCTGCCAGCAATTTATTAACAAAACGGAGATCTTTCCACAAAAATATTCTAAAGTGAATATCCTTATTAAAAATTGGAATATTTTTTGGCGGCAAATAAACTACAATAACAAAAAGGGATTACAAATGAAGACAAGGATAAAGGAACTCCGACTGGAAAAAAAACTGACACAGCAAGCTCTTGCTAAGCAGCTTGGCATTAACCAAACAAGTCTAAGCAAAATCGAATGTGGCGCCAGCACTCCTGACGCTCTGCTTTTGGCAGATCTATCGCGTTTCTTTCATGTCACCACAGACTATATTCTATTACTCTCCGAAGAACGTCTGGCAGCAGATTCCCTATTGGCAGATAATATGTGTAATCTCAAGAAGTATCAGCGCCTTATCACCATTTACCAAAAAATGACCCTAAAACAGCAGGGAGACTTCTACAATTTCCTGTGCAGCATGTTAGGCATGAGCGATGATTTGTAATACGGAATCTGTCATCGTCGGATGACGCTTTGCCTTTCCATAATATATCTTTTATATCTCACAATGCATTTCTAGTCAGGTTGCCAGCGCCCTGTAAAGCTTAAACCCCTATGCTGTCACATCTGATCTATGCGTTATATAACGTTTCTGGTAAAGGCGGGATTCTTAAATCCCGCCTCACTTCTTGTCATGCATCCGAATTTTAAATCCGCACGGTTAAAGAGTGGAAAGAAACTTGTCGAAAGCCGCCTGTCCTTCGGCATCCCTCTTATAAACCCCCGCGTCCTCCAGCACTTCCATGAACACATTGCCGATCTCCTTGTGCAGGATCTCCATAATGTGATCCCTGTCCACATTCGGATAAGCGGGCAGAAATTCCTCCACCCAGTCGGCATGCTTCGCAAGTTCCTCATCCTTACGGATATCGGATCCTGACAAAATCGCCTCGGCGAGACGCTCCATCTCCCCTTTCAGCCTGGCCGGCAGTACAGCGAGCCCCATCACTTCAATCAGGCCGATATTTTCCTTTTTGATGTGGTGCAGCTTCGCATGAGGATGATATACGCCCAGAGGATGCTCCTTTGTCGTAATGTTATTGCGCAGCACCAGATCCAACTCGAATTTGTCATCCCGCTTTCTGGCAATCGGCGTAATCGTGTTGTGCGGCTCGCCGTCGGTTTCGGCAAATATAAACGCCGCCTCGTCCGTATAACCCCGCCATTTTTCCAGAATCATATCTGCAAGTGCAACCAGTCTGTCAGAATCTTCATGCGCTATGCGGATCACGGACATCGGCCACTTCACCACGCCCGCCTCCACATCCGTAAAGCCCTGCACCGTAAAAATACGCTCTACAGGTGCCTTGGCCATGGCAAACTCATAATTCCCGCCCTGAAAATGATCGTGGCTTAAAATAGAACCGCCCACAATCGGCAGATCCGCATTGGAGCCCACAAAATAATGCGGAAACTGTTTCACGAAATCAAACAGCTTGCAGAAAGTATCGTGTTCAATCTTCATCGGAATATGCTGTGAATTAAACACAATACAGTGCTCGTTATAATACACGTAGGGAGAATACTGAAATCCCCATTCGCTGCCGTTTATAGTGACAGGAATAATCCTGTGGTTCTGTCTTGCGGGATGGTTTACCCGTCCGGCATAGCCCTCGTTTTCCCAGCAGAGGAGACATTTCGGATAACCGCTCTGCTTTGCGTTTTTTGCCGCTGTAATCGCCTTCGGGTCCTTCTCCGGCTTGGAAAGATTGATCGTGATGTCCAGATCGCCGTATTTGGTAGAAGAAATCCACTTCTGGTCTTTCTCAATGCGGTAACGTCTGATGTAATCCGTATCCCGGCTCAGTTTATAAAAATAATCTGTCGCCTCTTTCGGGTCTGTGTCATACTTCTCACGAAATGTCCTGATTACCTCGCTCGGTCTCGGTGTGAGCAGTCCCATAATCTTCGTGTCAAAGAGATCCCGGTATACAATGCTGTCCTCAATAAGCCCCTTCTCACAGGCATAATCCAATAGCTCCTTAAGTACCGCCTCCAGCTCTTCAACGGTCATAGCAGCGTCGTCGCCTTCCTCCAGCTCATCAATCCCAAAAAACTCCAGAAGACGGTTAGTCGTGTAAATCTCATCCTCCCTCTCTATCAACCCGGTAAGCAGACCATATTTCACTAGTTTTCTGATATTTTGCTGAATCATCTTTATACCTCCCTTAGAGTTTAGACGGTCCGTCGCCGATCTCGACCACATAAAAGTCCGCGTTCTTCCCTACACGCTCCTTATAGGCTGCGCCTACGTTTTCCTTAAAGGCTTCCACTGCCTCGTCCTTCACGATACTCACCGTACAGCCGCCAAAACCGCCGCCTGTAATACGGGAACCGATCACACCGTCCACCTTCCAGGCTTCCTCCACAAGCACGTCAATCTCATCGCAGGAAACCTCATAGTCATCCCGCAGAGAAACATGGGAGGCATTCATCAGTTCGCCAAACTCTTTCAGGTTGTTATTCTTGAGAGCCTCCACCGCGCGGATTGTACGGCGGTTTTCGTATACTGCATGTTTTGCCCGTTTTGCGCAGACCGCGTCGCCAATTGCCGACTTGTTCGCCTCAAACTCCTCCTCCGTCAGGTCACCGAGGGTCTCTATCTTTATCACCTTCTGTAAATCTGCCAGCGCCTGTTCGCTCTCTTTTCTTCTCGTGTTGTAGCCGGAATTTACGAGGGAGTGCTTCACATTGCTGTTGGTAACGATAATCTTGGCACCGTCCAGTACAAGAGGCGCGTACTGGTAGGACAGATCCGCCGTATCTAAAAAGATCGCGTTGTCCTTCTTTCCCATCGCCGAAGCAAACTGGTCCATGATTCCGCAGTTCATGCCGTTAAAATTATTTTCCGAATACTGGCCGATCAAAGCCAGATCCACATTGGTCACGTCAAATCCAAACAGGTCCCGCAGATAAAAACCGGTCAGCACCTCCAAAGATGCGGAAGAGGACAGGCCGGAGCCTCCCGGAATATCACCGTTTAATACGATATCCAATCCGCAGTCCATCTTCATACCGCGTTCCGCGAACGCCCACATAACTCCCTTCGGGTAGTTCGTCCATCCCGCCGCATCGGAAGGCGTCAGATCATCCAGACTGCTCTCCACCACGCCCATTTTTTCAAAGTTCATGGAATAGAAGCGCAGTTTCCTGTCCGTTCTCTTCTTAACCGCTGCGTATGTACCGATTGTCAGCGCGCAGGGAAATACATGTCCCCCGTTATAGTCCGTGTGCTCACCGATCATGTTCACACGTCCCGGCGCAAAATATACGTCAGCGCCGTCCGCATTGCCGTAAAGTTCCTCAAACTTCCTTAAAACCTGCTCTTTCATACCCACTCTCCTTCTCTTCTTAAATGTTTTACCCCATACCAGCTTACCTAAAACTCAAAACCTGTGCTTCGCACTAATCATATTATAGCAAAAAAGGACCATCCTAACATAGTCCTTTGTTACTTAAAACTGTCAAAATGTTAAATTTGAATACAGGTCATACAATCCCTGCATTCGAGACCTCCGCAAAGTTATGCTTACGCATTCAGACTGTTTATCTGCCCTATAAATTCCTCCACCTGGCGAAGATATTCCCGGTTCCGCCTCGTCTCCCCCTTCTGCATCTCCTTTCGGAAACTTGTGGGGGACATCTGCTTCATCTGCCGGAATGCTTTCGTAAAGACCAATGGATCGTGATAGCCGCATGACAGGGCGATACTTTCTATCGGAAGGGACGTGAGCTGCAAAAGTTCCGTCGCTTTCGTAATACGGAAGGTGGTCAAAAACTGTTGGGGCGACATCCCCATGGAATTTTGGAACAGCGTATAAAGATAACTTCTGTTGATGCAGACATAATCGGCAACATCCGTCACTTTGATAGGATTGCAGTAATTATTTTGGATAAATGAAACAGCTTTGCGCACATAAATGTTTGCTTTGTCATCTTCACCCCGCTTCTCAACCCTGCTGCCCTCGGCTATGACAGACAGAAAAATACCAAGCTGCCCATTCCGCCGCAGATCGTGGGAGAGGCCGTATGTATTGTGCTCCATCATATCTTTCACGATCTGGTAAAGCTCCTCGGAAGCGTCAGACTTAAAAATAGGCTGCCTTACGGACAAGCCGATATTTCCCACATATTCCGCCGCCTGTGTGCCGCTGAAGCCAACCCACACATACGTCCACGGCTCTTTCTCATCCGCCTGGTAAAAAGCAAGTTCGTCGGGCATGATTAAAAACCCATATCCGGCTTCCAGCGGATACTCCTCCCCGCCAATTGAAAATTTGCCCTTACCGCTCAAAATATAGTGAATCAGGTAATGAGGTTTTAGGGCCGGTCCGAAACTGTGCATCGGTTCCGTCCGGGAAAGGCCGCAGCAATTCACATACAGGCTGCCCGTCTGCTCCCCCGCAAATTCCAGTTTATATGCTTTTTCCATAGGCTCTATTTCTCCGCTTCCGCACTTTTCTCCGGCTCATAGTCCTCCACATCCGCAAGCAGCTTTTCCCATGCGTCCTCATGCTCCACATAATAGAGCGGACACTTTTTGCCGCCGCAGTCATAATGCCGCAAAATATCATCCGCTGACAGATGATATTCCTGTGTCAACCAGGCAAGCGTATGTACCAGAGTGTCGTATGTTTCCTGCGTAAACTTTCCGTCCTCATCCAGATAGCAGCACTCGATGGAAATCGAATCCTCGTTTCTGGTCGCCACTGCGTATGCCTGTTCCTCAAGCGGAATACACTGGATCAGCTCGCCCTCGTAACCGATAATAAAATGCGCGCTTGCCGACCGCTCATGTGTCTCGGCAAGATTGGCAAAATAACTGCGGTTCTGCTGTGCCGAAGTGCCGGGATTTGCAGTATAATGCACAAAAACACTCCTGATCTTTTTTAATTCAGTGCCGGGTCTGGAAAAGTCATTCGGTTCCAGATAATCCACAATAATCGCCGGCGGCTGAACCCTGTTCGCCTCAATCTTTTCGGACACGATCTCTACGATTCCTTTTCCCCTGCCCGTTTTTTCATTGTGTACCATACGGTAAATCGCCCCGGTCGTCTGGTAAATCAGTATCAGGCATACGCCGATCATAAGAAATACAAAAATGCGGTAAAGATTCAGCCGCCGCTTTTTCGCCCTGCGCCGTTTGGTGGAACTGACCGGACGTGGACTGCCTGTGCTTCGACGCCCCGGCGGTGATCCCGGACGGGAACGCCGCTGTCCCGGGCGAACCTGTTCGCGGTCCGCAAGCCGCATTATGCGGGAATTGTCATCGTCCCTGGATATTTCCCACAGTTCCAGATTTTCCAGCCCGTCACTGTTTCTACTTTGTCGCCTTGCATGTTCTCCAGCTCTGTTTCTGCGCCGTTGCGCAGGGTATTGTGTCCGCCACCCTTCTTCTGTACTCCGCGAGCCATTCCTTGCGTCGCTCCTCTGTGCCTGTCCCATGATGTTCCCCCTCGTTTGTACCTTTCGCTCTATTGTAGTACGCCAATCTTTAAAATTTCTCTAAATACAGGCATTTTACTACGTTTCTATATATTAAAACGGGGAACTTAAGAAAAAGGTTACATAAATCTTAATATTTTTTTATTTTTTCGTTCCAAATCAAGGTTGAAAGATTTTCTTTCCATCTTCCACGGTCCTCATCTCATCAAGTCTCTTCACTTTTTGGTACGCCAACTGCAAAAACTCCCGGATCGACAGATTACTCGCCGGACACCGCCGCAAGATGCGTCTCCACCGCCGTCTGAAGATCCGACAGCCCGTCCCGAAAAGTCTGATTGTCCTCAAAATTCACATTCTGTAATATCGGAAACTCTTTTTCCAGCTCTTCCCGGTAATAGACCTTCATCTCCGAGTTTTTCCCGGACGGATGCTTTATTTCCGAAGAAATCTCCTCCACATTCCCGATCGAGTAAAACAGCATCGCCGCATTAAAATATAACATATCTTGATCTTCCTGTGTAAAATAATCCGAACTCATCTCATAATCAAACCGCAGGGAATATGGTTCCTCCAGTGTCTGCAGGGAAAACCCGCCCGAGCGGCTCAGCGTGGTTGGTAGGGGCAGGGCGTCGAGCAGCGCGCCCACCTTGACGTTGTCCCCCACATAGGGCGTGCGGTTTTCACACAGTGCGTCAAACAGCGCCTCCCTTCTCTCCCGGTTCAGGCTTAAAATAATCACCCGATCCGCCGCCGCTTTTAGCTCGCTGTCTATAAACGCCATCTCATCCCGATATTTCTCTTTTACCTTATTGTCATACGCCGCCCTAATATAAACATAACATCTGTTATCAAGTCTGTCTATATTGATCTCACTCGGCGGGTAAACTGTCGTCGTAATCTGCTCGTCCGGCAAATAGTCTACTGAGCCCTCCTCCTGCGCCTCCTCCATGTTATAAGTATCATCGTCTATGACATAAGTCGTATCTTCTTCGTCTGCGATATAAGTTGTATCGTCGTTGCTGTCCGTGCCGGGCACGCCTGCCGTCATGCTGGTGTCCGTACCTGACACACCCTCCGAAATCCCGTTTCCTGTTCCGGCATCTTCCGCCGGTGTATAGGTGATATGTGTGTCTTCTTCCGCAGGCGTATAGGTATGCAACGTAGATTTTTCGTATGTCGCCGGATCTACGACGACGATTTCCTCATTGGGCAGATAATCCGTCTTATCCTCCACAGGCGTATGGATATCCTCATGCTTTAACGCACCGTACCCTCTCTCCGAGGGAATATAAAGATGCTCCGTCCTCATCAACGGTTCTCCCAGATAAGCCCGCAAAAAGTAATTACAGCCTCTGTCTCCAATCGGCACGACCTCCCGCCCCCCGTCCACAAACCCCAGTGCGTCCCGAAGCGGTATTCTGGAAAACCTGCCCACCTCCTCCTGCGCGGCAACATGATAGATGACAACCTCATCCGTTTTCTTTTCCACCACGCAGCCGCTGATGCCACCGATACTTGCGGGCAGCGGTATCTGCATATCCGCGCCCGTAACCGTAAGCCCTTCCTGCGCGTCCACCGTTGTCCCCTTATACCGGGCGTCTTTTGTAAAGACAAAGAGGCATACAGCCGCAATCAGGAAAAGCGCGCCCGCCACCGCCGCATAGATAACCTTCGGCTCCTTTGCGATAAAGCGGATCCGCTCCTTCACGCTTTTTCCGCTCCCTGTCATGGTCGTGGCGGTGCAGACCAGATCGGAAACCCGCCCTTTTCTTGTAATGATAGAAAGCAGCGTCTCCCCGTAAGAAATACGTTCCTCCTCACCTAACAGCATAAGCGCTCCCTCATCACAGGCAAGTTCACAGTCCCGCTTGGAGCAGACTGCCGCCACCCATACCAGCGGATGAAACCAGTATACCGTCACCAAAACACCGCGAAGAAGTGCCCAGAAACTGTCCCCGTGCTTTTTATGGACAAGCTCGTGGACAATTACATGCCGCAGCCGGTCCCCATCATCGGTTATATCCGCCGTCAAATAAACCGCCTCCCGCCCCGGAAATCCGTACAGACAGGGTGAAGAAATGCCTTCTGCAAGATAGATTGCTGGCAGACGGCCTTTTCTTACAAACAAACGCCGCTTCTTTCCCGTTCCGTCCAAAACATCCTCTCCAAAAACTGCCGCCTTCACTTTCTCCGACAGTTCAAAAGGCTTTCTGCTTTTCCTTAACCGACGGCTGAACACCAGATTCGTGACCAGAATCCACGCCCCTACAATAAACGCGCCAATCCCCCAGAAAAACCAGAGCACATCCAACCGGGAAAAGCCCAGCGTTCCCGCCATAAATACAGAGGTCGGTCCATCACCCGGCATTCCCTCAATCGTCTCTCTGATCTCATCCGTAGTAAACAGACGAAACAGTACACTGTTTGCATTTACCGTCATCTGGACAGGTTCCTCCAACCGAATGGACTCTTCCAGCCGTTCCCCAATGCCGCCCTCATTTCTCTCCACCAGATCCATCAGCCGGAAATCGGATAATGACCCCAGGTCAAACTCTGCCGAAGCCGGTATCATCAGCCGGAGCGCTGCCAGAAGCCAGAGCGCATACTGCAGCCTGCTGCTGATCTTTCCGCGAAATACCCGCCGGATCAGCAAGATACATAAAATTAAAACCGTTGATGTTATCAGTATCTCTTTCATATCTTCCTCCCTTTTTATCCGTCTCCCTTAAGTCTGCCGTTTCCCCACAGCCTATCCTTACTTCCACGCTCATCCCGCGCCCTGCTGTGTCCCGTCCTGCTTCTTTCGCGCCTGGTCCAAAATACTGTAAAGCTCCTGTATTTCTTCCTCGGACAGCGCCTGGTCCTCCACCATGGCATTGACCATCATTCCCAGGCTGCCTCTGTAAACCTTCTGCAAAAATCCCCGGGTCTCCTGCATAGAGACTTCCTCTCTCGTCACCAGCGGATAAAATATTTTTGCGCGCCCGCCGTCCCTGTGGGCAACCGCACCTTTTTTCTCCATGCGGGAAAGCATGGTAATTACAATATGCTTGTCCCATCCCGTCTCTTTACCCAGTTCGTTTTTAAGCTCAGTGATCGTACTCTCCCGTTCCCAGAGCTGATTCATAATTTTCCATTCGCCATCTGATAAACTGACCATCGTGTTTCCGCCCTCTCTTCACTATCTTTACATCAATCGATTTCCTTGCAATACAACAATAACATTTCTTCTATAAACTTACACAGTTCCCACACATAAAGCTGGTATATTTTGGTATACGAATGTATACCCTATGTTTGTATCATACTCGCAAGGTATACACCTGTCAACCCTGCATTTTCTGGATATGAAATTTATCTGCCGTATTTTCCTTTAAGGTTTCACTCTGTCACAATTTTCAGTCAGAAAACAAAACAGGAAACCCTGCCCGGATTCCCTGCTTTGCTTTCTTTATAATCTTTGTCTTCATTATGCCGGTTATCTCAGCCTTGCTTATCTCAGAGTCCTTCGCTGTACTTCCGATACAGTTCTTCCAAATCAGACTGATCCTGTTCGGACACATTTTCCTGCAAATACTGCTGCACCTCCGACAGAGAGTCGACGTCCACACCATCTCCAACGATTTCCATCACATCGGAGAGCGTATCGCTGTCTGCATAGCGGTCAATAATCTCTTCCGCTTTCTGCTTATCACCTTCGTCCATATTATCGACAATTTCTTTTGCCTTCTCTGCCGCCTGCGGATCGCCGCTGCTCTCAAGCGCCTGTTTCACCGCCTCTTCCATCACCGTTTCGGAAACCTTTTTTGTTACGGCGTGTTTCACGCTTTTAGAAACCTTTTCTGTTATCGCATTTCCGCCTGTTCCGGCCAGCGCGCCACTGGCAAAGCCTATCGCCACCACAATACAGATCCCCAAGAAAAGCCCCAGAAAAATTACCGGGATAAATCCCTTTTTCTTTTTTCTCCTGCTCATTTTTTCTCTCTCCCATATGCACAGTCTATTCGGGCGTTTCTCAAAATTATGCCCTATCCTGTCCGCAAACCCGAAGATTAATATGCCCGGCCCCAGTAAACCATCTTCTTTGCAGGTTTTCCACAGCATACGCATGTCTCGCCGACCTGTTCCTGTTCAAAAGGCATACAGCGGCTGGTCACCGCCATCTCTTCCTTAATCTGGTCCTCACAGGCCTGCTCCCCGCACCACATCGCTTTCACAAAGCCGGATTTCTCCGCAAAGAGCCTGCGGAATGTAACCATGTCTTTCGCCTCGTAGGTATGCTCCTCCCTGTGGGCTCTGGCACGCTCCAGCATTTCCTTCTGCATCAGATCCAGAATTTCTCCTGCCTTTGTCTCAATCTCATCCAGGGAAACTTCAATCTTCTCCCTCGTATCCCGGCGGCAGATTACGCACTTGCCCGCCTCGATATCTTTCGGTCCGATCTCCACGCGAATGGGAATACCGCGCATTTCCTGCTCGGAAAACTTCCAGCCCGGGCTCTTATCGGTGTCGTCCACCTTTACCCGGAACGCGCCCAGCCTATCTTTCAGTTCATAGGCCTTATCCAACACACCTTCCTTTTTCTGCTGGATCGGAATAACCATAATCTGTGTAGGCGCAATCTTAGGCGGCAGTACCAGCCCGGAATTGTCGCCGTGCACCATAATCACCGCGCCGATCAGGCGGGTCGTGGTTCCCCATGAAGTCTGATGTACATATTTTAAAGTATTGTCCTTATCCGTGAACTGTATGCCAAACGCCTTTGCAAAACCATCGCCAAAATTGTGGCTGGTGCCGGACTGCAATGCTTTACCGTCATGCATCAACGCCTCAATTGTATAGGTAGCAATCGCTCCTGCAAACTTTTCCTTGTCCGTCTTCCGACCCTTGATGACAGGAATCGCCAATACCTCCTCACAGAAGTCGGCATAGACGTTTAGCATCTGGATCGTCCGCTCCTCGGCCTCCTCGGCTGTGGCATGCGCCGTATGTCCCTCCTGCCATAAAAATTCGCGGCTTCTGAGAAACGGCCTCGTCTCCTTCTCCCAGCGCACCACTGAACACCACTGGTTGCACACCTGGGGCAGATCACGGTAAGACTGCACCACATTCTTATAGTAATCGCAAAACAGCGTCTCTGAAGTAGGTCTGACGCAGAGTCTTTCCTGCAAAGGCTGCATACCTCCGTGGGTCACCCACGCCACCTCCGGCGCAAAGCCCTCCACGTGATCTTTCTCCTTATTTAAAAGGCTTTCCGGGATAAACATGGGTAAATACACGTTCTCCACGCCTGTTGCCTTAAAACGGTCGTCCATCTGCCGCTGAATCAGCTCCCAAATCGCATAGCCTGCCGGCTTAAACACCATACATCCCTTAATGCTGGTGTAATCCAGAAGCTCCGCCTTCTTCACCACATCCGTATACCACTGCGCAAAATCATCCTCCATTGCCGTGATTGCTTCCACTAATTTTTTGTCCGCCATAATTTCCTCCTTTTCTGACTCTGCTTATGCGCGCATAAGAAAACCGCCAAAACTTCTATCCCCAAGGGACCGAAATCTCGGCGGTACCACCCTAATTAATGTATTTACATACACTCTGCTTCTCTTACCGTTATCGCCGGCGCTACGCTGTGCTCTTCACACAGGGCTCCAAGACCGGTTCCGAACAGTTCCCGTAAAAGCCTCCCACCAACGGCCCTCTCTCTGCAACGTTTCCTATCCGTACTATTCTCTTCCTCGCCACGTTATGCTATTGCGTCAGCCTTAGCCGGCTGTATTTTCATCCATTTTAGCCGCATGAACCGCTTTTGTCAACTGTTATTATTATTTTCCAGCTGCATTGTTATTGTGCAACTTTTAAATACTTACATTTCTAAAAATACACGAAAACATTTTACTATGTTCGTCCAGCCTGCCCCCTTTTTTCCCTCAAAACATACTCCCCCACTCCCAACAGCAGAAACACGAACGGCGTACAGCACACCTGTTGGTAGCAGAAAAAATTAAAGGCCATATAGGACACCGCAGAAGCCGCTGCGCCAACCAGCAAATAATCCTGCTGCCCTGCCCGCAGATATCTTCTGACAGCCGTGACAAAAATTCCTATGTAGGACAACGCCCCGAAAATTCCCGTATTAATCAACGCCGTCAGCCATTCATTGTGCGCGTTGGTCAAAATTTTATCCCCCCAGAGTAGATATACCTCTTCTCCGTGAACAGCCGCCAAGTAACTACTAAAGCAGTCCGGTCCCACACCAAACAGTTTATGCAAGAAGCTCTCACCTGCAAACACCTTCACCGCAAAGCTCCAGATCCGTCCCCTGCCGTTCCCCCATGCGTCATTCCAGTTAAAGTAGGACACTGCGCTGAGGGCCTCACCGAGCCCGCCGGATAATGCATTCCTGCTCTGTAGGACAATAAGCCCTGTCATAATTACCACGACTGCCGCCGCCATGAACACTGCCAGCCGGCCGACCCGCTGCATCCGCACTGCCGGATATGGTCTGTTTCTCCTACCATACAAAAAAATGCAAAGAAGCAGACAAAGCCCCAGAAGAATCCAAGTAACGGTTCCTTCCAGAATCAAAGCCGTTATAAAATCATATTCTAAATCCGGGTTAGGATGAATCTGCATAAGGAAATACATTACCTTGCCCACTGCAAAGAAGAGCGTACAAACCTCCACAAAGCGGTTCAGCGTCTCCCTCCTCTTCGTGCACATTAAAAAGAAAACTAACATAAACCCGGCGAGGGCAAAGTAAGCGCTGTCACTGTTCTGCGTCACCAGAGACGCAAAACCCACCGCCGTATAAATGCCGCCCAAAATTCGCCACAACGGCTTCTCCACAAAGAGAAACGCCGCCACTCCCACCGGCAGCGCAACCGCAAGAAAGCTGGCATACCACGTCGCCTGCCCCATGGTAGAGAGAAACTGCGCCATCTGGTACCCCTGTAAACCCTCGTAGTACCCGATTGGATCTATCAGCATACGGTGTAAAACCGCAATCAGGAACACAATCAACGCCGCTCCGCAAAAAATCTTCAAAATGCTGTGATAATGCCTTCCAAACCGGGACACCGCCAAATAAATAAGTAAAAAACTAAACTGCGACATCCATCCCATGTTCCAGCCAAAGCTGCCCCACAGCGCATCCTCATAAAACCCGCCGGAAATCACAGATACCGTCGAAAAAAACAGATACGCAAATACACAGAAATCCGTAACAGACAGTCTCTTTTTCATACCCTTGAGAAAATCTGCCGTTAAAGGTTTCTGCTCCCACCATCTCTCAGACAGCCACACAGCCAGCCAGACCGCGCCTACCACTGCAAAAGCCGAAAATCCGACTGACATCACCGCCCTGTATGCCGCAAATTTCGCGTTGCCGATCTGATTGTAACCGTCTTTTGCATAGAAAGAAACTGCCAGACACATTGCCGCCATCACTGCAGCCACAATGTATTCCATCGTTATCCTCATAATTTCTGATTTGGATATATCTTTGGATTTTTTTCTATTTTGTGCCTTTTTCACTTTATTGCTCATATGACGGAATTCCTTCTGCCCCTGTCTGGTTTTCTCTTCTATGTTAATACACATCATAGAGTTCGTCAAACTTCTGCGATTTCTCCTTTAATATTTCAGAAATGACAATGAGCGCCAGAGGGCCCTTCACAATACCCCCCACTCCAAAGAGCTTTACGCCCGCATAAATTGAAAACAGTATCCAGATCGGGGATAAGCCGATTTTATTTCCAATCAGCCGCGGCTCCAAAAATTCCCTTGCGAGCGCGCAGAATCCATAAAGAACCAGGCATACCGCCGTCTGTACATACGCCCCGTTTAATAGCTGCCACACCGACAGAGGCACCAGCACTATACCCGTCCCCACAAAAGGCAGCATATCCAGAAATCCGGCCAGCATACCTAAAAATATACCGCCTTCCACCCCGGCAAGACTGAGAGTGACACTGCAGAGCACAGCAATTATTAATAGGATCACCCCTTGCGCCTTAAAAAAAGTGACAAGGTAAGACAGCACCCCCTCCATCACTGACCACAAAAACCGAAAGCTCTCCTCCTTCTTAACCCAATCCACCATTTTCGTATAGTCTTTCTCAAACAGGAAAACCGCAATGCAAGTAATTGCCAGAAATCCCACGGTACCTAAAATTCCTTTGAAGCAACTGTAGGAAGAAGACAACAACTGCGGCACTACCTGAATCTGCACATTCTCCATTATAACTGTCATCTGCTCGATCACATAACTTTCAATCCGCTCCCCTTCCCAACCAAACCGTCCGTCCAGTTGACCACAGCACTGGTGAAAAAATTTTTCTGCCTGCCACTCCAGTTTCTCACAGAAAGCCGGCAGACCCTGAAGCTGTCCCATGCCAAAAGCCAAAACTGCCCACAGCGCCGCGCATGCCAGTAAAAGAACCGGCAGCACAATGCCCGCCGCGAGAAACTTTTTCTTAATCGGGATTCTTTTCTGTATCCGCTCAAGCAATGGATAAAGCAGTGTAATCAGCGCAAACGCAAGAAAGAAAGGAGCTGTCAGAGAAAACAGATACCGAAAGAAAAACCAGACCAGCGCAGAGACAAGGCATCCTTTTGCCAGTTTATTTTTCCAAAGACGCCCCAGCAGATCGTTTTCCGCCCCAAATATCATGAAATTCCGCCTCCTTCTGATCCTCTCCGTACTACGCATAAGCAGACTCAAAATACTTATATGCACAGAAAGAAGCAGGAGGGTGTTCCTGCTTCTTTACTCTGATACTGCACTATTATTATTTGATGTTTCAACAATCTTATACTTTAAATTCTAATGTCCTGCAGATCATACACGGTTTTCATTCAGCCCTACCATGTGAAACGCTGCGCCCTCCGGCCTGATTTCAAACTGCATCTGTTTCCCCGTTTTCGGATGAATGAATGACAGACGGTACGCACAAAGCGCCGTCTCCCGAACGCCCAGCTTCTCCGACAGTGCAAGCGCCGCCTCATCGCCATACTTGCGGTCTCCCAAAAGAGGCATGCCCGCATTCGCCATCTGTACCCGAATCTGGTGATGGCGTCCCGTGTGCAGGCAGATTTTTACAAGCGCATATTGCAGTCCATTTGCTGGCTGTCCGATCATGCCATCGTCAGACCGCCTTCCATCCAAAATATCTTTTTCTATCCTGTCTTTTGCCGAAATCCCTTCCGTCTCTCGAACCAAAAGCAAGCTGTCTGTGGCTTCCTCCCACAAAATTTCATAAGACAGCCGCGCCTGCTTCGCTCCCTTTATCTCTGGCGGCACAATGCGGGAGACATTCGTCTTACCGTCCTTTAGCAAAAAATCGGTCAGTTCACCCGTCCGCGGCATATCCTTTCCACAGACTAGCGCCAGATACTCCTTTTTCATATCCTTCCCCGCCGCCTGTCTGCTTAAATCCGCCGCCGCTTGTTTATTTTTAGCAAAAACCAAAATCCCCTCCACCGGCTGATCCAATCGGTGGACCACACTCACGTGGAGGGATTTCCCGGAGGCACCTTCTTTTGATGCCAGATAATTCGTGATCTCGCTCACCATATCCGCCTGTCCGACCTTTGCCGTCTGTGTGGCAATCCCGGCGGGTTTATGGCAGACAATTATGTCGCTGTCCTCATGGAGGATTCTGTTCATATGCATAGATACCTCTATTCCGCAGTGCTCATTGCCAACGCGTCAGATTTTAAACCGATATCCGATTCCCCATATCGTCTCGATATACTGCGGCTTGGCGGTGTCAAACTCTATCTTCTCGCGGATTTTCTTGATGTGCACGGTGACGGTTGCGATATCACCGATGGAATCCATATCCCAGATCTCGCGGAACAGCTCCTCTTTGGAATATACATGGTTTGGATTCTCCGCAAGAAAAGTCAGCAGGTCAAACTCCTTTGTGGTAAAGACCCTTTCCTCGCCGTCCACGTAAACCCGCCTGGCGGTCTTATCAATCTTAAGCCCTCTGATCTCTATGATATCATTGACCTTCTGGTTACTGCCCACCAGCCTGTCATAGCGTGCCATATGCGCCTTCACTCTCGCCACAAGTTCAGACGGGCTGAAGGGCTTTGTCATATAGTCATCCGCACCAAGGCCAAGACCCCTGATCTTGTCAATATCGTCCTTCTTTGCAGACACCATGATAATCGGAATATCCTTTTCCTCCCGAATCTGCTTGCAGACTTCAAAACCGTCGATCCCCGGCAGCATTAAATCCAGAATCACGAGGTCATAACTTCCCGACAGCGCGGCTTCCAGTCCTTTGTCCCCGGCATTTTCAATCGTCACTTCAAAATCACTCAGCTCCAGATAATCCTTTTCCAGATCTGCGATTGCCTCTTCATCTTCCACAATTAAAATTTTACTCACTGTCCTGTCCTTTCTCCCAGCCTTTTTCCGGTTCGCTGAGCCATTTGCGTATTACAAAGTGCATACAGGTTCCTTCATTTTCCTTACTGGTAGCCCAAATGTAGCCACCGTGGTCTTCGATAATCTTCTTTACAATGGACAGCCCGATTCCGCTGCCCCCCTGCGAGGAATTGCGGGACGCATCCGTCCTGTAAAACCGCTCGAATATATTCGGCAGATCCTTTGCCGCTATGCCCTTGCCGTTGTCCTCAATCTCCACGCGGATGGAATCGACTTCATCCAGAATGCGGATATCAATAACACCCTTCTCCTTATCCAGATATTTTATACTATTGCTGATGATATTGCTGATAACCCGCTTAAGCTGCTCCGGGTCGGCAATGATCTGCGTGGACGGCTCCACCAGGTCCTCGTAATTTAACTGAATATTTTTTGACTCCAGGTCAAGCCCCACTTCTTCCACACAGTCGCCGAAGTATTCCGCAACGTTTATGCGGTGGAAATTGTAAGGTATCCGATTATTGTCAATACCGGAATACGTGGTCAGCTCGTTAATCAGGCGGTCCATGTCGTTCGCCTTATTATAGATGGTTTTAATATATTTATCCATCTTCTCCGGCGTGTCAGCCACCCCGTCCATGATACCTTCCACATATCCTTTAACCGCGGTAATGGGTGTTTTCAGATCATGGGAGATATTACTGATCAGTTCCCGGTTTTTCTTCTCGTGTTCAAACTTTTCATCCAGTGATTCTTTGAGCCGCAGCCTCATGTCCTCATAGTTGCGGTAAAGCTCACCAATTTCGCCCTTTTCCTCCGTGGTCAGCATGTATTCCAGATTACCCTCAGCAATGTTCTGCATCGCCGTATTCAACTGGTTGATCGGTGTAAAAATACCTTTGCGGAACCACTGTGTCAGCAGAAGGCTGGTGAATACCAGCACCAGAATAAACGCCAATATCATCCGCAAAAGCATCTTTCTGGAAAGCAGGGAATTGACACGGGTAATCACAAAAAAGCTGCCCTCGCTGCCGTCCAAAAAGCGGAAGTCCACTTCCTTCACAAACTTTTTAATATCGCTGTAATAATAACTTGCCTCCGAACCGGGCATCTCATTGCCGTACTCCGGCAAAGCGGGAAAAATCTTTTTCGCGGCATTGTTATCGCCGGTATAGTAGAGCGCGTCGTCCTTTCTGACTATGATATAAGAGGACTTATCCTTTAAATCCAGCGTAATTTCATCCAGATAATCCTTGTCCTCCAGCCTGGAAGGATCCTCCTTAATCTGCTGTCTTACCTTTTCCAGCACTTCCTCTGAAATGCGGCCGTAATTCTCTATCGTATAAATAAAAGAAGCTTTGTCCCTGTCAAAAAAATCAGACAGCGTTTCCGCTTCCTCTATATGGCTGCCTACCACCAAAAGCGCGGCGCATGTCAGCAAAAACGGCAGCAGCACCATTGACAATGATGTGATGAGAAGCCTTGTCCTGAATTTCACTTAAAAACCTTCTTTCTGCGTTCCGCCCATACATGCATGGTTCTTCTCACACTATGATACCACAATTTACAAAGTTGAAAATAAAACATCTCCTATAATCTTATAAAAAATTTATAAAATTCAAATTTTCGGATTGACATGTCTGCCCGATTTGCTATAATGGACATGTAAAACAGTAATGATTCCTATTTTTGAAATACAAAGGATCGGACGAGTCAGGAGGATTGCCATGGCGGTGAAATACAGTCGACAGCGGCAGTATATTTATAACTTTCTGATGAACCGCAAGGATCATCCCACCGCCGACGTCGTGTATCAGAACGTCAGACAGGAACATCCGAATATCAGTCTGGGAACTGTCTACCGCAATCTGACGCTGCTTGCCGACAGGGGCGAAATTTTGAGATTGCAGGTTGGCGACGGTGTTGACCACTTTGACGCAGATACTTCACTGCACTGCCATTTCGTCTGTTCGGACTGCGGCGGGGTCAGCGACTTAAAGCTCGACTGCGTGGACGAAATGCTGAATAAAGCACAAGATCGCTTTGCCGGCAGAATCGAGCGGCAGTCCACATATTTTTATGGGCTTTGCGGAAAATGCCTGGATAAGGCTTCCAAAAACCGGGAATAAATTTATATATGAGCACGCTGGTAAGCCCATATATCATGGGTTAAAATATGAAAAAAGAAAAGGAGAACACAGTATGAAATTTGTATGTCAGGTATGCGGTTATGTTCACGAAGGAGATTCTGCACCGGAGAAATGTCCTCAGTGTAACGCGCCGGCTGAGAAGTTCACAGCACAGAGCGGCACGATGGAGTGGGCTGCAGAGCATGTAGTAGGAGTAGCGAAGGGTGTCAGCGAGGATATCATGGCTGATCTGAGAGCAAACTTTAACGGCGAGTGCACCGAGGTTGGTATGTATCTTGCTATGGCGAGAGTTGCGCACAGAGAGGGTTATCCCGAGATCGGGCTGTACTGGGAAAAGGCTGCATGGGAAGAGGCAGAGCATGCCGCTAAGTTTGCTGAGCTGCTCGGTGAAGTAGTGACCGACTCCACCAAGAAAAATCTGGAAATGAGAGTCGAGGCCGAGAACGGTGCAACCGCCGGCAAATTCGATCTCGCAAAACGTGCAAAAGCTGCCAATCTTGACGCAATTCATGATACCGTTCATGAGATGGCACGCGATGAGGCTAGACACGGCAAGGCATTTGAAGGTCTGTTAAAGAGATATTTCGGTTAATAACCACATATCTATAAAGTACAAAGGAGGAATGTGATATGAAAAAATATTTTTGCAATCCCTGCGGCTATACTTATGATCCCGAGAAGGGTGATCCGGAGCACGGCATTAAGCCCGGCACAGCATTTGAGGATCTTCCGGCAGACTGGTGCTGCCCCCTCTGCGGTGTGACTAAGGATATGTTCCAGCCGGTTATTGAAAATTACAATTAAATATCACATAAGGAAGGGCGTCCTGTATCGGGGCGTCCTTTTTCATTTCCCTGTTTTATCCCTGTTTTTCTGGGCATACTGTATAATATATCCTCTAAAAGTTTGTTGATTCCGCCTATTTACAATTTGAAAAACGGCAGATATTATATTCTCACGAAATATCAATTATATTTTCGCAGAGAAAGGAGGCTCATACGAAAAACAAACGACAAACTAACAGATGTGTTGTCAGGGGATTCTGCATATAGGGGAATTGCTGTTAATCGGATTGATTTGTAAATCATTGATTATTCTATTTTTCAGTCATCAATAATGATTAAGGAGGACACGAGATTATGCAGCAGGTAAATGTTAAATTCAATGATGTGAATCAGATCAGAAAGTTTGTGGATGTAATTGATAAGATTGATTCGTGCTTTAATCTAGGGGAAGGCCGAAGAGTCGTAGACGCTAAATCCATACTTGGCGTAATGGCGCTTGATCTGACCCGTCCGCTCCAACTCACTTACGATTCGGACGACGAGGGAATCAGGGAGAAACTTACTCCCTTCATATATGGCTAACCATGTAAGGCAGGCTGCCCGTGCCTGCCTTTTCTATGCGTGGAAATACACCGGGAAAGGAAACTCCTCCTTTCCCGGTTGTTTTATCTGTATCCCTTTTCCCCAAGCCACTTTACAGACTGCCGCAGTGCCTCGATTGTTTTTGTCTCCACCACGCACCGGCAGCCGTTCTTCTCTGCCAGCCCTATCCTCTGTGCCAGATTGATCTCGCCTGATCCGAGCGTCTTATGATTTCCAACTCCTTTTGCATCGTGAATGTGGAAGTGGTACAGCCTGTCCCTGCGCTCCATCAGAAAGGCCTCATCCACATTGTCACACGCGTGGGAGTGCCCGATATCCCAGGTCAGCGCAAACATTTCACTCCCCAATAAATAGTCAATTGCATCTTTCTCAAAATCCTGATAGCCGTCAGTATTTTCAATACATACCTTCACGCCGGAATGCCCCGCCGTCTTCTCACACATTTCGCGGAATCTATGTATCGCCGCCATATACGGTTCCCGGTATTCCCCAAACAGCCGCACCTTTCTGTCGGGCAGCGTGACATTAATGCCATGATTCATATGCATGTTCAAAAGCGGCGCGCCAAGCTCTGCAGCAACTCTGAGCGCCCGCTCCACCGTCTCCATATACGCATCCGCCACAAGTGGATTAAAATCGCAGACATTCAGGTTTTCGTCCAGATGGATGGTAAAATAAATCCCGTTATCACTCGCCAGTTTTTTCAAATATGCCGTTTCCTCCAGCTGTGGAATCTGGTACATCGGAAAATTCATGTTCAGTTCCACAAACTGCAGGTCCAGCTCCTTACAGAGAGCAATATTCTCCTCCAGGTCCTTATTCTCAATTAATGTCGGCATTCCAAAATCCATATGATTCTCCCTTCTCCCATAAAACTCCTCTGCTTTTCCATCTCCATTATACGTCTCTGACCACCCTGCGGCCAGTTTATAATCTCTTAACAAACAGTTTATATTTCTATAATTGATTATCTGTTATATATGATGTATAACATATATAAACAAATAAACAACTACCGGCTATGAATCGAATTTGTCAATTCGGTCATACTGATAGCAAATCGAGCGCAAAAACACTCGATTCAGAGAATGCTTCGCATTCTCCTCATATTATAGCATAACATAAAGAAGGAGTGATATCTATGTTAAGACCAGCATTATTCAACAACCGTAACTACAAACCCGCATTTTATGAGGATCCATTCGACAGAATGTTCGACGACGCGTTTAAGAATTTCTGGGGAAACAACGAGCTGGCGACCTTCGATGCCTTTAAGACCGATGTCATCGACCAGGGCGACAGCTACCTTTTACAGGCAGAGCTGCCGGGCTTTGACAAGTCGGACATCAACATCGACCTGAAGGATGACCTGCTGACCATATCCGCATCCCACAAGGAAGAGAAAAACGAGGACAGCAAAGATAAATACATCCGCAGGGAGCGGTATTACAGCTCCTACTCCCGCAGTTTCCGCGTAAACGGTGTGGAACCCGGAGATATTGACGCTTCCTACAGCAACGGTATTCTGGAAGTAAAATTCCCTAAAAAGGAGCTTACCGCCAAGGAAGAGGTAAAGCGGATTGAAGTAAAGTAAAGGCAGCAATCCTTATCCCCCAACAGCAAATACGGCAGGACGGCATCTTACATCCGCCCTGCCGTATTGTGTGTACAGATCCACATTCAGAAGCCAGCCGCTGTCACCGTAGGCAAAACGCACAGCTGCATTATTTCTACCACACTTCTTCCACCAATTCCAGAAATTCTATTTTATAAGAATCTTTTAAATCCAGTTTTCTGACCGTCTTTATTACATGTTCCACGGACGCGTCCTCCGGGTACTCGCTGTGGGACGCGAGCAGACCAAATTCTGCCACCGCCGCCGCGAAAAGGAAATCGTCGGAGGGTTTCTCGCAATAGCTGTCATACCCGATCGGATACTCCAAAAGCTCACTTTTGCTTCCAGCCGGTTTTTTATAACGGATGCTGACCGTCAGCCACTCCTTGTATTTCGAACCGGCTGCAGACGATTCGCCCGCCCTTTTTTTATATTCACTGCCGTATTTCAGATCCTCGATTTCGCTCTCCGCAATGCCATGATTCAAAGGCTCCCGCAGCACAATCTCATAGAGCGCCGTCACGCTGTGCCCGGCCCCGATTTCCCCGCCGTCCTTTGTATCGTCATGAAAATCCTTTCTGTCCAGGACCCTGTTGTCATATCCCAGAAGCCGGTAAGCCTCCACCAGTTCCGGATTAAACTCTACCTGCAGCTTCACATCCTTGCAGACCGTCAAAAGTGTTGCCGTCATCTCCTCCGACAGCACCTTCTTTGCCTCCTGCATACAATCTATGTAGGCATAGTTGCCATTCCCCTTGTCGGCCAGCGTTTCCATCTTATTGTCTTTGATATTATCTGTCCCAAAACCAAGCACGGACAGGAAAATCCCGGACTCTTTTTTCCCGGAAATCAGTTCTTCCAGTTCCTCCTCAGTAGTCATGCCGATATTCAGATCGCCGTCTGTCGCCAAGATCACACGGTTGTTACCTCCTTTGATAAAGTTTTCTTCCGCCAGTGCGTAAGCTGTCTCTATTCCCCTGCTGCCCCATGTGGCGCCGCCTGCCTTCAGACCATTCAGCGCCTTCTTTATTTTCCGCTTCTCGCTGCCGGCTGCACCCTCCAGCACAACTGTATCTTCCGACGCATAGGTCACAATAGATATCCTGTCCTTACCGCTGAGATTATCTGTAAGTTCCGCAAAAGCCTCCTGCAAAAGAGGCAGCTTGTCAGGCTCGCCCATGGAGCCGGAGACGTCCAGCAGAAACACCAGATTGGATGCGGGTGCCTGTTCATAACTGATATCCTCCGTCTTAAGGCCGACCATCAGAAGCTCCGCCTCCTCATTCCACGGGCAGCGGCCAATCTGTGTGGTCACCCCGAAAGGTTCCTGTCCCACAGGTTCCTCATAATCATAAGAAAAATAGTTGAGCATTTCCTCAATCCTGACCGCGCCCTCCGGCAGACTCTCCAGATCATACCCCTCGCGGATCAGACGGCGTAAATTGCTGTAGGATGCCGTATCTACATCCGCGGAAAAAGTGGAGAGCGGCTGCTCCATTACGGAAAAGAAACCCTGCTCTTCCCACTTACTGTACTCCTCCTGATTGCTCCTGTAGTCAATTTCCTCGTCAAAATCATAGCAGGAACCGAGATAACCGTCCGGCGTGTCGTCTTTGGCGTATAAATCTTCATCCGCCGCGGTTTCGGCTTCACCTCTGCTATAACTGTTCTGCGGTGCTTTTGCAATATCCGCGTATTTCTCTGCAGCGCCGTCTGCCGCCTCCTCAGTCAGCTCGCCTTCTGACACATCTTCACCGGCTGCGCTTTCTGACGGACTTTCCATCCCGCTGTCCGCCGCTGCACCCCATGCATTCCCGGGCGCTGCTTCCGCGGGCGCTTCCTGACTCATCATTCCATCCGTTTCCGCATTCCCGCCGCATCCTGTAAGCAGAAGAACTCCCGCCATCCCCAATGCCATCATCTTTCCCAAATTCTTTTTCATACCTTTCTCCTCCATTCCGGGCAGCCTGACCGCCCTGTTCCTCCCCGGACACTGATTTACTGTCCTTATATTTATAATACCGCTTTTGGCAGAAAAAAGTTGCAAAAAAATCGGACCAAGAAAAATTTTCTCAGTCCGCTAAACATCATTATTGTTCCAAAAGCTTCTGATACCCCATCTCCAGAAATGTCTCCAAGTCTTCCGCTTCCCCGCGGATCACATATTTACCTCCGTCCCCGGTCTCCGCATATGCCACCCAGCCGCTTCCTTCTTCTGCCACTTGGAATGTCTGTCCCTCAAAAACATGCTTCCTGGTATTGGGGCGTCCGCAGAAATCCGGCTTTTTCACCACTTTTTCTATCGTAATATTTTCTGTTGCCGCTGCGCCGCCGCTCTGTGCCCCGCTTTCCGCCGGAACCGCGTCCTCCGCCATATTTTTTTCCGTATCACTAAATTTCCGCTGCCCTTCGTTTTTCTGGGCTTCTTCCGACTCCGCCTTTTCTACAACAGCCTCTTCTGCACTTTCCGAGAATCCTGCCGTATCGGATGCCGCATTTTCCACTGCTGCCGCCGACACTTCGACTTCGGCTGCCGGAGCCGCCATTTCCGCCTCTGCCAAAATCATCTCATCCGCGGACGCATCCTCTGCCGTTTCCGCCGTGCCCTCAAAATCCATCGCTGCTCCGGCAGCCATCATACCGCCATCCGAATCCGCACCGCCGGACGTTTCCGAAGCTCCCATATCCATCGCCATATCCCCGGATTTTAGCCCTCTCATCATCACGGACACAGACACCAGAATAAAAAGCGCCGCTGCCGCCGTCAGCGGATATGCCCATTTTCGGACGTTAAAGCCCTTCCCATAGTTCCTGCCGCCGGCAGGAACCATCGCCGGACCGGCAACTGCTGCCATCCCCCGGCTTTCCCTTCCCGCTCCCTGCAGCGCAAGCTCCCGGCGGATCCGCGTCTCTTCTTCGCGCATCGCAGCCTTGGTCCTCGCAATCAGCTCTGCAGGCGCATGTATCTGTTCTGTTTCCTTTTTGTACTGCTCTTTATATTGATCCATCATCATATATAAATTTCCTTTTTGACGCTGTCCCGTTCTTCCCGACAATTCTTACAATACTTCCTATCAGCTGCTTTTACTTTCAATCCCTGATCTGTGACTGTTTCGCACCAGTATTTATGCCGGACAATTTTTTATCCCGAATCCTCCAACATTTCCCTGAGCATCTCCCTTGCCCGGTGGAGCTGCGATTTGACGGTGCCTTCCTTCTGCCCGGTCTGCTCGGCAATCTCCGCCACAGAAAATTCTTCATAATAAAACAGGTGCACCGCCAGACGATACTTGGGCGGAAGCTTTGCCACCGCACCTCTGACCGGCTCATCCTCCGGCGGCTCGTAAACCTCTTCTCCCCTGACCCGTTCTTCATCCTCTATATAGTCCACATTTTTGTTCCAATACAGGTCAAAATGTTTCTTTGCACAGTTTATCGTCACCCGGATCAGCCACGCCTTCACATGTTCCCATGATTCCAGCTTCTCCACATTGCTGACCAGACGGATAAAAACCTCCTGAAAGAGATCGTCCGCATCGGTTTTATTTTTCATCTGTGACAACGCCAGTCGATACACCATATCCGCATAGCGGTCAATCGCAGCCTCCGCCGTTATCTGTCCCTCTTTTGTCATATATGACCTCTTTGTGCCAGCCTGTCTGCGCGGGGCAGACAAGGTCCTCTATCCTTAATACCTCTCAGCTTCTGCATCGGTTTCATGGTATCCGCCAAATTTTCTGTTCCCGGCATGCGGCAGAATCCTCCGCCCCGTCCAATGTCTGCCTCACTGCCCGCCGGAAGGCATAACTTCCCGCAGCCTATTCACATCTTCCGTCTCCGTGGCCCAGCTTGTGGCAAAGCGCACGACCGTATGCCCCTCGTCATACCTCTCCCAGATATCAAAGTTTATCTGCTCTTTCAGGCGCGCCATCTCTCCGTCCTCCAAAATGAGAAACTGCTGGTTTGTGGGGGAATCCAGGAAAAACCGCTTATCCTTTTCCCGGAATATTTCTTTCATTTTCTCCGCCATCTCAATGGCATGGGCGCTGATCTGAAAATACAGGTCATCCGTAAAAAGCGTGTCAAACTGCACGCCCAGAAGCCGTCCCTTTGCCAGCAGCCCGCCCTTTTGCTTGGCTAAGGTCAGAAAATGTGCCGGCATATTTTTCTTCGGAAACACCACCGCTTCCCCGCAGAGCGCACCGACTTTCGTACCGCCAATGTAAAATACAATCACAGTACCGGGCGATCTTTGCAAGCGTCACATCCGTCCCCCTGCTCATCAGCCCATACCCCAGCCTCGCGCCGTCCAGATATAGCGGGATGCTGTATTCGCCGCATACCCCCGCAATCTCAGCAAGTTCCTTTTCCGTGTACAATGTCCCGTACTCCGTGGGATGGGAAATGTAAACCATCCCCGGGAACACCATGTGCTCATGGCTGGAATCCTCCCAGTAAGCCTTTAAGTAAGCGGTAAGCTCCTCCACCTTTATTTTTCCCTCATGTCCGGGAATGGTGAGCACCTTATGGCCGCTGTGCTCAATCGCTCCCGCCTCATGGACACTGATATGACCCGTATGTGCCGCAACTACACCCTCGTAAGATTTCAACATGGAACTGATGACGATCTGGTTGGTCTGGGTGCCTCCCGTCAGAAAAAAAATCTCTGCCTCTTTGCAGTCGCACGCCTGCCTGATTTTTTCTTTCGCGCTCTCGCAGTATTTGTCATTACCGTAGCCGGAAAGCGGCTCCCTGTTCGTCTCCGCAAGACGTTCCAATATCTTTTCATGTGCTCCCTGGATATAATCGCTCTCGAATGATAACATGTGCTTTTCCTCTTTTTCTTTATATTAGCTTACTTGGATAACCCGGAATACCGTATTTATTTTAAATCGTTTCCCCCTCAACCATCCGATATGGCAATATCTTACAAAGCGCGGGCTCTTCCCAGCTTTCCCCCTCATGCTTTCGCATGATTAGCTCAAACAGAAGGGCAACCGCCGTCTCCGCCACTTCCGCCACGGAATTTGAGATGGTCGTCAGGCGCGGCGTCACATAATCAAGAATATCAATATTATCAAACCCAATGATTCCGTAATCCGTTCCTGCCCTCTTGCCGGATTTTTTCAGCCGCTTCATAACCTCCAGCGCAAATTCATCCGCAGAGCATACAAAAGCCGTTTTCCGTGACCCCTTTAGCGCACTCTCGACATGTTCCCGGTAATTCCAGTCTAACAGATACAATATTTCTAACCCACTATATTTTTCTATGGTTTCCTTAAAACCTTTTAATCTCTCCTTATGTACATAAATATTTCGCTTTCCCGCGTCTTCCATCGGCGGACATACAAAGATCAGCTTTTCATACTTCTTCTCTATCACTTTTGCGGTCGCATCCGTCATCGCCCGCCTCTGGTCAATTCCTACAAACGGAATCCCCCCGGCAATCCTATTGTCCACCGACACAAGCGGAATATCCAGGCTGCGCAGGAAATTTTTGTACTCGTCCCCCTCATTGACAGAAGAGACAATAATGCCGTCCACATGGTAATCCGCCAGCCGTGTCAGCTGGCTCTTCTCCGTGTCTTTGTCGTTATCATGCAGGGTAATATTTACAAAATAACCCTGTTTGCCCGCCTCCGCGCCAATTATGCTCAAAAGCTCCGCAAAATAACGGCTTTTCACGTCCAGAACAACTACGCCGATATTAAAAGTCCGACCCTTTACCAGACCACGCGCCAAAAGATCCGGCCGATAATCGTTCTCTTTGGCGACCCTCAATATCATTTCCCTCGTATCCGGGTTAATGCGCCCGGCTCCGTCATGCAAAGCCCGATGCACCGTAGTTCTTGAGACGCCGCATATCTGCGCCAGATCTTTTGTCGTAATTCCCATATAAACGCTCCCCTGTATCCGCAATCTAAAAAACCATCATATACAGTGTAGCATTATTTATCAAAAACATCTATTTTATTTTTCTACTGCTATTCGAAGCATCACAAAAGATAATGGGACAAGTTCTGCAATTACACAATCATCCTGTAATTTCACCGCTTCAAACTTTTTCGGTCTCACCGCATTATGGTCTCTTTGATTCGTCATTTTTTTATCCTTTGCGGACAGGCAGACCGCCTCGGTCACAGAGGCAGGCGCCATCCCCTGCAGTTCTGTGATTACCTCCTGACTGTCAGTCTCGCTGCGGTTGATCAGAAAGATTGCCACCTCATTGTGCCGGGTATTCCAGACGGCAAGCTGATCCAGATACGGCACTTTTTCAAATTCTTCACAGTCGTAAGATTCGCACTGGCATTTACTCTGCATCACTATCCCTCTGGCATAATTCGCAAAAAAATAAAAAGGATAATAAATTGTCTGCAGCCACATCTCCCCATCCGCGTCAGTCATAATGCAGGCGCTGACATTCGTCAAAAGAGACTGACAGGCTATCTTGACGACATCCGCATTCCTGAGCATGGCCATCTGCATTCCCGCAAAGAGCAGCGCATCTTCCATCGTATAGATCTGCTCGCTGATAGGTGCCGCTGTCTGCCAAGGATTATTTTCTATTTCCCTGTTAACGCTGTTCCCCGGCACTGCCCAGACGCCCCACTCATCTATACTGAGCCGGACATGTCTCGCAGAGCGTTTCTTTTGCCTAATTACCTGTACCGCTGCGCGAATCGTCCTGATATACGCTTCCATGTCCAGTGTCTGTGCAAGAAATGCCGCCGTTCCCTTTTCCTGGCCGCCGTAATACTGATGTAACGCCAGATAATCTATCACATCGTAAGCCTGTTCCAGCACCTCCAGATCCCACGCCGGATAAGTATCCATCGTGGAGAGAGAACTCCCACAGGCAATCAGTTCGATTCCCGGATCTAACAGCTTCATCATTTTTCCTGTCTCTGCCGCCAGTCTTCCATACTCTCCGGCATTCTTATGCCCCATCTGCCAGCTCCCGTCCATCTCGTTGCCAAGGCACCAGAGCCGGACGCCGTAAGGCTCTTCCACCCCGTGGCTCCTTCGCAGGTCACTGTACATCGTTCCCGACGGGAAATTGCAGTATTCCAGATACTGCAGGGCTTCCTCCATCCCTCTGGTTCCCAGATTTACGGTAAAAATGGGCTGCACCTGCGCCTTTTTTGCCCAATGCATAAACTCATCCGTCCCAAACTCGTTTGTCTCAACTGCTTTCCATGCAAGATCAATTTTTCTGGGGCGCTTCTCGCGCGGTCCCACACCGTCCTCCCAATGGTAAGCCGACACAAAATTTCCGCCCGGGTAACGCACTGCCATAACGCCCATATTTCTGACCGCCTGCAGTACGTCCCTCCTGAATCCCTCCTCGTCCGCGCAGATATGCCCCGGCTCATATACGCCGTGATAAATCACCCTGCCCATATGTTCCAGAAACGATCCGTACAGCCTGCTGTCAATTTCACCGACCGTAAAACTTTTATTACATGTAACCTTTGCTTCTAACATATATTTCTACCCTCTCTCTGCCATCTTCATTTTCAGCCTTTCAGCCCGGAACTTGCCATTCCTTCCACAAAATATTTCTGCCCGAAAATATAAAGGAGGAACATCGGCAATAAGGAGATCAACGCTCCCGCAAATGCCGCCCCATACTCGATTGTGTTCTGCCCGATAAACAGCGCAAGCCCGTTGGCTAACGTCCTCATCTCCGTACTGCTGGTCACAATCATAGGCCACAACAGATCATTCCATGAGCCGTTGACACTCAATATCGTAAGCGTAATAATGGCGGGCTTTACCTGCGGCAGCATGATTTTTCTGAAAATTCCAAACTCCGACAGCCCGTCAATCCGCGCCGCCTCCGCCAGTTCCTTTGGCAGTCCCGTAAACGCCGCCCGCATCATAAAGATGGAGCCTGCCACTACAACCCGGGGAATGATAAGCCCCCAGTAGGAATCATACATTCCCAGCTTAAATACCACCAGAAAAAGCGGTACCATAATGACCTGAAAAGGGACCATCATCGTGGCAAGCGTCAGCAAAAATAATCCCGACTTTCCCTTAAAGTCATAGAAAGCGTATGCATAGCCCGCCATACTGTTGACAATCACGGCAAGCGCTGTCGTTCCTCCCGCATAAATCGCGGAATTTAGCATATAGCGTAAAATATTGATCCTCTTTTGCACATCGACAAAATTCTGTCCCGTCAACACATGGGGAAAAAATGTAGGCGGCCAGGAAATAATTTCTTTTTCAGGTTTAAAGGCACTGAACGTCATCCAGATTACCGGTATGATAACAAGCAGTGCAAGCACAAGTAAAATGACGAGAACAGGAATTTCGCATACTTTATCTTTTATCTTCTTTTCTCTTTTCGACGACAATCTTTTAGTCCTCCTTATTCATTTTACGGTACATAACCACCGTAACAGCCATAATAATCACAAACAGAATTACCGACATCGCGGAGGCGTATCCCATGCTTGACGCAGAGGAAAAAGCACGCGAATAAATGTAAGTAACCGTGGATTCTGTTGTGTAATTCGGCCCGCCGTTGGTGGTGATGTAAATAATATCAAAAATCTGCAGCGCCCCGGCAAATCTCGTCATCAGAATATACCAGAACGTGGGACGTATCGACGGCGCGGTAATATGAAAAAACTGTTTTATTTTTCCTGCTCCGTCCATCTCTGCCGCCTCATAGAGGGACGCCGACACCTGCTGGATTGCCGTCACATAAATAATTGCCGAAATGCCAAAGCTTCTCCACAGGGAAATAAAGGAGACCACAAAAATCGTAAGACCCGGTGTGTTTAAAAAATTTATTTTTCCAAGCCCCATAGTCTGTAAAACCGCTGTGATAAATCCGATATTGGAATGCAGAATCATTTTCCACATAATGCCAACCGCCGTCGCAGAGCAGATCACGGGGAGAAAATAAATAGCCCGCAAAAGCTTGTTCCTGAAATTATTCTTGGTAAGGAAAGACGCAATCACCAACGCCCCGAAAACTTGAAGCGGCACTTCCAGGAGAGTAAACACGGCTGTCACTTTCAGGCTGTTAAGAAATCTCTCGTCATGAAATGCCTCTATAAAATTAGTTAGCCCGACAAAGCTTGCGGTATTCATTGTGATCGGCACATCAAACAGGCTCAGCCCAAACGCCGCGGCTAACGGAATCACACTAAACAGTATCAAAAGAATCACGGACGGGGCCAAAAATAAGTAGGCGCATCTTGACGGCTTATTCCAATACTTTATGAATGCTTTCATTTCCACATCTCCCAATTTTTCACTTGTCAAAAACCCGCTATTTAATAGGGTGAAAAGAAGTTCTAGCCGCTCACAGCAATGGCTGTTTCGCGGAGAACTTCTAGATTTGCTTTGCAAATCACTTTCACCCAAGAGAATGCCCAAAATACAGGCATTCTCCGCCAAATACCATTTAATAGTTTGCCGTAATCTTGTCCGCCGCCTCCTGCGCCTTTGCCAGCGCATCCTCAACAGAGCTGCTGCCAAATGCCACCGAGTTTATCATTTCGGGAATGACGTCCGCGATGACTGCGTTGGTTCCCGGGAAGCTGGAGTCCACAATGAAGTCTGTCGGCGCGTCAGGGTTAGCCGCCGACATGGCGCTCAGCTTTGCGCTGGCCTTGTAGGCATCCTTTTCCTGCACGGAATACGTGTAGGCCGGGAATCCGTTTGCCACGGACCATTCTAAAGCCGGACTGCTGCCCTCCGCGTTTTCTGTATTCCACCACTCGATAAATTTGTATGCCGCAGCCTTTTCCGCATCGCTCGCCGCTGTTGTGACAGAAAATCCCAGCACTTCAACAGAGTTCATGTCCCCGGCATCGCCAGTCGGTATCAGACCGATCCCGTAATTCACACCAGCCGTATCAAGCCCTGCCGTCACCCACGGACCGCCTACCGTCATGCCAATCTGTCCTGCGCTTGCCATGGAATCCGTATCTGCTTCCAGCGGGTTGTCTCCGTTCTGTACCATAGTCTGATACATATTTAAGAATTTTGCATAACCGCTGTTACCCTCAAAATTTGCCTTCCAGTTTCCGCTTTCACCCGTAACGGCAAGTCCGCCGAACCGCTGCATAATATGTGCGATCTGATAAGCGTAATCGTATGAAATGCCGGAGCCATACACATTTTTGCTCTCATCGGTCAGCTTCTGCGCATATTCAGCCCACTCATCCCACGTGGACGGCGGTGTTTCCGGGTCTAACCCCGCTGCCGTGAAGAGATCCTTATTCCAGTACATATAATATCCGACAATCTGAAACGGCACAAAATACAGCGTATCGCCCTCTGAGCAGTAGTCCAGATAAGACTGAATAAAATCCGTCTTATCTAAATTTGTCTTTTCAAACACATCGCTGATGTCCTGCATATAATCGCCGTAAGTAAAGCGATAAGCGCTGGAGCTTAAGATCATCGTCGGACCGGTTCCTGCCGCAAAAGCCGTGGAGAGCTGGCTGTCAAAATCTGCAGAAATATCCATCTCCACTGTAATACCGTCTTTGTTTTCTTCATTGTAGCGATTTACCAGATCCGTAAGCATATCACCGTCGGCTCCCGTAAAGCTGTTCCAGAACGTAACCTTGACAGATTCTGCCGCCGTCTGACTGTCTGCTTCAGGCTGCGTCTGTTCCCCTTCGCTCTCCTGCGCAGCCGGTTCTTTTTCTGCCTGAGGCGCCTCCGCTGCTTTTTCCGCCCCGCCGCATCCTGTAAATAAAGATATTGTCATTGCCGTTGTCAGTAAAATGCTTATCGCTCTCTTCTTCATTCTCTTTCCTCCCTTTTTTGCATTGTGGTGCTGATTATTTGTTGCGTACACGTGTACATTTTTCCTGTAAAAATATGTACGCCTTGTGCGTACACGTGTACATTTGTGCTAACTACATCATATGCTCCACGGACAAGCTTGTCAAGCCTGTTTGTATAAAACCGTCATATTTCATTATTTTCTGCTCTCTGTTTTGTGTATTGTGCATGAATATGCCGCCTGTCCCTGCCGTTTTCTGTCTCTGCCATATAAGCAGATTCGAAATGCTTCGCATTTCTCATTCGCGTTGCTCGCCATAAATCGGCACTGACAGTCTTGCATGCAGGCATGCCGCCTGTCCCTGCCGTTTTCTGTCTCTGCTTATGCGCGCAAAAAGGGAGTGCCTTTCAGCACTCCCACTGGCATTTTCTCATATCCACGCACCCATTCTCTTTAAAAATAATGCCCTCTTCCTCCAACAGTTCCCGCTGTTTTGACCAGTTCGGCGCTGTGCGGCCCGCATGGTTGACGACCCTGTGGCACGGGTAATTCCCGAAATACTCAGCACGGCTTAAAATTTTCCCCACCAGCCGGGCGTTTTTCTCCCTGCCTACCAGTCTCGCGATCTGTCCGTAAGAAGCCACCTTGCCGGGCGGAATTTCCTCCACCACGGAAAGGATTTCGTAGGCAAGCAGTCTCCGTTGCTCCCCGATCTGCGCAGAACTGACATCCTCCGTCCATCCGGCGCCATCATTGAACCGCATACCGCTGTCCCTCGCATTTCGGCAGATTCACCGACAGTTCCCGCCTTACATGGGTATCCGCGTACGCTTCATCCGTCTTGTTGAAGTAATCATACTGGCCGCCTTCCGTGTCGTCCCAGGTCACATCGACATTATAATAGCCGTCATCCAGTCCGACAATATTCCACGCATGGTCTGTCCCCGCATAGCCTGTGCAGTAAAAGCAGGGGATGCCCGTCCTCTGCATCAGGTACTGATAAGCTCTGGCATATCCCGCGCACACGCTCTTTCCGTCCACCAGAGCACTGTAGGCGCTCTGGTTTTTATCTACGCCCTTATCGTACTCAACCCGCTCGATCAGAATATCGTGCAGCCGCCTCCCCTTCTCATTCACGCTCAGCCCCTGTACCTGCGACAAAATTTCATTGGTTATGTTATAAAATGTTTTTGAGTAAGCGGTGAGCTCCTCAAGCGTCATATTGAACTCCAGCTCCAGTTCGGCACAGATTTTATTCTGGTCATACTTACAGGTAAACACCGTATTGAGCCAGAAAAGCTCGGGATGATCGTTGTACACAGCCATAATTACATCTTTAAGTTCCGACACCGGCACTGCTTCAATGGGCACAAAAGCCGCGTTGTACGCGGCTGCATTGGCATAAATCTGCCGGTAAAGATGCTGTCCCTTTGAGTCTAACATCTGATAATAAGGATAAAAGATGGAATCAAAAGACAGATTGTCGCCTGTCTCACCATAGCCTAAATCACTTGTATACTCGCCGCCTTCCGCATCGGGCAACTCTTCGGACTTCTCTGTGATAGGCTGATAGCCGGATTTGCCGCTGACTGCTTCGGGAACGCTCACATCCGACTCCGACGGCGGCTCGTAACCGTTCATACCCCTGACGCGCTCCCCACCGCGTCCTGTGCCGGAAGAACTCCTGTCCGGCACCTCAGGCTGGCGCTGCACGGTCTGTCCGGCGCCCATCTCCTCCTCTTCCTCCGGCAGTGCAGAGTCGTCCTCCGGCAGCTCCCCTTCCACATCTGTCTCGGAGGACATATCGGACCGCATATCAAAGTCCGATGATTCTTCATCCCCATAGGGTTCCGACTCTTCCGCCGTCCCAGACTCCTCCTCCTTTGCAGGAAAACCGTCCCCGGAAAGCAGTGAGGAAAGGGTCTGCGTAATTCCCGGATTTACGGCAGATAATATAATGAGCGCACACAATAATGCTGCCAGAACTCCTATGCCCACTATGATATTCTTCAGTATCTTCATTATCGCGCCCCTCAGAAAAATTTTAAAAATTTCCGCACCTTTGGCTTTTGATGCCTCAATATAATTGCCGACGTTGGCGGCATAGTTACCTTCACTTTGCCGGAAATAACAGGATACTGCTTCGGCTCCGTGGAATAGCCTTCCGATGTCGTCAGCATCAGGCAATTGAGTACACACTCCTTCGGAATGCCAAGATACCACACGGACACTTCTTTCGTAACCTCATAATCGTTGTTATTGACAAGAATCACCGACTGCGCCTCTTTGTTAAATCTGCCGTAACCGATCACATTGTATTCGGCATACAGGTACTTAAGTGAGCCCGTCAGAAATTCCTTGTGTGTCTTATGAATACGGATAATATCCTTATGGAAAGCAATCAGTTCCTTATCTTCATGTCCCCAGGGATACGTCCGCCTGTTATCCGGATCGGTGAAGCCGCAGACGCCCGCCTCATCCCCGTAGTAGATCGTCGGCGCGCCCGGCCATGTCATCTGGATCACCACCGCCTCACGAAGCACCGCTTTATTTACTCCCTCGTCCGCCGCCCGCGGCCCAAGCGTATTCGTCCTGCCTACCTTGTGATTCGTTCTGGTAAGGAACCTTGAATGGTCGTGATTGGACAGTTCGTTCATCGCCACCAAGAGTGACGGCATGGTAAAAGCTGCGTAGTGATGCCTCATAGCGCCCCAGAAACTGTCGGCATTGCCCCGCATATCTTCTCTATAATCATCGCTGTGCTTCTGCATTCCCGTCAAAAACCAGGTCACCGGCTCCATAAAGGCGTCATAGTTCATAACCGTATCCCATTCCTGACCCTGCAGCCAGTCCAGGGGGCTGCCGTAATGCTCCGCCAGTATAATCGCATTTGGATTCGCCATCTTAACCGTCTTGCGAAATTCTTTCCAGAAACTATGGTTAAACTCCGGGGTATGACCCAGATCCGCCGCCACGTCCAAACGCCAGCCATCCGCATTGTAAGGCGGAGATACCCACTTTCTTCCAATATAAAGCACATAATCCAAAAGCTGTCTGGAATTTTCATAATTCAGCTTCGGCAGTGTATCATGCCCCCACCAGCCGTCATAAGAACCATTATAGGGGAATTTATTCTCATCATGGAACTGGAAATAACTGTGATAAGGACTTTCTTTATCAATATAGGCGCCCTTTTCATAGCCCGGCGCATTCTCATAAATCCTTTCCCTGTCCAGCCATTTATTGAAAGAGCCGCAGTGGTTGAACACGCCGTCCAGAATGACTTTCATGCCTCTTCTGTGCGCTTCTTTCACCACCTCCGCAAAGAGCTCATTGCTTGCCTCCAGATTTTCTTTGTTGGAGACGCGATCAATATACCGGGTCGCAAAGCGGTTCTCTGTCTGCTCCGGTTTCAGCAGCTCTCCCTCGTCATGCACAATCTTTCCGAAGTGAGGGTCGATATAGTCATAATCCTGTATATCATACTTGTGGTTAGAAGGAGAAACAAACAGCGGATTAAAATAAATCACATCCACGCCCAGATCCTGCAGATAATCCATCTTGTCGAGGACGCCCTGCAAATCGCCGCCGTAAAACTCGCGCACACCCATAGCTGCCGGGTACTTATCCCAGTCCTCCACTCTGACCGTTTTATCCCCGATATACTGGTACTCGTTCGTCAGAACATCGTTGGTGGGATCGCCGTTATAAAAGCGGTCCACGTAAATCTGATAAAACACCGCGCCTTTCGCCCAATCAGGCGTTTTAAAGCCCGGAATGACATGAAACTGATAATACTCGTTGGTATCCTTCGTTACGCCCCGCCTATCATAAAAACAGGAAAGTTTCCCCGCGTGTACTTCAAAATAATAACTCAGCTTCTCGTTCTCAAGCTGAACCGAGTGCGAATAATAATCGAAGTAGTCGTCCGATTCCGTCTTGAACATGAGATGTTTCACATTCTTGTGTACAAAAAACACTTTATCAATATTATTTTTTGCAGCCCGAAAACGCACAGTAATCTCGCCGTAAGCGCTTGGCTCCATCGGCGATACATAGTCTTCGGACATATCCGTAAATAGGGCTTTCCTGTTAAAAACCGGGCGCATTCCCGAAAAATACTGCTGATTCTTTTCTGCCTTCTGAAATTGATTAATATCCATAATCAGCCTTTCTTTGAAAATGAGAACAATATATGGATATTTTATCCTATATATTGTGGATGCGCAACCCACAATTCTTGCACAAAACTATGGCAAAGTAAAAAAGACAGTCGTTAAACTGTCTTTTTTAGAGAAGGTATTTCTTTCTTATGGGGTATAGCAAAAAACTATATAATGTATTGGGGGGTTACAAGTAGTATATTAGCATACCCCCTGTCTGTCTACAATACCAAGGATTCACAAATATTACAATTTTGCATATCCGTTTTTGTGCATTATGCACAATCACTGCTGTTCTCCAACCCGCTCCCCCGGTTCTTCGGGCTGGGGATAGTAGGTATCAAAGAGCGCCTCGAACTCCGCACGGTTAATTTTTTCTTTCTCCAAAAGGAGTTTCGCGCACTTATGCAGCACATCCTCATGCTCCATGATAATATCTTTTGCTTTCTGATAACATTCGTCTATGATAGTTTTTACTTCCCGGTCAATCTCCCCGGAAACCAGTTCGCTGTGATTTTTCGCGTGTGCAAGGTCCCTGCCGATAAACACCTCGTCGTCGTCATCATCATAATTAATCACGCCGATATTGTCGGACATACCGTATCTGGTTACCATCCTGCGGGCGACCTTGGTAGCTTTCTTGATATCGCTGGACGCGCCCGTTGTGATATCGTCGAAGATGATTTCCTCCGCAATGCGGCCTCCCAGGGACACCATAATATCTTCGGTCATTTTTCCTTTTGTGAGGAACATCTCATCTTTCTCAGGAAGCGGCATGGTGTATCCTGCTGCCCCGAGTCCCGTAGGAATAATGGAAACGGTGTAAACCGGTCCCACATCCGGCAGCACATGGAAGAGAATCGCATGCCCTGCTTCGTGATAAGCCGTAATTTTCTTTTCTTTCTCCGAAATGATGCGGCTCTTCTTCTCCGCACCGATTCCTACTTTTATAAACGCTTTCTTGATGTCTTCCTGCTTTACAAACGCCCGCTGTTCCATGGCTGCGTTGATTGCCGCCTCATTTAACAGGTTCTCCAGATCCGCTCCCGTAAAGCCCGCCGTAGTCTGGGCAATCTGCTGCAGGTCCACATCGTCGCCAAGGGGCTTGTTCTTGGCATGTACTCTTAAGATATCTTCCCTGCCCCGCACATCCGGGGAGACCACGGTAATCTTCCTGTCGAAGCGCCCCGGGCGGAGGATTGCCGGATCCAGAATATCCACACGGTTCGTTGCAGCCATCACGATAATGCCTTCGTTGACGCCAAAGCCGTCCATCTCTACCAGAAGCTGATTTAACGTCTGTTCCCTTTCGTCGTGACCGCCGCCCATGCCGGTACCACGCCGTCTCGCCACCGCATCAATCTCATCAATAAAAATAATACAGGGTGCATGGCGTTTCGCCTCCGCAAACATATCACGGACACGGGACGCACCCACACCGACAAACATTTCCACAAAATCTGACCCGGAAATACTGAAGAAAGGTACATTCGCCTCTCCCGCAATCGCCTTGGCAAGAAGCGTCTTACCCGTACCCGGCGCTCCCTCTAAAAGCACGCCCTTAGGGATCCTCGCCCCCACTTTGGTAAATTTGCCCGGCTCCCTGAGAAACTCCACAATCTCCTGCAGTTCCTCCTTTTCTTCCTTCAAACCCGCCACTTCGTTCAGCGTGATCTTATTTTCCCCGCCCATGGTAAGTCTGGCGCGGCTTTTTCCAAAGTTCATCATTTTGCCGCCACCACCGCCGGCATTCTGGGAATTCATCATGACAAAGAAGAAAACGCAGACCACCACCACAATCAAAATCGGCAGGACGCTGTTCAAAAACCAGCTCTCCTCCGGCACGCTTTCCACAGAGCAGTCAATGCCGTGCTCTCTGACGATATTCTCCATCTCTGTCACATCCGTCACATAGAGAATTTTCTCCTCGCCGCTCTTGAGAATCACTTTAAGAGATCCCGTGGGCGTATCCTTATTCGGACAGACCGTCACCACCGCAACCTCATTTTTTTCCATCTGCCTCTCAAATTCGCCTCTGGTATAGCCGCTGTTCGGCACGCGCAGCGTCCCTACCCACACCGTAAACAGCAGAAGGCAGATGATAATTACAAAATACAGATAAAAACTTCTACCACTCTTGTTCATTAAATAATTCCTCTACTCCAGTTTTCAGTCAAATTTCACTATCCCGATATAGGGCAGATTGCGGTATTTCTGGTCATAATCCAGACCGTATCCCACCACAAATTCATCCGGGATCTCAAATCCCGTGTAATCCACTCTCACATCCACCACACGTCTGTCGGGTTTATCCAGAAGCGTACAGAGCCTTACATCCGCAGGTCCCCTGCTCCTGAGCATATCTAACAGATAACTCAGTGTCCGCCCGGAATCCACGATATCCTCAATCACAATTACGTGCTTATCATTTAAGGGTTCATCCAGGTCCTTCACAATCCTGACCACACCGCTTGACTGGGTATCCCCACCGTAACTTGATACCGACATAAAATCAATAGAAACCGGCACCTTAATGCGTTTCGCCAGCTCACACATAAAAAAACTGCCGCCTTTTAACACGCATACCAAATGTACCTGTTTTCCGGCATAATCTCTGGAAATCTGATCACCGATCTCCTGAATCCTCTTATCAATGTCTTCCTCAGCCAACAATACTTCTATCCGTTCCGCCATAGTTTCCTCCTCTTAGACGTACCTCCAGAATACGTCTTGTGTTTTTCTCCACCCGGTACTGTCTGCTCACTCGGTGTCCGGGCACCCAGAGAATATGGGCGCCGTCCGCCAGCAGATACATACTGTCCCTTTTTGCCTTCGGGATTTTTTCATTAATCATATACTGCTTTACAGACTGGGTATGGAGCGCATCATCTATCGTAATATAATCTCCCTGCCTTCTGGTTCGCAGGAATAAAGACGTAGTTATTTTATCATAATCAAACCATTTCGTATATCTATTTTCGGGAATATTTTGTTCCTTTCTGCAGAAAAGGGGCGCTGCCGGAGGAAAGGACGTCTCCCATAGAATAAATGTAAAGTCGCCTGTTCCCGAAACGGCAAACTCCACCGGGATACCGGGAACAAGCGCAGACTCTTCGACACAAATCTCCTGCTGATCCCCCGGCAAGGCCGCCAGGCTACTGTCACCCGCCTGTCTCCCCGGGCTTCCTTCGCCTTCGGCCGCCTGTTTCCCCGGACTGCCAGCCGTTTCTTCCTTCCGCCTTAAAAACAACTTGTCGTACTCCTTGACGGCCCTTATCCCATACGGAAGAAAAAGCTCTTTGCTGCCCTCCTTATCCGAAAGTCCCATCAGCCCTGCAACATGGCGCGCGGTAATGTCTTTACGGTAGGGAGTCATTCTTTCCAGCGCGCGCAAAAGTATGCGCTTTTGCATCACCACATCCTCGCCCCGAAAGCCGTCCAGCTCTATTTCTACTTCCCCATACACATTCCCGGTTTCGTCGGATGTCTCAGCTTCTTTGTCCCTATCGGACCGCCTTTCTATGTCCTCCCGCACATAAATATCGTAGAGCCTGCCTGTTTCCCGTGCCAGATAATCCTCGGTCTCCGCCAGAATATCCGCCAGCTTTCCCATATGCGAAACCGCCCTGCCACAGATTTCCTGCTGCGCAAAGGGCAGTATGTGATGTCTGATTTTATTGCGGGCGTAAACGTCCTCCCCGTTGGTTGCGTCCTCCCTCCAGACAATCCCGGCAGCCGCCAGATAGGATTCAATCTGTTCCCGGCCCACACATAGAAGAGGCCTGATGACCGCTTCCCTGACCGGGCGGATGGACGAAAGCCCCTTTAATCCGCTGCCCCGGAACACATGAAAAAGCATGGTTTCCGCCCTGTCATCCGCATTGTGGGCCACGGCGATCCTTCCTCTGTCCCCGTCCCTGATTTCACCGAGCACCTCCTGAAATGCCTGATAGCGGAGCAGACGTCCGGCCTCTTCCAAAGACAGCTTTTGCGACGCCGCGCAGCCGGCCACATCTGCTTCCCGCAGATAAAAGGGAATGCCCCACTGCCCGCACAGCTTTTCCACATAAGCCGCGTCCTCCCCGGCCTCCGCCCGCAGCCCGTGGTTCACATGTACCGCCGCCAGCCGGAATGGAATCTCCTTTCGCAGTCTCGTCAGTAAATGCAGCATACAGACAGAATCGGCACCGCCGGAAATGCCGGCTACAATACAATCCCCCGGTTCCGCCATGTCATGGGCGTTCACATATTTTTTTACATGATTATAGAAATTTTCTTTCATCCTTCGCCTGTCCGTCCACCATCCCCAAGCTTAAGGAAACGCTGATATAAATCGCTGCTTTCCTAAAGGGCACTCTCCTGATCCCAGATCCCCGTCACAAGCACCGTCATGTCATCCCGGATACGCCCCCGGCTCTGCCCGATGGCATAAGCCAGAATCTGGTTAGCAATTTCTCCCGGATTGCTGTACTCCATTCTGCCGATAATCTCCGGCAGCGCCTCCTCGCCAATGCCTTCCGAAAGCGCGTCAAGCACCCCGTCGGAAAGCATAATGATATAGTCACCGCTCTGCAGCGTGCGGCTCTGGATTTCCGGCGTCGTCTGCCAGAAAACCCCAAGCGGCAGATTTCTCGAAGACAGCCTGTCCACCAGACGGCCTCTTTTAATATAGGTACTTGCCGCCCCCATTTTCACAAACTCACAATTTCCCGTGTAAAGGTCAATGTCACAGACATCCAGCGTGGACATAACCTGTTCCTGCCCGGCTGCAGCCATCGCCCCATTTACCATCTGCACCGCCGGTTCTTTGGCAAAGCCTGCCTCCATGAGGCGTTCCATCATCTCAATCACCCGGCCGGACTCCCGGCGGGCTTCTTCCCCTGAGCCGACGCCATCCGAAAGCAGTACCAGAAGCCTTCCCGTATCCGACTCAAAAAAGGAATAGCAGTCCCCCGACACCTTCTCTGTCTCTTTCACTGCCTTGGCAAAACCTGTCAGCAGATGATAAGGCGGCTCCTCCAGAAAATAGTAATTGTTATACTCTGTCGTCAGATAGTCCGGCGTATTTTTTGCCGCACAGAGCCTGCGGTTCATCGCCACTGATATGTAGTCCGCCACATCCTCCGCCGAAATATACTCTGTCTCCCCGAAACGTGCACGCTTACTATCGGCCTGTCTCATAACAAGGCTGATCTCCCGATGCCCGTCTTCATGTTCCAGCTCCAGAAACTCTTTCAGCAGAATGCCGGACTCCCGGAGCAGCGCCGCCATCTGCTTATACCGCCGTTCCCCCATGGGGCGGCAGCGGCAGGTTTCTCTGGCTGTCACCGCCAGAATATGCGCCATCTCCTTCAAATGCTCCGCCAAAAGCCCCTGACTTTCCTGCAGGCGCCGCCGGCAGAGATATTCCTGCCTGTCTGCAGGCTCTTCTCCGAAGGACTCATCCTTCGTTTGAATGTCCTCAAACAAATCCGCCAGATCCCGGAAAGACTCCGCATAGGCTAACAGCTTCTGCCTCCCATACTCCGGTATCATATCTATTCTGTCGTCTTCCCCTATGTTTGTCCGTCTTTTCATCACACACCGCCTCCATATATACTGTTCAGCTCACGCCATTCACAAAATCGCGCTTATCGCGCTTTCCGCTGCTTCGCAGCTTCTTTTGTTCATAAACGGGCGTTCCCTCAGACCATCAGTCAACTGCCAAATTCGTGCAAGCCCGATTTGTCAGTTAACTTCGGTCTGGCTGAACTGTGACCATAAAAAGCCCGCAAAACCCGTCTTACACATATATATGAAAAGTTGATGTGTTTTATTCCAAAAATCGAGTAGGAGAAAATTTCCCCTACTCGCCATTAAATTTTATCTATTTTTCATCCTTAAAAATAATTTCGCCTTCATATACCAGACCCAGCTTCTCCTTCGCCACCTCTTCGACGAATTTCTTAGTCTGCGTATACTTCCCGTACTCTTCTATTTCTGCAGATCTTGCTTCCTCTGCTTCTATTTCCAGAAGCAGCGCCTCTTCCCTGTCCATATAGAACTGGCGCTTCTCCCGCAGCTCCACACTCTTAAAGGTAACCACAAGCATCATCATCAACACTACAGTGGTAACTAAAAGCATGGCCAGCCTGTTCTGACGTCTTTTACGATATGCTGCTTTTCTTGCCATGCCTTGAAACTTACCCCTCTCCACCGCCTGTTAGTGTTTACATAAAACCATTCTAATGGTTTTTATGAAAACCGTCAACCGTTTTTTAATAAAATCTTTACACTTTTTCAATTTCTTTCCAAGGTAAAGAACAAACGTTTTCCCCGCATAAAACAAGCGTTTCAGGGGTTTTAGCACAATTTGTAGCAGTCGAAAAACAAACCACATGATCTTGTGTAGACACATTGACATAATATCTACAAACACGTCCCTGACAATTACTTTATAGAAAAACATGCCCAGTGTGGCGCCAAGGACCGCAAACCACCGAAGCGTCCCGTCGTTTTCCCTGTAGAGCATATAGAAAACGCCAATCCCACAGGCAAGCCAGAATAGAAGGTCTTCTACCGACATCAGTGCCGTCCCATGCCTGAAAAGCTTACGGAGCACGCGGATCCAGTCATAGATGAAAGTGATGACCAGCCCCAAAAGGACGGAATGTGTGAAAAAAGTAAGCTCCTGCACAATTTCCCGGCTCATACGCCCCCCTTGCACGGAGAATGCTGCTTTGTAAGCATTCTCCCAAGTGAAACTTAGAAGTTCTTTTCACTTTGCTATTTGAACAGTCTCGAAAGCAGGGACTCTCCTTTCGCTCCGTACCCCGCGGTTTCTGAATAAGTAAAACTGTCAATCCGTCCGTCGATATCTACTTCGCCTTTATCCAGGGAAAGTCTGCTGACATGCAGCTCACCGCCGCGTATCATCAGCATCCCCTGCTCCGTCTCCAGCAAGATTTCGTTCACATCAAAGGAAAGCACATCATTTACACCTGTCAGTGCACAGGTTCTTCTGCCCGTAAGCATCAGTTTATGCGGCCGCTTCCCGCCGTTATTCAGATCTTCCATACACGACCTCCTATACCATAATTATGGTACTGGTTCAATGTATGTCTGATTCTCTCAAAATATGCCTTCTGTGCATTATGAGAGGTAGCGGAACAGCTCTTTCGCCTCCTCCTTCCGCACAGTCTCCTGTACGTCGAGAACCTCCACTTTTACTTCCTTGTTTCCAAACTGTATGGTAATCACATCTCCTGCCTTCACGTTGGCGGACGCCTTTGCGGGCCTGTCGTTTATAAATACCCTGCCCGCGTCGCATGCTTCGTTTGCCACCGTGCGGCGCTTGATCAGCCTTGAAACTTTTAAATATTTATCCAGCCGCATGTCTGCCTCCTTTTTGCTTTCGACTGCGTATAAGCAGACTCGAAATGCTTCGCATTTCTCGTTCGCGTTACTCGTCAGAAGGCAGCATATCCAGTCTTACATGCAAGCATGCATCCTGTTTATGCTGCCTTCTGACTCTGCCTATACGCGGAAAAGACCCGTATGCTGTGCATACAGGCCTCATTCATCTCCAAAAATTCAATTATGCGTTAAGCATATCCTTTAAAGCCTTACCAGCCTTAAACTTAGGAGCCTTGGATGCAGCGATCTTCATGACAGCGCCGCTCTGAGGATTTCTTCCCTCTCTTGCTGCTCTCTTGGAAACTTCAAAGGTACCAAAACCAACTAACTGTACCTTGCCATCCTTCTTCAGCTCGTCAGCTACCACGTCTGTGAATGCCTTTAAAGCCTTTTCTGCATCTTTCTTAGATAAGCCTGCCTGATCAGCCATTGCTGCAACTAACTCTGTCTTGTTCATTTGAACTCCTCCTCTTAAAATGAGTTTTCGTATTATTTTCTGGTCCCCTTGGAAACCGTCTATACATATTTATATCTGCTTTTACCCGGCATGTCAAGAAAAAAATGCCTTTTTTACGGCATTTTTCGGGTTTGTCCGCCTTTACTTCACACCGTTAAACCTATTTTTATAAAATTGTACCATATTGTCAGAATATTTATTCATATTTCTCAATTAAATCATCTATTCGGTCCGCTAACGCCTGTTCCTGCGGGATTTTCGTAATTCTTGCGACATCGCTGATCCGCAGAAGCAGCTCGGAAATAAGCGCCTCCGTTTTCGCATTGTCCGCCTGTGGCTCACAGTCCCTTAAAGCCGCCGCAAGCTCGCAGATGGCCGCCGTATCCTCTTTAAAACTACTTCCTTTCTCATAGTGTTTGTCTATCTTCTTTAAAACCTTGACCGCTCTGGTCAGCGACGGAAGTTCTTTGGGAATGTCCCTTAAAGGCGATTCCACCCAGTCCTTATCCTTTTTCTCTTCCTTTTTAATCTCCTCCCAGTTCACAAGTACCTCATCCGGCGTATCCGCATTCCCCTTGCCAAAAACATGGGGATGGCGCCGCACCATTTTGCGGCTGACCTCGTTTACCACATCCTTCATGGTAAAAAGGCCCTCCTCAGATGCGATCTGTGCATGCATTACGACCTGCAGGAGGACGTCGCCCAATTCCTCAATCATATTCTCAGGATTGCCGGTCTTATTGTAAATGCGAATCGAAGCAAGCAGTTCTGCCGCCTCCTCCATCATACAAGGTTTCAGGCTGTCGTGAGTCTGCACTTTATCCCAGGGGCAGCCGTTCTCACTGCGAAGTGTCGCTATGATTGCCAGAAATTCCTCATATGTGTATTGTTTTTCCTGATTCTTTGACATGTCTTCTCCTTCTGTAATATAATTAATCAATAATGTCCACGGCATGAAATAACATAAATAATATTGTCCTTCTCAAAATAAACAATTCGATTCGTCTCATCTATACGCCGACTCCAATATCCACTCAAATTGTTTTTTAGCGGCTCTGGTTTTCCTCTTCCCACAAAAGGTGTTCTTTTTATTTCCTCTATTAATACATTAATCCGTTTTAATGTCTTTTTGTCCTGTGTCTGCCAATAAAGATAATCATCCCAGGCTCTGTCTTCCCACAGCAGCCGCATCAATCTTCCACCTCCGTAAGTTCATGTTCTTCAAAATGTGCCTTCCCCTGCGCAACATCCTGAGCAATTTTCTCTAAATAGCGCATATTACTTTCAGAATAAAATGGATCTATGCTAACATCAAAAGGAATCCTTTTTTCACGGCTTACTTTTTTTGCAAAAATAGTAAAGGCCGTCGTCATTGACATTCCTAATTCTGAACACGTCTGCTCCATACTTTTTTTTAAATCCGCATCCATGCGAAAATTTACGTTTACTGCCTGTGCCATATTTAACGCTCCTTTCTGCTTGTTAAATCAATTATATACAGATACAATTAAAAACGCAATTATTTTTCATTATAGTATCATTACAAATTGAAATGGAATTATCCCGCATAATATATAACCAACGCCCGACCAAGGATATATATCTTCCTGTCGGGCGTTATCTATTTTCATTAAGTATATGTGCTCCGTTGATTAATTTTTAAATAATGAGGAAAACCACTTTTTGATTGGGTGCGCTTCCTGGCTAATTTCGACTGTGGTCGTGGTCAACTCCCCGTCTGCAGCACTGTTCTTCGTTACTGTTTCATCATCAGGTTCCATTACCGTATCGGCGTTTGGTTCCCCGCTGCCCCCAATTGCCGAAATGGACTCTCTATCCTTAGTTTTACAACGTTCACAAATTCGTTCTTTTTCCCCAGAATCTGTCGTCGTGGCGGGTTTCGTCACCTCCCACTCTCCCCAGTCATGTTCCAAAGCATCTATTATTCCCCATGCACTGATGTCATCTATAGGATTTTTCCCTGCGGCGTCCTCATAGTTTTTGTTACAGTCCTCACAGTGATAATACTCCTGTTTGCCTGTCGTGGTACAGTTCGGTTCTATGCTTTCTACACGCTGCGGGCTGCAGATATGTGCCTTCTCCGCAACAGTAACCTTCACTGTCCCATCCACAGACTGATTTGTCTCGCTATCCGTATATGTAGCCGTCACCGTAAGTTCTGTCGCCGGTTCATCGGAAGACACCGCCAGAGTGCTAGGTTCATCCCCTCCCTTAAACTTGGTGTCGGGCGATGTATTTCCCTTTACACTCCAATCAACCGATGTATCTGTTTTAAGGGTACCATCAATCTTTACACGCGCCCCAAAACTTACTGTACCACCCCTTTCAACAATGCTTTTCTCAGGCTCAACCTCAACTGTGATGGTCGGCCCAGAAGGATTCTCCTCCCCTTTCTTCACAATCACAACATTACAACTCACAGTCTGGCTCTCATACCCTGCTCTGTAAATGGTAACTGTTGCAATGCCTTTGCCATCCTCGTCTCCCGGCGGCGTCATTTCTGTCAAATTATCATTATCCTCTTCTATCGTGAAGGTATATTTATCTGCTTCCTCTTCACCGAGCTTCTCTTTGACGGCATTTTTGGCGGCCGTCTCTACAATCTTTTTGCCGGAAGGCGTTAACGTCGCCACATCGCCCGCTATAAGCACATCCGTTTCATCAGTAAGCTTACAGCCCGAAAGCTCTGATATTGCGCTTGCGACCTCCTTCGGAATATTCTTTTTGGTGCCGTCGGAACCTTCCTTTTCCAGCTCAGAGAATGAGTAGGTCTCGTCCCTTCTGGTATTCTCCAGATAAATCGTATAGGTCTTTGTCTTGTAGCCGCTCTTTTTCAGCGTAATCTCATGTCTGCCCACTGTTTTTGTGAACCTGACAGGTGTAATTCCCACATAATTCCCGTCCAGATAGACCTCCACTCCTTTGGGGGAATCTACGTACACCTTATAACTGCTGGAAGTGCCGAGCGCGTTTTCGCTGACGCTGAGTGTATTGTCACTGATACTGTCTTTTCCCGAGTTATTCGCGTTGACAGAATCCATCGTGTCCTTCCAGGGAATCCGGTCAGCAGTCGAATTATCGCTGACAGAATTTTTGCCGTCGTTCTTCCGGCTTTCCTCTAATTTAAAGAAAATCGTGGCATATTCCGAACCTACCTGAATATGTTTGGTCAGGGTATCGTAGCCGTTCGCCTCCGCCTGAATCTGGTGAATGCCATATTTCAATTCTACAGGTTTACTGATATCCACGGGCTTACCGTCCACGCTGACCTTTGCGCTTTCCGGCTCTACCGTGAAGAGAATCTTCCCGACAGCATCCTCCGCAACTTCCAGGTCGCTTACATCAAGCACCACTTCCTTGTCACGCTCGACCGTTACCTCTTTCACACAGCCCACATTATTGTTGGTAAGCACTACCTGATAGGTGCCTTCCGGCACTGTGAGAAGCATGTCCTCCGTAATCTGGCGGATCACGCTGTTACCCACTTCAATCCAGCCGCCGAGAAGAGGCTGGTCATTTTTCAGGCGCAGATACCCGTGTCCCTTGTCCACGTTTACACTGTAAATCTTATGGTCTATGCCCGAGATCGTGACTACGTCCTGCGACACCACTTCGCCCGTCTCCACACGGCGTCCTTCCGACAAAACGACCACACCTTCGGGCAGGGAATACATCTGGGAACCAATACTTGCCGTCCTGTTCGAGCCCGCCAGATCATAATTATACACATCATCATATACCCAGGCGCTCGGCGAACGCTTGATACTGGCAAGCTTTTTCCTGCCCTTTAAGAAAGTGATGTCCACCACATCTCCCGCCTTAATCTGGGAAATCGTCATGGGACCGTCATATTTATCCTTTACATAGGTAGTTCCGTCATAATAGAGAGTATACTGTTTCCCCGTATCCATATTGATAAAGGACACCGCCTCGTTATCCAGATCCGTGGACAGAACGACCGCCGTGTCAGCAGAATCATAGCTTCCCACTGTGGAAAGCGTAAATCCTGTATCCACCACGTCCGGCTCCCCGTTTTTATCCTGTGCCCTTCCTATATTGCTTGCCTCCGAAGTGCATCCTGTCAGGATAAGCGCCGTCAGTGTCAGCATTGTAACAGCACTGGAAATTCTTCTGTGCATCCTAATCATTTTCTACCCCCGTGATTCAAATTCATGTGGAGAATGCGTTTCTCACTTTATGCAGGACGGAAACGCGCTCTTTAAAAAGAGCTGTTTTTCTCTCTCCTGCGCAAACAGCTTCTCTGTTTTTTCCATATTCCGCCCGGGAATCCATGCCTTACCGCTGTTATAATAAAAGTTCACGATCTTCCAGAACTTTTCAGGATAGGCAAAGCGAAAATACAGCTGTCTGTAATCCTGTTCGCTTAAAGGTCTTACATCATTATACCCCGAAAGGAGCATATCACCAAGCGGCTGCGACCAGTTATTTTTTTCCAAGAGTTTACGCATAAACAAATACAGATCCCGGACAGGATAATCCCTGACGCATTTCTCAAAATTGACGAGCACGCTGCCCTCTTCGGTCTGTATGATATTGTGGTACTGGTAATCGCCGTGGCACACAACGGAGAAGGAAAGAGAATCCTCCTCATAGGCATAATAACTCAATTCCCCCGTAATTTGCAAGGCAATATCCATAAAATAATCATAATGTTTCATTAAATAGATTTCAAAATCCGTCTTCTGGCTCTTTTCCCGCAAGAATTTCCGCACCTTTTTCAGTTCACGGTTATGTTTCTCGTACTCATTTTCCACATGAAAAACTGGCTGCTCCTTAAGAATTTCACTGCCGGAAAGATCACAGACGCCGTGAAGGCGCGCCAGGGTGTTCACTGCATGACGACATTCCTGCGGGTTCCTGTGATCGCATTCCCTGCCCTCGCAGTAAGTCTTTACGACATATGCCGTCCTGTCCTGATCCCGGACAATCAGCTCATCTTCCTTTGTCCGCAGGATCGTCTCTGCCTGCACGGCGCCGCTCTCCCGTATATGGTTCAGCAGATATTCCTGAAAACCGATTTTCTCCACAGGTCCGCCGTACTCTTTCATAATGAGCAGGCCCCGGTCCGAATCACAGAGAATCGCCCCGCGTCCCTTCCATGTACGACGTACCTCTATGTCATAATGCTCTAATAAACTGACAGCTCTGTCATTCACAAAAATACCCCCCGCCTGACTCTGACTGTTACATCTTATGAACGGCAGGGGGTTTTCATTACACTTCTTTATACAGTTTGAGAAGAATCTCCCTCGTATTAAGGGACGGGTCGTCAAGCACCCTCTCTAATAACGCGGACAGCGTTTCCCCGATCTGTCTTCCGGGCGGCATCCCATCCGCAATCAGATCGTTTCCTGAAATCGCCAGATCCTTTACCGTGACCGCGTCCTTATGCGCCAGAATTTCCTGATACAGCTTTTCAATGCAGGTTACTTTTGCCAGCTTTTCTTCCCGCATGTAATCGCTCTGCGCAGCGATATCCGCGCGGCGTACCGTAAAAATCATGGGAAAAATATCTTCACCGATCCGATTGACCGCCCGTCTTACACCAGCCTCTGTGGGCGCAATATCGTAATCGTGGTAAAGAACCAGCTTTGTTACTTTATCTGTGGTATCGTTATCAAATTTTAAACGCCGCATCACCCTTCTGGTGATCTTTTCCCCCTCAAAGGGATGTTTTTTATTGTGGGTCGTCCCGTCCGGGTCAATGGTAAGCGTCTGAGGCTTGCCAATATCATGGAACAGCATGCCAAGGCGCAGTACCTTGTCCGCTTCCACGCCGAGCATGGCGTGCAGAATATGCTCCCCCACATCATAGCAGTGGTGTTTATGTCTCTGGGGCGTCTCCATACAGAGATCAAATTCCGGCAGAATCTGCGCCGTAATGCCAAGCTCATAAGCTGTCCTCAGATAATCGGGATGTGGGGATGTCACCAGTTTCACAAGTTCTGCCTGAATCCGCTCCGCACTGATCTTCTGCAGATTGGGCGCAAGCGCCCTGACCGCCTCCCCGGTCGCTATATCAATCCGATAGCCCAGCTGCGCGGAAAAGCGCACCGCGCGCAGCATGCGCAGGGCGTCCTCATCAAACCGCTCCCTCGCGTCCCCCACGCAGCGGATCACCTGGTTTTCCATATCCGCAAGACCACCGTAAAGATCCACCAGACCGCTTCTGTCGTTGTAAGCCATGGCATTGATCGTAAAATCGCGCCGCCTCAGGTCTTCTCTCAAACTGGCAGTAAAAGTCACTTCCGTAGGATGCCTGCCATCTTCATATGTACCGTCGATCCGATAGGTAGTCACCTCAAAGCCTTCTCCTCCCAGAAGAACCGTGACGGTTCCGTGCTTAATCCCCGTGTCCACGGTTCTCGGGAAAAGACGTTTTGTTTCCTCCGGCTTTGCCGAAGTGGTGATATCCCAGTCGTCCGGCTTTCTGCCAAGTATGGAGTCCCGGACACAGCCGCCCACCGCGTACGCCTCATATCCCGCCTCTTCCAACGTATTTATGATGTTATGCACTTTGTCGGGCAACTGTATCCGCATAAAAACTCCTTAAACTTCCGAACCGTTTATCCGATGCTCGGTCCTTTAAAAATCTGGTTCACATCTTCGAGATGGAGATCCGGCTCCTCATCCTCCGTAAGGGAGCTTACCAGACTGTCCATCTCCTTTCTGGACATCACGCCCCGGCTTCTCTCCACAAACTCTTTCTTTTCATCGTCAGTCATATCCACAAAGCGGTCCATTGCCGCGCGGTTTGTCGCAAAGGCGAGCCCAAGACCGACAGGTAACGTATTATAATCCATTTCTTCCACCCTTTCCTGCATCTGATTTTCAGTTATAAATAAGATTTCCATCTTATTCTTTACCTGTCCGAACAATTTCATTCAGAATCATTCTGAGATAAATTGTCATAAAACCAGCATGCACGCCGGGGTGAAATGTGATACAAAACAGAAGCGCTTTTATAAATATCCGCGACGAATTACGCAGGCGTTCCCTGCATCAACTCAGCGTCGCGATGCCCCGCAGCCGGATATCCTCGCAGGACGCACCCACCAGAATCTCATAATCGCCCGCATCCGCGATAAATTTGTGTAACTGCGTGTCAAAATACATAAAGTCTTCCTGCTTTAAAGTCAGGGAAACTTTTTTTGAACGCCCCGCACCGAGTTCCACTTTGGCAAAGGCCTTCAGCTCCTTGTCGGGTCTGTCCACCTGCGCCGCGATAGGCGCGATATAAACCTGTGCCGTCTCTGCTCCCGCTCGCTTCCCGACGTTTTTGACCGAAAAAGTCAATTTCACGTCCTTCCCTTTTTCTGCTTTCAAAGTCAAACCGCTGTACTCGAAATTCGTGTAAGACAACCCGTATCCGAAGCAGAAAGCCGGCTTGATCCGCTGCCTGTCATAATAACGGTAACCGCAGTACAGCCCTTCCTCCAGCGCAATTTTCCCCCACTTACCGAACTGTCCGCTCTTTGCAGTCACACAGTCCTCATATTTTGCAGGGAACGTTTCCGCCAGTTTCCCGGACGGGTTCATTTCGCCGAAAATGATCTTCGCAAATGCATTTCCCGTCTCCATACCCGCATAGTAGCTCCACAGAATCGTCTGCGCCTGCTCCCGCCATGGCATCTCCACGGGAGAACCACCCACAAAAGTCAGTATCGTATCTTTTCTCACTTTTAAAAGTTCGTCAATCAACAAATCCTGCTCATAAGGCAGCTTCATGTCGGGTCTGTCAGAGCCCTCGCAGTCATAATCGTGATTTAAACCGCCCACAAAGATCACTGCATCGGCGTCCTTTGCCAAGGCAAGCGCCTGCTCAAAGAGCGCCTGGTTCTTCTCGTGGATTTCAATCTTATCCCGCTCTATCTGCGCAAGCCTTTCCTCCTCGCCCTTCCTATGGGCATCCGCTTCGCCCGCCTCGTCTCTGGGCGGCTGTCCCACCGTGGTATTTTTCAGCTCGTCCAGACTTGCCGCCTGCCAGTTCACCTCAAAGGCCTTTTGCTTCACAGGCACATAATAGCCCGGCGCATATCCTACCCGGACATTTCCTCCCAGGTACATTTTAAGCCCCGCCAGAGGGGAAATCTCGTACAGTGCCTTAATCTCCGCACTGCCGCCGCCGTATGAATGCAGTGTCGCCGCGTTCGCCCCGATCACAGCAAGCTTTTTAATCTTCTTTGCGTCCAGCGGAAGGGTATGATTTTCATTTTTTAATAAAATCATGGATTCCTCCGCCGCATGGAGAACCGCCTCCCGGTGCTCCGGCGCGTTGTATACACCCGCCTTGCGGGAATCCTTCTTCGGTCCGATCATCTTTAAGCGGTACATCATCCGCAGAAGATTTCTCACCTTGGCATCCACCGCGTCCACGGAAATCTCGCCCTTCTCAATCAGCTCTTTTAAGGGATTCGCCAGTTTATAGTCATCAAAATCCGGGAAGATCGACATTTCCAGATCCATGGAGCACGCCGCCGCCTCTTTCGTCTTATGTACGCCGCCCCAGTCACTGATTACCGCGCCGTCAAAGCCCCACTCTTTCCGCAGAATCTCATCTAACAGCTTCTTATTTTCACAACAGTGCGTCCCGTTTATTTTATTGTACGCACCCATGACTGAATACGTTTCCGCCTCCTGCACCGCCGCTTTGAATGCGGGCAGATACAGTTCATAGAGCGTCCGTTCATCAATTTCCTCATCCACCATCAGACGGTCCGTCTCCTGCACGTTCGCCGCAAAGTGTTTCACGCACGCCGCCACGTCATTTTCCTGCACGCCTTGAATAAAAGGCACCACAAACGCCTTTGTGAGAGCGGGATCCTCGCTCATATACTCAAAATTCCTGCCGCAGAGCGGGTCTCTCTTAATATTGATGCCCGGCGCCAGAATCACATCCTTGCCGCGTCCTCTCGCCTCCGCCCCCAATATGTGTCCCGTCTTGTACGCAAGTTCCGTATTCCATGACGACGCAAGCGCGCTGTTGCTTGGAAGGTAGGACACCATATCGTCCTGATTTCCCGAAGGAATCCACCTGTCGTCCATAAACTCGGCGCGCACACCCATAGGACCGTCCGAAGTTTCAATGGCAGGAATCCCCAGCCGCTCCACCGCCCCGGAGCGGAAAAGGGACGCGCCGTGGATCATGGCGATTTTCTCATCAAGCGTCAGTTTCTTAACCAGCTTGTCAATTTCTTTCTCCCTCTTTTTCTCGTTCTTTTTTTCATCTTTCCTCAACATATCGTGGTAACCTCCTGTTTCCCTTCCCAATTTTCAACGATGCTGTGCTACAAGTTGTCCCGCCTGTGCAAAAGTGGCGGTATATCCATATGGACACACCGCCTGTTCGCTCAAATTCCATATTAAGGTAAGTATAACGGGAAACTGTCCCGGATACAATTCCCTTTTTATACTTAATTCAGAGTAATTTTTATATCTGCGCTTCTCACGCCTGCTCAGGAATCCACACCCGCATCTGGTTCAGTCCCCGGTTGCCCCACGTATAATACGGCACCAGCGTCACCTGACAAGGCTGCGCCTGCTGCCTCTCAAAGCTGTAAAGTTCTTCATTCGCTGTCTCCCGGTATCCTTGTGCAAAAAGCTTCTGAATCCCGAACAGCTCATCCGGCTGGAACTCGCCCACCGTCACTTCCCCGTCCTTTTTCAGACTTAAGGAAAGAATATCGTTTTCGTTATCCACGCCCTCCGCGCAATAAATGAGCGGTCCGCGCTGCAGCGCCGCTCTTCCCGTATTTTCGGAGACACGACTGCTGGTGTACACACGCCTTACCGTCAGGTCAAGCTCCACCGTAATGACATCATCCGCCGAATATTCCCCTCTTAAATACGCATAGCCGTCCCGGATCTCACAATCCGTTTCTTCCCCGTTCAGCAAAATCCTCGTCTGTCTGCTCCACGCAGGGATACGGACCGCAAGCGGAACCTCCATGCTCTCTCTTCCTTCCTGCGGCTCAAAGCGGTACTCGACTATATTATCATAAGGATAATTCGTCTTTAAAGTCACCTTGCCGCCGAAATTTTTTCCCAGATCCAGTGTACCCGCGATAAACAGGTTGGAGAACAGCGTGCCCGGGATCACATGCCACGCGTACTCTGCCACAGAACCCAAAAGTCTTGCCACATTGGGCGGGCAGCAGGCGCAGGCAAACCACTTGGGTCTGACAGGCAGCGCGTGTTTATGGGTCTGTGCCTCCCCGGAAATACCCGGCAGTACCTCCAGCGGATTTACATAGAAGAATTTCGTGCCGTCAAGCTGCATGCCCGCCAGAACACAGTTGTAAAGTGCCCGCTCCATCACGTCGGCGTACTTGCCGTTATGCTCCAAATATAACATTTTGTTGGAAAAAAAGATCAGCCCGATCGCCGCGCACGTCTCTGCATAAGCCGTATCGTTTGGCAGATGGTCATCTTTCGTGAAGGCTTCCCCCTCATAGGCGGAACCAATCGCTCCCGTCACATACATTCTATGCTGCGTGATATTATTCCACAGCGTTCTGCAGGCGTTTGCAAGTTCCCTGTCGCCCGTCTCCATCGCCGCGTCCGCCATGCCCGTGTAAAGATATACCGCCCGGACGGCATGTCCCACCGCCTTGTCCTGCTGCCGCACCGGCGCGTAATTCTGCGCATACTCCAAGTCTTCGGGATGATTGCCCCAGACACGCCAAGGATTCTTTTTCATTTCCTTCTTATAATAATCCGGGTCAACACCGCGCACATTGATAAAGTGCATCGCCAGCTCCTTATATCTCTCCTCCTTTGTGCTGCGGTACAGCCGCATCAGCGCAAGTTCAATCTCTGGATGCCCGGGATATCCTTCCGCTCCCTCCTCGATAAAATGACGGTAAATGTGATCCGCCATGTCACACATGATCTCCAAAAGTTTTGATTTACCCGTACACTCCGCGTATGCCACCGCCGCCTCAATCATGTGCCCCGCGCAGTAGAGTTCATGTGCTTCATGCAGGTTTGTCCACCGCTTGTCCGGCTCCTTCACCGTAAAGTAAGTATTGAGATAACCGTCCTTCTGCTGCGCCTCCCCGATCAGGTCAATGATTTCATCGCACCGTTTCTCCAGCTTTGCATCGGGATTCTGCGCCAGGGAGTACGCCGCGCCCTCCAGCCATTTCGCCACATCGCTGTCCTGAAATACCATGCCGTAAAACTCACCGTCACAGCTGCCGGTTTTCAGCTTTTTCGCCGCCATGCGGAAATTTTCGATACAATGGCTCTTCTCCGCCCCCTCAATCTGGTCGTTCAACGCCCGCTCCTGATAAGGCAGCACCACATCCTTCACCAGCTTCTCGTATCTGCCGAAAAAACCTTCCCCCACCGTAAAATCCTTTACCAGCTTTAAATCACCCATCGCTTTACCCTCCATCTTAACATCCGTCTGCCGAAACGCGGGCATTCTGCCCTCTTTCTTTCCAATTTACTAATATGTATTATATTCTGAAAATAACTGATATAAAATGGATTATATTCTTCTCTATTTGTATTTTTTTCCGATTTTACATACTTTTCATAGGCAGGAGCCTATTTGCTGATTCTATATTCGGAAGGCGTACAGCCGTAGACCTCCTTAAAAGATTTGGCAAAATAGCTCATCTCCTGAAAACCGCAGCTTTCCGCAATCGACGATACCTTATCTGTGGTAAGCTGCAGTTTCAGCGCAGCCTGCTGGAGACGATAGGATTTCAGATAGGCAATGGGCGTCGTATTGATCGTCGCATGAAAACACCGAATGCACTCGCTCGCGCTGACCGCGCAGGCAGAAGCGATATCCTCTATCGTAAGCTCCCTGTCGTAATTTGTCTGAATAAAAGTCAGCATTTCCTTGATTCTCGCATTGTCACGCTGTTCTTTTCCAAAGGATTTCTTACTGACAGCCGGCTGGTTTTCCGAAAGAGCCGCCACAATCGAAGATAATTCGTTTCTCACCTGTATCTCATAGCCGAAAGGCTCTTTCTCCGCCGCCCTCCAAAGAGACGCCAGACAATCCAGAATCTGTTTCTGCCACGGCGCATCCGGCGTGAGATAAAATCCGGGACAGGTCTGGTTTTCTATCAGCGGTTTCAGATACTTCTGCCAGATCACGTTGTCCGTGCTGCCGCTGACTGCCCGCGGATGGAACACAACGGAATGAATCTCACAGGATTCGTCCCCGGATAAGGCGGCGGCGTGCAGAATATTGCTGTTGATAAAAAATCCCTCCCCGGCACGGAGCAGACAAGATGCAGACCCTGTCTCCACAACAGCGGAACCGCTCGCGATCAGACCCAGTTCCAGCTCATTGTGCCAATGCCATGCAATTTCATCCCGTGGCAGCAGGTCCAGATAACATGCCACCGGGAACAGCCGCGTTCCATGCTCCCGAAGTTCTTCCCCCTGCGTATTTGTCTGCACACTGCACGGCAATATCATATTTCTTCTCCTTTTCTGCTACAAGTTTTCTTTTTTGAAAATATAATCATATATAATGCGGATTTATTCCTAACATTATCACTTTTTATGATGATATAATCATATCACAAGGTAACACAAAAGAAAAGGGCAGAGAAACCAAAATTCATATAACATGTAGGAAGGGAGAGGAGATTATGTATAAGGTCAATATCAGAACAATCAAGAACACAGATAAGTTTATCCAGATGGTAGAAAACAGTCACGGCAGCGTTTTTCTGGAAATGCCTAACGAAACGCTCTGCGATCTGAAGCAGAATGCAGCAGTTCTGCAGATGCTTCGGATGATCAATCCGGGAGAACTCTGGCTGGATCTTTACCTGACGGATGTGCAGGACAGCTACAGTTTCATGGCTTACATGGTAGGCGCGGGGGCTTAGAAAGCCCCCGTCAGACTATCAAAGAACCCCTGTTATGCAGCAGCATGCCAGAGGTTCTTTTTTTAAACAGTGATACTCCCTATCATAAACTTACCACGGCACTTTCTCACTCAATTTCCGCGATCAGTCCGTGCTTCACGCAGTAATGATAGACCCCGTCATCCGCCGCGTGTCCGCATATATCGTCCGCCACCGCCTTCAGCTCATCCGATCCGTTCTCCATGGCAACACCTGTGCCCACCGCCTGCAGCATTTCAATGTCGTTATTGCCGTCACCAAAGGCAAGCGCCTCCTCCTTTTTCAGATGATAATGTGCCAGCACATGTTCGATCCCGACGCCTTTTCCGCTGTCTGCCGGGATAATATCCACCGCCCGGTCCCACCATGCCGCTATCTTGGCATTTTCCACATTTTGCAGGAATGCCGGGTACTCGTTTTCCCGTCCCCCTGACATAATCTGATATATTTCACCGCATTCCACCATTTCGTTGAACTTGTCAGAAACATCCACGTCCAGTTTGGCAAGCGCAAAATATTTCACTAAATCCTCATCTTTTCCGTTCGCAGCCAGTTTTTCCGGCGTGGCAGCCGACACAGGTCTGTTGATCGAGGCGGCGTTTTTTACAATCTGCTTTGCGTCCTTCGTAGAGAGAGGATTCTTGTAGATCACCTGCTGCCTGTTATAACAGTAGGAGCCGTTAAAGGTGAGATACACATCCGGCTCCCACCCATCAAAACGGGGCACAGTCATCGGCGACCTTCCCGTGGACAGGCAGAGAATAAAATTTCGTTCTTTAAGCCGGATCAGTGTCTTAAGCGTTCTCTCCGTTATCTTTCTGCTGTGAATGTCAATCAGCGTGCCGTCGATATCAAAAAAGATAATCTTAATGTTTTCCAGACTCATAGCTTAACTTCCTCCTCCAATGTACGGATAACCCTGCAGGGGTTTCCCACCGCCACACAGTTTGCGGGAATCGGGCGGGTCACGACGCTCCCTGCCCCAATCACACTGTTTTCCCCAACCGTCACGCCCGGCAGAATGATGCTGCCGCCGCCGATCCAGACGTTATCCTTTATTTCTATCGGGCGTGCATATGTCCTGAAAAAAGTTGTCCCCTTTTCTTTCCAGTCCGACACCAGACGCTCCTGTGGCAGAACCGGGTGCGAGCTTGTGTAAAACTGCACGTTAGACGCAATCATCACTCGATTTCCTATGCGGATTTCGGCATTGTCAACAAAGGTACAGTTGATGCCGATAATCACATCGTTTCCCAGAAAAATATTGTTCCCGTGGTCACAGTGGAACGGCGTGTCAATTTCCACATTTTCTCCCATGCCGCCCAGAAGCTCCCGCAAAATAGCTTCTCTCTTTTCCGTATCTTCATAATCCGAAAGATAATATTCCCGTGTCAGTTCCCTTGTCCGGGTAATCAGTTTTAATGTGCCGCTGTCCGCGGTTTCCAGAAAGTCACTGTCTTTATACTCTGCCATATCAAACCTCCTCCGTAAATGTATGTTGTCTTTACGGGTATCATTATATTGCAGTCCAAATGGTAAAAATATTTAATTCCCGCCCTTATATATCACTATCCTGCCATTTTCTTCGATATTCCAGAGGCGTACACCCCGCGTACTCCCGGAATACCTTTCCGAAATAACTGCTGCTCCCCAGTCCACAGGAATGACTAATATCTGTAATCGTACTCTGCCCTTTTTCCAACATCTGGCTGGCTTTCTGCAGACGGTAACTCTTAATATATTCCACGGGGGTCATATGCAGATAATCGTGGAACACCCGGAAACATTCCCGCTCGCTGAGATACGCCGCTGCCGCCAGTTCCCGAATGGAAATCTTTTCCGAATAATGCTCGTGAATATAAATCATCATCAGCTTAATCTTATCATTGTTCCTGTTCTCTTCCCCTCCCTGATCCAACATGGGACGGGACAACTCAAACAGCATTAACCATATTTCCGACAATGCCTCCCGCAGTTTCATCTCATACCCAAATTTGTCGTTTGGAAGATGTAATGATTCCAAAATACGTTCCAAAATACAATCCTGCAGCGCATTTCCCGGAAAAACGGGGATGATCTCTATTTGCGATGCCGTCACAATAGGGGCAATATATTGCCTTTCTATTCTGCTCCCCTGCTCTCCGCCAAGCAGGGATGCGTCAAAAATATGGAGAAGCTGTATATTCCTTTCTGTCTGTGACAACACTTTCGTCATATGGAGCACATTCGCGTTTACCATGCCGCCGCTTCCGGCGGGAAACTCTATCCTTCCGTGGGGCGTATGATATTCCAGACTACCACTCTCCATATAAAAAATTTCCACCGCCCTGTGCCAGTGCCACGGCACAAAACGCCCTGTATATTTATCCAGTTCGACTCTGGATGCAATATAGGGAAATTCATCCGTGAAACCGGGAAGCAGCTCCTCCTTGCTGCCGGTATGAAATTCAATCTTCTGTACTGTTTTCATATGTTTCCATCCTCAAATCCCCGGTATATACGTCCTGCGGTATTCGCTGGGCGGGCAGCCCTGTTTGGCACAGAAAACCTTGCTGAAATAAAACACATCCGAAAAGCCTGCAAGCTGGGCAATATCCGTGATCGGTTTATCCGTCTCCTTCAACAGCTGTTTCGCTTTCCGTAAGCGCAGCGTCCGCTGATATTCACGGATCGTCTGCCCCGTTTCTTCCTTAAATAGTGTTCCCGCATATTTATAGGAAAGACCGCAGACCGTTTCGACCTCTTTTGCATCAAAACTCTCTGTGTAATGCGTCTGAATAAATTCCCGCAGTTTTTTGACATAACCATTTTCCACGGAATCCCCCGGCGCGCTCTTTGCGCATTCCAGAAAGATCTGCCACAGTCTGACCGAAGCCTGTGGTATGTTTCCGTGCACATGCGCCTCAATCATTTTCGCAAAATCCTTCTGTATCTGCCGCATCCGTTCGCAATCTGTCATTTTCGGAAGTGTGATATACTTTTCGCTGTCCTGCGGGTCCAGGCAGACCTTCGTGTCGTAGTAGACATTTCCGGGAAGTTCCTCCATCCCGGCGTCCGGCTCCTTGCAGTAAAAATGTGCATAATACCAGGCGGATCCTTCCTCAAAAGGCTTATCTCCCCAATGGTGTACTCCGCTTTTCAGAAAAAAGAGCCGATGCGGCAAGAGCTCATAACGGTCGCCGTCCTCTATGATTTCCATGGAGCCTCTGAGCAGATAGATCGCCACATGAAACGGCGCGGTCCGATCCGCATGTATCATCTTCCCAAGCGAAACACTGTAGTCCGCCTCACATATAAACGGCATGGCATTACATGGAATTTTAAGCGCATGTCTTTTCACCGGCTTTCCTCTCCCTGAAATCTATTCTTCCTCTTATATACAATCTATCATAACATAAATGATTACAGATAGGAGAAGGAAACAAAATTATTCTCACAGAATCATTGACAATACCCTTATAAATGTTGTATTATCATAGTTGTTCATAAAGCGAAGCGTGGCTCAGTTTGGTAGAGCGCTGCGTTCGGGACGCAGAGGTCGCAGGTTCAAATCCTGTCGCTTCGACTATCAGAAAACACCTTACTTGCCGAAAGTATGGTGTTTTCCTATTTCATTAGGAAATTTTTTCTATAATTATAAATATAATTCATGTTCTTCTCATTCAGCCAATATATTAATCTGGTGATAAAGGAGCATCTCGCTAAGATTAATAATGAAGATGATTAGGTAAAACATTCACGACAAAAGCTCCTTTGAATAATCCCCCAAAATTCGGACACTCTGAGAACATGAAAAGAAAATCAACCACCGACCGATTTACCTATTATGTCCTCCTCTTTTTCGTTACCGCCTTTGCGGGCTGGCTCTGGGAAGTATTGCTGTTCTTTTTCACGGAACACGCCTTTATTAACAGAGGCGTATACGAAGGACCCTATCTTCCGATCTACGGGACAGGCGGACTTCTACTCTGTATGCTGTTTCACCGATTGAGGCATAAACCACTGTCTGTATTTGCACTTTCCATGTTGACATGTACGGTTCTGGAATATCTGACCAGTTTTTTCCTCGAACGCAAATGGGGCGTCCGTTGGTGGGACTACAGCGGTCATTTCCTGAATTTAAACGGAAGAGTATGCCTTCTGGGCGCAGTCGTTTTTGGCTTTGGCGGAACAGCTCTGATCTGTCTCTTCCTTCCTTTTTATGAAAAATTGTACAAGCAAGTTTCTCCCAGATGGCGTACAGTCGCCGCCCTTCTTCTTTTGCTGGTATTTATCGTGGACGGCGCCCGATGCGCTATGCATCCGAACACGGGAACCGGTATTTCTTATTCGTCGGGCAGATCCGCCTCTTTTCATTAAAATGTGAGAAAGCAGCTTCCATATCTCTTGTTTTTTCTTTATAAAAGGTGTATTCTTATGTAGCGAATTTCTGTGAGGAGGTTTGTTATGGAAGCTTATGAAGTTTTACGAGACTTGGCAATTATTATTTTTGCCGCGAAATTTTTTGCTGTGATGGCGAGGAAATGTAAGGCGCCCCAGGTTGTCGGTCAGATAGTGGCAGGACTTCTGATCGGTCCCTGCGTACTGGGCTGGGTTGCCCCGTCTGACTTTATCACACAGATGGCGGAAATCGGTGTTGTCCTTCTGATGTTTGAGGTTGGACTTGAAACGGATTTGAAGGAACTGGTCAAGACCGGTCCTATAGCCCTTCTGATTGCCTGTGCAGGCGTGTTTGTGCCGTTGGTGTTGGGCGCCCTTTTATACATGGGCTTTTACGGTGTCGCACCTTGGGGGAGTGAAGAATTTTTCAAGGCTGTCTTCATCGGCACAATTATGACTGCTACCAGCGTCAGTATTACCGTAGCGGCATTACAGGAATTAGGTAAAATAAAGAGCAAGGTGGGTACAACCATTGTCAGCGCCGCCATTATAGACGACGTGATCGGCATTATCGTACTCACGTTTGTGATCGGTTTTAAGTCCCCGGACTCCCATCCCGGCATGGTCATTTTAAAGACCATTATCTTCTTCGTTGTCGCAGTGGTAGGCGGCTTTATCGTATTTAAAGTTTTTCTGGCTCTGGATAAACGATATCCGCACACGAGGCGTATTCCTATTGTCGCCATGGCCTTTTGTTTCGGTTTATCCTATGTGGCGGAAAAGTATTTTGGCATTGCGGATATTACGGGAGCGTACATAGCCGGCATTGTGCTATGTAATTTGAGCGACAATACGTACATAGAGAGAAAAGTGGACGTGAGCTCCTACATGCTTTTTGGTCCGCTGTTTTTCGCAAGCATCGGTCTGAAAACCAATTTTGACGCGATGGACTCCACGCTGTTTATCTTCTGCATTTGTTTTGTGGTTGTCGCATTGCTTGCCAAGATTATCGGCTGTGGACTTGCCGCCAAACTATGCCGCTACACTTTCTCCGATTCCTTAAAAATCGGTGTCGGCATGATGACGCGCGGAGAGGTGGCGCTGATTGTGGCACAGAAGGGACTGGCGGCAGACCTTTTGACAGCGGACTTTTTTATGGCTGTGATTCTGCTGATTTTGTTCTCCTCTATCGCAACGCCGATTATATTGAAATTCCTATATAATAAAGAGGACAAATAATATGGGAACTTTTGGCACATTTGATCCTAACCGTGACCCGATGCGTAACGCTGCTTTAAGCGCCCAGTTTACGGATTACGAAAATAAGAGAAGCAATACGCCCATATCACCCGTAAAGCGCAGGATTGCCTACGTTACAATGTTCCTGTTGGCTGCTTTTCTGATTACTGTCATTGCGCTTTTTATCATATGACAGACAAATGCCTAACAGGCTGCTTCAAAAAAAATATGTGCTGCAAAACACAGGAAAGGTTTTGCAGCACATTTCTTTTACAGCACTTTTGCCAGTTCCGCTTCCAGTTCCTCCGGCGGTACCGCTCCCACAATATTTCCGACAGGTTCTCCTTTTACGAAAATCTTCATATTGGGGATGTTCATCACCCGGTACATTCTGGCAAGCCCGTCCTCGTCGTCTATATTGCACTTTCCGACTTTTACTTTTCCGTCATACTTTTCCGCCAGCTGTGCAATGATCGGCGCCATCATCTTACAGGGACCACACCAGTCCGCATAAAAATCTACCAATACGGGAACTTCCGACTCCAATACCTCGCTCTCAAAATTTTCGCTTGTAAATTTGTACTCCATGTGTTTTCCTCCTTACCATTGTCATTTTATACTTAAATTTAACATTAAAACCGTTCTCAAATCATACACAGCATTTCCTTATCTCGCAATCACATATTTATAAATCGGATTCCCCTTCGAGGAAAACCGTTCCTCATACTCCGTCATAACGTTCCCTTCCATCATCCGCGCGTCATGATGAAGATCCTCCGTCATCTGCACAATTTTCCATCCCGCCGGTTCCAACTCCTCCAGTGCAAACTGAAACAGGTCATGGTTGTCCGTCTTAAATTCGATCACGCCGTCTGATATTAGTATTTCATCATAACGACGTAAAAATTCACGGGAAGGAAGTCTGCGCTTCGCATGCCTGTCCTTCGGCCAGGGATCGGAAAAATTTAAATAAATGCGTTCTACTTCCCCTTCTGCAAATACAGATGTAATCTCCTCCGCCTCCATACGGATAAAATAGAGATTTGGTAAAGGGTCTGCCTCCAGTTTCTGTATACCGCGGATTAGTACGCTGGAATACTTCTCGATCCCTATATAATTGACATGTGGGTTCGATCTTGCCAAATCCATAATAAAGCGGCCTTTCCCCATGCCGATTTCTATGCGTATGGGATATTCGTTGCCAAAAACCTCATGCCATTTTCCCCGATTTTCCTGCGGATTATGTATCACATAATCACAGGCGGCTATCACTTCTCTTGATCCTGTTACGTTTCGTAATCTCATGCTGCGTCATTCACCTGTCGCTGTTTTTTGTATTTTCGATCCTATTTTACAAATAACCTAGTTAGAACTTTAACACATTTTGCTTTTTTTGTGAATACACTACAGTTTTTCTTTTAAATAGTGTATGATATGTAAGGACAGATTCATAATTTATTGCTTATTTCATATATTTGTTATCATAGAAAGGTTTTATTGCATGTTCTTTATGAGAAAAAATAGATTTTTGCAATCCCGGCGGATCGCAGTACTGCTCCTTGCTTCTTTTCTGGCTTTTGGCAGTTTTTTTTCCGATGGTCGTGTTTTAACCGTAAAAGCAGCCAGTCTGGAAGAGCTGCAGGAAGAAGCCGAAGCCCGGAAAATACTTCCCATCCAGTCAAATGAAATTGATAACTGGCCTGCAGGTCCTCAGGTAAGCGCTCAATCCGCTATTCTGATGGACGCGAATACAGGCGTTATTCTCTATTCTAAAAATATCCACGAACGTCTTTATCCCGCCAGCACAACGAAAATTATGACTGCGCTTCTCGCTATGGAAAACGGTAATCTGGACGATACGGTGGAGTTTAGCCATGAGGCGGTATTCAGCGTACCCACGGACGGTTCCAATATGGGCATGGACGAGGGTGAATCCATTTCGCTGGAGGAATGCCTATATGGAATCATGGTCGCTTCCGCCAATGAGGCCGCCAATGCCGCCGGTGAATATATTTCCGGCTCAATCGAGGATTTTGTGGCACTGATGAATAAGCGGGCGGAGGAAATTGGCTGCACTGACACTCATTTCACCAATCCTAATGGCCTGCACGATCCCCAGCATTATACCAGCGCATATGATCTGGCACTGATTTCCAGCTATTTTTTCCGCAATGAAATGTTGTGCAAAATAAGCAATACGCCGCGTTATCATTTTGAGGCTACCGCCACTCAGCCTGATGATTTCTATAAAAATAACAAACATAAGCTGGTTAACGGAGAAATTCCCTACGAGGGTATTTTAGGCGGAAAAACCGGGTATACTGATGATTCCAGACAGACTCTTGTCACCTGTGCGGAACAGAACGGCATGCGTCTTATCTGTGTTGTTTTTAAGGAGGAAACCCCGGATCAGTTCACAGACACCGCTGAACTGTTTGACTACGGCTTCCACAATTTCCAGGTACTGAATATCTCAGAAAACGAAGAAAAATACAACATAGAATCCACAGGTTTTCTTCAGATTGGAAATGATGTTTTCGGCAGTTCAAAGCCTATTCTCTCTATAGATACCGACAGCTATGTTATTATCCCGAACACTGTTTCGTTTCAGGATCTGGATTCGAAAATTGATTACAGCCAGTCTGATGAAAACCGTGTCGCAGGCATTGAATATTCCTATCATGATATGTATGTGGGAAATGCGTATCTTAACCTTGTCACAGATAATGCATCCTCCTATGATTTTGATACGAATATGACGGCCACAGACGTCAGTGTGGAAATGACGGAGGCCGAGTCGGAAACAGAAACCGAAGCGCAGGATACCATTTTTATCAATATCAAAAAAGTATTGGTTATCATACTGGTTATCGCCGCCGTTGTTATTACCATATTTATGATACATGCGTTAATAACCAATGGAAGAACTGCCAAGCGCAGAAATAACCGTATTAGACGCAAGCAAAGGAGACGGTCCCATATGCGCACGGATTTTGATGATTTTGATTTTTAATCAAGGAACCTCTTGACCTTATACTAAGTATACCCCCTATACTTAACTTAACAAACAGGGAAAGGAGGCACATTTCTATATGAACATCAATGAACTGGAACGCCTGACTGGAATCACCAAACAGAACATCCGTTTTTACGAGAAAAAGGAGTTACTTCACCCCGTTAGAAATCCCGAAAACAATTACCGGGAATATTCGGAGGAAGATGTAACCACTCTTAAAACAATCAAACTCCTGCGTAAACTGGATTTATCAGTGGATGATATCCGTAGCGTCCTGTCAGCAGAGATTTCGCTTCACACACTGCTGAAGCAGCATCTTACCGAACTGCAAAGCCGTCAGCAAAAGTTAAAATCCTGTATTGATGTTTGCAACGATCTGCTCCAAGCAGACACTGAGAAAATAGATCTGGACAAAACACTGAAAAGAATGGCCCAGATCGAACAGAATGGGGGTATGTTTATGTCAATTATGGAAGATTATAAAAGATATACTGTAGCGCAGCGCAAGCGGAGTTTTTCCTTCCAGCCGGATACTATGGTAATGAACTCTGGAGAATTTTTGGAAGCTCTCTTTTTATACGCCAATGAAAACAATCAAGATCTGGAAATTATAAGAGAAGGCATGTATCCTGTCTTCAAACTCGACGGCGTGGAATACAGGGCCGAACGCGTATTTGGGCGCTTCGGCGCAACTGTGCGCTGTACGATGACGCATCCTGAGGAAAGCGGGGATGCAAATATTTCCGAAAAGAGAAAATTATTGTACCGGCTGATAAACGGGCCTTACTTCCTGCTGCTAGCTGTCTTTATCTTCATGGCCGTTGACAGACAGAATGTTGGCTGGGCAGCTGTGGTGGCACTCTTTATCTTCCCGTACCTTATCTGGCTCTTCCGAATGTTTCCAAAAGCCAGATAAAATATCCGATAAAAATCTAAACACTAAAGTCCTTGTATGATATTTATACAAGGACTTTAGACGTTCCCTGCGGGAATCGAACCCACAACTGGGGCTTAGGAGGCTCCTGTTATATCCATTTAACTAAGGGAACAACTGCTATATATTTATAAAGAAAACCTACATCGGATAATTGATATATCCCTGCATCCAGATGACCCCCTTAAACCGGCGGCCGATCTGCGGCTCTCCATATAAATCCTGTTTATTAATACATATATCAAACTCCAGATCGTTACAGCAAAGACGCAGCACATATATTTCTTCACGGGTGATCCTGTTCACCCGCAGGGAAATATCAAGGATCTCTCCCATCACCGAATACTGGTCACATTCTACACCATAGGGCATAAAGTATGTGTCTACCAGACTGAATACATCTTCTGTGAGAATCTTTTTGGAAATGGTAGAGTAAATATCCATATCCTCGAGAGTAAGGCTTTCAATTGCCTCCTCATCCCCTTTACGGGCCGCCGCGATCAACTGGTTACGGCTCATAGATTCTTTCTGTATTCTTCGCTTATCGCTTTCGTCTTTTCCAATCGGTAATAATATATTACCACTAATTGACAATCCTGACAATGTTAAAGTTGTACCTGTTACAGGAAGCATATCCATAGTCTGCGCTTTTACATAGGGAACTATATTCTGGAGATAAAAGATCAGGCTTACACCCACCTTAATATCGTCGCATACTCCTGCATAAGACTCCTTATCTGCATGACGTTCGACAGATACATCCTCACAGGAGCTGATACCCGTGCCTCGCAGATAGGGGTAAAAATAGTCATAGGTAAACTTTTCTTCCGCATCAAACTCACCGCAGACGGCGATTCCGATATCCTGCGCGAAATCCTCGCAAAACTCCGCGAGTATGGTATCTTCACCGTTGGAAGTATAGGAACGGTGTTTCGCATTCATTATAATGTCAGTGATCAGACGCTGCGATTCGCGTCTGTCTGTCAGCTTGCTGAATCCAATCGCTCGCATGTATTTATGCAAAGATTTCACCTCCTTTTTATACATCTTGTTTATTACACAGTATGACTTTACAAACCTTTCAGGTTTTCCAGAAGTTTATTGGATCTTTGTCATTCCGCCCATATAGGGACGAAGTACTTCAGGAATACGGACAGAACCGTCCGCCTGTAAATTATTTTCGAGAAAAGCGATCAGCATTCTCGGCGGCGCTACCACTGTATTATTCAGTGTATGCGCAAAATACTTGCCATTAGCACCATTCACACGAATGCGAAGTCTCCTTGCCTGGGCGTCTCCCAGATTAGAACAACTGCCCACCTCAAAATATTTTTTCTGCCTGGGCGACCATGCCTCCACATCATAGGACTTTACTTTTAAATCAGCCAAGTCGCCGGAGCAGCACTCAATCGTCCTTACCGGAATATCCATGGAACGGAACAGGTCTACGGTATTCTGCCACAATTTATCAAACCACATCGGAGACTCTTCTGGTTTGCACACTACGATCATCTCCTGCTTTTCAAACTGATGAATACGGTAAACGCCTCTCTCCTCAATGCCGTGCGCACCCTTCTCCTTGCGGAAACAGGGAGAATAGCTCGTAAGTGTATGGGGAAGCTCCTCCTCAGGAATAATGGTATCAATAAATTTACCGATCATGGAATGTTCTGACGTACCGATCAAATATAAATCCTCTCCCTCAATCTTGTACATCATAGCGTCCATTTCCGCAAAACTCATAACGCCGTCAACCACCGCACTTCTGATCATAAAAGGCGGTACACAGTAAGTAAATCCCCTGCCAATCATAAAATCTCTCGCGTAGGCAATTACTGCGGAATGGAGTCTGGCGATATCACCCATCAAATAGTAAAATCCATTTCCCGCCACACGTCCTGCCGCATCCATATCAATACCACGAAAACGCTCCATGATTTCCGTATGGTAAGGAATCTCAAAATCAGGTACTATCGGATCACCATACTTCTGTATTTCCACATTTTCCGTATCATCCTTACCGATGGGAACAGAAGGATCAATGATATTCGGAATCGTCATCATATCCTTTTTGATTTTTTCACGCAGATCGGTTTCCTTTGCCTCCAATTCAGAAAGTCTTGCTGCGCCTGCTGCCACCTCGGCTTTCTTCGCCTCAGCTTCCTCCTTTTTTCCCTGACTCATCAGTGCGCCGATTTCCTTTGATATCTTGTTGCGCTTCGCACGGATATCGTCAGCTTCCTGTTGAGCCGCCCTGACCTCGGCATCCAGCGCTATCACTTCATCCACCAGAGAAAGTTTGTGCTCCTGAAATTTTTTCCTGATATTTTCTTTTACTGCCTCGGGATTTTCTCTCAAAAACTTAATGTCAATCATAATATGCCGTCCTTTCTATTCAATCACGTCATTTCTTCAATTTATGTTAAATAATTACTCAATCACCTCATCAATATACAGATCATTGTATTCTGCCAGATCTTTCACTACATCCACAGCCATTCCGTTTCTGTCTTTCGTAATACGGATGACCGGGCGGTCAGGATACTGCTTATTCTGATACAAAACAACTCCTGTTTCCCCCTCATTTGTCTTTACAACAGTGCCAGCCGGATATACAGCCGTAAACTCCAAAAAGATATCGACAATTTTTCCGTCAAATTTAATGCCTTTATTATTTCTCAAATACCTTACAGCTTCATAAACTTTCGTCCTCTCACACCCGATGCCGCATATCATTTCGTCAAAAGCATCACATATCTGAATAATGCGGCATTCCCGTGAAATATCTGTTGTTTTCAAAGGATATCCTGAACCGTCCAGACGCTCATGGTGATATAATATCATATTTTTGCTGTTTTCGGAAATCCAATTTTCGTCACGAAGCGCCGAGTATCCATAAACTGGATGTTTTTTATACTCTACATATTCCAATTCTGTTAACTCTTGCAAATTCTGATTTTCATATGGGACCTGCAGATAGCGCAGTCCCAAATCATGCAGCAGACAACTGACGCCAATGTCATGCACCATTTCCTGTTCCAATCCCATTTTAAGCGCAACAATAGTGGCGAGTCCGCATAAATTAATCGAATGCTCGTAAATATCAGAGCTTCTTTCCTTAATGTCATAGATTTTTTCTACGACCTCTTCTTCTTCCAGTATATTCGTAATAATCGTATCCGCTGTCTGGCACAGCTCCATCAAATTTTCATTATGACTGTAAGTATGTTTCTCCAAAATATTTTTTACTTTTGATCTAAAACTTTGTTCTACTTCCTCCTTAAGGATAACCACTTCTTTTGTATCCGGCGCTGCCTCTTTTATATATACTTCCCGGACATTTAGCTCTTTGAGCTTCTCAATATATTCCGGTTTGAGAATCGTGCCTGCCGAAAGCAGAATTTTATATTCCAATGTCATGGCATCTTTTGCCAGAATTTCTGTCCCATTCAAGTCGTCTACTCTGCACAGTCTCATTTTAGTCTCCATGAGTCAATCGGACATTCCTGCATGTTCATTTGACTCTCAAATCAAAGTTGAAAGAGAATCTTTCAACCTTTCCCTCGTATTCTAACCGTTTCGGTTATATCCGGCTACAAATCCATAGCCATATCAAGAGCCTTTTTCTCCTCTTCTCCAAGTGAAATATCACATAATCCGTTTTTAATTTCCTTTGTATAGGAATAGCAGCCTTCCGCGCTATGAACAGAATTGATAATGAACCCATTATCATTTTCATCAAGCAGCGCAAGAGAGAAACTGAGCTTCCCACCCATCTGGTTGAAGGCGTCATATTTTACAATGCCCATTTTCTGGAACGTGCCCCCCAATTTTCTGTAAAGATTCTCAATATCTTTTCGATTCTTTTCCATGGATGCTTTGATCAGCTTATTATCCTCATAAAGCCCCATGATATCTTTCTCCAGACTTTTTGCATTTTTACCGCCCATAAACTTTTTATACTTCTTAGATAGTCTGCCCAGATTTACGCAAAGCACAATTATAGTAATCAGCAGAAGAAGAATTGCTACAAACGCACCGATAAACAGATACGTCAAATCCATATTTCCAAGTCCCATTTCACTCAGTAAATTGTAATTCATTTATCGTTTGCCTTTCTGTATTTGACAATCACAATTATCGTTCGTATATGACATCCACAAATTATCTGCCAGTCAGTAAATCCGTAATTTTCTCCAAATCATCATGTGTATAAAACTCAATTTCCAGCTTTCCGGCGCCTTCTCCCTTGGACGCTATAGAAACCTTCGTTCCTAAAGACTGTTTCAGCTTTTCTTCAAGATCCTGATAAACTGCTTCAAGGGCCTTATCCGTTACAGGCTCCTTCTTCGCCTTTTCCGGCTTATTCAAATTCTTGACAAGCTTTTCCACATCCCGGACGCTCAATTTTTCATCAAAAACTTTCTGTGCTATCGTATACTGCTGTTCCGGGTCATCAATGGAAATCAAAGCCCTGGCATGGCCGGTAGTAATCATATCGTCAATAATCATCTGCTGTACTTCATCGCACAGCTTCAAAAGACGCATGGAGTTGGTAACTGCTGTCCTGCTCTTGGAAACTCTTTCCGCCACTTCATCCTGTTTCAGATTGAACTCGGTCAGAAGTCTCTTATATGCCTGCGCTTCCTCAATCGGATTCAGATCTTCTCTCTGAATATTCTCAATGAGAGAAATCTCCACAATTTCCTGCTCAGTATAATTGCGGACAATAACCGGCACTTCTTTTAAGCCTGCCAGCTTTGCAGCCCGCCAGCGACGCTCTCCGGCAATAATCTCATAATACGTTTTTCTATCCTGTACAATCAGAGGTTCCACAATTCCATACTGTTTAATGGAATCGGCAAGTTCCTGCAGGGCATCCTCATCAAAATTTTTTCGGGGCTGTTCCCTGTTAGGTTCCACCTTTGTGATTTTGACATAAGTTCCCTGCGCATTGTCCTCTGTTTTTACTGTTTCCTGTACAGGTTCCGCCTTTGGCACGGAAGCCGGTATCAGAGAATCCAGTCCTTTTCCTAATCCCCTCGCTGCTTTCGCCATATCTTTTTCTCCATTTTATAATCCGCTGCCATTTTTTATTTTACAAACGCATATCTTTTTATTATTTTACAGATGCGCACTGCTCACCGCCTTCGCGGACATCACTTCTTCCGCCAATAACATATATGCCTCGGCGCCTGCAGATTTCGGATCATACATATTGATAGGCATCCCGTAACTCGGCGCCTCCGCCAGCCTGATATTTCTCGGTATCAACGTTTTATATACTTTCTGCTTTAAATGACTTTTTACATTCTCTACCACCTGCATGGAAAGGTTTGTCCGAGAATCGTACATTGTAAAAACAACACCTTCCATATCAAGCTCGGGATTCAATCTTTCTTTTACAAGATTAACCGTATGTATCAGCTGACTTAATCCTTCCAGTGCATAATACTCACACTGAATCGGGACCAGTACGCTGTCAGCTGTAGTCATAGCATTGATTGTCAGAAGATTCAGGGAAGGAGGGCAGTCAATCATAATAAAGTCAAATTTATCCTTCACCCAGTCAATTTCGTTTTTCAGAATAAATTCCTTCTTATCCACACCGATCAGCTCAATCTCTGTAGCCGCCAAATTTACATTTGAGGGTATGATGGAAACGCCAGGAATTACATCATTCAATATACATTCGTTGATGGAGCATTCACTTAAAAACAATTCATAAATGGTATTTTCCAGATCGTTTTTCTCTACGCCAAATCCACTGGTCGTATTTCCCTGCGGATCCGTATCAATTACCAGAACTTTCTTTCCTTTCGCCGCCAACGCTGCTGACAGATTGATGGCTGTTGTCGTCTTTCCGACGCCGCCCTTTTGATTTGCAATCGCAATTATTCTACCCATTTACTTACCTTATTCCTTTATCTTCATGTTTTTGTGTCCGTTTACGATTATATCACTAATCCACGTGATAATCCATATATATTTTTTTACAGTTTTACAGTATATTCTGTAAATAGACATGCGCCAAGACGTCCTATAATCTTTCTATCTCATCCGGATATTTCATTCCCCACGAAGCGCGAAGCTCATCCATAACGCGCATCATTTTCAGAGTTTCCGAATGAGGCATAGACGGACATTCCAGTTTTCCTTCTTTAATACAGTTGATCGTTTCTAAAATTTCATACTCATATCCACTGATTTGTTCAGGTACCTTTATGTCTCGAATCAATTTTCCTTCCGTATCATATATTTTTATTGCTTCGGGATTATTGATATTCTCTACGATCATACACCCTTCCGAACCATAAAACACGCCCTGGCTGTCAGACTTACCGTGAATGCCTGAATTTAAAACCGCCATTCTGCCATCTTCATAAAGAAGAAGCATACCATTTTCTCCATCTACCCCAGCGTCCGTCATCTGCGCAGCAGAATGCATTTCCTTTACGCCATCCCCAAAATGCATATAAGCAAAATTCAAAGGATAAATCCCTACATCCAAAAGCGCGCCGCCCGCAAGTTCCGGTTTCACAATCCTTTCCTTTTCCAGAAGCGGATAGTTTAAATTCGCTGTCATTTTTTTAACATCTCCGACTGCCTTTTCGGCAAGGAGATCGTCAATTATTTTTCTGGAAGGCATATATCTCGTCCATATCGCTTCTGTTAGGAGAAGCTTTTTTTCTTTGGCTAAGCGCAAAACTTGAGCTGCCTGCTTTTCATTTACCGTAAAACTTTTTTCGCAGAGTACATGCTTTCCCGCATCCAAACACATTTTAATATGCTGATAATGATGGGAGTGCGGTGTTGCAATATAAATAAGTTTCACATTCTCATCCGACAACATTTCTTCATACGATCCAAAAGCATGTTGGAAACCATGATCCTTTGCAAAAATTTTTGCTTTCTCCAAATCTCTGGAGGCTACCCCGTAACAATCCACCTCCGGCATCTTGTTCATCGTCTCCGCCAAAATAGCGGCAATCCTGCCAGCACCCAGTATTCCAATTTTCATAAATTGTCCCATCCTTTCATATTTTTAATTTGAGCTTTCCAGACATAAAAGTTTTGTAAAAACTGAAAACACTATTGCTAAATTTATCAGCCCCGAATATGTTTCACGATACTAAAATTTCATTTTATTGAATGTTTCACGGTAATCATCACAATATCTTGGGCTAAATTGTTTCACGTGAAACATTATCTTGTGTCAACACTCCACTTCTTTCCAAATGTTTCACGTGAAACATCTTTTAATGATGATTTTAAAACATTTAACTCAAAAAATTTAAAATGTTCTGCTGTCAAGGCGTCTTTAAATTCTGAAAAGGAAATAAATCTTTCATCTCCGTAATCTTTAATATAACTTTATAATATTATTTTTTATTGCAAACACTGCCGCCTGCGTTCGGTCAGAAACATCTATCTTCTTAAAAATATTTGATATATGATTTTTTACTGTTCTTTCACTGATATTCAAATTGGTGGCAATTTCTTTATTAAACATACCGTTCGCTACCTGGACCAGAACCTCCAATTCTCTATTCGTCAACAGAGAAATCCTATCCTTATCTGTATCTCTGTTTATCAGCTGACTGTTTAAAGCCGGTATCAGGGAAGGCTGTATATAATTTTCGCCATCTCGAACAGCTCTGATTGCTTTCTTCAATTCTGAGGATTCCGAATCCTTCAAAATATATCCGTCCACACCAATATCAACTGCCTTCATCAGATAATCCATTTCGTTATGTACCGTTAAAATCAGTACCTTAATCTGTGATTGATCTTCTTTCATCTGCTTCAAAACTTCTATTCCGTTTTTTTCCGGCATATTGATATCAAGCAATAAAACCTCCGGATTACATTTAACTAATTTTTCAAGACATTCTGTTCCATTAGAAGCTTCACCGACAACTTCGATACTTCCATCAAATTCTAATAATTGTTTCAGTCCTTCCCTGATTAAACTGTGATCGTCCGTAATCATTACCCTTATCTTTTCCATTTCATAAACTCCGTTTCTCTATCTAATATCTCAATTACTACTTTTTTTTGGTATTTCAATAAAAATGGACGCTCCCTCTTTTGTATCCATCTCTATTTTTCCATTCAGCAAAAAAACTCTTTCTTTCACAACAGTCAGACCAAAGTGCCTGTCCTTCTTTTTGGCTTCCATTTGATTAAAGCCAATACCATTATCTTGAATCTTTATCTGATAAATATCTTCCTTCTCTTTTAATGAAACCTCTATCCTGTTTCCCCCGGAATGTTCAATAGCATTGTAAACACATTCCTGGATAATGCGATATATCATAATAAGTGAAATTTCTTTTTCCTGATCCGGCAGACTTTTATCTATTTCGTCAATATCTGTTATTATTTCAAAACGCCCATCTTGATTTAAAAGAACAAAAAGATTTAAAAGAGTTTGCCGCAGACCCAAATCGTCAAAAGTCATTGGTCTAAGATCATAAATTCTATTTCTGATATCATCAATTACTTTGCGTAACCCTGCTTCAATTGTTGCAAGCTCCAACTTAGCCTTCACAGGATCACGATCAATATAGAGAGAACTCAATTCAACCTTATGAACAAGATGAGTAAGATTTTGAAGGGAACTGTCGTGAAGATCTCTGGCAATTCTCTGACGCTCCTTCTCCTGCACATCCAAAACAGAAAATTGTTTCATGTGAAACTCTGGCATATTTTCTGCTGTATCATTTATTTTATCCATCATTTTCATTACTGTCCTTATATCAAATTATTATATTTTACTTTCCAGCCATCTTGAATCCTTAATGGCTGTAATTCATAAAACATATTTATTTACCCCAAAAACATAAATTTTCCTTTTGGTTATTATATACTAAAATCTAAAACAAGAAAAGAATATTTATAGAAATGAAGTGAAAAAAATGGTATAATTTACGCATAAATTAAAATTTGGAAGGAAAACAATGTCATGCATAAAAAATTTACTACAGCAGCCATATTGGCAGGAACTTCCATCGCTGCCATTCATGGAATTAACAGAGTACATACATCACTATGCACAGTCAAAAATCTTCTCAGCAATTCAGAAAATTATTTTTATGAATGGCGTTTCGGTAAAGTCAGATACCAGAAAAAGGGAAATGGTATCCCTCTTCTTCTGATCCATGATCTGACAGTGGGAAGTTCCAATTATGAATATCACAGACTGATTAATAATCTGACAGAAAAACATGAAATATATTCTTTGGATCTTTTGGGATATGGCATGTCTGATAAACCAGCAATGACTTACACCAACAATCTGTATGAACAGCTTATTACAGATTTTATTAAAAATGTAATTGGAAGAAAATCATCTGTCATAGTGACTGGCGAATCAGTTCCCTTTGTTATTATGGCATGTCATAATTATCCCGACATCTTTAATAAGATCATATGTATTAATCCGCAGAGTCTCTATTTACAAAACCAAATTCCATCCAAACAGACAAATCTGTTTAAACTGCTGATAGAATCGCCTGTCATTGGAACATTTATTTATCATCTGCTATCCAATCGGCCCAGCATTGAAAAAGCATTTTATCAGACCTATTTCTATAATCCTGAGGAAGTCAGAGAAAAATATATTTATAATTATCTGGAGGCCGCCCATCTCGGAGGTTATAATTCGAAATACGCATTTGCCAGTTATGCAGGCAAATATATGAATATGAATATTCTTGGCGAATTAAAAGAAATCAATAACAGCATTCTTATAATCGGCGGCGAGAAAGAAAAAGAAATGAAAACCGTAATTGAAAACTACAAATACTATAACGCATCCATCGAGGAAACTTATATTCCAAACACAAGACATCTTCCACAAATAGAAGCTCCTGATGAAGTACTCGAGCAGTTACGTATGTTCCTATAAAGAATCGGCTACGGCACACTCGATTTAGAGAATGCTTCGCATTCACCTTCATTGGTCTTCGCTATCACATGTTTGTTACTATTGGCTTCTTACTTGCCGTCCCTGCTTTCCGAGGATACTGCTTCGGTGTAGGGCGGCTTTTTTCTATGATAACCAAAGTCCTATAAATATCAGAAGAAGGAAGCATAAACTCTTTTTGCTCTGTCAGTTTTCCTCCCAAAATTGAAATCGCGTGTTCCGCCTCCTCAATTTCCGTTCTGCTTCCTTTCAATTCTATATTAACCTTATCAGATTTATAGGAAATAAATTTTCCACCCACTCTTACATAAGGAAGACAATACTCTGATAAAGTAGATAAATTTGCTACCGCTCTTGACACACAGAGATCAAAAGTTTCCCTTAACTGTCCCGGCTTCGCAAAATCTTCCGCTCTTCCATGAATTGCCTCTGCATTTTGAAGATCAAGTTTTTCTATTACTTCCTGTAAAAAACCAACTCGCTTATTTAAAGAATCCAAAAGCGTCACTTTCAAATCAGGAAAAGCAATTTTGAGAGGCAGACCCGGAAATCCCGCTCCCGTACCCACATCAATCACAGAAAGACTTCCGCTTAAATTACAGACCTTCACCAAAGAAAGACTGTCGATAAAATGCTTTTTCATCACCTCATCAAATTCCGTGATTGTTGTCAGATTCATCACTTTATTTTTTTCCACCAACATTTCATAATATATAAGAAACTGATTAAGCTGCGTATCCGATAATACAATATTTAATTCCTGTAAATATTTTTCGAATTTACTTAACTTTTCTAATTTCAAAATAATACCCCTTATTTTCTTAATCTGTATTTTTAATTACATAACAGTCAAAACCGTATAATAATTGTAGAATGCAGTATACTCACTTCTTTCTGTAATTTTCCAGATATACCAAAAGCACAGAAATATCCGCAGGCGACACACCGGATATCCGGGAAGCCTGTCCGACGGAAACCGGCTTATAAGCAATCAGCTTCTGTCTCGCCTCCAGCCGCAGACTTCCCACCTCATTATAATCCAAATCAGCCGGAATCTTTTTCTTTTCCATCTTTTTGTAATGTTCTACCTGTTTTAACTGTCTCTCGATATACCCCTCATACTTAATCTCAATCTCCACCTGCTCTACCACATCCGCGGGAAGAGATACCCTTCCACTATCTATTTCTTTAATCATTTCATAAGTAAGTTCAGGACGGCAGATCAGTTCCGCCAAAGTAACACCCGTCTTAAGCGGCGCGCTTTCATGCGCCGTCAAAAATTCCTGTATATTTTTAGAAGCCCCTACAATTGTATTCTTTAAACGCGTCACTTCTGTATCAATCTGTTCTTTTTTATACAAAGTTGTCCGATACAGTTCTTCCGAAACCAATCCAACCTCATAACCAATTTGACGTAAACGTAGATCTGCATTATCCTGCCGGAGTAAAAGACGATATTCCGCCCTGGAAGTCATCATCCGATAAGGTTCAAAATTTTCTTTAGTCACCAAATCGTCAATTAAAACACCGATATAAGCCTGAGAACGATCAAGAACAATCTGTTCTTTTCCTTCAAGAAAGCGCACTGCATTTATGCCTGCTATCAAACCTTGTGCCGCCGCCTCCTCATAACCGCTGCTTCCGTTAAACTGTCCGCCGCTGAAAAGTCCTTTTATACTCTTAAACTCCAAAGTAGGATATAACTGCTTAGGATCAATACAGTCATACTCTATGGCATAAGCGTTTCTCACTATTTTACAATGTTCTAATCCGGGTACTGTGCGGTACATAGCAAGCTGCACGTCCTCTGGAAGTGAAGATGACATACCGCTCACATACATTTCACTGGTATGAAGCCCTTCAGGTTCGATAAAAACCTGATGCCTGTCCTTATCTGAAAATTTAACTACTTTATCTTCAATAGAAGGACAGTACCTGGGCCCCGTCCCTTCTATTACACCCGCATAGATAGGAGACCTGTCGAGGTTAGCCCTGATAATGTCATGGGTCTGCTCATTTGTATAAGTCAGATAACAGGACACTTGGTCTATCTGTACATCATCTGGATCTGTAGAAAAAGAAAAAGGAATAATTCTCTCGTCGCCAAACTGTTCTTCCATTTTCTCAAAATCAAGAGAACGTTTGTCCATTCTTGCCGGCGTTCCTGTTTTAAAGCGACGCATTTCAATTCCCAAATCCAAAAGAGAATCCGTCAGATGGTTCGCCGCCTGCAGACCGTTTGGTCCTGTATAAGTAATAGCTTCCCCGCAGAGACATCTCGCTTTCAGGTAAGTGCCGGTACACAGAATAACCGCCTTACATTCATACACAGTCCCTGTAAACGTTTTGAGTCCTACAATTTTTCGGCATGCAGTATCAGAAGAAGACTTTTCACTTTCTTCCACCAAAAGTTCACACACTTCCGCCTGCTTAATCGTCAAATGATCCTGATTTTCCAATACCTTCCGCATCGCCCGGGAATATTCCGCTTTATCCGCCTGCGCTCTGAGAGAATGCACCGCCGGACCTTTCGATCTGTTTAACATCTTAGACTGAATAAAAGTCTTATCAATGTTTTTCCCCATCTCTCCTCCAAGCGCATCAATTTCCCTTACAAGATGTCCCTTAGAAGTTCCTCCTATATTCGGATTACACGGCATAAGGGCAATACTGTCCACACTCACCGTAAAAATTACAGTTTCAAACCCAAGCCGCGCACATGCGAGAGCTGCCTCACACCCTGCATGTCCCGCACCGACGACACATACATCCACTTTTTCTTTGATATTCAACATATTCAACACCTTTACTTAAAAACGCCTTTTTGCTATCTACAACTATATTTTAAATTCTTATTTTCCCATACAAAATTTTGAAAATATCTCGTTCACCAAATCATCCCCCACCTCTTCTCCGATAATTCTTCCAAGAGAAGCATAGGCATTCATCAAATCAATAGAATAGAAATCTTCAGGCATATTATTTTCTAAACTTACCTGTACTTGTCTTATACTTTCAAGTGCCTCAAGAAGTGCTTCTTTATGACGGGAATTTGTTATACATATTTCATCATCATAAGAAAGATGTCCATGAAAAAACATCTTTGTAATCAAATCAACAAGTAAATCTAACCCGTCATTTTTTCTGGCGGAAATTTTAATCATACAAATATTTTCATTATCATTGTTTTGTTCATCTCTTTGCGTTTGTGAAAGTTCATATACGCTGCAGCTTTTTTCACAGACATTCGAAAACAGGGCATCGACAGAAGATTTATCAACTACCTCATCCAAATCTGATTTATTTAAAAGAATAATTGTTTTCTTACCTTTTATCATCTGAACAATATTCTCATCATTTTCATCCAGAGGAATGGAAGAGTCCATCACATACAAAATCAGATCTGCTTCTTCGGAAATATTCTTAGCCTTTTCGACACCTATTTTTTCTACCACATCTTCCGTATTTCTGATACCGGCTGTATCTATAATATTTAGAGTGATATCTCCCAGATTAACAGTTTCCTCAAGCGTATCTCTCGTTGTTCCCGCAATATCCGTAACAATAGCCCGGTCCTGTCCCACAAGTAAATTTAAAAGAGAAGACTTTCCCACATTGGGCTTACCGACAATAACCGTGCGGATTCCTTCTTTTAACATCTTCCCGTCATCTGCGGAATCCAAAAGTTTTTTCAATTCTCTGGCAAAATAAGAAACTTGATCCGATAACTTTTCCGTATATCCGTCCAAACTGATATGTTCAGGATCATCAAGAGCAGATTCAATAAAAGCAATCTCATATAAAACCTTTTCCCGAAGTTCCTTTATTTTAACAAAAACAGAACCTCTAAGCTGCTTTATGGAAGATCTGAGGGCAAACTGATTTTTTGCGTGAATCATATCCATAACAGCTTCTGCCCTTGAAAGATCCATTCTTCCATTTAAAAAAGCGCGCTTTGTAAACTCCCCCGGTTCTGCCAGCCTGGCTCCCGCTTCGATCACCGTCATTAGAATTTTTTTCATCATCAATGCGCCGCCATGACAGTTAATCTCCACCGTGTCTTCTGTTGTATAACTATGGGGCGCTTTCATCACAGAAACCATCACTTCATCTATCAGGTTCCCATTTTTTTCTACTATAAATCCATAATGAATCGTATGAGACCGATACTCTAAAAGAACATCTTCGTTTCTTTTATTGCGATATATTTTATGAACAATAGGAACCGCCTCTTCGCCGCTCACACGAATAATTCCTATTCCCGAATCAGACAAAGCAGTTGCTATTGCGGCAATTGTATCTGTTCTCATATTTACCTCCAAATCAGAACAATTTATATCCAATTTTACTACATACTTCATAAAAAATCTACTATGACAAAAACCGGCAGGTATCTTTACCCGCCGGTTCTCATATTTCTTTATTTCCTTTTATTCGCCATCCTTGCTGTCATAGCTTCTTTCGTAGCTCTTCTCATACCTTTTTTCACTTCTCTCATATTTTTTCAAAACTACAACCACATGGCGGAAAGGTTCGTCTCCCTCGCTGTATGTTGTCACATACTTATCATTCTGGAGAGCGGAATGGATAATTCTTCTCTCATAAGGATTCATAGGCTCCAGAGAAACAGGTCTTTTTGTTCTTTTTACTTTATAGGAAATATTCTTAGCTAGATTTTCCAGCGTATCTTTCCTTCTCTTACGATAATTCTCTGTGTCAACCTTCACTCTGATATAATTTTCTGTATCCTTATTTACGACAAGAGATACCAAATACTGTAAAGAATCCAAAGTCTGCCCTCTCTTACCGATCAGGATACCCATTTCATCTCCAGAAAGCTCGATATCCATGGAACTTTCTTCCTCATTATAGCTGACATTTGCTACAACCGTAAGATCCATCGCTGCAAAAACATCTTTAAGAAAATCCTTTGCCTTATCTTCTACAGAAGACTTTACCCTCACCTTAATCACAGCGGGTCTTGCACCGATACCGAGCAATCCTGTTTTTCCTTCATCAACTACTTCATATTCCAGTTTATCACTCGTTACAGTAAATTTCTGACATGCTTCAGTAATTGCATCATCCACAGTTTTTGCTGATATTTCAATAAATTCCATTTTTTTACCCCCCTGTTTTATTTATTCTTTTTCTCGTTATATTCTTTTACCATATTCGCTTTGGCCATCATACTTCCCGGCTTTGCGTTTTTACTGTAATACTCTGTTGATTTTCTGACAAGTTCTTCCTTTTCTTCCTGAGTCATCTTGGAGGATACGGAAGCCTTCGACGCCATACCGGCATTTTTTGTATTCATGCTGGCATAAGCCGCCATCTTCTCTGCCTTCTGCCCGGCTTTTTCCATTTTCTTCTTGGCTTTATCCTCGTTTTTCTTAATGACTTCATCCAAATCCATCTTATCAATATGTTTATTAATGAGAATCTGCTGAATACTTCTTACCACCGCACCGGCTACCCAGTAAAGTCCCATACCTGCAGGCAGTGTATAACAGAAAACCGCTGACATAACCGGCATAATCATGTTCATTGTTTTCATGGACTGCATCATGGTATTCTGCTGCTCATTATCCGAATTTGTTTCCTGCTGCGGCATAAGTTTGACATTGATCCACTGCGTTACCGCTGCCAGAACAGGAATGGCAAACGCGGCAATCATCATTACAACAGATCCTGCCTCTCTCGCTTCATGAAACGTAAAGGAAGGAGAATTTGACATGCTCAATCCCAAAAAGTTATTGTACTGGTCAAGCAGAGAAAACGTTTGGTCAATATCTGCAGAAAGATTGGAAAAATGATCTTTTAAGCTTGCCCACTCCGCACTGGAAGCCGTATTTAACACATCAATAAAAGTGTTTTGTACGTAAGAAGTAACGCCTCCCACAAAATTTTCATTTTCAAACTGCTTTGCGTACATATTGGCATTTCTGAAAGTCTGTAAAAACTCCACACTTCCCTGCTCATTGATCAGCTTGTCTACCAGCGGAAAAAAAGCGTCTTTCACTTTTCCGACATAGGCAGGTATTTTTCCAATTACACGATAAAGCGCCAATAATATAGGCATCTGAATCAAAAGCTGTACACAGCTGCCGGAAGGAGACACGCCATATTTTGCATATACTGCCTGCGTCTCCATGTTCATAGCCATCATGGAATCATTGTCTTTTTTATTTTTATACTTCTTCTGAATCGCCTGTAACTCAGGATTCATTTTTACCTGTAATTTTGAAAACTTCTGCTGTTTGATGGTAAGAGGCATCAGTAACAGATAAATAACAATCGTAAACAATATAATAGCAAGTCCAATATTTGGAATGCCTATTTTATCTATCACGAAAAAGATACCTTCCATAATATAACCCAGCAGCTTAGCTACAGGTCCCAAGATGATACCTGTATCCTGGGTCAACAAAATATCTGACAAAATAACTTACCTCCTTACAAAGTAATACTTCCTTTTATCAAGGAACAGGATCATAACCACCTTTTGAAAAAGGATTACATCTGCATATTCTCCAAAAAGCAAGAAGCCCCCCTTTGAAGGCGCCATATTTTTCGACGGCTTCCAGCCCATATTCCGAACAGGTAGGTATATAAGGGCATTTCGTGCTCTTCATGGGAGAAATATATTTTCTATAGAATTTGATAAAACGGATCATAACATTTTTCATCATAAATTCTAACTGTAACATATTCTTATGGTCTCAACAGTAAATACTTCGACCCGTACTGAAATAGTTACTTTTCCTCATCATTATAAAAATAAATTTTAATAATACGATGAAGTTTCGAAAGATGTAATAATGCGCTTTCGATTTCGGAAAAACCAACCGATGCCGCACTTTTTCTCGCAACGACTACTATATCTAAACCACTATTAAATATATTTTCGTGTAGCCGGTAACTCTCTCTCACCAGTCTGGCAAAGCGGTGTCTCACTACGCTGTTTCCCACTTTCTTACTGGCGGAAATTCCCAGTCTATTTATGTTCTTGTTGTTTTCCAATACATACATCACCAAATACTTGTCAGCGTAACTTTTACCATTTTCATAAACATTCCGGAAATCTTGATTTTTTTTCAAGGATTCAGAAAATACCATTTTAACTATCACATCAAGGTTGAAAGATTTTCTTTGAACCTTCTGCCTTTCTGAGTAATTAGAAAAATAGGCCACATAAATGCGGCCTATGCTGATAATCTCTTTCTTCCTTTTGCACGTCTTGCAGCTAAGACTTTTCTTCCGCCCCTGGTACTCATTCTCTTACGGAAACCGTGAACCTTAGCTCTATGCCTCTTTTTAGGCTGAAACGTCATTTTCATCCCATTGCACCTCCTTCTCAAAACCTTACGATTTTATAAGGTAAACCTAATGTTATCAATTTTTGGAAAACAACATGTTGATTATATATAATTAATAGGAAAACGTCAAGTAAAACTGCGGATATTTTTGACTTTTTTATTTTATAACTTTACATAATTAATCCACAATATGTTGATAACTATGTGGATAACTTTTGACAACAATGTTTAGAAATAGTTCAACATCATAATATATCAATGTGAAAATTGTTTACATTTCATTTGATAATTATTCACATACACTTTTTTTCAAAACAGAATATGTCAACCTGTAATCATAATATCCTCTTAATATACACATTCTCATTTTTCACGTGGATAACTTATCATTTGAATTTTTTTGATGTTTGTATTATTATATATGGTAGGGTAATTTCGATGTGATATAAATTTATTCGGAATGGTATTATGATACACTTAATTTTTTAAACAAAGAGGTTATTTATATTATGGATTCTATCAAAGAAAAGTGGGATGAAATCAAAGAGACAATCAGAAAAGAATATGAGTTAACTGATGTTTCCTATGATACCTGGATTAAACCTCTCAGTTTTTATGATGTAAAAGAAAATGTAGTTATTATTATGATACCTTCCGATCAGTCACACGCGCTTAACTATATTTCTTCCAAGTATAAAAACTTTTTTAAAGTCATTGTTTCAGAAATGATGAACCATACTTATGATATTTCTTTTGTATTGGAAAAAGAGGCCATGGAAAAAGAAAAGAATACAGAACATATGGCCAAACCTTCCAATCATGCAAATTATGAAAACGCTAATTTAAATCCAAAATATAAATTTGATACTTTTGTTGTAGGAAGTAATAACAAATTGGCACATTCTGCAGCTTTGGCTTCTGCGGAATCTCCGGGAGAAGTTTACAATCCTCTCTATATATATGGAGGAGCCGGCCTCGGCAAAACACATTTGATGCATTCCATCGGACATTTCATCTTAGAGAAAAATCCCGGAATGAAAGTCCTGTATGTCACTTCCGAAAACTTTACCAACGAGGTGATCAGTTGTATCAGAAGCGGCGACGCCTTAAAAATGAACAATATGAGGGAAAAATACAGAACTGTAGATATCCTTATGATTGATGATATTCAGTTTATCATAGGTAAGGAAAGTACGCAGGAAGAATTTTTCCATACCTTTAATACGCTCCACTCTGCAGGAAAACAAATTATTTTATCCTCAGATAAACCGCCAAAAGACATGGAAACGCTGGAAGAAAGACTGCGTTCCCGGTTTGAATGGGGACTGATCGCAGATATACAGCCTCCGGATTATGAAACAAGGATGGCAATTTTACAGAAAAACGCAGAAAACTATAATAAAGAAATTGACGACGAAATTCTATCCTATATTGCGGAAAATGTAAAATCAAATATCAGGGAACTGGAAGGCGCCTTAAATAAAATTTTGGCTTTCTCAAAATTAAATAAAGTAGACATCAACCTGGATTATGCGGAAGAAGCCCTGAAAGATGTCATTTATCCAAATAAAAAGAAAGAAATTACTCCTTCCTTCATCATAGAAGTAGTGGCAGAACATTTTGGCATCAGTCCCGAAGATATTGCTTCCAGAAAGAGAACTGCCGAACTCGTACAGCCAAGACAGGTGGTTATGTATCTTTGCAGGCAGCTTACAGAAGCTTCTTTACAAAATATTGCGAAAGCCATTGGTAAGAAAGATCATACTACAGTCTTGCATGGTATTGAAAAAATTACAGAAAAAATGGAAAGTGATGAAGAATTAAAAAACAAGGTAGACATCATAAGAAAGAAAATTATGCCTTAATCTTTATGCACATTATTTTATACATCTATTGTAAATAAGATGTGAATGATATTAATATGACGTTAATGTCATTTATGTAATAAAAAAATACTGTTGATAACTTATCACTTATTATCAGGTTATCCTTAATTATCAACAGATAAAATATGTTACATAATTCTTTCAAATAATGGATTTGACAAGAATATTCACATATCTACATCCATTATTATGATTACTATGAAATAATTATTTATTTATTAACCTAAGGCAAAACTTTAATTTGCCCACAAGCAAGAAAGGAAGTTATTCACAGATGAAAATTGTATGTACAAAATCTAATTTATTAACCGGCGTACAGACAGTATCAAAAGCTGTCCCTAATAAAACTACCATGTCCATTCTTGAGTGCATATTGGTAGATACGACAGGCGGGGATATTAAGCTTACGGCAAATGACATGGAGCTTGGCATTGAAACTGTCATTGAAGGAGAAATTTTAGAGAAAGGTATGATTGCTCTTGATGCTAAAATTTTTCTTGAGATTGTGAGAAAACTTCCTGATAATGATATTACTATTGAGACTGACCCCTCCTTCAAGACGACTATTACCTGTGAAAAAGCAAAATTCAACATTATTGGAAAATCAGGAGAAGATTTTTCCTATCTCCCAGAGATTGAAAAGAATGATTCTGTTGTTATTTCCCAGTTTACTTTAAAGGAAGTAATCAGACAGACTATTTTTTCTATAGCAGATAATGAAAATAATAAACTGATGACAGGCGAGCTGTTTGAGATATCCAATGATATGTTAAAAGTGGTTTCCTTAGACGGACATCGTATTTCCATCAGGAAGATTGCCCTTAAAAATTCTTATGATAACAAGAAAGTAGTAGTTCCCGGAAAAACATTAAGCGAAGTGAGCAAGATTTTATCCGGGGATATGGATAAAGATGTCAATATTTTCTTTACGGACAAACATATTTTATTTGAGTTTAACGATACGGTTGTCGTTTCCAGACTGATCGAAGGGGAGTATTTTAAGATAGACCAGATGCTTTCCAGTGATTATGAGACAAAAATTAAGATGAATAAGAAGGAACTTCTCGATTGTATCGACAGAGCGACTCTTCTTGTAAAAGAAGGGGATAAGAAGCCTGTCATTATTGACGTGAAGGATACTTCCATGCAGCTTAAGATGAATTCTACCGTGGGAAGTATGGACGAAGAAATTGATATAGAAAAAGAAGGAAAGGATCTTAAGATAGGTTTTAATCCTAAGTTCCTGATTGATGCGCTGCGTGTAATTGAGGACGAAGAAATTCTTATTTATATGGTAAATCCTAAGGCTCCCTGTTTTATCAAAGATGAGAGTGAAAGCTATATTTATATGATTCTTCCGGTGAACTTTATAAACGTCGAATAACAATGTGAGAAGTACTTCTAAAGAAGTTCTGTCATAGGACAGAACGCCAAGAAGTACTAAATCTCACATGAGAGAATGCTAAAAAACAGCATTCTCTATATATATGATGTGTATAGGATGGAAAAATATGGAAACAATAAGAATCAGGGATGATTTTATCAAACTTGGGCAGGCTTTGAAGCTGGCGGGTCTGGTGGGATCCGGCGTGGATGCAAAAATGGAGATACAGGAAGGATTTGTAAAAGTAAACGGCGAAGTGGAAGTGCAGCGCGGTAAAAAAATACGTCCCGGTGATGTAATTGAATATGACGGACAGCAAATTAAGGTAGTGGACGAATGATTATCAAATCGTTGGAATTAGCGGATTTTAGAAATTATGATTCTTTACATATTGATTTCAGTAAGGGAACAAATATCTTATATGGAGATAATGCCCAGGGAAAGACAAATATTTTAGAAGCTATTTTCTTATCCGCTACTACCAAATCTCACAAAGGAAGTAAAGATAAAGATATTGTTAATTTCAGCAGGGATGAAGCGCATATAAGAACTTATCTTGAAAAGGAAGAGGTTGAAATCAGGGTAGATATGCACCTTCGAAAAAATAAGACGAAGGGAATAGCAATCGACGGTCAAAAGATAAAAAAAGCGGCGGAACTTCTGGGATTGTTAAATGTTGTATTTTTTTCGCCGGAGGATCTTTCTATTATTAAAAATGGTCCTTCGGAGAGAAGAAGATTTGTGGATATGGAATTATGCCAGCTCGACTCTTTTTATATCTACAACCTGAATCATTATAATAAAATAGTTAACCAGAGGAATAAACTGCTCAAAGATATGTATTTTAACCCTTCTTTGAAAGAAACCTTAAATATTTGGGATTCTCAGTTAGTTTCTTTTGGAAGTAAGATTATTGAGAGAAGAAAACTTTTTGTAGAACAGTTAAATGAAATTATATTTGATATTCATAAAAAATTATCGGGAGACAAAGAAGAACTTGTTATTATTTATGAACCTGACGTTTTGATAGAAAATTATGAAAAATCACTTTCATCCTGTCAGGAAAGAGATATTAAATTAAAACAGACAACTGTTGGACCACACAGGGATGATTTTTCTTTTATGGTAGGTGATGTTGATATCAGAAGATTCGGATCCCAGGGACAACAGAGAACAGCGGCGCTCTCTTTAAAATTGTCAGAGATAGAACTTGTAAAAAAAATAACAAAAGACAATCCTGTTCTGCTTCTTGACGATGTGTTGTCAGAACTTGACAGTAACCGGCAAAATTATTTACTCAGTACGATTGGTGATATTCAGACGATTATTACTTGTACAGGATTGGATGAGTTTGTAAATAATAGATTTGAAATCGACAAAGTTTTTAAGATAGAAAACGGAAGTATTGTCGAATAATTGTGTTATAAAGGGTTTTGAGTTTCAAAACGGAGGGAAAGATGCAGGATAATTTTGAAGAAATGAATAACAGTGAATATGGGGCGGACCAGATACAGATTCTGGAAGGTTTGGAGGCGGTTAGAAAAAGACCTGGTATGTATATTGGCAGCACTTCCCTGAGAGGTCTTCATCATCTTGTATATGAGATTGTTGACAATTCTGTGGATGAAGCGCTTGCCGGCGTATGCACGGAAATTTATGTGACGGTAAATCAGGATAATTCTGTTACCGTGGAGGATAATGGCCGTGGTATTCCTGTCGGTATTAATCATAAAGCAGGCATTCCCGCTGTTGAAGTTGTGTTTACCGTTCTTCATGCAGGAGGTAAATTTGGCGGCGGCGGCTATAAAGTATCCGGCGGTTTACACGGTGTTGGAGCTTCTGTGGTAAATGCGCTTTCTGATTGGCTGGAAGTAGATATCTGTCATGAAGGTAAAGTGTATCATCAGCGTTATGAGAGAGGACATGCCTGTAATAAACTGAAAATTATAGGGGACTGTGCCTTAGAAAAGACAGGAACCAGAGTACAGTTTAAACCTGACAGTACTATTTTTGAAGAAACTGTATTCGAGTATGATACGTTAAAGACGAGACTCCGTGAAACAGCTTTTCTTACAAAAGGTTTAAAAATTGTTTTAAAGGATGACAGGGACGATCAGAAACAGGAAAAAACATTCCATTATGAAGGTGGTATCAAGGAATTTGTTACATACCTGAACAGAAGCAAAGAATTTTTATACGAGCAGATCATGTACTTTGAGGGAACAAAAAACGGCGTTTACGTGGAAGTTGCGCTGCAGCATAATGATTCCTACAATGAAAGTGTTTATACCTTTGTTAATAATATTAATACGCCGGAAGGTGGTACACATCTGGTAGGTTTCAGAAATGCCCTGACAAAAACATTTAATGACTATGCTCGGAATAATAAGCTTTTGAAAGACAGTGAACCTAATCTTTCAGGTGAGGATATCAGGGAAGGTTTGACGGCTATTATCAGCGTTAAGATTGAAGATCCACAGTTTGAGGGACAGACGAAACAGAAACTCGGAAATTCTGAGGCGAGAGGAGCTGTGGATAGTATTGTAAGCGAACAGCTCACCTACTTTTTAGAGCAGAATCCTTCTGTGGCAAAAACTATCTGCGAGAAATCAATACTTGCCCAGAGGGCAAGAGAGGCGGCAAGAAAAGCAAGGGATCTGACCCGCCGTAAAACTGCACTGGAAGGAACAGCCCTTCCCGGGAAACTTGCGGATTGTTCCGATAAAGATCCTAAAAACTGTGAAATTTATATCGTTGAGGGTGATTCTGCAGGCGGCTCTGCAAAAACGGCGAGAAGCCGTGCGACACAGGCAATTCTTCCACTCCGCGGTAAGATTTTGAATGTGGAAAAGGCGCGTCTTGATAAAATTTATGCCAATGCGGAAATAAAAGCGATGATAACGGCTTTCGGTACGGGAATCCATGAGGATTTCGATATTTCGAAACTGCGCTATGACAAAATTATCATCATGACGGATGCGGACGTGGACGGCGCCCATATTGCAACTTTAATGCTGACGTTTATCTACCGTTTTATGCCGGAATTGATTAAACAGGGTCATGTGTACTTGGCAAAACCTCCTCTGTATAAGCTGGAGAAAAACAGACAGGTTTGGTATGCTTACAGTGACGATGAACTGGAAGCTATCCTGGCTGAAGTCGGACGTGACCAGAATAATAAAATTCAGCGTTACAAAGGTCTGGGTGAGATGGATGCGGACCAGCTATGGGAAACTACGATGGATCCCGAGAGAAGAATCCTTCTTCGCGTGAATTTCAATGAGGAAGAGGAATCTGAGGTAGATCTTACCTTTAATACGCTGATGGGAGATAAAGTAGAACCCCGCAGAATTTTCATTGAAGAAAATGCGAAATTTGTAAAGAATTTAGATATTTAATTCAGAAAGGCATATATGATGGATGATAAGATTTTTGATAAGATAGAGGACGTCGATCTTAAGAAAAAGATGGAAGATTCTTATATCGACTATGCCATGAGCGTTATTGCCGCCCGTGCGCTGCCGGATGTGAGAGACGGTCTGAAACCTGTACAGCGCCGTGTCCTCTATTCCATGATCGAATTGAATAACGGGCCGGATAAGCCGCACAGAAAAAGTGCCCGTATCGTCGGTGATACCATGGGTAAATATCATCCTCATGGAGACAGTTCCATTTATGGAGCGCTGGTAAATATGGCGCAGGACTGGTCTACCAGATATCCGCTTGTGGACGGGCATGGGAATTTCGGTTCCATGGACGGCGACGGCGCGGCGGCGATGCGTTACACGGAAGCGCGTCTCAGTAAAATCTCCATGGAACTTCTGGCGGATATCAACAAAAATACCGTGGATTTTGTGCCAAACTTTGACGATACGGAGAAAGAACCTGTGGTTCTGCCTAGCCGTTATCCGAATCTTCTGGTAAATGGAACGACAGGTATCGCGGTTGGTATGGCTACCAACATTCCGCCTCACAATCTGCGTGAAGTGACGAATGCCGTTGTCAAAATTATTGATAATCAGATAAATGAAAGCAGACAGACGGATCTGGATGAATTGTTACAGGTTGTCAAAGCGCCCGATTTTCCCACCGGCGGCATTATCTTAGGGACGAAGGGCGCGGAGGAAGCATACCGTACAGGACGCGGTAAAGTGAGAGTCCGTGCAGTCACGGAAATCGAGACGATGGACAACGGAAAGAGCCGTATTATCGTGACGGAGCTTCCCTATATGGTAAATAAGGCGAATCTGATTTTAAAGATTGCCGATCTGGTAAAGCTGAAAAAAATTGACGGTATCACAGACTTGCGCGACGAGACAAATCGCGAAGGTATGAGAATCGTGATCGAGCTGAGAAAGGATGCCAATGCAAATGTCATCCTGAACCAGCTTTATAAGCATACGCAGCTACAGGATTCTTTCGGCGTCATCATGCTTGCCCTGGTGAATAACGAGCCGAAGGTGATGAACCTTCTGGATATGCTCACCTACTATCTTGATCACCAGAAAGATGTGGTGACGAGAAGGACGAAATATGATCTGGATAAGGCTGAGGAAAGGGATCATATTTTACAAGGTCTGCTCATTGCTTTAGATAACATAGACGAAGTGATCCAGATTATGAGAAGTAGCCGCACTACTGCTATCGCTAAGGAGAGATTGATGGAGCGTTTCGGGCTTTCCGACGCACAGGCACAGGCGATAGCGGATATGCGTCTGCGCGCCTTGACGGGTCTGGAGAGGGAAAAGCTTGAGAATGAGCATGAAGAACTCCTCAAAAAGATTCAGGAGTTAAAGGCGATTCTGGCGGATGAAAAACTGCTCCTTGGCGTGATCAAGGAAGAAATGCTGATTACCGCTGAAAAGTACGGCGATGACAGAAGAAGCAAGATTGGATTTGACGTTTATGATATCAATATGGAGGATTTGATTCCAAGGGATAATACGGTCATTGCCATGACCAGCCTCGGCTATATCAAGCGCATGACGGTAGACAATTTCAAGTCCCAGAACCGTGGCGGCAAGGGCATCAAGGGAATGCAGACCATTGAGGAGGATTATATTGAGGACCTTCTCATGACGACGACCCACCATTACCTCATGTTCTTTACGAACTACGGCAGGGTATACCGTCTGAAAGCATATGAAATTCCCGAGGCGAGCCGTACCGCGAGGGGTATTGCGATTGTCAATATTTTGCAGTTGAATCCGGGTGAAAAAATATCGGCTATGATCCCGATCAAAGATTACGAAGAGAACAAAAACCTCTTTATGGTGACAAAACGCGGCATTGTGAAAAAAACTTCCATCATGGAATTTTCCAATGTCAGGAAAAACGGTCTGGCTGCTATCAATCTGCGTGATGATGACGAATTGATTGAGGTAAAAACGACTTCCAGTGAGACAGATATTTTCCTTGTCACGAAACATGGCATGTGTATCCGCTTTAAGGAGACGGACGTAAGACCTACCGGCAGGTCTTCGATGGGTGTGATCGGCATGAATCTGTCTGACAGGGATGAAATTGTAGGTATGCAGTTAGACCATCAGGGAGATTCCCTTCTGATCGTGTCGGAAAACGGCATGGGCAAGCGGACGTATCTGGAAGAGTTTACCGTACAAAAGCGTGGCGGCAAGGGCTTAAAGTGTTATAAGATCACAGAGAAGACGGGAAATGTGGTCGGCGTAAAAGCTGTCAATGACGATCACGAAATTATGATGATTACCACGGAAGGTATCATCATCCAGCTCCGTATGGAAGATATCTCAACCTTAGGCAGAATCACTTCCGGCGTGAAGATGATCAATCTGGACGACAACGTGAAAGTGGCGAAAATTGCCAAAGTCCGGGAAAAGATCAGCAACGGTGAGGAAGAGTTTGAAAATATTGACGATGCCATGGAGGAGATACCCGAGGAGGAGAAGTATAATCTTCCTGATGATTATGATGATGGGAAAGAATTAAACTTACCTAAAGAAGAAGAAGAGGATTAAAATTTTTGTTTACTGAGGACGTTGTATCATTCAACGCAGACCCGCTTTCGCTTCGCAAAAAACGCAACGGTACTAGACTCGTTGAGTTGCATAGCAACTCAGAACCTCGTCAAGTACCGGCGTCTTTTGAAAGTCTGCTTATAAATGATACAACGTTCTCAATATGTAAATAGTAAAGAATATATGGTATAAAAATATGATAGATTACAAAATAGCTGTCATAGGCGATATTCACAGTAACTATGTGGGACTTGAGAGGTGTATTGAACATGCCTTAAAACAGAACCCGGACGAGTTTTTGTTTCTTGGGGACTATATCAGCGACTGTCCTTATCCACAGAAAACAATGAAGATTGTCTATGAGATGGATCGCGATTATAAGTGCCGTTTTATCCGGGGAAACCGGGAAGATTATATGTTGAACCACAGGAAAAATCCGGGGGAGAGGTGGACGTATTCTTCCGCCAGCGGCAGTCTGCTTTATACCTATGAGAATTTGGTGGAACGGGATTTTCAGTTTTTTGAAAGCCTTGCCATTCAAGGTTATTATGAGAAAGAGGGATATCCTCCTTTTCGGTACTGCCACGGGTCTTTTGCGCGTTCCAATGAGATATTGGAACCAGATGGTGAGAATACCATCCAGCTTATGAAAAGTCTGGATGTGGATTTGTTGGTGTCCGGGCATGTGCATTTTCAGGAAGAGAAAATGTATGACGACAAAAAAATACTGCATCCCGGTGCGGTGGGGGTTTCATGGTACTTTGACGGAAAAACACAGTACATGATGTTGCATGGGACAAAAGTCGGATGGGAGGCGGAATTTTTTCAACTGGATTATGATGTGGAAAGACTTGTGAAAGATTTTGAACTTTCCGGGTTACATGAGAAAGCGCCGGCATGGTCGAAAATTACGATAAACACGCTCCGCACAGGAACCGATCGCAATCTGGCGTGTCTGACACGCGCAAGCGAGTTGTGTAAGGAGGCGGAAGGAGCTGTAGTCTGGCCGGATATTCCCGAGAAATACTGGCAGCAGACTTTGAAGGAATTTGGGATTGGGGATTAGACAGAAAAAATGAATCGAATAAAAAAAGGTTCCTGCATCGAAAAGCGGGAACCTTTTTATGTACATTTTTTAGTTTTCTTCCTCGTTATTACGGTTAATGACCATAGATACGATACCGCAGGCAATACCGAAAATGGGATAGACCACCCATGCTCTGTGCCATAAATTTCCGAGAAAACCGCATCCGAGATAGATCATGGTAGCCACCATCATAATGCTGCCGCAGATAATACCGATTTTTTTACCGTTTTTGTAGGTCTGCGAATTGTGGTCATGCATCAGATTGTATTGCTCAATATTGTATTTGCCATCCTGTGTGCCTGCGTAGGTAAACAATATCACAGCTATGGTTACAAGGAACATAAACAGGGCGCCGCTCAACATGTCAAGATCAATGCTGTCCCGTATGATGTGATAGGGAGAGATGACAGCATCAATTGTCGTCGCTAAAATCATGCCGAAAATAATAAGAACGACCCCGGTTGTGATAAATTGTATCAGTTTTTTGTGAAAAGCCTCTTTTTCTTCATCCGAATAAAAGTTTTCTATGTATGGATATTTCTTTTCAAAGTAACTTCTCTGTAAGCTGGAAACGATAAAAATCGCTACGGCCGCTATTACGAAGAAAAGAAATATAATGCCGGAAAGCTCTTCCATATCAAAAGCCTGTATGTGAGAAAAAAACGCATCTAAAAACAGCATAAGAGTAACCCCGCCTAAAATCAGTCCTACGCCTGTCGTGATTCTTCTACTGAATTGATTCATAAACTGATCATAGTTGCATTTGTCCTCCACATACTGCGAGCTGATATCTTTCTGTACCAGGTCATCCAGACTGCAGTTAAAAAGACTGGCAAGCTGCAAAAGCTTATCCATTTCCGGGTAGGTCGTATCCGACTCCCATTTGGAGACGGACTGTCTTGATACTTCTAAAGATTCTGCCAGTTGTTCCTGTGTGATGTTGTCCCGTTTTCTTAAAAATTGTAAGTTTTGTCCTAAGCTCATAATGTAATCTCCTGTTCTTTTTTCCGCGAGCAATGAGCCAGGCGGATGTGTGAGCACATCCATTTGGCGAATGCCGCGAGAGTTTAATACCCTGCAGCTAGCTGCGGGGTATTTGACTTGTGCCGGCTATGGTCATATTGTAGGATAGCGGGGATGTAAAGACCATCAATTTTATGTTGCTTTTAAATATTTTCATGTAAAGTTGCGGTTGCATCCCCGTAAATACGGCGTTTTTGACGATAGCGGAACAAAATAGAAGATTTGACACTGAATCGTTACAATCAGACAATTTTCTCAAAATCTTCGATGCCGTGTTTGCACCATGGGCAGATAAAATCGGGCGGAAGTTCTTCTCCTTCATAGACATAGCCGCAGACTATGCAGCGCCATCCCTTTGTGGCGGATGCTTCCGGCTTCGGTTTTACAAATTCATGGTAGTAGGAATAGGTCATTGCCTTTTCGTCAGAAATGACATCACAGTCGTTTACCGAGCAGATAAAAAGCATATGGGTTCCCAGATCCACCGTATTGGTCACTTTACAGTCGATAAAAGCCGTGGTGTGCTCTTTGAGGTAAGGGAGTTCCTGCCCTGTCATTGCAAAAGGATAGTCTACGAATTTATCGGTCTCGCGTCCACTCTGGAAACCGAAATGTTTGAAAAGGGAAAAGGGCGCTGTCTCGGAAAGCACGGACAGAGATACCATATTCGATTTCTGTATGATCTCGCAGGTCAGATTTTCTTTGTTGACTGCAACTGCAATCTGCAGGGGGCTGCTTGTCACCTGCATCACCGTGTTTACGATACAGCCGTTCATCTTTGTGTCAAACTTGGATGATGCCACATAAAGACCGTAGGATAATTGAAATAAAGCATTGGTATTCATAATGATCTCCTTTACGTTTCCATCTGTTTTTATTATGTGAAAAAGCAGATGTATTATTCGTTTTGACTGCCTTTTCCGCATTTATCTTATTATAGATACGCCTTATTTATTTGTAAAGGGTCGGCTGTACGATCAAAAAATAAATTGTAAAATATTGTATTTAAAGTATAATGATAGTATGTTAAAAAAACGGGTCAGCTATAAGCAGAGAGGAGAACAAGTTTTGGAAATTCAATTTCAGTCACGTTGGTTTGAGAAATGTATCAGGGACTATCTGGGGATTGCAGATAGAAAAATTACGACAGAAGATGTCAGCGTTATCAAATATTTGTATGTGAGTACAACTGACGGTTATTTTTTAGGATTTGGCAAGGGCGATCTGCCTGCAAATTTCGAATTTTCAGATGCGGGAGATGAGTGGTTCTGCCGTTGTCTGTCAGATACGGGGAAATATCATACAGTAGAAGACTTTATTGAAATAAGGGAATGGGAAGACAGTAAAGAACTTCTAATTAAGACAGAACTTTTAGATGAAGAAAGTGAAGATGAGGATACATCAGATATGCAGGATTTTGAGAGCAGCGTCAAAATTTATGAGCCTGAAGAAAATGATTTTGACGGGCTTGTGAGGAATGAAATGACGTATGATTATGGAATACTTTATCCCGAAGACTTTGCACATCTGAAAAATCTGGAAGTTGTGCGTCTCATGTCCTGTGAGACAGAGATTCATAGTTTGGCGTTTTTAGAATCGTTGTCTAAAATATGTGTTTTGGAAGTGGGACAGGTAAGGTTACATACGCTTGAAGGTTTAGACAAAATAATTGGACTTGAAAAGCTTTGTATATGGGCAAATTAAGTTCCTATTATTAAAAATATATTTGGCTTTAATACAGAAAGGCAGAGATTCGGAAGAGTCCCTGCTTTTTTTCTGCCCGATGAAATGGTCATAATCCCGGTATATTGCAAATATAATGAAAATAAGGGCGCCTATTTCACCGAATTTGCAAATCCGAAAAAAAGAGGATAAAATAGGAGATATTGTAATATGAAGGACGAAAACAATATTTCAAAAGCGATAGAGGAAAGACAAGAGAAGGATATGAAATTCGAGAGTGCGGAACAAAAGAGACATTATATGTTGGAAGAACCGGTGGAAAAACTGGTCTGCCGTCTGGCAATGCCTACCATATTAAGTATGCTTGTCACTTCGTTTTATAACATGGCGGACACTTTTTTTGTGGGAAAACTTGATACCCAGTCTACGGCGGCGGTGGGGATTGTCTTTTCCCTGATGGCGATCATTCAGGCGATTGGGTTTCTGTTTGGGCATGGTTCCGGCAATTTTATTTCCCGGAAATTAGGTGCAGGCGAGATAGAGGAAGCGGAGAAAATGTCCTCTGTCGGTTTTTTTACTTCCTTTTTGGCAGGCGTGGCAATTATGGTGGGATGTATGTTTTTTATCGAACCGCTCTCTTATCTACTGGGTTCCACGGAGACGATCCAGCCGTATACAGTGGCCTATCTGCGGATCATTTTGATCGGTGCGCCCGCCATGACGGCGTCTTTGGTGTTAAATAACCAGATGCGTTTTCAGGGGAGCGCATTTTATGCCATGATCGGTATCGTGTCGGGCGCGGTGATCAATATCGTGCTGGACCCGGTTCTGATTTTCTGGTGTGGCATGGGCGTTGCCGGAGCGGCTCTTGCCACGACCGTAAGCCAGTATATAAGTTTCTTTTTCCTGTTAATTATGATAAGGCGGGGCGGAAATATTCAGATTCGTTTTCAGAATTTTAAGCCAAGCCTGCATTTTTTTGTCGAAGTGATCCGGGGCGGGATTCCCTCTTTGTTCCGGCAGGGGTTAGCCAGTGTTGCTACAATTTGTCTGAACCATGCGGCTGGCGTGTATGGCGACGCGGCGATTGCGGGCATGTCTATTGTGTCGCGTATTATGATGTTTGCCAATTCCGCGCTGATCGGTTTCGGGCAGGGCTTTCAGCCCGTGTGCGGTTTCAATTACGGGGCGAAGCGGTATGAGCGTGTGCTGAAGGCGTTTGGTTTCTGCGTGAAGGTGGCTTTCGTCTGCCTTCTGGGTATGGCGGTTGTGGTGTATATCTTTGCTCCCCAGCTTGTGACCGTTTTTAGAAAGGACGACCCGGACGTTATCATGGTAGGGACAGCGGCGCTGCGCTATTCCGTGATTGCCTTTCCGTTAGCTGCGTGGATTATCATGTGTAATATGATGCTGCAGTCTATCGGCAAAGGATTGAAGGCGTCCATCGTTGCCTCCGCCAGACAGGGTATTTTCTTCCTGCCTCTCATTGCAATTCTGCCGTATTTTTTCGGGCTTGCGGGAGTGGAAGCATGTCAGGCGGTGTCGGATTTCTGCGCGCTCACGGTGTCGATTCCGCTCGGGGTGAGTGTGATCAGGGAAATGAAGCGGGAGGAGAGGGAAGAAAACAATAGTACTTTGTAAATAGGCAGATTATAATTTTAGTATATTATGATTTAGTAGTTTATACTTTAGTAAATCGTAATTGACTAAAATAAAATGATATGGTATATTATTGAGTAACAGGAGGGGTACAAGCTATGTTTATTGGCAGAGAGCGGGAACTGGCGTCCTTGAATCAATTATACCAGTCTGATAAATTTGAATTTGCAGTCGTTTATGGCCGTCGTCGTGTAGGAAAATCAGCGCTGATCAATCAGTTTATCCGGGATAAAAAAAGTATTTATTTTATGGGCGTTGAGAGCAATGCCGTGCAGAATCTGGAAAATTTCAGTAAAAGTATTATGGAATTTGGGATGGGCATACCCGCGGAGATGGCTTTTGTATCCTTTCAGGCAGCGTTAGAATATGTCTTTAAAATAGCTGAAAAGGAAAGGCTTATCCTTGCCATTGACGAATATCCTTATGTGGCTCGTTCTTCCAAGAGTCTTGCTTCCACTTTACAGCTTTTGATTGACCAGTATAAAGACAGTTCTAATCTGATGCTGATTCTATGCGGCTCCTCCATGTCTTATATGGAAGATCATGTGCTGGCTTACAAATCGCCGCTCTATGGCAGACGGACAGCACAGATGAAGATACTGCCTTTTGATTTTGAGGATGTCTGTCGCTACTATAAAAATTTTTCTGATCAAGATAAAGCTCTGGCTTACGGCATCGTGGGAGGAACACCGCAGTATCTTCTGCAGATGGATGACAGAAAAAGCATAGAAGAAAATATAAAGAATACATTTTTGAATCCTATTTCTTTTTTGTTTGAGGAGCCGGAAAATCTGTTAAAGCAGGAAGTGAGAGAACCCGCTCTGTATAATGCCATTATTACCGCTATAGCGACAGGCGCGTCGCGGATGGCGGAGATTTCCACAAAAGTGGGAGAAGACACAAGTGTCTGTGTGACTTATCTGAAAAATTTGGTGGCGCTTGGGCTGGTCCGAAAGGAAACGCCTTACGGTGAAAAGGCTTCCAGAAAATCTATTTATTTTATTGACGACAATATGTTTCGATTCTGGTACCGATTTATACCGGAAAACAGTTCCATGATTGTCCGCGGGGCTGTTGATGTGGTTTATAAGCGGATGGAACCGTATTTATCCGATTATATGGGAAAAGTGTTTGAAGAAATATGTAAGCAGTATCTGTGGAAACTTCTGCTTACGGGAGAGTCACCTGTAGAATTTAAGGAACTTGGCCGCTGGTGGGGTACGGATTCATCTACCAAAAGTCAGGCAGAGATTGATATTATGGGAGAAGAAGATCAGGAAACTGCGTTATTTGCCGAGTGTAAGTGGACAAACGAAAAAGTGGATGCGGATGTTTTGGAAAAACTGGCGGAAAAAAGCATGTTATTCCATTACCGTAATACCCATCTCTATCTTTTTGCCAAAAATGGATTTACGAGAGGATGTGAAGAAAAGGCGGGTGAGATGGGGAATGTGAAGATGGTTTCCTACAGTGATATTATAAAGTTGTTAGGGTGAATGTTTTATATTATAAAATGAGAAGAATGGAGGGAGAAAGTATGAGACGAAAAATGCAGGCATTATTTCAAAATGGAGACAAGGACACTTTTGCCCATGCAGAATAGCGGGCATATAGAACTCTGCATGGGCGGCTAAAACTATATGTTCTGCTGTTTCTGCACTTTATTTATGCAATGGTCGTCAACCCCGCAGCAAGCTGTAAGGTTGACTCGTAAATAAGGAGCGGTGAAAATGAAATATATAAATGCAGCAGAAATATTGCCGGATCGGTTATTGAAGGAGCTTCAAGGATATATTAATGGTGGGGTGCTTTATATTCCGAAGGCGTCAGATAAAAGGGAATGGGGAACTGCCAACGGTTCACGCCTTTTTTATCAGAAGCGGAATGAGGAAATAAAAAGGCTTTATAAAGCCGGGTATTCTCTGGATATATTAGTAGAACGCTACCGTCTGGCATATAGCACGATCAGGAAAATAGTATACGGATAATTGCAAGGCGCTTGCCCGAAAGGCAGGCGTCTTTTGCGGTGATTTTATTTATAGTCATTCTCATCCCTGTCAGTATTGTTTTGTGTCTGTTACAATGATAAGGTATCATAAGTTTCTCAAATTAATTTCTTAAAAATAGAAAAAAACAAGGAAAGTGAGAAATCAGAGCTATGAAAAACGTAACGACGAAGCAGTTTCAGTTATTATCGGACAATCAGACGGTATGGGATTTACTGGTCGAAAATTACGCGGAAAATGGAGTAGAAGCGCCATTTTTTGAATACGCGCTTACCTCAAGCTGGCTGGATAAACGGTATCTCTATTTAAACAGACTTTGGTTTGATAAAGAGAAGGCAGTTGCCATTGTTTTCTATGAACAGCCGTGTACAGATATATATTTTAGCTTGCATCAGGGATATGAAGCGTTGGCGGAGGAGATGATAGCATATGCGGAAAAGTACATGCCGGGAAATGGGAAAGAAAAGACATTCTTTTTTTGCCCAGGGCAGCAGGCGCTGATGGATGCTGCAGGAAAAAAGGGGTACAGACAGGAATTTACCATTGAAAATTATGTCATTGATTTTGATGTGGCACAATTAAATTACCCATTGCCGGAGGGGTTTCATTTTGTAGAACACGATAAAGTGGACCCGGTAAAACATGCGGTTTGCTGTTGGAAAGGGTTTGACCATGAGGATAAGGGTCCGTTTGAAAACTGGGAAGGGGAAGATCCGGGAACGCCATGGAATCCCCAAAAAGCATATCAGGGTACCATTAGCGATATTATGGCTCCGCCCCCGCATTCTACATATGAGTATAATGTAATAATTGCAAATGAGAGAGAAGAATATGTGTGCTTTTCGGGAATGTGGTGGGTGCCGGAAAATAAGCTCGCATATATGGAGCCGCTTTGTACAATACCCGAATATCGTCATAAAGGTCTAGCGGCAGCGGCGCTTTCTGTGCATTATCGAAGAATGAAGGAGCTGGGGGCTGCGTGTATGACTGGCGGAGGAAACGAGTTTTACCGCAGAATAGGCTACAATCGCAAAAATCAGATATACGGCTGGAAAAAGTAAGAGAAGGGGGATAAATGGATGATAATTTTGGAAGAAAGAAACAGGAAGATCATAGACGCTGTGATCAGTAAAGCAAATGCTGTGTGTCCGGGTTCCCTTGCCCTGATCGGAATAAACGGCTCTTTTATGACTGGTGACTATTATGAAAAGTCAGATCTGGATCTATTGATTCTGATCAATGATGACAGGGGTTGGCAGCTTGGATGCAGTATGATACAGGACGATCTGCAGGTCGGACATGATATTTATTGTACCAGATGGGAAGATTTACAGTATGATGCCAATTATGAACATCCCAATATTTCCAAACTGATGGATTCGGAAATTGTGTATTGTGCGGATGAGAAATATAAAGAAAAATTACTTGCATTGCGGCAAAAAGCAAAGGATATTCTGGAGGCGCCTTTCTCCGGGGAAGATTACGAGAGGGCAGAAAAAGGGTTAAGAGAAGCGGAACATTGTTATGCGATGGCGATGCTTTCTGACGAGAGTTCCAGAGTGTCACAATGGGCGGGCGGTGTCGTTTATTATGTCGAAAATGCGATAGCGATGCTAAATAAGCAGTATTTTCATTATGGTGTAAAGCGCGTGTATGAAGAACTGGGCGCAATGAAGAAAAGACCCGAAAAACTTTGCGATATGATAGAGCATGTGGTATCGGCAGTTTCTGCCGCATCTGTAAAAGAGTATGTAACCCTACTGATGAAAGAAACAACAGCCGTGTTTCATCAGGTAAAGAAGACGATTTCCGCAGAGAAGAAACCTATAGCTGCGGATACAATCGGCGGCACTTATGAGGAAATGTATTCAAACTGGCGAAATAAGATGTATCTGGCTGCTTCCACGGGAAACAGACACCTTGCGTTTATGAGTTTAATCAGCGCAAATGTCATGTTTGCTGAGATCAGCAGTGAAGTAGATATAGGGGAATATGATATTTTGGGCTGTTATAATCCAGAAGATTTGTATCAGACGGCACATGCATATGACCATATTTTAAATGCATATCTGGGTGAATACAGAAAAGGGGGTGTATCGGAGAGGCGGTATTCGGATATTGATGCGTTTGTAACGGATTATCTGATGAATCGGCAGTAAGTATGGGTATTAATTGAATTTTAGCTGTTTTTTTGAAAATTTTGTGGTGATGGAATTGTTGAAAAATTTTGCGTACGCACCATCTAAGGTACAATTGACTTATTACCGGGACTCTAACACGAAGGAAATTGATGTTTTCGTGGAGGAGAACGGTGTCATACATCCGTTGGAAATCAAAAAATCTGCCAGTCCAAACAGGCGGGAAATCAAAAAATATGAATTGCTTGATAAGGTAAATTTGGAACATGGGGATGGCGGTATTATCTGTATGTGTGAACAGGTTATACCGATTGATGAGAAAAATTGTTTTATTCCATGTAGTTTGATTTAAAATACCTGTATGATGCATTTGAAAACCATAACAGGCGCACTGGATTATATCAAAAAATGCGGTATATATGCGTATCAGTACAATACGGGAAAGATATCGGATGATGACGCAGATCCAATGCTTTTCGCCTATGTAGAAGATGATTTGTATGATTACGTAGAAGACGCAATCGCGGTATTTGCAGAAGCAAGCCCTCAGATCATAGCGTATGAAAAGAAAAATTTCATTTACAGATAAGTGACAGAAATAAATATCCCCGGCAGATCCGCATTGTTAAACAGACCCGCCGGGGATTATTTTCGCTTTGATGATGAGTTTTTTACTTCACATATTTCCCCGCCCGGTACAATGAAAAATTGAAGTCCCGGATGCCCATATCTTTTGTATTTTTTTCCGTCCTACAATAATAGTTTTTCATCCAGTAAAGATCATAATAGGTATCAACGTTATAATTTCCGTTTTCGTCAACAGACGTCTTTTCCAGCATATCTTCCACACTGATCAGATAAGGATTGACTGACGGATCCAGAATCGCGGGCGCGGCATCCGCTGAGAGCCCGCCCAGATAATCATAGTCTGCGCCGTTCGCCAGATTATAGCGGGTGATCAGATAATCCGGTTTGGAAAAAGACAGGAAAGTATAGCATATCCCTACAACCGCCAATCCATATAGAAATAACGGAAACCGCCTATAGAAAATGAACACGGTAACGCCAGCCATCAGAAGAAAGATGACGGCGAGAGCCCACAGGACAAACAGCCTTAAAAAGGTAAGAGCATAACTGTCAATGTACATAATCATCCGCAGGGCGCTGGAAAAAATCATAATAAAGGTACAGCCGCAGATTACCGCCAGTATTGCCCGCAAAGGTTTGCTTTCCCGGAACAGGTAAAGACAGATCAGTACAAGCAGCAGATTGATGACGCAGACAGCGAGAAGCTGGAAAAATCCTTCCCTGGCGTATCTTGCGTATGTGTAATTTTCCGGCAGTTTCATGTTGCCGATAAACAGGTAAAGGATCTGTACCATGCTGAAAGAAAGATAAAGAATACTGAGGAGGGAAGTAAAGACAATGGCGATGACAGGATCAAACCCAGCCTTTTCCTCTGTTTTTTCTTTGATATCCCTTCTGCAGAGCGCCGCCAGCAGGGCATAGGAAGAGAAAAAAACCACTGTTATCACGACAAGAATCTTGATGACTTCCAATATGTTCAAAGTTTTTATCAGGCGAAACAGCATGTTTTCAAAAACGGCGTCCGCACCGACTAACAGCAAAGTCATACAGAACAACAGGGGAATAGCAATGAAAATTCCTATGAGCGCGGGGAGAAAATAACTCTTTTTCCCGGGTTTTTCCTTCTTTTGGGCATCAAAATAAGAAACCATGTCGCTAAATGGATTGATCAGACAACAGAAGAAGGAACCGATTGTCTGAAAAACAGCGGTAAAGTAACGTGGAAAATTCCATGCTTTGTCATTGTATATTGTATGCAGCATAAGAATCAGAGAAAGAAGCAAAATGCCGCATTTGTTCAAAAAAAGGATAGGCAGGGAAGCGGTCAGACAATTAGAGATGCCTAACAGGGTGATTCCCATGATATAAAATACGCTGTCTTTTTTGAAGGGAACCCCTAACTTTTTCATAGAGAAGAAGAAACAGCAAAGGGTTCCGATGGCGAAAAAAGGGTAGGTGATCCCCGACGTGTTTTTATAGAGACAAAAGGCATAAAACGCCGAGTAGATCAGACATCCGATACCGAAGGACGGAAATTGCCGTCTCATGCTGCGGGTTTGTTCGGTTTCCGCATGTTCTGTCATTTTTTCTGCGGGCTGCAAGTAAGCGGTAGCTGTAGGTTCCATCATTTCCTCCATTTCCTGCGCGGCTGCGCAAAGTTGATTGTTGTTATATCTAAAAATCCGGCTTTTTAAATTGTACTCATGTAAGTGATTTTGCTTATACAAAGCTCTGAACGGTGATATAACAGAGTTCTATGTTCCTTTCATATCGGAGCTGTCTTCTTCTGTGGAAATTTCCTCGTCCTCCACATACTGCAGCAGGTCGCCGGGCTGGCAATTTAACGCCTTGCAGATTTCGTTTAAGGTGGAGAGGCGGATTGCTTTCGCCTTATTATTTTTTAAGATGGACAGATTCGCAAGGGTGATGTCTATTTCGCCGGCAAGTTCGGTCAGCCCCTTTTTGCGCATTGCCATCATCACATCCAGATTTATAATAATCGCCATGATATTCTCTCTTTCTTTATACGTCGCTTGTTTTTCTTTTGCGCCGTTAGATCGTCAGATCGTTTTCTTCCTTGTAGGTGATAGCTTTGTCAAAAACGCCCGCCAGAACCTTACTGAACAGCCCGGCGATTACAAAGACCAAAATCACCACAAATACCGCAGGGGTCAGATAGAGAAAAAGGCGACATGCCGTAATTACCGCGATGAAAAAGCTGTAAATGCTCATTTTCTCAAGGCTTACCACGTTCTCCCGGATAAAGCAGTCGTCATCCAGCACGGAGCGGAACATTTTACGAAGCTGCTGTAAAATCAGCACCGCGAAAATGCCGGAGAGGAAGAACAGCAGGCAGAGAGAATAATAGTTTTCCTCAAAGTAACTGTTGAATCTGCCGTAAAACTTAATACTTAGGGGAAGTGTGGCGATCACAACGATTCCCGCATAGAACATAGCATCCAACAAAAATTTGGTAAACAAGGTAAGTCGATTTTTCATCTCAGTCGATCCTTTCCACGCCGCAGACTTTGAAAGTTGTGGACAAAAGTTTATATTTGTGGGTTTTGTTTCCAGTCTGATAAGTTTAAAATATCACGGTCGGAAGCGATTGTCAATAAAAATTTATCGAATATCAATAAAATATTATTCTTGCTCAATAATATAGGAGATATATAGACAAAAGGTATTACACGATATGCAAAATACGAATTTGCTATTTATATACAAATAATTTAAAATAGAGTTATCTTAGTTTCAGATTGGAGGGTTCGTATGGTTTATCGTGATTTTCAGGGAATACAGTTATCTGCGCTCGGCATGGGTGCAATGCGCCTACCTACAGTAAACGGAAATGACGCGGAGATTGACAGCGCGGCGGTGGAAGAAATGGTTGCCTATGCTATGGAGCAGGGGGTCAATTACTATGACACCGCATGGGGATACCACAATGGAAATTCGGAACTGGTGATGGGAAAGGCGCTTGCGAAATATCCGCGCGACAGCTTTTATCTGGCAACCAAATTTCCGGGATATGACTTGTCCAACATGCCGAAGGTAAAGGAAATTTTTGAGAAACAGCTTGAAAAATGCGGCGTGGATTATTTCGATTTCTATCTTTTCCACAATGTATGCGAAATGAATATTGACGCCTATCTGGATGAAAAATACGGTATTTATGCGTATCTGATAGAGCAGAAGAAAAACGGGCGTATTAAGCATCTCGGTTTTTCCGCCCACGGCAATTATGATGTAATGAAGCGGTTTCTGGAGGCATATGGCAAAGATATGGAGTTTTGCCAGATCCAGTTAAATTACCTTGATTGGTCTTTCCAGGATGCGAAGGGCAAAGTAGAACTGCTAGAGTCTTACCATATTCCCGTCTGGGTGATGGAGCCGCTGCGGGGCGGCAGGCTGGCGAAACTTGCTGAGAAAGAAGAGGCTATATTGAAAGATTTGCGTCCAGATGAGGGTATTCCGGCATGGGCTTTCCGATTTTTACAGAGTATTCCGGGAGTGGTTGTGACGCTTTCGGGTATGTCTGATCTGGAACAGTTAAAGGAGAATATTGGGACGTTTGAGACAGAAAGGCCGCTCTCAAAAGAGGAGATGGATGCGTTGCTTTCCGTAGCGGACGGGATGCTAAATAATACACTGCCCTGTACGGCATGCCGCTATTGTACAAGCCATTGTCCACAGGGGCTGGATATTCCCATGCTCTTAAACCTTTACAACGAACATAGCTTTACGGGCGGCGGCTTTCTTGCACCGATGGCACTTTCTGCAGTGCCGCAGGAGAAGCACCCTTCCGCCTGTATAGGGTGCCAAAGCTGTGAAAAAGTCTGCCCGCAGCAGATTAAGATTTCCGAGGCAATGTCAAATTTCAGTGAAAAACTGAAAGGCTGACTTTTATAAAGAAGAAGCGGAGGGAAAAGGATGAAAGCTCTATTTATCGGTGGTACGGGAATTATCAGCACGGCGATTGTAAAACAGCTGGCACAGATGCCTTTATGGGAAGTCTGGCTTTTAAACCGCGGCAGCAGGAAGGACGTTGTGCCGGAGAATGTACATCAGATCATTGCGGATATCAATGATGAAAAGGCGGTTGCCGAGCAGATTGCGGACCTTTCCTTTGACGTGGTCTGCGAGTTCATCGGTTTCCATGTGGAAGATGTGGAGCGGGATTATCGTTTATTCCGGGGTAAAACAAGACAGTATATTTATACCAGTTCTGCTTCGGCATACCACAAGCCGGCAGCAGGGTATGTAGTGAATGAGGGGACGACCCTTGCAAATCCGCATTGGCAGTATTCCAGAGATAAGATTGCCTGTGAAGATTTTCTGATGAAAAAATATCGGGAAGAGGGATTTCCCGTAACAATTGTGCGTCCCAGCCATACTTACGACGAGCGGCATATTCCTCTCGGCGTACACGGAAAAAACGGATTCTGGCAGGTTATTAAGCGCATGATGGAGGGAAAGCCTGTTATCATTCAAGGCGACGGCACGTCTCTTTGGACTCTCACTTTTAACACTGATTTTGCCGTCGGGTATACCAGTTTGATGGGAAACCGTCACGCCATCGGCGAGGCTTTCCAGATTACGGGGGACGAGACGCTTACGTGGAATCAGATTTACGCAACGATTGCGGATGCGCTTGATGTGGAACTGAAACCGTATTATGTGGCTTCCGAATATCTTGCGGCGGTGGGGGATAAGTACGGATATGATTTTGAGGGAAGTCTCATCGGGGATAAATCGGTGTCAGTTGTCTTTGACAACAGTAAGCTAAAGATACTGGCGCCGGATATGCGGACGCAGGTGCGGTTTGACCAGGGTGTCAGAATTGCCCTCGATTATGTCCTGTCTCACCCGGAGGAATGCCAGAAAGAAGATCCTGAATTTGACGACTGGTGCGACCGTGTAATAGCAGCGGTAGAGAAATCGAAGGGTGAAGTTTGATTTCTCTACCGCCGCCTCCGGGCGACGATTTTTACAGTCTCACATCCACAGGATGATAGTTGTAAGACGTCTGTGTCTCCGAGACTTCGTTTTCGGGTGTATCGGAGACACTTTCTGTCTGTTTTTCACTGTCTTTTTCTTCGTCGGACACTGTCTTCCCATCTTTTTCTTTGTCTTCTGTACGATTTTGTGTATTGTCTTTTTCAGAAGCGTTCTTGAGTTCTTCTCCTGCCTGTGATAGTGAAGCAAGCTGGTCTGAGGTGGCTTTCTGTGCCGCTTCCTTTGCGTTTGCCAGTTCGGCTTCCTTTAATTCTGTATTGCTGCTGCCGCCTCTGCTTGAATCAAGGGCTATTTCCGTTTCCAGAACATTGGCTTTGTTTTCCATTTTTTTCGCTGTGCTGCCCTGTGTCTTTGCCTGCTTGACAGAAATGTCCGCAGAAATCATAGCACTCATGTTGCCTGTAGACATACCGACACCGGGATTACCGCTTTGGGATTGCTGATTATTGGTTCCCATCAGATCGTCAAAGGAGGATTTTTCACTTTTCTTTTCCCGTTCTTCCCGCTTTACGTCGATCTGGTGTTGGCGGAGCTGGATCTGCAGTTCGCTGATCTGCTTCTGAATTTCCTGCCGCTTTTTCATTTTCGTGTCCGCAGGCATCTCCTGATTGGAGGAGATTTCCTTTAAGTCATTTTGCAGTTTTTCAATCTGCTGCTGCAGATTTTTGCTCTCTGTGTCCATCTGCCCGCTTTTACCCGCTGCCATTCCTGCTGTGTTCGGGGATGTGCCTGTACTGTTTATTCCGTTTATGTTCATAATAAGTTCTCCTTTCTGCTTCTAATTTCGGCGGGAAGAGAGGGTTTACCAAGAGCCTGTGTTGTGGAAGAACCTTAAATCGTTGTGAAGAAGTCGGGCTTCAGCTCTCCCGGGTCGTCCCGCCGTGTGCGTAGGTAACGGGCAGACAGACGAGAGGCGGTTTGGCGGTCATATTTTCCTGCAAAAGCAGACTGACGCACATTTCGGCAATATCCGGCACGGGCTGTACAATGGTGGAACATACATAATCGCCTCCTTGAAAAGGGCGAATCCCGTCAAAACCGATCACCTGTACGTCTTCCGGGACGCGCAGATTTAATTGGCGGAGTGTCTTTATAATTAAGTAAGCCAGTCTGTCCGTCACACAGAATATGCCGTCAAAAGAGAGTCTGCCGTCACGGATATGTTCGGAAAGAAATCGGGCGAACTCGTCAAAGGAATCTCCGTCATTCAATATTTTCAATTCATAAGAAAGCCCCCGCGAGAGGCAGCCATTTTCAAAACCCGCCTTCCGTTTGTTTGGTTCATTGTCCAGCGAAGAGCCTATACGGAGAAACGCCACGTTGGTGCAGCCAAGATCCGCCAATTTTTCCGCGGCAAGCTGGCCGCCGGCGAAATTATCGCTTGCCACACAGGGAATTTTAGATCCCATGGAACGGTCGATTGCGACAAAGGGGGTATTTTCCTCAATCTGCAGATTCGGATTATAGGTCAGCCCTATGATGCCGTCCACTTTATTCTGCTGTGCCATGGTGACATATTCCTGTTCCTGATCGGAGCTGAAATCGGTACAGCACAACAGCATACGGTATCTGCGTTTTAGGAGCGCGAGATTGATATGGTAGGCGAGCGAAGCAAAAAAGGGTTCCTCCGTGTTGGGAATCAGAAGGGCGGCTGTATAGGTTTTATTCGCTTTTAGCCCCTGCGCGTAACTGTTGACCTGGTAATTTAATTTTTTGATTGCTTCTTCCACGCGGATCCGATAAGATTCGCCGACAGGAATACCGTTGACTACCTTAGATACGGTTCCTAATGCGACGCCGGCTTCTTTTGCCACGTCTTTCATAGTAGGAACAAAATGTTCTGATTTCATAATATCCCCTTTTCTGTTTCATGCATTTCCTTCTGCCATGCCACAGTATTTGCTGTGAGTGGCTAGAAGTTCTTTTCACTCTATTCCATGAAACTTCGTGAAATTTATTTAATTATTCCCTCGAGCAACGTACCAAGTGACTATTTTTAGGCATTTGAAGGCTGCTGAGGGGTCTTTGACTGTTATTATAATGGAAAAAAACAGGAGTGTAAAGTCTAAGATGAAACAATATATGAAACGTTATATGAAATTTGTGTGTGTAAATAGCACAAAAATGCATAATATAATTCGTAAAAATAACAAAATATATAAATAATCACAATAAAATAGGAAAAATACATTGACTGGTTTCTTAAATAGTGGTAGCATACGGATAAGAAATGAAATAACGTTTCACGAAACAGGGACAACAAATCACCAACTGCGTGAAGAGGGAGGAGATAAAACATGAGCAGAAATAAGTCGGCAGCGGCAAGACCGGCGGTAATGTCGGGAGGGAAACCTCTCGGAAAACGCATCAAGGATAACTGGCAGTTATATCTGATGCTTTTGGTTCCCGTGGTTTTGACAATTATCTATAAGTACATACCCATGTACGGCATCCAGATTGCCTTTCGGGATTACAAGGCAAGTAAAGGATTCATGGGGAGCGAGTGGGTCGGCCTTGAGTGGTTCCTTCGGTTTTTCAGTGCGCCGACCTTTTGGCGGATGATGAAGAACACCATATTGTTAAGTTTATACAGCTTACTTTGGGGTTTTCCGATTCCGATCATTCTTGCCCTGATGATGAACCAGATGCGGTTTCACCGTTTTAAAAGGATCACCCAGACGGTGCTCTACGCGCCGCACTTCATATCAACGATGGTTATCTGCGGTATGATTCGTATTTTCTTAAGTCCTTCGGGTGGCCTGATTAACCTGATTGCGGGAACGTCCATAGATTTCCTGACCGAGTCTTCCGCATTCCGCACGATCTACATCGCGTCGGGAATATGGCAGGACGCGGGATGGGGCATTATCGTTTACATGGCAACGTTAGCAAATGTAGATACGTCGCTCTATGAGGCGGCGAAGGTGGATGGCGCGTCTTTGTTCCAGCGGATCATCCATATCGACATACCAGAGTTAGCGCCTATTATGGTTCTGAACCTGATTATGAGCGTGGGCGGTCTGATGAACGTAGGTTTTGAAAAGGTATGGCTCCTGCAGACAGATTTGAACAAAGCGGCGAGTGACGTCATAGCGGTTTATGTTTATCAACAAGGTATCGAGCGGGCCAAGTACAGTTATTCCACGGCGGTGGGACTGTTTAACACAATAATCAACATTATTTTGTTGATCGCGGTAAATAAGGCAGCAAAACGGATATCGGAAGACACGAGTTTTATATAGGAGGTGCAGCATGGGAAAAAATACAAAATCGGGAAAGCTGACAGGACTTTCCGAAAAGAGCAGCGATATTATTCTGGTGGTTCTCTGCAGCATAATTCTGTTGATTGTAGCTTATCCGCTCTATTATGTGCTGATTGCCTCGGTGTCCAACCCTTACGACGTGTATGCGGGAAAGACGTTTCTTCTGCCGAGCCAGTTTACATTGGACGGGTACAAATCGGTGTTTGCCGACCCCGGTATCCTGCTTGGACTTTTTAACAGCTTTAAGTATACGATCATCGGCACGGTGTTCTCTGTGGTTATGCTCTATCTGGCGGCATATCCCTTAAGCGTGAAAGATCTGCCGGGACGGAAATTTTTCAGTATCTTTTTTATCATTACCATGTATTTTGGCGGCGGCATGGTCCCCACTTACCTCGTTGTGAAGGAGACAGGACTGATTAACAGTATGTGGGCGCTCTTCCTTCCGGGCGGTGTGGCAGTCGGCAACCTGATCATTGTGAGGAATTTCTTCGAGAACAGTATTCCGAAAGAGATGATCGAGGCAGCCAATATAGACGGCGCCTCCAAATGGACGACATTTATTAAAATTGTAGTGCCTTTGAGCCGTTCCATTATGGCGGTTATGGTGGTATTCAGCATGGTGGCATACTGGAACGACTGGTTTACATCCATGATCTATCTGCCGTCCCCGAATAAAGCGCCCCTGCCGCTTGTGCTGAGAAACATACTGATTAAGAGTTCTGCCAGTGCCAGTCAGGCGAGCACTATATCTGGCGGGTTTGCGGAACTGAACAAGATGACGGAGATGATCAAGTTTTCATCCATCATTATCGCGGCGCTGCCTATGTTGATTATTTATCCGTTTGTACAGAAGTATTTTGAAAAAGGGTTTATGGCAGGCGCGGTGAAAGGCTGACGGCAAAAGGAAATAAATGAAAGAGTAAGGCTGATGGCATAAGATATTTATCAGCGATTTGAGGTTCTGACATGGAGGATGAATATGTTGAAAAAGAATAGAAGATTTTACCTGGAAAAAAGAATCCTGATCTGCGCGTTTACAGCGGGAACTGCCCTGTCAATGACGGCGTGCGGAAACCAGAACTACGGTCACCACGAAAAGGGCGTTGCCAATTCGGATACATCCCAGACGCAGTTTGCCATTATGGGTGCGCAGAGTGCATTGAGTCCCGGATATGACGATAATGTCGTATTAAATCAGCTTCAGCAGGAAGCGGGAATCAGCATCGAATGGACTACCATGAAGGAATCTCTGGCAGAACAGGTAAATATCCGCATTGCGGGCGGCGAGCTGCCGGATGCCTTTATGGGTGTGGGATTCAGCAACTATGATATTTCGAGATACGGGGATGACGGTACATTTATTGACCTGACCCCCTATCTGACGGAAGAGTATATGCCTAACTTAAGCAAAATCCTTGATGAAAACCCGGATATCCGCAGCGCGATCACCATGGATGACGGCTATATATACGGTCTTCCGGCAGGAGAGCGCATGGGGACGGCGGGAATCGGCGCGCCGGAAGATTACAGTATTTACTCCGTCCCGCAGTTTTCCATGATTAATAAAGCGTGGCTGGATGATCTGGGGCTTCCCGTGCCCACCACATTGGATGAGCTTCATACGGCGTTAAAAGCATTCAAGGATAATGATATGAGCGCGAAGTACTATGGAAATGCGCCGGGCAGCACGATTCCCATGAGCACGGGCTTTGATCAGTGGTGCTGGGGACAGAATATTTTCTATGCGGGATTCGGGTTTACGAACTGGCCCAATGATGTCTGCAACGATCTTGTCTTAAAGGACGACGGGACGGTAGAATTTATGTGTGTCACGGACCAGTACCGGCAGGCGGTCAGTTATTTCCATGACTGGTATGCGGAAGGGCTGATGGATGTGGAGATGTTCAGCCAGACAGATACACAGTTGATTTCCAAGTGTTCACAGGGTTATGTGGGTGTGTCTACATGGTGGTATATTGAGGAACTGATGGGAGATTACGCGAAGGATTATGTGTTCCTGCCGATTCTTGACGGGCCGGACGGCACACACAATGTCACAATCCGCACCGGCGGCGGCATTAACAGCGGACAGCTCAATATTACGAAAGCTTGCAAAAGCCCGGCTAATCTTCTAAAATTTTATGATAAGTGGTATGCGCCCGAGATCGTCATGCAGCTTCACTATGGACCGATTGGCACTTATTTTACAGGACAGGACGAAAACGGCGTATGGCTGAGCATTTCCGATGAGGAGAGCAGGGAAACATACGGCAAAGGTTCCGGCGAGCTAAAGGGTGAGTGCGAAGTGGCAGGACCGAAGCTGATTATCAGCGATTACTATCAGACCACTTTCAGAATGGAGGACAGAGCCATCGAGCGGCTGACGGATCTGTATGATTTCTGGATGCCCTATGTGGACGATACATCGACTTATCCTGTGGACTGTGTGTTTACGGGGAGGGAACTGGATGATATCGACTGGTATAAGGGAAACTTTGAGAGTGCAGTTTCCGAGCAGGAAGGTCTGTGGATCAAGAACGGCGGGCCCACGGATGAGGAGTGGAATGCCTATATTGAACATCTGAAAAAGAAATGCGGCATGGAGAAATTGCTGACCGTATATCAGAATGCGTATAACCGTTATTCCGGCAAAACCTCCGCAGAATAATATCCGTGGAGACAAGCGGAGAACAAAGGGTTGGAAATGACCGACGGGTGAGATTGTAAAAAAGATTGGACATGGAGGTATTTTATGGTAAGCCAGACGTTACGTGACGCCAGAAAATATGAAGAGGCTATGGAGAAAAAAATCGACAGCGAAAACCGCCCCGGTTTTCATCTGGCGGCAAGAGTGGGGTGGATGAACGATCCTAACGGATTTTCTTATTACAAAGGGGAATATCATCTGTTTTATCAGTACAATCCCTATGATTCCCACTGGGGACCGATGCACTGGGGCCATGCGGTGAGCAAAGACCTGCTGCATTGGGAGTACCTGCCGGCGGCGCTTGCGCCGGACGCGGACTTTGACAGGGACGGCTGCTTTTCAGGCAGCGCGGCAGTTCTGCCTGACGGACGGCAGTTACTGATTTATACGGGCGTAGTCCGGGAGATGCAGCCGGACGGCAGTATGCGCGATGTACAGACGCAGTGTCTCGCGGTGGGTGACGGCGTGGATTATGAAAAGTACGCGGGCAATCCGGTGCTCACAAAAGAAGATCTGCCGGATAACGGGAGTAAGTTTGACTTTCGTGATCCCAAAATGTGGAGGGCAGCCGACGGGACTTACCGCTGTGTGGTAGGAAACTGCACACCCGAAAGAGACGGACAGATTCTTCTCTTCAGCAGCGGGGACGGATTTAAATGGAAGTACGAAAAAATATTGGCGGCGAACAATAAACGTTACGGCATGATGTGGGAATGCCCCGACTTTTTTGAGCTGAACGGCAAGGCTGTGCTTCTCACCAGTCCTATGGATATGCTGCCGCAGGGCTTTGAGTATCATAACGGAAACGGCACTTTATGTCTGATCGGCGCTTATGATAAGGAGAGCGATACTTTTACGGAGGAATACGATCAGGCGATAGATTATGGGATTGATTTTTATGCGACGCAGACGATGCTTACGCCGGACGGCAGGAGAGTGATGATCGGGTGGATGCAGAATTGGGATACCTGTAATCTCCACGCGCCCGACCAGCCTTGGTTCGGGCAGATGAGTCTGCCGAGAGAGCTGTCGATACGTGGCGGCAGGCTGTATCAGAATCCTGTGCGCGAGTTGGAAAATCTGCGTAGAGAAGAGGTGCGGCATGAGAACGTGACCTTCCATGACGTGGTGAAACTCGCCGGGGTGGAGGGCAGGAAAGTAGATATGGAACTGACGCTGCGCCCGGCAGACCCGGAAAATGTGTATCATAAATTTGCGGTGAGATTTGCACAGAACGATATCTATCATACTTCCGTCAGTTTCAGGCCGTACGAATCTATTGTCAAGATAGACAGAAAATTTTCGGGGTCAAGGCGGGCAATTATTCACCAACGCCGTTGTCAGGTGGACAATAAAGATGGTAATATAAAAATGCGGATCATATTGGACAGATTCAGTGTGGAAGTGTTCGTGAACGATGGGGCGTATGTGCTGAGCGCAACTTTATACACCGATCTTGCAGCGGACGGTATCTCCTTTTTCGCGGATGGGGATGTGGCGATGGACGTCGTAAAGTACGCACTGAACTAGCATGACAATGGGAGGGAACGGCAAATGAAGAAATACGACGTGACGGCATTAGGAGAACTGTTGATTGACTTTACGGAGAATGGTGTCAGCGGACAGGGAAACCCCATTTATGAGGCGAATCCCGGCGGCGCGCCGTGCAACGTGCTCGCCATGCTGGCAAAACTGGAGAGAAAGACCGCGTTCATCGGCAAAGTGGGACAGGATATTTTCGGGAACCGTCTCAAGGAGATTCTGGCTGAGACAGGAATTGATACTTCCAATCTGGTGATGGACAAAGACGTCAGAACGACTCTGGCGTTTGTGGAAACGTTCCCGGATGGAGACAGGGACTTTTCCTTTTACAGGAATCCCGGTGCGGACATGATGCTCCGGGAGGATGAAGTGCGTGAGGATATCCTGCGGGACACGAAAATATTTCATTTTGGCACGCTGTCCATGACTCACGAGGAAGTCAGACGGGCGACGAAAAAGGCGGTGGAAACGGCAAAGGCAGCCGGAGCGGTTCTCTCCTTTGACCCAAATCTGCGGGAGCCCTTGTGGAACTCTCTGGAGGAGGCAAAAGAACAGACGGCTTACGGGCTTTCCAAATGCGATTTCTTGAAAATTTCCGACAATGAGATCCGATGGTTTACCGGGGAAGAAGATTTTGACGCCGGTATCCGTAAACTGCGCGGGCAGTATGACATTCCGCTCATTGTTCTGTCCATGGGAAAAGACGGGAGCCGTGCCTATTATAAAGATCTTCGCGTGGAAGTTGCGCCGTTTTTACAGGAAAATACGATAGAGACGACAGGAGCGGGAGACACGTTCGGCGCCTGCTGTCTGCATTATGTGCTGCAGTGCGGTTTAGACGGATTTGATGAGGACAGCCTGCGGGAGATGCTGGTTTTTGCCAATGCGGCGGCGTCCATTATCACGACCCGCAAGGGAGCGCTCCGCGTCATGCCGACTATGAATGAAGTGCAGGAGCTCGTCAGGAAACGTAAATAATTTTATCCCTTCAATTTTTAAAGGCGAATGATGTTGTGCAGGGTTCCAAAGGGTAAGGAATATTTATTAAAATATGCTTGAGCATTGAGAAGAGCAGCATAGAAGGAAAGAAGAGCGATGCCGAGGCAGGCTTGCCTGCCGTAGGCACGTTTTTTTTCATCGTAATGGCATGGCGTAGCTATAATGAAAGCTAAGACTTGGTAAAAATATGAAAAAGTATTTACCAATGTTCAATATAGATGGTAAAAAATTTGAAAGGAAAATCTTGAATTGCAATATAAGTATTTCCATAATACAATGAAATTAATAAAATAAGTACATCAAAAGCTTGAAAGGTGAAGCCACTACTAATACATATAGAAGCAAAATATATGCATTTTATGAGTTTGTTTCTTTGGAACTTAGAGAGACAGATGTTACCTATATCTGTTTCTTAAATGTAATGAGTAAAGATAAATTATTGCAAAGTGTTGAATATTATGTAAAAGCTGGCAACTTAAAAAGTAGAGCTGCGGTAGATATTTTTTATACTGTATTAGGGAATTTTTATAAATTCCTTTCAAAAAAATATGGAAAAACAAATGATTATTTTCAGGATAGCATAAAAAATCAAGAACTTAAAGACGCGTTTGAGAAAAAGATAAAGGAATTACACTTAAGGGATTCTGATACACAAGAACCAATAGGAAGAGAAATGGCAGGGAAAATTTTAGAAGAGTGTGATAAATTGATTGATGGAATAGATATTGAAAAAAGCAGGTAGATGCAGAAAGAGGTTTATCACTGCTAAGCGAAAAATGGATTTATTTGACGATATGTAATTGGTGTATTTTGATGGGAAAGAAGGTGGCATTCTATGACTATAGAAGATATCATATCCGGCGAATCTGAGTATATTGAGTTTAAACAGGAAGTCCCGAAAAAAAGTGAAGTATATATGAAAACGGTAGTTGCATTTGCAAATGGCAGTGGAGGAAAAATTGTATTTGGCGTGGAAGACAGTACGTTTAAAGTGCTTGGAATCAATCAGGAAGATGCTTTCTCCATAATGGATGGAATTACTACAGCAATCTGTGACAGTTGTACACCTATGATTATGCCAATTGTAACTCTGGCTTCTGTGGAGGAAAAGGTTGTAATTGTGGTAAATATAACGCCAGGCAGTCAGCGTCCATATTATCTAACCGCAAGGGGAAAGGAAAATGGCACTTACATACGTGTGTCAGGAACTACCAGACCAGCGGATTCGTTTGTGCTTAAGGAATTAGAATTTGAGGGTGCCAATCGGTGTTTTGACCAGACTTATGCAGCATCAGAAGCAAGTATTACAGAGAATGAAATTAATTGTTTGTGCGATAAGATGTATCAGTATGCGGTGGAACATTGTAATTCTGAGGAGGCGTTAGAGAGAATATATCGCCCAACTAAACAAAACTTATTAAGTTGGGGATTTTTAGTTAAACAGGGAGATAAGTGTTATCCTACCAATGCTTTTTTACTTATGACAAGTAATTCATTTCCGCAAGCAACAATTCAATGTGCTGTATTTAAAGGGAGGGACAGAGATGTGTTTATTGATCGGAAAGAATACAACGGCGATATTGTGACACAAATGGATGCAGCCTATGAGTATGTATTGCGCAACATAAATATGGGGTCGGAGATCAATGGGTTATATAGAACAGACATATACGAATTGCCAACAGATTGTATTAGGGAGATGATTTGTAATGCTGTGGTTCATCGAAGCTATCTGCATCCCTCAAGTATACAGGTAGCGGTATATGATAATCGTGTGGAAGTGACTTCTCCGGGGATGCTGTTTGGAAGTTTGAGATTGGAAGATATTAGAGAAGGGATTTCCATACCAAGAAACCGGGCATTGGTATATGCGTTTACTTACATGAATATTATGGAACACTGGGGCAGCGGGATACCGAGAATTATCAGAAGGTGCCGGGAACTTGGGTTAGAAGAACCAGAATTAATGGAAATTGCAGGAAGCTTTCGCATAAATTTATTTCGGTTTTCGGATAAAACCAGAATTGGAAAGAATACGGAAAAAGTACAGATAAGTACGGATAAAATGCAAAAGAGTACGGAAAAAGTACAGGCAAGTACGGATAAAATGCAAAAGAGTACGGAAAAAGTATGGAAAAGTACGGATAAATCCAATAACAATTATAAAAAGATTATTCAATATATAGAGGAAACGGGAGCGATAACAAATAAAGAAGTCCAGAATCTGCTGAATGTGAAAGATTCCCGTGCATTAAAAATTTTAAAGGAACTGGTAGCGGCAGGAGTATTGAAAAAGGAAGGTAAATTGAAAGGAAGCTATTATAAATTAAAATAGTTTATGTCCGCTATTCGCTTCTTATTGTCTGCAACATCACCCGCAGCACACAGCAATCTTCCTGTTGAAATATTTCTCTGCCGATTTCGATGTCGCCCAGATATTTTTGCGCCGCATGGCGGATGGAACTGAGACCGAAACCGTGCCCTTCCCCTTCTTTTGTGGTGATGGGAAGCCCGCTGTGTTCGTCCGTTTTCAGCTCGCCCGAAAAGCTGTTGGCAATTTCGATGATATACATATTTTTCCTGCGGTAGGACGAGAGGAAAATGTGCGGCGCAGACGAGTTTTCCTGTTCGGTCGCCTCGATGGCGTTGGAGAGTCCGTTATTTAAAATAATACTGATATCAAAGGCATTGATTTCACTGTCGGCCGGGTAATGGAAGTCGCAGGTAAAAGCAATGCCTTTTTCGTCCATTTCCTTCTTGCGGTCGGAGAGAATCACGTCTGTTACGGGATTGCCGCTTAAGATCCCACAAGATGCTGCCTGCATCTGCTTTTGCATAGCTGCCGCATATGTTTCCGCTTCTTCGGATTCCCCCTGTGCGTAGAGATGTTTGAGGGTCATCAGGTGATTGCCCATGTCATGGCGCAGGGCACGTATGTCTTTATAGAGACGCTCCGCCTCAGAAATGTGGGATTTCAGATCCTGTATCTGTCTGGTAAATATCTCCCGCTGCTTATCTTCCTCCTGTTCGGTTTTCCACCGACGAAACAGCCAGATTATGGCAAGATTTGTCGCATAAGAGATGACCGCATAAATTGCGATCAGTATTTCGTAACCAATTTTTACAGACAATGATGCCCGCTCGAATGCATTTGTGTAAGCATCATAATAAAAAAGGATCATCGCATAAGCGCATACGCCGGATAAAGAGGGAATGACCAGAATCAAAAGTTCCCGCATTTTCATGTTCTCCTGTTTTTTACCATAAACCTTCAGCAAAAACCAGACGCTGCCGAACATCAGAAGAAAACCTGTCAGTGCATCCCGCACACAATCCATGATAGAAAGTCTGAGCCAGAAGACTTCGTCTTTATCGGCAAAAAGCCGGACATAGAACAGCGACGGGATGAGGGATATCTGACCTACAATACGCCATACCTGCCAGCGCAGACCGAAAAAAGAAATGGAGAGAAAAAGTTTTTGGCTGATATATACGGGGTCGAGCAGACACATGACAAGAAATGCCCCCGAAATACCGATGCCGTAGGCAAGCATGACATTTATATAATATGGCATGTATTGCAGAAACAGCATAATACCGGCGTAGGCTGCAGCGACCAGACACACCCGCGATTTTTGCAGACGGCAGGAGGACTTATCCGAAAGAAACGGTTTGACCAAAAAAGCATAACAATAGGTGGTCAGCAGTGTCGTAGAGAGTGAGTAAATATGATTTAAAATTTCGTAGTATTGATCCAGCTCGCTCATTTGTCCGCTCCTCTGCCGTTTGTACGGCTGATATACTGCATATACTGTCGTACAAACCCGGCAAACTGCTTTTTGGAAACGGGAACGGCGCCCGCATCCAGCCAGATTGTATCGGCATTGTATTTTTCCACATACTGTAAATTAACCAGATAAGCGCGGTGGGTGCGGTAAAAATCCGCCCCGGTCTGCGCGCAGAGATCCGTCAATTTTCCGTAATATTCGATATCTCCGTTTACCGTATGCAGCATAATTTTTCGATTGAAGACTTCCGCATAGATGATATCTGTGAGCAGTACCTTTGTAGAGAGACCGCCTCTTTTGACAAGAATTGCGCGGGGAGCAGTCCGGCCGTTTTGATTTTCTGCGTTTGCTATTTGATTTGCGGATTTGTTTTGCGGCGCTGCAGGCGATATAGCCCGTTCCGCATATTGCCGAAGGGCGTTGTCCAGTACCTGATATAATTTTACGTCATCAAAAGGTTTAACCAGATAGTGAAAGGCATTCACGTCAAAAGCCTCATAGACGTATTCCGGCAATGCGGTAACGAATACCAGAATCACATCGTGATTTTTACTGCGTAGTTCCCTGGCGGTGCGCATACCGTTTTTTCCAGGCATCTGGATATCCAGAAAAAGAATGTCCGGGGTATTTTCGTCGGGCAGGGCAAGCAGCTTGTCTCCCGATTCAAAGCCGTAAATTCGACATGGAATCCCCATTTTTTTACAATGTGTTTCAATTTTTTGCCGAAGTGTTTTGCGCAGAATTTCCTCGTCGTCACATATTGCGATTTTTACTGGTTTCATCTGATTTTCCTCATTTATCATAAGATAAGTATACATGATAATCTGTAAGATGCCCCTTATTTTCAGAAAAAATGTTGTGAATGACCAATTTGTTGATGTAAACGAAAATCGGCTGCGAGGCAGGGCAGCCGGATTTAGGTGGATTTTGACGCGACGTACTGAATTTGTCCGTATATTTTTGTACATATCCGAAAATATATGTTACACTGAAATTGTACTAAAAAGATGAAGGAAATAAACGACATGGATAACGGAAAAGTAATCTTAAAGAAAGTAATTATAGCGGATGTGGAAGAACCAGATACGGCGACACGGGAAAAAGAGCCGGCGCCGGTGTTGTCGGAAGATATCAAAATGCTTGTGACAAGCATGATCCATAAGGACGGAGGAGCTTTTGCAAGGGTATCTTTCCTGCGGGATGCCGACTGGGCGGAAGGGGTCGTGCCGGGTGGCCGGATTGAGAAGGCGGAAGGTTTCAGCGAGGAGGAGATCGAGAAGCTGGAAGCGTATCTTGCGGGAGAGCAGGAGATGATTTTGCGGGAGGCGAAGGGGGTTAATCCCATACGAAACCTGTTTACCTAATTGTTCAGCTCACGCCCGTTCGCAAAACGCGTCTACGGCGCTTTTCTGCTGAATTGGAGGAGGTACATATGATATTCGGTGATTTTTCGGAGTGGACAGCACAAAATCTGATCATACGGATCATAGTGTCCATGATATTGGGCGGTATTATCGGTCTGGACCGAGGAATGAAACATCGGGGTGCGGGCACGAAGACGATGACGGTGGTCTGTCTGGGAGCGACGCTTGTGATGCTGACGGAGCAGTATATCCAGATTCATTTTCCGGGGCTTGCCAACATGGACCGCATGGCCGCGCAGGTGATCAGCGGCGTGGGTTTTTTGGGCGTAGGGACGATTATCATATCCAACCATCGTGTCAGAGGATTGACGACGGCGGCGACTCTCTGGGCAAGCGCCACCATCGGGCTGGCTGTGGGAATCGGGTTTGTGGAAGGCGGCGTGCTGATTACGCTGGTGATGTTGTTCTGCCTGCATGCACTCCCCTTTGTGGAGCGCTTTGCCACCAGAAATTCCAGATACTGTAATGTAATTATTGATCTGGAGGAAAGCCGGTATCTGCACGTGATTATTCAGGATCTGAAAGCGGCTGACATTGCCGTGGATTCCATGGAAATCAGTACCTCCAAAATTGGGGACAGCGTGTCGGCCTATCTGATTTTACATACAAAAAGAGCTATTGAAAAGACTGAGATTTATGAGATTATCACAAAGTCGGACAAGGTGGAGTCGGTGGATTTTTTGTGAATTATTTTATGAATAACCCCACCGGGCAATGGTCCGATCCCATCACCTCAGTGTATATGAAAGCGTCCTGCAATCTGTCTTTTAAAGATGCGGACGTGAGGAAGTAATCAATGCGCCACCCCGCGTTTTTTGCCCGCGCGCTGAAACGGTATGACCACCATGAATAGACGCCCTCCAGATCGGGATAAAAATAGCGGAAAGTGTCGATAAATCCTGCTTCTACAAGAGCCGTAAATTTTCCCCGCTCTTCATCCGTAAACCCGGCGTTTTTACGGTTGGATTTGGGATTCTTTAAGTCGATTTCCCGGTGCGCCACGTTGAGGTCGCCGCAGAAGATGATAGGTTTTGTCTCTTCCAGTTTTTTCAGATAGTAAAGAAAATCATCCTCCCATTTCATACGGTAATCCAGACGCGCCAGCTCATTCTGGGAATTGGGTGTATAGACGGTAACAAAATAGAAGTCGGGATATTCCAGCGTGATCACACGCCCTTCGTGGTCGTGCTCTTCCACACCGATTCCGTAAGTGACCTGCAAAGCCTCTTCTTTTGAAAAGATGGCGGTCCCGGAATAGCCTTTCTTTTCCGCGTAATTCCAGTATTGATGGTAGCCCGGCAGTTCCAGATCAATCTGTCCCGCCTGCAGCTTGGTTTCCTGTAAGCAGAAAATATCTGCGTCCGTTTCCTTAAAAAAATCCAAAAAGCCTTTGCCCACGCAGGCTCTGAGTCCGTTCACATTCCATGAGATAAATTTCATAATTGGCCTTGTCCCTTTCTTTTGTATAATATTGGATAAAATTATTTTAATTCCATTTTCTGCTCTCTGCACCAGCTGATGTATGCTTCTCTGCCTAAACCACTGTCTGTATTATCACATAGATGAAAATTGTTTTCACTTACTCATTCCGAATCACCATTTTTGTAAAATTTTGGAATCTCATTCCTTACAATCTCATCTGATAAAGCACGCATACCATCCAGCCGTTTTTCATAATTTTCTGCGGTCAGTCGGTCCTCTCCTTTAGCCAGCTTATCATAAACCCAGTAATTGATGTCCTTGGAAAAGTGGATCATGTCCATGTATAGGTCTAAATTCGTAATGATCTCTTCAGCATCCTGGTAATAATAGATTTCTACGTTTTTGTATGCAAGCAGCGCCTTTACTGCCTGTTTTTCATTGTAAATCACCGAGTCCAGTTCTCCCGTCCGATAGGCATTGTCCCACCAGAGCATAGAGTAAGGGGAGAAAAAGAATTTAAATGTCGTATCCGGGTGCGTCTCCACCATTTCTGTCAAAAGGGCAATATTTTTTTCGAGAGCGTCTGCGGCTGCAGTTTCCGGCTGCATCTTCGCGACGGAAGGTTTTCTGGCGTACATGCCGGTTGCCATATCAGCGCCGAAATATTTCCACTGCGCCCAGTTGTAGGAATCGCCCTCGTCATAATCCCCGATAAAGGAGAAAGCAAGCATATAGGGAAGTTTTTCCATCAACACATCCTTATTCAGCGTATACTGATAATCATTGAAATGGTTTTTGTCGTAAAGATACATCGGGCAGCCCGTGGAGACATAGGTGGGTTCGTCGCTTGCGGAGAGGGAGGAAGGATCTATATTGTAAAAGACATAGTCCAGCTCGTGATTTTCGTAAGCGATATCCAGAAGTACCTTCAAATCCGCGGTGGCGCCGTAAGAACGGATCGCCTTGATGGTCTGACAGTCGAAGCCCTGATCGAACCAGCCGTTGTTATAATTCTCACAGACGGAGGAGCCCACGATCAGCGCATTATAGTCAAAGTTTCTAAGCGTTCCCACGCACTGGTATTCCTTGTCTGTCAGTACGGCTTTCAAGCCGGGCAGCGGTTTGTGATACTGATAAAAAGGATCAAAAAGCACAACCGCGCCGATTACCGCTGCGAGGAGAAGAAGAGCTCTTATAAAAAAAGATTGGATAAATTTTTTGTCTGAGATCATGGGTTGCCTTTCTAAAAATTAAAGTAAAGGAATGTGCTCACCTGTGACAGGGAGATCACGCACCATATAAATAAAATGCAGATGCCCCAGCATCTGCCGGAGGTCAGTTCGTTGTGGGTTGCGCGCTCATAGGCGTTTTTGTGGAAAATCAGGTAAAATGCCAGTATAAACAGGGCAAACATAACAAACAGGTAGAGATAATTGACCGCGGCCGGAGCCGCCAGCTCCAGCGCCTGCCTGAGCACATATATTTCCGAAATATCAAGCTGCGCGGCTATTTCAAACAGTTTTCCGTTAAAGCGCAGGGACAAAAGGTTTTTGAAAAGTTGTCCCGCTGCCAGCATGCTGCTGCTTCTAAAAAAGAAAAGCGAGAGATTAAAAAGTGTGAAAGTAACTACCCACCCAACTGGCGCAGGAATGTGAAAGCGGGAGGGACGTTTTTCTTCCCTGCCGCGAATCCCAACGACTCCAAGATTATCCATTACGACCAACAGTCCCTGCATGGCGCCCCACGCCACATAGGTCCATGCCGCGCCGTGCCAGAGCCCGCTCAGCAAAAAGACAATAAACGTATTGAGCAGCATGCGCGCACGTCCTTTCCGGCTGCCGCCAAGCGGAATATACACATAAGTGATAAAGAACCGCGACAGCGTAATATGCCACCGCTGCCAAAATTCCTTGATACTGCAGGAGCGATAGGGCGAATCGAAGTTTAGGGGCAGTTCCACATGGAACATTCTGCCCAGACCGATTGCCATATCGGAATAGCCGCTGAAATCAAAATACAGTTCGAAACTGTAGGCGAGAATCACAAAAACAGTGGATACTGCGTCCAGTGAAAAAGTCTGCGCAAAGCCAAAGTTTGCCATCAGTCCAAACGTGTCCGCAAGCAGTACTTTTTTGGCAAGCCCCAGAACAAACAAATAAATGCCGCGCGCAAAGGAGGCGCTGTCGAAGCGGCGTCTTTGCGGGTCTTCAAACTGGGGAATGATCTCGCTGTGCAGCACGATAGGTCCGGCAATCAACTGTGGGAAAAATGTCACAAAGGTCAGATAGTTGATAAAATCGTAATGCCGGCATCTGCCAAGCGCCCGGTCAATAATATAGGACATCTGCTGAAAGGTAAAAAAGCTGATACCGAGAGGCAGCAGGATGTGCTTCAAATTAAAATCCGCATGGAAGGCAAGGTTAATGTTTTCAATAAAGAAATCATAATACTTGAAATAAAATAAAATGCCAAGATTTAAAATAATGCCCGCCAGAAGACCGATTTTACCGGGGACGGAAAGGGACACCTTGTCTGCCGAGGCGGTTTTTTGCTTTTTGCTGTCGGTGCCATGTACAGAATCAGGGTGTAGGGTATTTGCATTTGGGAGAAGACGCCTTGTCTCCAACCGGGCCAACGCAAAGCTCAACAGGTAGTTCAGTCCGATACTGCACAGAATAATGGCGAGATAACGGACATTAAAGTAAGCATAGAACCACAGGGACATAGCGGCCAGGAAAAGGCTTGCCAGCTTATATCGCCTGAGTCTGTTAAGCCCGTACCACCCGATTAGTGCAATGGGTAAAAAAATGAAAATAAAAATATAGGAATTAAACAGCATAAATTTCCGAAATTCCTCTCTGAAAATACATAAATTTGTAAATATAGGTAAAAAATAATAGTGCGAAGCAGGACAGTTCCTGTTTCTGCTATAGTATAGCAAATCCGGCTGAGGCTTACAAGTCGGGGCTTCGTTGTCGCCCCGAAAGAAAACGGAGGACTTGATGGAAAATAGTATATGTAAAATAAAGATATTCATGTTAATCTGCAGTCTTTTTCTTTTATGCGGCTGCGGGCAGGAGGAACTGGCGGAAGAGGATCTGGTAGACGGGCGGGAAGCGGTCAGGGAGCAGAGTACGGAGGAAGTGGAAGCGGGAAATTTTCCGCTTTTCTGGGATAGTGCGGGCGAGGGAGAACGGCAGTTCTATACCTTGCCTGAGCTGGAGGAGGAAGTAAAAGAGCTCCTTGGTGACAACTACTGGCCGGAAGTCAATTTGTCGGCGGCGGAACTGGAAAGACTGACAGGAATTACAGAAGATATGTATGTAGATTTTCTGGCGGAGAGGCAAATGCTTGACGCGCACATAGATACCATGATTATCATTCACGCAAAAGAGGATTATGTGGGGACAATTGAGCAGGCGATTGAAACATACCGAAGCAGCTTGATTGAGCAGAATAAAAGTTATCCGCAAAATTTGAGTAAGGCAAGAGCATCCCGTATTGAGACAATCAACGATTATATCTGCTTTGTCCAGTTGGGGGCGGACACCACGCCCTTGGCGGACCGCGGCAATGAAGCGGTGATGGCGCATTGCCTGGAGGAGAACGAAAAGGCATTATATGTACTGGAACAGGCAATTTTGCAGTAAACAGGGGGCAGACTCGGCAGGGTTTGGAGCCTCCTGTTTGCGTTTTTGCGCCCGCATGGTTCTTTTTTATTTTTCCTTTTTAAGTTATAATGTTCGTGAAAGCAATGAGCATTTCTGCAGCATAATGCGAGTGACGGGAAGGAACAGGGGGACAGTAGTTATGGCAGTACAATATAGAAAATTAACAGAAAACGACCTGGACACTTTTATAGAAATGAGAATCCGCCAGCTCCGGGAGGAAGGGGCGACCGAGGAAATTGATTTAAAGCCGGCTTTATTTGACTATTACAAACGGCATATGGCGGACGGTACGTTTGTGTCTTGGCTTGCAGTTGACGGGGAGAAAATCGTGGGCACAAGCGGGATGTCCTTTGTGGAAAAGCCGCCGTATTTCAGTTGCCCAAGCGGAAAAATCGGTCTGCTTTCCAGCATGTATACTGCTGATGAACACCGCAGACAGGGGATCGCAAAAGCTTTGTTAACGTGTGTGGTGGAGGAAGCGAGAGAGTACGGATGCGGCTGTGTACAGATTACCGCCTCGGATATGGGCGTATTGCTTTATACGGATTTCGGGTTTGTGAAGAACGGGAATTTTATGCAGTATAAGTGTGAAGGAAAACCCTAAGCTCGAAAGAACCTTGCTAAGTGTTTTCAAACTTCACACAAGAGAATGCCAGAGAACGGCATTCTCTGCATGGATGTTTGCGCCAGCTATGATACGGAGGAAATCATGGACATTTCGCTATATTATCAGGAACAGGGCGAGGGGGAGCCGCTTTTTCTCCTGCATGGAAACGGAGAGGACGGAACGTATTTTGTCAATCAGACGACTTATTTTTCTGACAGATACAGAGTGATTGCGGTGGACACGAGAGGGCATGGGAAGTCGCCCAGAGGAATGGCGCCGTTTACCATGGAACAGTTTGCCGTGGACTTACATAAACTGATGGACAGATTACAGATACAGAAGGCGGCTATACTGGGTTTTTCGGATGGGGCGAACATTGCCATGAAGTTTGCGTTAAAGTACCCGGATCGGGTGAAAGCGCTTATTTTAAACGGCGGAAATCTGGATACAAAGGGAGTCAAGAAGAGCATACAGATTCCAATAGAGATTGGCTATCGGTTTGCGAAACTGTTTGCGGGAAAATCGGAAGAGGCGAAATCCCATATGGAGATTCTGGGCTTAATGGTGAATGAGCCGAATATCCGGCCCGAAGAACTGCGTGCGATTCAGGCGCCCACGCTTGTGGTCGCGGGAACGAGGGATATGATTAAGCAAAGCCATACGGAAACCATTGCGCAGAACATACCGAATGCAAAACTCTCCATTATCCCGGGGGATCATTTTATTGCGAATAAGAAGCCGGAAGCGTTTAATAAAGCTGTGGAGGATTTTTTATGGACAAGCCTGATGAAAAAGGACAAGTCCGTCTAGGAAGAAGAAATGGCAAGGGTTATGTCTTCGTCCTATGATATTTCAGATAAAAAATATATAGAACGGATTTTAACATACCTGAGGGGATAAATTTATCTCCTCTGTATTTTTTTAATGTCAAAATCCCCAATTATTGATATAATCTAAATAGTTTGACACAATGCGACACAGAGACGAAAGAAAGCGTCCGATTAAGGGCGCTTCAGAATGGAGAGAAAATCATATGCAGGGATTTATCCAGATTTCAAAATACGCCGGAATGCGGAACGACTTAGCGCAGGCGGGCGGCGGCAACACTTCCGTAAAACTGGACGATCAGGTTATGTTGGTGAAAAGCTCGGGGGTGCAGCTTGCGGACGTGAGTGAGAACAGCGGTTATTCAAAGATTGATTACCGTCTGATTGTGGATTATTTTAAAGAAAATCTTTTGGCGGACGGGCAATCCACAGAGACCGCAGCGGAACAGACGGTCTTGACGGAGGATGCGGGGAACGCGCTTCTCACAAAGGCGCAGATGACGGGCGGGCGCGCTTCTATCGAGACGTTTCTCCATGCGGTGACGGGGAAGTACACGCTGCACTCCCATCCTACGCTGGTAAATATTTTGACGGCCAGAAAAGACGGCAGGGAAATTCTGGAGGAGCTGTTTCCCGATGCGGTTTATGTGTCCTATCGGAAACCGGGTGCGGCTCTTGCGGAAACATACTATAAAATATGCCAGGCGGCAGGGGAGCCGGAGATCATTTTTCTGGAGAGCCACGGGCTCGTGGTGAGCGGCGATATGGCCGAAAAAGTAATCAGCCGGACGGAAGAGGTACTGGAAAAGATCGCGGCGTATTTACAGGTTTCCTATGAGGCGTACCCTGGCGCGACAAAGCTCTGGCATGTCTTTGCGAAAATCCCGGCTCTTGCGGACAGGATTGTTTACCTTTCCGAAAACCGCTTTTTGTCCCCGGAGACGGGAGATGGGAATGTGCTGAATGAAGGGACGTGGAATCATGCGTTTTGCCCGGACTGTGTGGTTTACGGGTCGAAAAAACCGCTGTTTCTGGCAGATGACTTCGGCGCGGCGGATATAACCGCCTTTATAGAGAGAAACGGGATTCCGGCCATGGTCTGTTACAAGGGATATTTTTATATTTTGGCGGAGAGCGTGAAGAAGGCGCAGGAGATCGAGAACGTGATGAGTTTTGCGGCGCAGGTGCAGGTGGCAAACCGCCCCCATGAGATGCAGTATCTGAGTGAAGGGCAGCAGGACGCGCTCCTAAACTGGGATGCGGAAAAGTATCGCAGAAAACTGTAAAATTAGTATGATTTTTAGGAACGGGGGATGAGAAACATGAACATATTCATACCCATGACGGGATACGGTTCCCGTTTTGTGGCGGCGGGTTATCGGGAATTGAAGCCTTTTATTTCGGTGATGGGAAAGCCGGTTATTGAATGGATTGTAAAGGGAATGTACCCGGACGATGCGCATTTTATTTTTGTGTGCCGTGGGGAGCATTTGCAGAAAGACCCTTCAATGAAGGAAAAACTGCTTGCGCTTGCGCCGGGGGCGACTATTGCAGCGATAGAGGAATGGGTGAAAAAGGGACCTGTGTATGATGTGCTCCGCGCATACAGGGCGTTGTGTGCGGCAGAAGATTTTCCTAAAGAGGACGGCTGTATTATCAATTACTGCGATTTCTATATGACATGGGATTTTCAGAAGTTTGCAGAAGAAGCGATAGCGCGGGACTGTGACGGGGCGGTACCATGTTATACGGGGTTCCACCCGAACCTTCTGCCGCAGAAGAACTTTTATGCTTCCTGTCTGACGGACGACGAGGACAATTTAATTGAAATCCGGGAGAAGTATTCCTTTGAAAAAGATAAGACAAAAGCGAAACATTCGCCGGGTGTCTATTATTTTAAAAACGGAGCGGTGATGGAGAAATACTGCCAGATTCTGACGGAACATGAGGAATGCGCCATTAACGGGGAGTATTACGCGAGCCTCCCCTACAATTTTATGGTGGAGGACGGGCTTAAGGTGTGGGTGCCTACAGATGTGCCGTACTTTTGCCAGTGGGGTACGCCGGAGGATATGCGGGAGTTTGTATATTGGACGGATTTGATTTGCCAAAAGAAAGAAAAGGCGACAGAGGGTGTGCAAAAACAGTGCGGGAATGGAAAAGTTTTAATTCCCATGGCGGGCGCGGGGCAGCGCTTTGCCGATGCGGGTTATCGCGTACATAAACCGGCGATCCCCACGATTGACCGGTGCGACGGGACAGAGAAGCCGATGGTTGTCTGTGCCACAAAGGATTTGCCCGGGGTAGCGGCGGACGGGAGCAACGTGATCTATGTGGACCGCACGTTCCACCGGGAAGACGGCGTGGAGAATGCCATCAGAACATATTATAAAAAGGCGCAGTTTATCACGATTGACCGGCTCACGGAGGGACAGGCATGTACCTGTATGCTGGCAAAAGACTATTTAGACCCGGAGGAGGAACTTCTGATTGCGGGCTGCGACAATGGAATGGACATTGACCGGGCGGCGTTTGAGGAGACGAAGCAGACGTGCGACTGTATTGTATTCACTTACCGACACAATGAAGCGGTGCTGCAAAATCCCAATGCCTATGGCTGGATGCTTACTGACGGTGAGGGAAATATTACAGGCACATCCATTAAAAAGGCGATTTCCGATACGCCCATGGAAGATCCGGCGGTGGTGGCGACTTTCTGGTTTAAGAGGGCGAAGGTTTTTATGGATGCCACGGAAAAAATGATCCGGGAAAATGACAGGATCAATGGGGAATTCTATGTAGACCAGACAGTGAAACATGTGTTAGACTTAGGATATCGTGCGAAGATATTTGATATAGACCGCTATGTGGGCTGGGGAACGCCTGCGGACTACGAGGGATATCAGGATACATACGCGTATTTTAAGGCATTCCTTATGCGGGAAGGTCTGATTTCTGCGGAAAAATGAATCGGGTTGTCAGGCGCGTTTTTGGCAAGCGCTGTGGGAGGTATACAACGGCGATTTAAAAGGGATACAGAAGGATATGGGCTGTAAGATGTTACATACGCTCGACATGGAGAAAAATTATCAAAAGTATTTAAAAACTGCCATTCTAGTGGGGGTCTTATTTAAGTTACTTCTGATGGGACTTTTTTCCTCTGATTATCAGGATCAGATGTTTATCCCTTTTGTTGATCTTTTTTTACATGGGGAGAACCCATACCAGGTTTACTATGACAACGGGCTGCTCCCTTCTTTTCCTTATCCGCCTGTCATGCTTCTTGTGGAGTGTATCGGTGGTGTTTTTGTCACCTTTATCAGCGCGATGCCGGTTTTTTTGAGGAATCTGATCTTTAAACTGCCTATCCTTCTGGCGGATCTTCTTGGTTTATATTATCTGTTCCGTATTTCCAGGGATAAAAGAAAATACATATTGGCGCTGTATTTTTTATCGCCGATTATTTTATATGCGTCTTATATGCATGGGCAGCTTGACCTGATCCCAACTGTATTTTTGGTGGGGGCGGTTTATTATCTGAGCGAAATGAGCATGGCGGCGAAAAGAGAGCGCGTATATGAGTGGCGGTTTATTCTTTTTCTTACGCTTGCCCTCGCTTCAAAGCTTCATATTGCGGCGGCGCTGCCCCTCTTCTTTCTTTATATTTATAAGAGAAAGGGATGGAAGAAGGCCGTATGGATGACAGGGCTTCCTATTGTTTTGACGGTGGCGGCTGTGCTGCCCTTCTGGGGAAGCGGTTTTGTCAACATGGTTTTATTAAACAAAGAACAGCAGGCGATCAGTAAGGTGTATTTCGATTACGGAAACGCGCATCTGCTTCTGACCGTGCTTGTTTTACTTTTTCTCTATTTTCAGGCTTTTCGGGTTAACCAGATGAACCGGGATCTCTTAATCAGTATGACGGGGCTTCTGTTTTCGGCGTTTCTCGCCTTTGTTCCGGCGATGCCGGCATGGTTTATCTGGATTGTGCCGTTTTTTATGCTGTATCTGGCGAGGCAGGGCGAGAGCCGGGGGAAGATGGTATTTGTTTACGGGGGATTTAATGTGCTGTATCTCCTGTATTATGTCTTTTTCCATACAACACAGTTTGTGGATTTATATTTCTTGGGCAGGAGTCTTGCCTTTCTAAAACGGTCCGACGACAGTGTCAGGGACATTGTATTTTCGCTGATGGTGGGCGTTTTTCTGATTCTGGTGGTCTGCATGTACCTCTACGGCGTAGGAAGTAACTCCTACTACCGCAGGAGAAACCGCCCTTTTACTATCGGCATTGCCGGGGACAGCGGTGCGGGAAAAACCAGACTTGTAAAAACGTTGGAACTGCTTTTGTCGAAAGAGCGGGTGCTTGCGCTGGAGGGAGACGGCGACCATAAGTGGGAGCGGGGCAATCGGAAATGGAAGGAAATGACGCATTTAAATCCCCGGGCGAATTATCTGTACAGGCAGGCGGAGGATTTAAAGGTGCTGCGCGGAAATAATTCGATAAAACGCGCGGATTATGACCATGAAACGGGTACGTTTACACGTAAGAGAAGGCTGTCGCCAAAGCCCTACGTCATTTTGTGCGGCCTGCATTCCCTGTATCTGCCGCAAATGAGACAAGTGCTTGATATGAAGGTATATCTGGATACGGACGAGGCGCTTCGGTGTCACTGGAAACTGTGCCGGGACCAGGGTGAACGCGGACATGACCGGGCGGCGGTCCTTGAGCAGATCAAGGCAAGGCGCGGGGACGCCGAAAAATATATTTATCCGCAAAAGCAGTATGCCGATCTGGTGATACGGTATTTTGACGAGACCCTTTTAAAGAGGCCGGAGAAGGCGGGGCAGCTGCGGGAGATTACACTGGGTGTGGAATTTGTGCTGGACGCCGGGATTAATGTGGAACCCCTGCTCCTGCTTTTGCGTGACCGCGGCGTTTCGGGCGAACTGTCATACGATGATCTTCTGCACCAGAAAGTTTCTTTCCGCGGGGAAGACCTGAATGTAGGAAGAAACATCTGGGCGAAAACGGCAGCTGCGGTGATTCCGCAGATTGAGGACCTGACGGGCGGTATCATCCTCTGGGAAGAGGGTGCCGGCGGACTGGTACAGTTAATGCTTCTTCTTGTGATCGGCGAGATCATGAAGAGGGATTAAAATAAATAAACTGTAGAAGAAGGGGTAACTATGAAGGTACAAAATAGTTACAAAGGGGAACACAGATGATAAAGGCAGTAATTTTTGATCTGGACGACACCTTATATGATTACAAAGCGCTGGAGAGGGCGGCTTTCGAGTGCGTGGGAGAGCTTGTGCGCGAGCGGCTTGGCGTAAGTGAAGAACAGTATGAGGATGCATTTATGCGGGCAAGGCAGACGACGAAGGAAATGCTTGGCGAGACGGCGACTTCCCACAGCAGAATGCTATATTTCCAAAAGACTTTGGAATATCTGGATATCAGACCGCTGTATCTGGCCCTTGAAATGTATGAGACTTACTGGGGATTTTTTCTGGACAATATGAGTCTCTATCCCGGAGCAAGAGACCTTCTGGAGGCATTGCATGAGAAATATATCCGCGTGGGAGTCTGCACGGACCTGCTGGCGCATATCCAGCATCGGAAACTGCGCAGGCTTGGGATGATGGATGATGTGGATTGTATGGTGACAAGCGAGGAAGCGGGTGTGGAAAAACCGTCTCCTGGAATTTTTAAGCTGTGTCTTGAGAAGCTTCGGCTGCCGGCAGAGGTAGTCTGTTTCGTGGGGGACAATCTGGAGAGGGATGTGAAGGGAGCGATGGCGGCTGGATTGCAGGCGGTCTGGTTTCACCCCGGAGCTTCACAGGAGGAAAAGGTGCAGGAGGATACCGACGTCGTATCAGATTATGGGGAGCTGCATGAACTGCTCGGCAGGAAAATTGAAGGGGGTTTGTAATGTGCAGACCTTTATCATAGGATCAGGTTTTGGCTGGTAAAGCAACAGGACGTGGAGAGGGAAAAGACGTGAAACTTTCAATTGTAGTACCATGTTATAATGAAGAGGAAAATATACCGCTGCTTTTGGAACGGTTTGACGAGGTGGTCAAAGGGCGGGACTTGGAAGTTATTCTGGTGGATAACGGCTCTACCGATGGCAGTGCGGATGTGCTGCGGGAATTGCTGCCCCGCTATGCCTTTGCAAAAATTGTGACCGTTGCGGTAAATCAGGGGTACGGTTACGGAATTTTACAGGGATTAAAGGAATGCCGGGGCGAATACATTGGCTGGACCCATGCTGATTTACAGACGGATCCCGGAGATATTGTGCGGGCTTTAGAACTGATTGAAAAGGAGAGAGGGCTTGTCTTTGTGAAGGGCAACCGAAAAGGCAGACCGCTGTTTGACGTATTTTTCACCGTGGGTATGAGTGTCTTTGAGACTTGTTATCTGCATGAAAAACTGTATGATATCAACGCGCAGCCCAATATTTTTCCGAAGATATTTTATGATGAATGGCAGGAGCCGCCCCACGACTTTTCACTGGATCTGTACGCGCTGTACATGGCAAAGAAAAAAGGGTTAAAAGTGTTGCGGCTCCCGGTGGTATTTCCAGAGAGGCTGCATGGTACGTCGAAATGGAATACGGGACTTGCCGCTAAGTGGAAATTTATTAAGCGGACGGTTGACTTCAGCGTGAAGTTGAAAAAGAGCGGAAGCCTGCGGGGGTGAAAATATGGAATACATAGCACACAGAATTAACACAAAAGAGGAACTTTTACAATTGCCGGAAGAGTATGGTGTCGAACTGGATCTGCGGGATGACCTGAACGGACGCATTTATATATCGCACAATCCTTTTGAGCCGGGAGAAGATTTTGAGGAATACTGTAAAGCATATCATCACGGCACTATGATCCTGAATATCAAAAGCGAGCGTATTGAGCACAAGGCGTTGGAGTATATCAAAAAGTATCAGATCAAAAAGTACTTTTTCCTGGATTCTTCTTTTCCTATGATTAAACTGCTGACGGATATGGGTGTGAAACAGATGGCGCTTCGTTTCAGCGAGCTGGAGGGGATGGACACCATACGCAATATGGCGGGGCGTGCCGAGTGGGTCTGGGTGGACTGCTTTACAAAAGTGCCCATCGACAGGGAAAGTTATAAGGAGCTAAAAGCCCTTGGATATAAACTTTGTTTTGTGTCCCCGGAGCTGGAGGGGCAGGAGGAAAAGATTTCTGAGTATAAGAAATACATAGAGGAGCAGGGTATTATTTTTGATGCCATATGCACAAAGAGTTACCACGTGAAAGACTGGATGTGAAACCAAATGCGGAGGCGGATGAAAGGGCGTTTGGATACTGGTATGGAGGAAGAGATGTTTCGATTGACAAAGGAGTGGCAGAAAAAGGCCGGTATGGCGGCGGCAGTTGTTCTCACGCTGGCGGCGGGGCTGCTTTTGTTTTACAGACACTGGCAGTTTGAACTGCCGTTATATCCGAATGTGGACGAGCAGCTTTCGCTGGGCTGTATTTATGAGCTGCTGGGACAGCACCTCTACGCGGGAGACATCTATGTGCTTGACTTTTTCCGCTATCCCCACCTGACCTTCTATTATGCGGCGTTAGGCGCGCGCATTTTGGGGAAATTTCTGGCGGGCGTAGATACGGTTGTACTTCTGCGCTATGTAATCTGCGGCACCGCGCTTCTCTCAAATGTGTGTGTTTATTTCAGTGTTAAGATTATGACGGACAGCCGGAAATATGCCTATCTGGGATTCCTCCTGTCAGTGTTTTCCTTATATGGCTACGCGTATCTGTACTATACGGGGCCGGATACACTTCTGTATGCGGTGGCAAACCTGATTCTGCTTTTAGGGTGTCTCGCCTGGCGGGAGAAGGATGAGGAGCGTGCGGTTTATCTCTGGTATCCGATGCTTGCGGTCTGTATCGGGCTTGCCATGGCGGCCAAGTATCACGGCATTGTCTTCGGCGTTTTCTGGCTGGCGCTGCATATCGGCAAAAAATACTGGAAACGTCACAGAAACAACTATCTGTTTTTTCTGGACTGTATTGTGCTTGCGCTGACTTTCGTGCTTTGTAATTATTCGCTTTTCTTTTATTTTAAGACCTTTATCGGGGATAATTTATATAACCTGAACCATTATGCGTGGGGGCACCCCGGTATTGAGCATAATTTGCCGCTTCTTGGGTATTTTGAGGCGTATGCGTTGTCCTCTTATGGGATTTTTGGCGGGTTGTTATTGTTTCTGGGGATTGTGTATCTGGTGCGGAAAAAAGCGTGGGGAGAGCTTGTTATCTTTTCCCTGATGCCGCTTATTATTCTGCTCCTTTTATCGAAGTACAGCATTGTTCTCGGCAGAAATATGTCGCTCGTCCTGCCGTTTGCTTTTCTGTTTATGGGCTATGGGTTGATGGAGGCGGAGACGCTTTTCATGAAGCTATGGGAAAAACGCGGGACGGCAAGACAGAAGAAATTTTTGGGGAAAATGGCAGCAGCAGCGACGGCGTTTCTCGTGCTTTGTAACGCGGCCACGGTTCTGGGCAATTACCGCTATGATCTGACTTACGATCACGCGGCGGCATATATTGCGGAAAATATACCAGCTGGCGCAAAGATATACTGTACGTCATATGTGCCGGTCATGGATGTGCAGAAGTATGACATCGTGGAGATCGGGGAAGATATTTCTCTTTTGCCGAAAAAACTTACTGAAAACGAATATTTTATTGATGTAGAATACGCCACCAGGTACTTTTCCCAGAAAAAGGATTATCTGCTCTTTCGGGGAGGGGATATGTACCCGGACAAAAAAGCGGCGTATGATCAAAAGACGGGAGCGTATGCCGTCATGGAAAGTTGGCAGGGTGTCTCCTATGGCGGAGAGTGGAAATACAGGATCGGATATTTCGACCTGTTCTCAAAAAGTCCCGACGCGTATTATGTGGGACCGTCGATTACCATTTATCAGTAAATAATTTACAGCAGTTAACGGAACGCATAAAAATTTCGCTTACATTAAAAAAAATTTGATGATAAAATGTAATCGAAAGGCAGGTTTTACTATGCGTTGGATACCGTTGCAGAAGACAGACAGCAAAAAATGGAGACTCTGTGTCCTGCATGATGACTGTATGACATATGAAGTTACAACATTAGAATCTGAACATGTGGATCAGATTTTACTCTATTCAGCATATATGAATAATGGTATAAATAGTGGTATTGAAAGCGAGCAATTGAGGGAATTGGATGATTTAAAAAAACGGTATGGATTAAGCTAGAAATTCCCGCAAAAGCAGTTCCAGTTCCTCGGCATCAGAAGGAGTGAAGGCCGGGGAGCTTTTTTTGTGTCTGGTGCCTTCTTCAAAAAGCGGTTCCTTCTCAAAATCTTTATTTCCGTCCGCAGGCTTGTCCTGGGTAGCGGTACTTTTTTTGCCATCTTGTGCAGTGTCCTCTATGCCGACCATGCGCATATCAAGGCGCGTCTGCTCCAGACGGTTTGCCAGATGATTTTCCAGATAGTCCACTAAGTTGGTGCGCAGCATGCCTATTTTGCCGGGCAGGTCAATCAGGGACGTGGCGGCAAAATAGAGGTACAGGCCGAGAAAACTGACGAGATAAAAGGGAGCGATTGTCAGAAAGTTCTCCTCCTGGATAATGCTGATACAGGCGCCGATTCCTGCCACCAGCACGGAAAGCAGCGTAAGCTGCCCCGAAAGGTGTCGAAAAAAGGTCACGGGGATTTTTCCGAGGCTGATCTGGTTTAAAAACTTGTCCACAAAAACGGAAACATTGGGAATGCTTTCGTGAAGCTGCCTGCAGCTGGTAAATTTCAGTTTCAGCTGCTGGAGGGATTTATTTTTGGTGGCGGACATGTTTTCCGTTTCCCGAATCAGCCTGCGATAAATCACACCGAGCAGAATCTGGCATAAAATACTGCAAAAGAGCAATGTCAGGATAACAAACATAAAATATTTATGATGAAAAAAAAGTGCAAACATGGTTACCTCCGTAATGTAGAGTGCATACTTATATTATATTGGGTTTTTTTCGGGAAAAAAGACCTAAGGCATCGACAGATTTCGCATATGAGCACATAAGGAGTCGGGACGCATTTTCTTGCACTATGGGGATTGATGATATATACTTTATGGTAGATGGTAAATAGTGCCAGAAAGAATGAGGAGGAAACGGATATGATTTTTCAGCCGAAGGGCGTCTGTTCCAATGCGATAGACGTGGAAGTGGAAGAAGGTATTATCAAATCTGTGAAATTTACAGGCGGATGCAACGGCAATACGCAGGGCATTTCCCGACTGGTTGTCGGAATGAAGGCGGAGGATGCGATCAGCAGACTGAAAGGAATTAAGTGCGGATTTAAAAGCACATCCTGTCCGGATCAGCTGGCGTGTGCACTGGAGCAGATGTTAGAAAACGCGTGAAAGGCTTGGATGTTACTATGGGCAAAAAAATTGTACTGACAGGCGGCGGCACCGCCGGACATGTGACGCCAAATATGGCGCTGATTCCCAGACTTCGGGAACTAGAATATGACATTGTATATATGGGGTCCTACGATGGAATTGAAAAGAAACTGATCGAGGATTTTGATATCCCTTACTATGGCATTGCAACCGGCAAATTCAGGCGGTATTTTGATCCGAAAAATTTCTCCGACCCGTTTCGTGTCATTAAGGGAATGCGGGAGGCTAGAAAGTATTTGAAGGAGATCAAGCCCGACGTGCTCTTTTCAAAGGGCGGTTTTGTCAGCGTGCCCGTGGTGCGCGCGGCGGCGTCTTTGGGGATTCCCTGTATTATCCATGAATCTGACATGACGCCCGGACTGGCCAATAAACTTTGTATTCCCGTAGCGAAAAAAGTGTGCTGTAATTTCCCGGAGACTTTCAGCCAGCTGCCGGCGGCTAAAGCGGTGCTGACGGGTTCGCCGATCCGCAAGGAGCTTGCCACGGGTGATAAGGAGGCAGCGTACCGGCTGTGCGGCTTTGACAACACGAAGCCTGTCATTATGGTGGTGGGCGGAAGCCTTGGCTCGGCAGCGATCAACCAGGCGGTCAGGGACGTCCTGCCGGAACTTCTGAAAGATTTTCAGGTGGTGCACCTGTGCGGTAAGGAAAAGGTAGATAATCTCCTGCTCACCACACAGGGCTACAAGCAGTTTGAGTACGTAAAGTCAGAGATGAAGGATATTTTTGCGATGGCGGATATCGTGATATCCCGCGCCGGCGCCAACGCGATCAGCGAGATCCTGGCGCTGAAGAAACCGAATATCCTGATTCCGCTGCCCGCATCCAGCAGCAGGGGGGATCAGCTGTTGAATGCAAAATCCTATGAATCTCAGGGGTTCAGCATCGTGATCGACGAGGATGACCTGACTAATAAGCTGCTCCTTGAAAAGATACAGGAGCTTTATTTCAACAGGTTTACCTATATCGACGCTATGAAGAAGAGCAGTCAGCGGGATGCCATCGGCACGATTATCGGGCTGATTGAAGATGCGGTGAAAGAGAAGTAAGGGAAGGGCTGTATTAAATGTCATTGTGTACGGCGGTACACTTGTCATAAAAAGTGAAAAACGGCACGGAAATGTGCCTGAAAAAAGGAGGACGAGATGAGCAAAGTTACGTTTGACTATTCAAAAGCAGCATCTTTTATTGGGGAGAACGAAGTGGAGTCCATGAAGAAGCTGGCGCTTGACGCAAAAGAGGTGCTTGTGAGCAAGTCGGGAGCAGGCAACGATTTTCTGGGATGGATTGACTTGCCGGTGGATTATGACAAAGAGGAGTTCGCGCGGATCAAGAAGGCGGCAGAAAAGATTCAGGGCGATTCCGAAGTGCTTGTGGTAATCGGAATCGGCGGCTCCTATCTGGGAGCGAGAGCGGCGATTGAGTTTTTACGTCACAGCTTCTACAATGTGGTGGACAAGTCTGTCAGAAAGACACCTGAGATTTATTTTGTAGGTAACTCCATCAGTTCTACTTATATTAAGCATCTGATCGACGTGATTGGGGACAGGGACTTCTCCATTAACATGATTTCCAAGTCCGGCACGACCACGGAGCCGGCAATCGCGTTCCGCGTGTTCAAGGAGATGGCGGAGAAGAAATACGGCAAGGAGGGTGCGGCGAAGAGAATTTACGCTACCACCGACAAGGCGAGAGGATCCCTTAAGAACCTCGCCAATGAGGAAGGTTATGAGAGTTTTGTCGTTCCCGACGATGTGGGCGGACGTTTCTCCGTGCTGACGGCAGTAGGTTTACTTCCCATCGCGGTGTCCGGCGCGGATATCGACAAGCTGATGGAAGGTGCGGCAGAGGGCAGAAAGATGGCGCTTAATGCTCCCTTTGAGGAGAATGACGCTGTGAAATACGCGGCGCTCCGCAATATTCTGCTCCGGAAGGGCAAAGTAATTGAGATTCTGGCAAACTACGAGCCGAGTGCACACTATGTTTCCGAGTGGTGGAAGCAGCTTTACGGCGAGTCCGAGGGCAAGGACCAGAAGGGTATTTTCCCGGCAAGCGTGGATCTGACTACCGATCTGCACTCCATGGGACAGTTTATTCAGGACGGTTCCCGTACCATGTTTGAGACCGTGCTCAACATTGAGACAAGCAGGGAAGAGATCATTATCGGCGAGGAGCCGGTAGATCTGGACGGACTCAACTATCTGGCGGGAAAGAACGTGGATTTTGTCAACAAGAGCGCGATGAACGGTACCATTCTGGCGCATACTGACGGACAGGTTCCGAACTTTATGATCAATGTGCCCGAAGTAAACGAGTTCTATCTGGGCGAGCTGTTCTATTTCTTTGAGTTCGCGTGCGGCGTCAGCGGCTATCTACTTGGTGTAAATCCGTTTAACCAGCCGGGTGTGGAGAGCTACAAGAAGAATATGTTTGCACTTCTCGGCAAACCGGGTTATGAGGCGCAGAGGGAAGAGCTGCTGAAGAGACTTTAATCCGCTTTGCGGTCCCGGGAATGAAATGATACGACGGCGCATATCTCCGTGTGGGGTATGCGCCACTTTTTTTAATCATTCGGCGTGTTATCGACTGATCAGTGAAGGTGTGTCTGACATGCACTGTATGAGTGATGAATATTTAGTGGAAGATCTGATAGCAGAATATGGTGAAAGCTGGAATAATACTTGAGAGGAATGGGACATTTTCTGAATTGATTGCACGATTGTCTGGCTTTTCTACCACAGGTTGCGCACATATACAGAGGTCTGTATGGAAGGCAACCCGGCGTTTTGCTATGATGAAGCGCAAAGAAAAACAGGCGCAAGTCAAAAAAGGAGGAAAACAGCATGGAATTTTCAGAAAAATTATTAACCCTGCGCAAGGCAAAGAATCTGACGCAGGAGGAGCTGGCGGAAAGGCTGAATGTATCGAGGCAGTCCGTTTCCAAGTGGGAGAGCGGGCAGGCAGTCCCGGAATTGGATAAGATCGTGGCGATGAGCACGGTATTCGATGTCACCACGGATTATCTGTTAAAGTCGTCGGAGATCGACGATTTGTCCGTAAAGACGGAAATGCTGGAAAAACAGCAGGAGCAGATGCTCGCCAGAGAACAGCGGCAGCAGAAGATCAGGGAGTGCGTTTTATATGGCGTTGTCATTTATCTGGTGTTTTTTGCCGTATGGTTTTTGGAGCGCACCCTTTTCTGGGACTATATTTTTTGGGAGTCAGACATACACATAGGGACTCTTGGCATAGTGGCAGTAGAGTTTCTGGCAGCCACGGCGGCGGTGGTTTTCGTGTGTGCCAGAAAACTTAAGGGTGAGAAACGGTAATATTTGTTATATAGCGGTTTCTGTATGCAGAGGGCGTTTCCCCATACTTGGAGCGGAATGCCCTCGTAAAGTAAGATATATTGTGAAAACCGACATTTTCTGCAAGATCTATTATTTTATCTGAAGTTTCTATTAATTGTCTGGCGGCGATTTCCAGACGGTAATCTATGACATATTGTGAAAAACTTTTTCCTGTCAGTTCCTTAAATAATTTCATAAAATGGCTCGGCGAGAAACCGCAGATTGCCGCGGCATCTTTCACTGTGATTGCATTGCTGTAGTTGGACTGTATATATACAAGCAGGTTTTTCAGCTTATCATAGTTGTTTTTTAGAGAAAGCTCCGCACAGCTTGCCGGGGAACTGTACTGGCAGATATGGTGCATGATGGCAAAAAGATTGGATTTCACCATCAGCTCCTCGCTTTTTTTGCGGTTTTCTATTAAGTACATGATATGAGGGCGCAAAAGACGGTTTAAATCCATTTCCGATGCAAGGTAGAGAGGAGGCAGCTTGGTGTGGCAGTACAGCGGTTTAAAATATTTTTCATAGCAGGCGTCATTGGTCGAATAATTCAAGAGGGAAAATTGGAATAAAATATTAAAATATTCCATTTGGGCGTCCGGGTATTGTTCTATGGAATGAACCGTCTGAGGGGGCACAATAACCATATCACCTGTTTTTACAACGTACGGATGGGACTGTATGGGGATCACGCCCTGCCCGCTGCAGATATAGATGATTTCCATTTCATCATGCCAATGCAGGGGGTAGAAAGGAAAAAATACGGGAACATTCCCTTTGTAGACAGTATACGGAAAAGAAGGCTGACCATGTACTTTTGCCTCGGGGGGCATTCTGTGATCCATATCAATCTCTCCTCTTCTTTTAATGTAAGAGTTTTGTGTCATAAAACAAGGAATATTTTACAAGAATTATATAGGATTTAAGAATATAATGCAAGAGTAGTATCCGTATTATAAGGTGAAGAAGGTGTCGTAACGTGCAGAAAAAACTGTTCTGTCTGAGTGTACCGATCTTTGTGGAATCCATCATGAATACGATTATGGGAAGCGTTGACACCATCATGCTTTCCGCCTATAGTGATGACGCGGTGGCGGCGGTCAGTATAGCGAATCAGATTCTTTTTCTCATTCAGGTACTCGCCTGTATCGTGACTACCGGCACGAGCATTTTGTGCGCGCAGTTTATCGGCGCCAAAAAATCGGAAGAGGAGCAGAATGATTTGATCACGGCGTCCATACTGTTGAATATGGGTATGGGAGTTGTGCTTACGGTCCTGATGTCTGTGTTTTACCCGGTGATTTTACGTTTTTTAAACTTATCGGGACAGGTCAGGAGTTACGCGGGAGAATATCTCGGTGTACTCAACTGGTTTTTGTGGGTGCAGCTGCTTTATTTTATTTTTTCTGCGGTACTGAAATCTTACGGCAGGACAAAACAGTGCATGTATGTTTCCATGGGCATGAATGTATGCAATATTGTGCTGAATTATCTGCTGATCTTTGGGAAATTCGGTCTGCCTGCCATGGGCATCCGGGGAGCGGCGATTGCCACCGTGTCGGGAAGGGCTTTGGGATTTCTGATACTTGTGTGGATTTTATTTGACGTGAGAGGAAAACAGTTCCAGTGGAAAATATGCTGGGAGAAAATGGTTCCCAATATGCGCAAAGTCATTACTTATGGGATGCCGGCGGCAGGAGAGCAGATTTCTTATAATCTGGCGCAGTTTCTGGTTATGGTTTTCGTAACCATGATGGGAATGAAAGCGGTCACGGCGCAGTCGTACATAAATACCTGCGTGCGTTTTATTTATGTTTTCTCGGTGTCGCTTGGACAGGGGACGGCTATTATGATCGGATGGAGCGCGGGCGCCGGAGAATATGGGAAGGCTGACGAAGAATGCCGCTTTGCCGGAAAGTGTACCTTTGCCTTCAGTATGGTTATGATGGCGGTTATGTCTGTTTTCAGGAACCAGATGTTTTCGCTGTTTACATCTGACCCTGAGATATTGGTATTAGCCGGTACTGTTTTGCTTGCAAATTTTCTGCTGGAGAGCGGACGCAGCCAGAATCTGGTCTATGTGGCATCTCTGCGTGCGGTAGGGGACGTGAAGTTTCCCTTTTATATTGGGATTGTCTCCATGTGGTGCGTTGCGGTAGGGGGCAGCTATCTTCTGGGCATTGCTTTGCATATGGGACTTTTTGGAGTATGGATTGCGCAGGGGATGGACGAGTGCCTGCGTGCCGCCGCTATGTGGATTCGTTGGAAAAGGAAAGGCTATACGCAGATTGAGGGAGTTGAATCATGGAAAAAACGATGCATGTAAACGGTAAGGAATTTACGATCATAAAATTATTGGGAAAAGGAAAGGGCGGGTATTCTTATCTGGCTGCGGACGATCATATAAAAATAGGGTAATTTGGCATTCATATAAGACCAAATTACCCTATTTATCACATAATCAATACTTTTTTTCCCTCAAATGCAAATCCGTATGTCCGAATACGGTCAGAGGAAATGCCTTCCGCTTCGAGGGATGCCGCATACTGCCTTTCCTCTATCTGCGAAAGCGCAGACAAAGCGGTATCTTTTAAGGTTTCTTCGTCTTCTGCGTCGTGCACCTTAAATTCAATAATAATGGCGTCGTCGGCACTGCTCTTAGGTTTCAGCATGACATCATAGCGACCGAAACCACTCTCCCGATTAGATGTAATGATGTATCTGTTTGACAGCTCCACCATAAGTCCAAGCACAAAACCATGATAAAAGCGCTCCGGCTCTGCCATTTCAGAGGGCTTGTTACCAGCGTCAAAATTGTTGAAAGTAGCGAGAGCGACCCGGTTCATATAGTGGTTCATTGCCTTTTTATCATTTAAAAGCAGAGCCTTAATAAAATCGTTGTATGCCGGAGAATAATTTTTAAACCAGCCCTCAATCATATTCTTAAACATCAGCTTGACTTCTTTGTTGGTAAGTTTTAAAATATATTCTTCTGTCTCAGCTTCCAAATAAAACGTATATTTTTCAACTTTAAGATAACCGCTTGCAAGCAAAAGACTCCAAATGGCGGATTCATTGTTGTCAAGCTGGCTGAATACAATCTGCTCGTCAATTTTTGTGCGGAGTACGCCGCCGTTTAACAGATCTTCCATGGTAATTTTAATATCGCGGCTGCCCTCCCGAATCAGTTTTCCCACAAGGCTGTTACTGCTGGTATTTGCCCAATAGGTAGAAAGCTTTTTTTCTTCGAGGAAGTTAATGATTGACCATGGATTATAAATATCTGTCTTATGTCCAAAAGTAAAGCCGTCGTACCAATTTTTGACAGATTCCTCCATATCAGAGAGATTAAATTCGTGTAGGGCATCAGATACTTCTTCTTGGGTAAAACCAAACATATCGGCGTATTTATTGGAAGTGGTAGTTACTACAGCGAGATTATTCAGATCGGAGAAAATACTCTCTTTGCTGACCCGCGTGATACCTGTCATAAGCGCCCTGTCCAGATAAGGGTTTGTTTTGAAAGTGGAGTTGAAGAGATTTCGCATAAATGCCACAATCTTGTCCCAATACCCATCGACATACGCTTCCTGCATAGGTGTGTCGTATTCGTCTAAGAGAATGATAACCTTTTTTCCGTAATATTTCATTAGAAGCTTGGAAAGCATATTTAGAGACATAGCGGCAATGACATCATCCATATCTTGAGACACAGCGTTGAAAAGGTCTTTTTCTTTCTCATCCATCAGACCATCCACATCCAATAAATAACGGTATTGGTTGTACTGCTCATAAATCAGGCGGCACATCATTCTGCGCAGGTCTGAAAAATTCCCAGTGCCTTTTACGGCGGCAAAGGACAGATTAATGACGGGATATGTCCCCTGCAGGCGGCGGTATTTTTCCTCATTCCATATATGCAGTCCGGCAAAAAGGTCTCCCTGCCCGGCGTATTTTATGGAAAAGAAACATTCTACCATGCTCATGTTAAGAGTTTTGCCGAAACGTCTGGGACGGGTAATCAAGGTCACCGAATCCTCGTTTTCCCACCATTCTTTCAGAAATAAAGTTTTATCCACATAAAAGTTATTGTTTTTGATAATTCTCTCAAAATCCTGCGCACCGATTGCGACTGTTCTGGGCATAGGCATTGTCTCCTTAGGATATCCTCTGTAGTATATAGATGTATGTAATTTTAGCATAAGAAATAGAAGTAAGACCCCACATTACTGCAGGGTCTTAATTTTGAATGAAATAGGTGGGGTGACATTTCCCACATCTCCAACTGGGGCGACGGCTGCCCGTTCCGTCCTCTGCTTCCACTCAATTTATCTTATGTATTAGTGATTCTATTATACAATAATATGGCTATTTGTCAAAGCCTTTTGGACGTGAGGATTGCAAAAAATAAGACCACGCATCTTCGGCGAAAGCAATTCTAATCACGCTCCATAGCCTCCAGTTCATCCATCGTTTTTACGACCACCTGTCCGCTTGCTTTTCGCATATCGCTAAATGAAATAAATTGCAAGAATTATCATTCAATTTCTTTCAAATTTACTATATGAAATAGAAGTAAAAATATGTGTCTTACATATTATGTAAACTAGTCGTGCAATTTATACCATAGAAACAACAATCTGTACCATCCCGCTAGTTTTTATGCCTAAAAAATGATATGAAATTAGTAAAGCAACTGCTAATTTTGAAATATCAGAAAAACAGGAGTTGACCCGGGATGATCGGAAAGAGTACAATCATTAGCCAAGCCAAGCCAAGCCAAGCCAAGCCAAGCCAAGCCAAGCCAAGCCAAGGGTGGAGTAGGCTCTTTTTTACGTTCCTGTTTAGAGATTTATATGATTCATATGAAAAGCTGTCGTTATGCGTAAATTTATTTACCGCATGGCGGCAGCTTTTCGCGTGCATGAGAAAGTCTGCTGATCTTATTATTTTAATCCCCGAATGAGTTCGGGCGGAAATTTGTGCAGGGGCGTCACAAATTTCTTTGATCGCAGAACCAAATTTGAGATGTGGTTCGCGGTTTCTTGCGAAACGCTTCGGAATGGAGGAAATGATGAAAGAATACCGTGGGTGGAGAAAAATGAAAAAGAAAAATTGTCTGCGCGTACTGGTGGTAATGCTCTGTCTCTGTGTATTGTTTACGGCAAACCCTGATGTTTGGAGTGTGTTGTCTGTTTTTGCGGCGGAAGAAACCGAGGGGAATGAAGGCGGCAGTATAGACGAAGACAGTAAGGAAAACGGCGATACGACTGGCAGTCCCGATGACGGTAGCGGAGCAGGCGGAAACGGCAATTTAGACGGCGAGGAAGAGGGCATCAGTTTTGACGGAAACGACGGTACAAATGTGGATGGAGAAAACAGCGGTTCCGGCGAAAGCGGTAATGTGGGCGGTGAAGATGCAGATGCTGGATTAGAGGACACAGAGCCGGATGAAATTACAGACACAGATGATGTGAAACCGGAAGATACGGCTGCTTTGCCGGAAGGCGGAAGTTTCGATGAAGACAGCGATGTAAATGACGAAGACGACATCGTGGTACAGGAGCTGCTTGCCCGGATTGCGGCTTTGCCTGAGGCGGAGGAAATTCTCGCGAAAGAGCCGGATGAAGAGGACGAGGAGGCATATGAGGAATGGACGGTGGATCTTTCCATGTATGGGGAGGAAGCATTTGCCATTCTGGAGGCATATGAGGAGCTGACGGAAGAACAGCAGACGCAGATACCCGTGGAGGCGGTTGCGAAGCTGATGGCATGGGCGGAACTTGCAGAGGTGATTACTGGCGGGCAGGAGACGTATGCTATCGGAGCAGGAGATACAGGCTTTTGCGGTGGTGAGGGATATGAAAAGAAGGTGACATGGGAACATTCGAAAATTCCGCCAAGATTGACAATAGGGGGAGAAGGACCTATGGCTGATTACGACAATGGATTGGACGCGCCATGGGCAGGGATTAGTGGCGCTGAGGTGGGTCCGGACAGCCTTATAATAGGGGAGAAAATTACCCATATAGGTAACAATGCGTTTGCAATGGTGAAATGGAACTGTAATAGTTTGACAATTCCGGCAAGTGTGAGCAGTATAGGAGACAATGCCTGCCCGAAATATGAAAGCATTACCATGAAAGGAACAGACGCAATCCCGGAACTGGGTGCGGGCTGTTTTAAGAGTGACTGTAAGATAACGATTCCGAGTTGTGAATACTATGATGCCTATTGCGATGTACCCGGCTGGGAAGCATATAAAGAAAATATAGAGAAAATACATACCGGAGGCGAGACAGAATATATAAGAGCGAAAGAGCCCACATGTGTAGATGTGGGAAATAAGGAATACTGGAGATGCGATGTGTGTGGGGATTTGTTTGCAGATAGCGAGAAAAAGACCTCCACAACGCTGGAGGCTGTGACACTGCCCATCAATCCTGACAATCACAGCTATACTTACACTGCAAGCGGCGCAGTCATTACGGAATCCTGCGCAAACGGGTGCGGTCACTCCGCCACAGCCACCCTTTCCGTAAAGAGTGGCGCAAATTTGACCTATACGGGGAGTGAAGTGAAACCTATGACTGTAACTTACAGCGACGGCTGGGGAGGGGATAAGTCGAACGATACGAGAATCCGTTATAGCGATAACGTCAATGTCGGAACTGCCAAGGCGGAGTTGACCATTGGGGGTGCGGAGGCGGCTGCCACTTTCAAAATTACAGAGGCGGATATGGAAGGCGTGACGGCAAGCGGTTACACTGGCGCATATGATGCGGCGGCTCATGGCATTACGGTAAATGCTCCCGCAGGCGCGACTGTAAAATACGGAACGGCGCCGGAAAGCTGTACGCAGACTGCCAGCCCCAGTTATACCGATGTTGGCGTTTATACCGTGTATTATCAGGTGACAAAAAATAATTATAATAGGAAGACGGGATCGGCACAGGTAATAATCAATGCCCGCAGCATAAGCGGCGCGACTGTCACGCTGGGCGGCACATCCTTAACTTATAACGGTTCTGAGCAGACCCAAGGGATAAGTACGGTCACGGTGAACGGCAAAACGCTGACTGCGGGAACAGATTACACCGTAAGCGGCAATAAGGGGACGAACGCCAAAACTTATACGATGACTCTTACGGGAAAGGGCAATTATACCGGCACAGAGACGGCGGATTTTACAATCGCGCCGAAGGCTTTGTCAGCGAGTATGATTACTGTAGCCGCCGGACCGCACTATTATACGGGTAATGCGATTATGCCCGGCGTGACGGTCAAGGACGGCAGCCGTACGTTGACGAAAAACACGGACTATATGGTCAGCTATAAAAATAATACCAATGCGGGCACAACAGCCACCGTCACAATAACAGGAAATGGCAATTACACAGGGACGGCAAGCAAGACGTTTACCATTACATACAGCCCCCTGCCCGCCGGCAAGAACCTTACTGACTATGTCACAGTCAGTCCCGTGCCTACAGACGGGTGGTACGGTTCAGAAATCGCCGTAAGCCCGAAGACCGGCTGTGAGATTGGAGAGACGTCTGCGGGCATAGGAAGCGTCCCCGTCATTATTTCGGAAGAAACCGGGACGGATGGGAATAAGAAGACCGTTTATATCAAAGACGGCAGCGGAAATATTTATCAGACAGAGTTTTCTTACAAGCTGGATAAAACACCGCCCGAGATAGACCTTTCCAACATGTCTGTGGTAAATGGCACGAAAAACCTTTGGAATTGGATTATCGGCAGGGAAAGCATGATCATCCGCATTCCCGAAGCGGACATTACGGATACGCTTTCCGGCATCAAGGAAGTGACTTACACGGCGGTTCCCTACAGCGGGGCACAACAGAGCGGAGAAATCCGTATAAAAAGCGGTTTCTATGAAATTGCCCTAAATGCGGAATTTGGCGGAATCATACGGCTGACGGCAAAGGACAAAGTGGGTAATATTACGGAAGTTTCGCTGACGGCGGAGGGCGGCAAGGTCATCGCGGAGAACTATGCGCCGGTGGTTAAGACTACCCTGCCCGACACGCCGATGCCTAATGATAATGGTTGGTATAATGAGACGGTGTCTGTCACTGTGACTGTGACGGATGATAAAGACGATAGCGAGGCGGGTGTCATTTCCGGCGGTATTGCCGAAATAGTCTGGAAAGATGGGGAAAATGGTGTGGAGCAGACGGTGCCGGAACTGCCTGGCAGCTCTCCTGTATATAGAAAAGAATTTACCATATCCGTAAATACGGACGGCGTGCACACCTACTATATAAAAGCGTCAGATAATGCGGGCAATGAGAGCGGATGGCAGACCGTCACGGTGAAACGCGATACGGGAACTCCTGTTTTCAGCAAAAATCCTGCGGCAGCGAATCATACACAGGAGGGCGCGGATATCACATTTACCCCGTCGGAGGGCGGAAAAGTGTATTGGCTTGTAGATCCCGAAAATGCGCCCACTGCGCAGGAAGTGGCCCAAAAGGGGGCGCAGAACGGTAACGTAAAGGGGGAAATCATAGGCGGTTCACAGAATGCCTTTACCGTGGCAGGGCTCACCCCCGGGGAGACCCACAAGGTCTATGTGGTGCTTGAGGATGCGGCGGGCAATCTGTCTGAGGTAAAGGAAACCAGCTTTATTACCTTGCAAAAAGCGCCTGAACTTACACTGGAAGACATTGTCATAGACCATGAAAAAGAGACCATAAAGATACCTGACGGAATCGGGGAGGTGGAGGTTTATACAGATCCCGGGAATCCGTCGGGAAGCAGGGTAGTACCCGCTGCGGACGGTTCTCTTGCTGTGGAACCGGGAACCACGGTCTATGTCCGTTACCCGGAAAAGACGCAGGGCGGGGAGACAACGCCTGCCAGCGACAGCGTAGAGATTGACATTCCCGGCAGACCCGCCGGGCCTACACCGAAACAGGTGACAATGGAGAATACGGAAGAACAGGGAGTGACGGTGACGGTAACTGCACCGCGCGCGGATGAGGAATATATTCTTGTGGAAAAAGGCGCTGCGCCGGATTGGAGCAACCCTAGTACCACAGGAGAATTTGCAGGGGCGGATCCCGGCAAGGAGTATGACCTCTGGGTGAGAAAAAAGGCGACGGGCAGCGAGTTCGCTTCTGACCCGGTAAAAACGGAAATACGCACGCCGGTTACCATTAAATCCCCGGCTGTTACGGGGGAGGGCGTAGGAGAGGACGGCAACACTGCGCCGAAACCGGCAGCACCCGATCCGGGTAACGAGACGATAACCTTTACGGGAACCTACGGGGAAGAATATACACCAGTCATCAAAGTGGATGGGCAGGAAATCACACCTGAGATGACATGGGACGAAGGCGCCGGAAAAGGAGAATGGGATTATGCTTATCCGATACCAGCCGGCACAGCGGAAGTGGAGATTACGGTGGAGTTTAGAAAACGGGCATTGCATGGAATCACAGTAACGCCGAACCATTTGACGATTCATGCCGACCATGCCGCCAATCAAAGCGCGGCGGAGGCCGGAAACATGGCGCCGCTGACGACTTGGCTGGAAGGGGAATGTAAACCGAAAGCTGCTTATGACAATAAAAGCGAAGAGCTTGTGCAGGGGGCGTCGTATGCCACCACAGATCAGGTTGTGCCGAAGGGCGGCGTTTACAACTATATCGTCTCAGCGGTGGGAAAGACGGCGGGAGCTACGCTTACCGTGTTGCCTGTTAATGCGGCGGTTACCGCCCCGGATAAAGTTATGCGAGTAAAAAAAAGCGGCGGCTATACGCAGGCGGAAGTAGCGGCATGGCTGCCGGCACAGGCCACTGTTACCTACACGGGAACCGACTATCAGACAAAGACGGAAAAAAGGGAAGCCGCATGGAATACGGCGGATATAGGCGCAGATTTCGGCGGGACGGTTGGGGAGAAAACCGTAAGCGGAACTGTGGACTTGCCGGAATGGGCGACAGGACAGACGGACGTCAATATCAGCATAGAATTTACGGATAAAAAGCCCGGCAGCGGGGATAAAGAAAACAGCGGCGATGGGAATAATGAAAACGGTGAAGGAAACGGCGGTTTGGCGGACAATGGCAGTCAGCCCCCAGTGGTGAATCCACCGACGAGACCGGGAACCGCACCTGTCATGCCGTCTCCGTCAGAGACTGCTCAACCGGCAGCAGGACGACCCAATTCTGGACAGGGAGACGGCTCCGATCGGAAGCCGGAAGAATCGTCGGGACAAGGACAGCCGGGAACGGCGGGTCAGCAGGAAGAGCAGACCGTTTTTGCCGCAGAGACAGATAAACAGGCCGGACAGGAGACAGCCGGGTCGGGCAATGGCGGACAGACAGAAGATGTGGCGATAAAGACTGTGGAGGCGGCTGTAGATGACGGAAAGATCATTCTGCCCGGTGAGACAGTTTCCACGGGTAACGTGGCAGGAATGAAGCATACAAGTACGGTGTTGGAACTGGGAAAAGGCGCAGTTTTTGTTACAATAGTCTGCGATGAGGAGAAGTATACCGCAGGGGTGAAAGATACCGCAGCAGTGGCAAACGCGGTGTTGTCACAGGAACACATGCAGCTTGTGAATGACGGTGAAACCATAGAGATTCGAGTGGATGTAAAGGATATTTCGCAGTCGGTGCCGCAGCGGGATCAGGTGGTCATAGAGAACGGGATTGCCGAATACCGAAAAGAGATCCCGGATCTTGTACTGGGCAGACATATTGATATTTCCATGTTTATGAAACTCGGGCAAGGAGATTGGGACGCCATTAATTCTACAGAGGAGCCGATTGAAGTGGTGATTGGTATTCCTGAGGATTTACAGGAGGAAGGCAGGGAGTATTATATTATCCGCGCCCACGAAGGAGAGCATACACTTATGCGTGACCTGGATGAGGCGGCGGACACGGTCACGATCCGTACGGATATGTTTTCAAGCTATGCTATCGCATATGTGGCTACAGGGACGGACGGCGGGCATAAATGCAGTCTTTGTCGAATCTGTCCGACATTTCTGGGAATATGCTGTTTTATCTGGTTAGCGGTCGTAACAGTGGCACTTATGGTTATTGCGCTTGTCGTATTGCGTCGGAAAAGGAGTAAGCCTATAGAAGAATAAGAAGAGAACCAGTGACTGGGCGTCTGTCAAAAGCAGGCGCCCAAATTTCATGGATTCATCTGGATTTTCTTGACAATATATTTGCTGAATGCTAGAATGAATAGGAATTTTAGAATCATTCTAATTTGCTTGAAGAAAGTGCGTTTTATGACAAAGTACGAAAAGGAAATATACAACATAATTACCGAATCCACAAAACATCTGACGGTGGAGCAGATCTATCTGGAGCTTAAAAAGAAATGTCCGAAGGTTGTCGTAGCAACTGTTTATAATAATGTGAATAAGCTGTGGAAAGCCGGACAGATTCGCAAAATATCCGTTGAAAATATGCCGGACAGATATGACCGGGTGATAAAGCATGACCATCTGGTATGTCAGAAATGCGGCAGATTAGCAGACATTTCGCTGGAAGATTTGACAGCTTCCCTGCGCGGCCAGGTAGGAGAAGAGTTTCTGTTTTATGATTTGAAGATTTTTTACATATGTCCGAATTGCAGGAAAAAGGATTTATAAAAATATATTTATAAAGAGGGGACAGCTATGGGTATTTTAATGAGACCGAAAAAGGAAAACCTGTTATTGTCGATGTCGGAACTTTCAGAGGCGGATTACGGAAAAAAGTCTGCTGAACTGGAGCAGATGTACCGTCGCCTGCTTGCGGGGCGCGCCCGGTTTGAGGACGTGATGGCGAACGTATTGGATTCCGTAATGCAGATCAGCTCGCTGGATCTTTCCCTGAATCACTATTCTGAAATTCTCCAGAAGGTGTCGGACAGTGTTTCGGACGCTACAGAATTGATCCACAACGCTTCGAACGAGGCGGACTCCATTGCCAAAATGGTTTCCACGCAGCATGAGGAGCTGACCAATACGATTATTGAAATTTCGGAGGAGTCAAATCTTGTCTATCAGCGCATTGATGAGAGCCAGCAGGAGCTGACGGCGACGAAGGGACTGTCCGACAGTACGATCAGCGTGTCAAAAGAGATGCAGCAGGACATGAACCAGCTTTCGGAGATTATCAGTCAAATGAATAACGTGATTGAAGGGATTAACGCCATTTCTTCACAGACGAATCTTCTCGCGCTGAACGCATCCATCGAGGCGGCAAGGGCAGGGGAGGCCGGTAAAGGCTTTGCGGTTGTTGCCGATGAGATCCGGGAGCTGGCGGACGAGACCAAAAAACTGACTGCAAGCATGGGACGCTTTGTGGCGGACATCCACAGCGCATCGGCAAAGAGTGTGGAGAGTGTTGACAATACCATCGAATCACTGGAAACTGTTACACAGAAGATCAGCCATGTGTGGGAGCTGAATGAGGATAACAGGCAGCACGTAGAGAAGATCACCAATAATATCTCTTCGCTGGCAAGTCTCAGTGAGGAGATAAGCAGTTCGATTATCGAGCTGGAATCCCGCTCCGCAGATATCAACGCGCAGTGCGGTGTGCTGCACGAGGACACTGTGCATTTGAGGGAACACGGCAAAAGCATCGACAACGTTGCCAAGCCGTTAGAAGCGATTGAATCAACATTGGATGAGTCTGTTAAAATCATGGGAACGATGGCGAAGGACGCCTTTTACAGACTGGAAGACCAGAACTTTGCAGGATATATCGAGAAGGCAATCGCCGCGCATAAAAACTGGCTGTCAAATCTGGAACGGATTGTCAAAGAGCGGACGATCCTGCCGCTGCAGGTGAATGACAGAAAATGCGGATTTGGCCATTTTTATTATGCAATCGAGCCGGATAGACCGGAGGTTATGCATATTTGGAAGGAGCTGGGTGAAAAGCATAAGAAGTTCCATGCCTACGGCAAGCAGGTAATTGACGCGCTGTTTGACGGGGACTACAGCAGGGCGGAGAGCGTCTGCCGGGAGGCAAAACAATACTCCGCCACACTGATTAACGACCTTGAACAGATTAAAAAAATAAGTCAGAGCCGTGCATAATTGACGGCGGCAAAAATGTACAAAAGGCGTCAGGGGCGTGCTGTATTTTATAAGCCAAATTCCCGCTGCAGAGTCTCAGTCATAACATCCACAGGAGCCTCCTGCCCGGTCCAGAGCTTGAAATTCAGCGCGCCCTGATTAACCAGCATACCGAGTCCATTGACTGTTACCGCGCCCCTTTGTGCGGCTTCCCGCAGGAAGAGGGAGTTGGGATCGTTAAAAATCACATCACATACGACAGTTCCGCTCTTTATAGTGTCGTAATCAATATCTGGTTTCTGGTCTACGTTCGGATAGAGACCTACAGAGGTCGCGTTGATCAGAATATCGGTGTCGTCCGGGACGGCTGAGGTGCTTTCCCAGGGGATCAGATCGGCCTTTGCGGGCGTCTTTTCCGTCAGGAGAGCGACAAGCTCACTGCCTCTTTCCACAGAACCGTTAATGATATGGAGCCGGGAAGCTCCCTGCAGGGCGCATACGACACAGATCGCCCGGGATGCGCCGCCAGCGCCCAGAACGGTGATCGTTTTCCCCTTAACAGAGATATCCCTGTCAGTAAGAGATTTTAAGAAACCTTTACCGTCCGTGTTATCGCCCCAGAGAACGCCGTTGTTGTTGACGACAATGTTGATGGCGCCGATGATCTGTGCTTCGGGGGACAGTTCGTCCACGAAGGGGATAGCGCTTACTTTGTGTGGGATGGTAAGGTTGATGCCGCGCATATGAAGGGCACGCACGGCTTTCATGGCAGTCTCAATTTCTTCCTTGTCAACTTTGATAGTCAGATAGCGGTAATCCAATCCCGCGGCGGCAAATGCGGCTTCCTCCATAACGCCGGTTGGATTTTCGTCAATGGGACAGCCAAAGGCGCCCACCAGTTCCGAACGGTAGTTTTTGCTCATAAGGACAGCTCCTTTTCTTTTAAAAAAATTAATAGGGTACGTTGACAGTATATCATAATTTAGAGTAACTTTTAATCTGTTTTGCTATTTTTAAATCTGCATTGCGGCTTTACCAGGAATCAGATATGATAAACAGAGGAATTTTATGATAGACGGAAAGGGCTGGCGATATCGTGTGGAATTGGCGTAGGAATATAAGGGCATATATGATTTGCCTGTGTCTTCTGGCAGGGGGCTGTCTGTTTCTCTGTGCATGCGGGGAAGAGAATACAGATAGTCATACAGCGGCGGATGCCGAAACAGCTGCGGGGGAGCAGACCGGGCAGGAAATGCCAGCGGAGCAGAAGGCTTCTGGGGCGTTGGCAGAATCTGGAGAGTCTGCGCAGAACAAGAGTGACGAACGGGAGAGAAAAAATACGGTAGATGAGGCAGAACAGGAGACCGCGGATGAAGATGCCGCTGGTGAGGAATCAGTAGACCTTGCGCAATACAATAAAAAGAGATTCTTTGAGTGTGCGGCGAAATGGGAGGTGGACCGGGCGGAGGCGGAAAGCCACTATCAGAGATTATGTGACGACAACGTTTTTCGGAACCAGACAGCATGGCTGGTCTGGGCGGATATGGAGGATCTGGATCAGAACGGACAGCCGGATATGGCGGTTATGGTAAAGGACGATGAATACAGCGGCTATGGCGAGGGGTGTATTTACTTTTATATGAATGAGGACGAGCCATACTGCTTTCGGGATGAGGAATATCCGTTCCATTTTGGATTTTATTTAATCCCCGGGGATTTTGACAATGACGGGAATACGGAGATCGCCTTTGAGTCGCTTGGCTCCGGAGTCGGCGCTGCGGGTGACTGGCATCCCAGAATTTTGAAATATAAAAACCATACGATGGAGCCGATGGATTTTCCCGGCGACGATTATGATGGGAGGGGCATCCGCATTGAGATTACACAGGAGGAGAAATGGGATACTTACCGTGCCTACTGCGCGTACATGGATGATACGATTGTGTTTACGGGGGAGAATATAGCTGACCCGGATGCAAGCCAGCCCTGCGGCGGCAATTCCAGAGGGTATTTTAATTTGTGGCGCAGCGTCTATGAAGGAAGGGACGCGCTGGAGGTGTCGGAGTACCTTTATGGGGAAGGCGGGATTGCGCACGGCCTGGGGCTGGCGAAGTTTCTGATTGTGTGGAACGAGAATGGGGAGGGGGAGATTGTGAAGTGGTGGGTGGAGCCGTTTGACACTTGACATAACAGTTGATATATTACTATTTATATTTTCATACGATGGACCCAGGTCTTGCTATTGAGAATTTGAAGGAAATCTATCTACTCAAAAAACAGTAGCGCCGTTACAGTAAATACATTTCCCTCCACGTCAAATTCCAGACTGCCGTTGTATTTTTCCACCTTTTCCCGCACATTGCGAAGACCGATTCCGTGATGGCGGGCGTCGGCTTTTGTGGTGGGAAAAATCCCGAACAGCTTTCTGGGCGGTACGCAGGGATTTTGTATTTTGATGATTAAAAATTGATGGATTCTGCGCAGCGTCACCTCGATACGGGGCGGCGTTTTTGTCTGCCGCATATAATGCTGGCACGCCTCCATGGCATTGTCCAGTAAATTAAATAAAATGACGCACAGGTCGTCGGAAGTAATGTTACAGTCTTTTGGAAATTCTGCGTTCAAATCCATCTCAATCCCCTGCTTTTTCGCGTCAAGGACGGTGTGATTTAATATGGCGTCCACAATGTCAACGCCGCTCCATGTGGTGTCGGACAGTTCGTTGATGGGCGCGCTGATGGAGTTGACGTACTCCGTAATTTCGGAAATTTCATGCTTCTTTGCAAGGTGATAGATCATCTGCAGGTGATGATTCATGTCGTGGTATAAGCGTTCGTTTTTCTGGTATAAATCGGTGAGAAGGTGATAGTTTTCTTCCAGCACCTGATTTTTTCTTTCTAAAAAACGGATCTTATTATTGCGTGTTTGAAACATAGGAACCTCTAACATTTTTATGGAAAATACGAGGTATTTTCTGATAGTTGCTGTTGGGGCAGGATTTATACGGCGTTGTCAGATTTTGTCCTGCCAGTATCTGTTTAATTGTTTTTTTAACTCCGGCAGGCGGCTCTGGGAAACGGGCAGGCGCGTCTGATCCGTCAGAATGCAGTCGGTGTGGGAAATTCCTGTCACATGCCGCAGATTCACAATATATCCCCGCTCGATAAAATAAAATTCCCCGGAGCGCAGCTCGTCAAATACTTCCGCCAGTGTCTTGCGCACGCGCCTGTTCTGGTCGGCGTCAGATTCCTCCTGCTTCCCGGATGCGGCGGTATGGAAGAGGGCGTTTTTGCCGTCCTTTTCAATATAGAGAATTTCTTTGTAGGGAATGCGTTCAAGGCGGTTCTGGCTGCTGATAATATAGGAGTCCGTATTCTGGATTTCCAGAAGGGAAACCGCATCTTTCAGTGCGTGGGGCAGCCGCTCTTTCAACTGGTTTTTGGGAATATAGCGGAAAATATGAAGTTCATAAGCGTCCACGGCATATTTGTAGTGGGCGGTCACAAAGATCATCAGTGCGTCGGGCAGAAGGTCGTGAACCCGTTTTGCCAGCTCCATCCCGGAAAGCCCAGGCATTTCAATGTCGAGGAGCAGAAGGTCAAAACGTTTGCCGTCCTGAATGTCATAGAAGAGATCCTTTCCGCTTGTGTAAGTTGACAGAATGGAAAAGGTCTGCTGCTGCCTCATACAGCCTTCCGTTATTTCCTTGATTTCGTCTAAAAGAAGCGTTTCGTCGTCGCAGATTGCAATTTGCAGCATAATTAGTTAGATTCCTTTTTGTCAGTGTGTCGTCAGATGTCGATTTCCATCCATTTTTTCATGCCGGAAGAACCGCTGGAAAAGCCGAATTTTTCATAGAAGGGCTCTTTTCCCTTTACAGCAGTCAGACCGATCTCTATCTTGGTTCCCGGCATTGCATTTTCTTTAATATATTCCAAAAGTCGGTTTACAATCATTCTGCCAATGCCCTGTCCCTGATATTCCGGCTGGACGATGATATCCTGCAAGTACCAGTACATTGCCCCGTCACCGACCAGTCGTCCCATTCCAACCACAGTTCCTTCATAGCGTATGGATACATCAAACAGGTCGTTGGCAAGGGCTTTGCAAACTTGCGCTAACGGTCTTTCTATAAACCCGGTGGCTGTTTTCAAGTGGACAAAGTCTTCCGGGGTCAGGTGGTTGTCAACTAATTGGAAGTTACTTTCTCTTCCAATAGGGTTAACTTCTTGATTAGGTTCTTCTTTTATTTGTGTCTGCATATAAGCCCCCGATTATTTGGTATATAGTAAGTATAATTAATATTCCCCGTGCGCGCAACGACAATTAAAGGACAAAAAAGGGGGAATTGGAGGACATCTAAAATGAGTGCGGCCTTTTTGTGATATATTATGTCTGTAGCCAATCGCGGTACGCAGGGCAAAGCCCGTCAGCCCGGAAAGCAGGGAACTTTCCGGGCTTGTACTGCAAGAAAGGGAGTGCGCCATGAAAGAAGGCCTTTTATATCGGACATTTTCATCCTGCAGTTTCGCGCTGAAAACCGGGTGGAGAATCAGCAAAAAACGGGTAATTCTGGAATTTTTACACTGGGCTTTTATGTATGTGGACTGGCTTCTGGTCTCCTGCGTCCTGATCCGCTTTATACTGGATATGGCGATGAAACGGACTTCTTTTGAAAAAATGATGGTGTATGTCTGGAGTGTTGTGCTGCTGGAAGCATTTTTAAAAATATACAGCCGGTATTTTGAATCGTATGTGAAGCCGGTCACGGATGTGAAATTGTATGACGGCATCAACAAAATGTTGTATGACAAGGCGTGTCAGGTGGATATGCGCTGTTTTGAGGACAGCGAGTTTTACAATGAGTATATGATGGCGGTCAGCCAGGCGCACACGAAGCTGCCGGAAACGCTGGAAGGGGTCTGCCAGATTCTGGCGAGATTTGTCGCGATGATCTGCGGCTTGGTCATTATCTATCAGATTGACCGCCTGGCGGCGCTGTTTATTATCTTTCCGATTCTCGGCAATTTCGTGTTTTACGGTGTATTAAACAGCCGGATTTTCCGCATGGAGCGGGAAAATATCGTATTCCAGAGAATGGCTGACTATGTGAACCGCACGGTACATCTGGGGGAATATGCGAAAGAGATACGGATGACCAATGTATTCCGGCTGCTGAAAAAGCAGTATGACAAAGCGGTTGCTGCAATCCGCAAGGTGATCGGAAACTATTCTCTGGGAAATATGATCCTGTTCTGGCTGTTCCAGTATTTTACCTTTACTTTACTGCAGGAGGGGGCGGTGCTCTACGCCGGCTACCGGGTGCTGGTCAGCGGCACTATGGTGTTTGCGCAGATGGCGGTGATCCAGACGACGATGAACTCCAACACATGGACGCTGATCGGGTTTGCGGATTCGGTGATGGCGATTGTAAAGAATGGCCTGTATCTGGAGCAGACGAGGCATTTCCTGCAATATGAGCCTGCGATCCCGGAAGATCAGGAAGGAATTTTGCCGGAGCTTCCGATTCGCAGTGTGGAATTTGAGCATGTGTCTTTTGGATACAAAGAGGGGGACTGGGTTCTCAGGGACATTCACTTTAAGATCGAGGGCAGTCAGAGCGTGGCGCTGGCGGGGTATAACGGCGCCGGGAAAAGTACGCTGATGAAACTGCTGATGCGGCTTTACGATCCAAGCGAGGGACGGATACTGGTGAACGGCATTGACATCCGGGAATATCAGGTAAAGGCGTACCGGGACTTGTTTGCCGCGGCTTTCCAAAACGGAAAAATATTTGCCAATACCATTGAAGAAAATATTCTCATGGGCCGGCACACGGATGAAAAACAGGATCGGGAAAAAGTAGAGCGGGCGCTCAAGCTGGCGGATATGTATGAGGAGGTAGAAAGCCAGCCGCTTAAGGAAAAGACGATTCTCACCCGTGAGTTTTCCAAGGAAGGCGTGGTATTTTCCGGCGGGCAGAACCAGAAGATACTGGCGGCGAGGGCTTTTGCGAAGGACAGCCCGATTGCGGTGTTTGACGAGCCCAGCAGCGCCCTTGACCCGATAGCGGAGTACCATTTATTTAAAAACATCAGGGAGTATGGAAAGGACAGGATTCTGTTTTTTATCTCCCATAGATTATCTTCCGTGCGGGATGCGGACGAGGTCTTTTATCTAAAAAACGGAAGGATTCAGGAGCGGGGGTCACACAGCGAATTGATGAGCCGGAACGGGGAGTACGCTTCGCTGTACCGGCTGCAGGCGGAGAATTATTTGACATGAGAAAGGAATTGATATCACAATGAAAGACATGCTTACATGGCGGCAGGTGATCGCGCAGCAGTGGTTTCTGACAAAATTTTGTTTCGAACATGCGCCGGGGTTTATGGCATATCATCTGTTTGAGGCGGTTAAGCTGCAGGTTTCCATCTTTTTTGAATTTACCTTTGCGGTGAACTATGTGCTGACCGTGGCGGAAGAGGGCGGAGAGTTTCGTAAGATCCTTATGTGTATGGGTATACTGATGGGGGCGATAGCGGTGTCAACGGTGACTTTTGCCATCTACAAACACTATGTGTTCCCGCGGGGAAAACAGACGCTGTATCAGGCGCTGCGGATGGAGATTTATGAGAAATCAAAGGAGATCGACCTGTCCTGTTATGACGACAAGGATTTTTATGAGACTTTTATTCTGGCGACGGAGGAGACGGACCGCTGTCTGGACAGGTTTCTTGTTTTTGAAAACTCTGTCATCGCGCGGTCAGTCGGTATCGCCTGTACGCTCGTCTATTGTGCCTATATTAACCCCGTCGCGTTGTTGATTTTGGCGGCAATTCTTCCGTTTGAACTGTTCTGTGTCCTGCAGGAGAACAAAAAGGCGGTGGAGGCACGTATGGAGCGGCTGCCCCATGAGCAGCAGCGGGAGTATGGGAACCGGGTATTTTATCTGTCCGACTACGCCGGGGAACTGCGCCTGTATCCGCAGATGAAAGAGGAATGTCGGACGGAATACGCGGAGGAAAACCATAAGATAGAGGAAGTCAATAAAAAGTACGGGAAATCACTGTTTTTGTATGGTCTGCTCCGCGAGGGGTTTTTGGCGAGGCTTGTCAAGGAGGGCGCGGTTTGGACGCTTCTTTTATATCAAATGCTTGTTCTGCGGGTGTTGTCGGGGGCGCAGCTTGTCACGAGCCGTTCCTGTATCTGGCGTGCCTCCAACAATATAGAAGTCGTGATTCTCAGTTTTCGGACGGTGGCGGAAAATTCGGCTTACATTTATCGAATCCGGGAATTTCTGCAGATGGAGCCGACGATTGTATCGAGAGGGGAAAAGCCCGTGCCGGAGGGCAGCGGCAGCCTCTCGGTGGAGCATGTGGATTTTGGGTATCTTCCGGGGCAGCAGGTATTGCGTGACGTGACGCTCACCGTGGAACCGGGACAGAAAATCGCGCTGGTGGGCTACAACGGCTCCGGCAAGACTACGCTGGTGAAACTGCTTTTGCGGTTATATGACCCAGACGGGGGAAGAATCTGCTATCACGGAATGGATATCAGAAATTATCAGATCATGGCATATCGGCGCAGCATTGGCTCCGTATTTCAGGATTTTAAAATATATGCGGCATCACTCAAGGAAAACGTGCTGATGGACGTGGAAAACGGCAGCCGGGAAGAGAATTATCTGGTGGAGAGGGCGTTGTATGACGCGCATTTTACCTTGGAGAATAATCGCCTTTCCTACCAGATTGAGACGCCGCTCACCACAGAGTTTGAGAAGGACGGCGTGAACCTTTCGGGCGGGGAGGCGCAGAAGGTGGCAATCGCCCGCACGCTCTACCGCAAGCAGAATCTGATTATCATGGATGAACCGAGCAGTGCCCTCGACCCGCTGGCGGAGTACAGGCTGAATCAGGAATTAAATGAGATCGCCAAGGATAAGACAGTTATCTTCATATCCCACAGACTGTCCACCGTGCGGGACGCGGACTGTATTTATATGATGGAGAAGGGCAGGATCGTAGAAGCTGGCACGCACGAGGAGCTGCTTACAAGTGGCGGAAAGTATGCGGCGATGTGGAAGATACAGGCGGGGTTATATATATGAAAGAAAATTTTGTGTACCGTACAGTTTCATCCTGCAAATTCGTGCTGAATACAGCGTGGACAATCAGCAGAAAGCGGGTTCTTCTGGAATTTCTGTATTGGATTTTCATGTATGTGGACTGGCTGCTGGTTTCCTGTGTGCTGATCCGCTTTATTCTTGATCTGGCAATGAAGCGGGTGGCTTTTGAGAAAATGATGCTGTATGTCGGCAGCGTTGTAGCGTTGGAAGCCCTGCTTGAGCTGTTCAGTCTGTTTTTTGACGTGTACGTCAAACCGATTACGGACGTGGAGCTATATGACGGGGTCAACAAAATGTTGTATGACAAGGCGTGTCAGGTTGATCTGCGCTGCTTTGAGGACAGTGATTTTTACAACGAATATATGATGGCGGTCAGTCAGGCGCATGTAAAGCTGTCGGATATGCTGCAGGGCGTCTGTCAGGTTGTGGCGAGATTTGCAGCCATGATTGCGGCGGCAGTCATTATCTGGCAGATTGACCATCTGGCGATTCTTTTTGCCCTTTTTCCGATTGTGGGTAACTTTGTCTTTTACGGCGTCTTAAACGGCAGGATCTTCCGTATGGAAAAGGAAAACATTGTTTTTCAGAGAATGGCGGACTATGTGAACAGGACACTTCACCTTGGCGAGTACGCGAAGGAAATTCGGATGACAAACGTTTTTCGCCTGCTGAAAAAGCAGTACGACGGAGTTGTCGCTTCCATACAGAAAGTAATTGCCCGGTACTCTCTGGGAAATATCATTCTTTTCTGCATGTTCCAGTATTTTATCTTTTTGCTGCCGCAGGAGGGGGCGGTTCTCTACTCCGGCTACCGCGTATCGGTCACCGGGACGATGGTTTTTGCGGAAATGGCGGTCATTTTGACGGTTATGAACGAAAATACATGGATTCTGAACGAATTTGTGGATGCGGTGATGGTGATCGTGAAAAACGGATTGTATATCGAGCAGACGAGGCACTTTCTGGAGTATGTGCCCGCCATCCCGGAGGATCAGGAAGGGCTTATGCCGGAGCTTCCGATCCGCACGGTGGAGTTTGAGCATGTGTCCTTCGGTTATAAAGAGGGCGGCTATGTGCTGAAGGACATTCATTTTAAGATAGAGGGAAATCAGAGTGTGGCGCTGGCGGGGTATAACGGCGCGGGGAAAAGCACGCTGGTGAAACTGCTGATGCGGCTTTATGACCCGGCTGAGGGGCGGATTCTGGTGAACGGCATTGATATCCGGGAATATCAGGTGAAGGCGTATCGGAACCTGTTTGCCACGGCTTTCCAGAACGGGAAAATTTTTGCGGACACCGTGGAGGAGAATGTGCTGATGGGACAGCATACGACGCCGGAGGAAGACAAAAAAAGGGTGTGGCAGGCACTAAAACTGGCGGATATAAGTGAGGAGATAGAAAGCCGGGCTTTGCGGGAAAAAACGATCCTTACCCGTGAGTTTTCCAAGGAGGGCGCGGTGCTTTCCGGCGGACAGAATCAGAAGATACTGGCGGCGAGAGCTTTTGCAAAGGACAGTCCCGTTGCGGTGTTTGACGAACCGAGCAGCGCGCTCGACCCTCTTGCGGAGTACCATTTATTTGAAAATATAAAAGAGTACGGAAAAGACAGAATTTTGTTTTTCATATCACACAGACTGTCGTCCGTGCGCGACGCGGATATTGTATTCTATATGAAAAACGGCAGGATACGGGAGAGAGGTTCGCACCTTGAACTGATGGAACAGAACGGGGAGTATGCTTCGCTGTATCGGCTGCAGGCGGAGAATTATCGGGGCTAATGTGAAAAGTGTGTCGGAAGCGATTGTACAGCTTAACCGGCAAAGAATTAAAGACATAAGAACAAAACGAAAAATACTTAATTTGTGAAGTGGAAAGGAATTGGATCACATATGAAAGACTCCTTGACATGGCGGCAGACGGCGGCGCAGCAGTGGTATCTTACGAAATTCTGTTTTCAAAAGACGCCGGGATTTATGGCATTTCATCTGTTTGAGAGCGTCGAGATACAGATTTCCATTTTTATAGAATTTGTATGGATGGTCAACTATGTGCTGACGGCTGTGGAACAGGGAGAAGGTTTTGGAAAAATTTTGACTTGCATGGGATATTTAATCGCATTTTTTGGATTTTTCACGATTCCTTACGGGCTTTATCACCACTATGCGCTTCCCAGAAATAAGCAGATATTGTATCAGGCGTTTCGCATGGAAATATATGAGAAGGCAAAAGAGATTGACTTGTCCTGCTATGATGACAAGGATTTTTATGAGACATTTATTCTGGCGACGGAGGAGACGGACCGCTGCATAGACAGATATCTGAATTTTATCTATACTGCCGTGGGGTCGCTGGTCAGCATATTGTGTTCGATGTTTTTCTGTGTCTATGTCAATCCGATTGCGCTGCTCGTCGCCGCGGTTTTGCTTCCCTTTGAACTGTTCTGCGTGGCACAGGAAAGCAAAAAGTCGGTGGCGGCGCGGATGGAGCGGCTGTCCTATGAGCAGAAACGGGAATATGGAAACAGGGTATTTTATCTGTCTGACTATGCCGGGGAACTGCGGCTGTATCAGCCGATGAAAAGCAAGTGCCGGGGAGATTATGAAGAATCAAACTATAATATACGTTCGGTAAATAAAAAATATGGAAGCCAATTATTTTTATATGGTCTGGTTCACAGGGTTCTCCTGTCGCGGGTTGTGAAGGAGGGCGCGGTCTGGTTCATTCTTCTCTATCAGATGCTCGTTTCGCGCGTGCTGTCGGGAGCGCAGCTTGTCACGAGCCGTTCCTGCATTTTTCGGATAGGCAATGGCACGAAATCTTTGATAGACAGCTGCAAGACGGCGGCGGAAAATTCGGCATACATTTATCGGATCAGGGAGTTTTTACAGATGGAGCCGACAATTGTTTCAACGGCGGAAAAGTCTGTGCCGGAGGGCGGCGGCGCTCTTTCGGTGGAGCATGTGGACTTTGGTTATCTTCCCGGGCAGTCTGTGTTAAAGGATGTGACGTTTACCGTCGAGCCGGGACAGAAGATTGCGTTGGTGGGTTACAACGGCTCCGGCAAGACAACGCTGGTGAAGCTGTTGCTGCGATTGTATGACCCCAACCGAGGAAAAATATGTTATCATGGAACTGACATCCGGGATTATCAGCTCATGGCTTACCGGCGAAGCGTCGGTTCCGTCTTTCAGGATTTTAAAATATATGCGGCAAGCCTTAAGGAAAATGTGCTGATGGATGTGGAAGACGGCAGCCGGGAGGAGAGTTACGACGTGGAACAGGCGCTGTTTGACGCGCATTTTACGCTGGAAGACAACAGACTTTCCTACCAGATTGAGACGCCGCTCACGACGGAATTTGAGAAGGACGGGGTGAACCTTTCGGGCGGCGAGGCGCAGAAGGTGGCAATTGCCCGCACGCTTTACCGCAGACAGAATCTGATTATCATGGACGAGCCGAGCAGCGCCCTTGACCCGTTGGCGGAGTACAGACTGAATCAGGAATTAAATGAGATTGCAAAGGACAAGACCGTTATTTTCATATCCCACAGACTGTCCACCGTGCGGGACGCGGACTGCATTTATATGATGGAGAACGGACGGATTGTGGAGTCCGGCACACACGAGCAGTTACTTTCCAAGGGTGGGAAATATGCGGCTATGTGGAAGATGCAGGCGGGGCTGTACGCGGATGTGTCGCGGTATGCGCGAACGGTGTAGAAAAAATGATGTGAAAAAGGGAAACAGATATGGCAGTATCTAAAAACGAAATACCCATCTTAGAGTTTGATACGGAACAAAGTGCGGTAATTATGCCGGGGCATCATTCAGATTATCATTTTCCACGGAAAGCGGTCATGCTTTTTATGGAACCGGAAATAGACAATTTTGTGGCGCAGAATCATTGCGAAATTGTCGGAAAATTCGTGAGTGTCACGAAGGATTTTTATGTTTATAAGACAAAAATCAATCATGTTGAGATTGCATTTGTACAGGCGCCGCTTGGCGGAGCGGGCGCTGTACAGATTATGGAGCAGTTAATCGCAGGGGGTGTGGAAGAAATTATCGCGGCGGGATGCTGCGGGGCGTTGGTGGAAGATACAGAAGGATCGTTTTTTGTCCCTACAGCGGCGCTCAGACAGGAAGGGACGTCCTATCATTATTTGCCGCCGTCACGGGAGCTTGTATTGGATGCCGCGCCCGTCAAAGCAATATGCGGCGTTTTGGAGAAGGCGGAATTAAGTTATAAGACTTGTAAAACATGGACAACGGACGGCTTTTACCGGGAAACAAAAGAAATGGTACAATATCGGAAATCGGAAGGCTATTCGGTGGTAGAAATGGAGTGTGCTTCTATGGCAGCGTGTGCAAAAATGAGAGGCGTCCTGTTTGGACAGGTGCTTTTTACTGCAGATTCGCTGGCGGATGTTGATGCGCACGATATCAGGAATTGGGGAAATGATTTTTTCGCGGCAGCTATGAAAATTGCAATGCAGGCGGTAACGGAGGTGCAGGTATGAGAACAGAAAATGAAATGTATAACCTTATTTTGGAGGTGGCAAAAAACGATGATCGAATTAAAGCCGTTTATATGAACGGATCCAGAACAAACGAAAACGTCCCAAAAGACATGTTTCAGGATTATGATATCGTCTATGTGGTGGAGGAGACGCAGAGCTTTATAGAGGACAAAGACTGGATCCGGGTGTTCGGAGAGATTCTTTATATGCAGTATCCCGATGAAAATCCGAATTATCCGAGCGATAAGAAAAATTCCTACGGTTATTTGATGCAGTTTGCGGACGGCATTCGGATTGACTTGACCATACAGTCAGAAGGCTGCGCGTTACAGCGCGTCAAGGAAGATAAACTCTGCAAAATTTTGCTGGATAAAGAAAATATATTGCCTGAGATCGAGGCGGCGACGGACCGTCAGTATTGGGTGAAAAAGCCGACCAAAGAACAATATCTGGCGGCTTGCAATGAGTTTTGGTGGTGTACCAATAATATTGCAAAAGGATTGTGGCGAAAGGAAATTCCTTATGTGCAGGATATGACAAATTACTGCGTCAGACCGCAGCTTATCACGATGTTAAATTGGAAGGTCGGCATTTTGACGGGATGGTCGGTGAGCACAGGGAAATCGTCAAAATACTTGTGTCAATGGCTTTCGGAGGAAGAATGGCCGATGCTTTTATCGACTTATTTTGACGGCGATGTGGATCACGCGTGGGCGGCAGTTTTTCGTATGTGTGAGCTGTTTGAAAACACGGCGCGGTTTGTCGGGGAGAAACTTGGATGGGAATATAACGAGAAAGAGGGGAAGGGAGCAAGGGCGTTTTTGGAATGGGTGCGAGAGGGGGCAGCAGCTGTCGGTGCGGCGGCATTTATTGAAAATGTGTCCCATTGATTGAGTGGTGTTGGTCAACTATCTGGAATTATTCGCTTAAGTTGCTCAAGCTGATTTCTTTTTTCGTATATAACGGTGGTAACATGAACAACTCTTTTGGCTTTATCAATCCAATAGTATACAAGAAAGTTATTTACAAGTATTTTTCGGATTCCTTCAGTTTTCCAAGGCTCTTCATCTATCAACTGATAGCGTTCCGGAAATTTCGACAAAGCCATAATACGATTTTCTAATTTGTTTAAAAGACTATCAGCTGCTTCTGGCGCACATAAGTCATAAGAAATGTAGTCAATTATTTCAGCCATTTGTTCCTGTGCCTGTGAGGTAATCTTTACTTCATAGAGTTCTGACATTATTGAATCCTCTTTTTTAAGTCGGCAAAAACTTCGCCAACTGATTTGGACTGATCTGCTTTTGCTTGAGTGAGACCGGCATTCATCATCGAATTGAATTGTGTATCTGATAGTTCATCTCTCGTTGTAATAGTTTTTCCTAATTTCAATGAAAAAGGAATACCGTTATTTGCGATAACTTGTCTGTAGGTCATATCAATAAAAACGGAAACAGGGATTCCAAGTTTTTCCAAAATTGCCTCTGCCGATTCTTTGATATCCGGTTGTATTCTTGCTGTAACGTTTGCTGTTTTTGTTGCCGTATCAAACACCACCTTTCAAGAATAATGTACCACTTTGTATTGCAAAATACAACACATATTTGAGAATTGATTTCCGTAAACTGCTTACCACGGAATTTTACTTATTCTATGTCGTATTTTTCATAACAATTTAATAAAATTTCGCAATCTCAGTATCCGCCCATTTCCGCAATGACACTTTCTTTTCTTCTTTTGATAATTCTGCCATGTAGTAGTTTCCTCGTAAATTTGGGCTTTTGTTTTATGGGGAACAGTGAAAGTATAGCATATAATTGGATGGGTTACAATGTTGCAGAATGTTGTAAATTTAAGTATGGGTTTGTATAATAAACAGAAAAGAGGTGAAGCAGTATGGAATCGCATGGCTTTTTGCGTTTTGCGCGGCGGGCTTTGTACTGACGGATGTGATTGTGGTTTCAAGCAGATATATGAATGAAATATAGGCGGAGAAAGAAATTAGATTTATGTTATAAAAACAGCCAGAATCAATTGAAAATATATGGAGGAGTTTCTATGTGGCGCTTACCTGTCGATAACTCGAAGCCGGTTATTACGGCAGCAGAGCATATACAAAGCGCACATTGTGCGTGCCAGTTACATTTGCCCGAAACGGCAGTTGTGTTCTTTTTTGGCAAAGGGGCAGACTATCTCGCAAAACGTTATCATGCGGAAAAAATGGCAGAACCATTTCCTCGGTTTCTCAATAGCTGTCCCGTCTGGGAAATCAGGGATTTACAGCTATGTTTTTTGGATGGCGGTCGCGGTGCTCCACAGGCGGCAGATACGGTGGAGACGCTTGCGGCTTTGGGCGTAAAGAATATCATTGCCGTTGGAATATGCGGAGCCTATGACGGGAAGGTTCGTGTTGGTGAGGTCATTGCACCTGAAAAGGCTTTCGTGGAGGAAGGGACATCCCTTCATTACTACGAGTCCATTGAAACCGCATACCCGGATGTTGATTTGCTGAATAAAGCAACATTCGAATTTAGTGTAAGCAGTCATCCCATAGTGACAACGGATGCCGTATATCGCCAGACTTTTCGCAAAGAACAGTTGTGGCGGGAAAAAGGCGCTATTGGCGTAGATATGGAAACATCCGCCGTCTTTAGCGTGGCGCGGTATCTTGGTTTAAAGGCGGCCGCGCTTCTGATGGTTTCTGACATACACCCGGTAGATTCGGATTCCCCGAAATGGGAATGGCATATGACGGAAGAAATGAGATATCAACTGGCGGAACAGGGAGTCGCATTGGCGAAGGGGGTCATTACATGAGTTCCATCTTACAATCAACAAGAAACACGCGCGTCCTGCCGACAGGCGGGCTGCGGTATATTCGAAGCGATTTCCCGGAAAATTTGTGTGACGGGGAAATTCGGTGGCTGTTGGATCACAACATAACTACAATTATAGATTTGCGGTCTGAGGAGGAGACGCTCAGGAAACCGTGTAGTCTGAAAGAGCAGGAAGGTTTTAGATATTTTCACCTTCCGGTCACAGGCGGGGGCGATACACCGAAATCCCTGGAACATCTGCATGTGGTGTACCGGCAAATGGTGGATGAAAAAATGGAAGAGATTATCGACACGATTATGAACGCGGATTCCAATGTAATGTATTTCTGCACGGCGGGGAAGGACCGTACCGGCGTTGTGTCGGCAATGATTTTAAAACGGCTGGGATTCAGTGACGAAGTGATCATTGATGATTATATGGAATCCGGGGATAATCTGATGGATATGCTTACCGACTATGTCCGTGTTCACCCGGAGGTAGATTTAGAGATTATTGTGCCGCACAGGGAGAATATGGAGCGGCTGCTGGAGCAGTTGCTGTAAGGGCAAGAAGGGTTTTCAAAAATTCATGCCGCCGAGTGCAGCGCCGATTTTTTGCTCCTGTTCTGGCGCTGCATTTGACGGCGGTATTTATTGAAAAATACTACAGTGCTTCTTAGTCCCCGTAAACCTCCTCCCATTCTACGCACATTTTTTTCCCGATGCTATGGTAATATACAAGCAATGCAAAGATTGCGGCAAGCGCAAGATAGGTTCTGAATCTGCCGCCCTGTTTCGCCCATGCCACGAGGCGGGACACAAGCTCCTTCTTTATCTCCTCCGTCATGCCGTGCTTACGGTCCGCAAAG
>ERZ808035.36-NODE-36-length-191586-cov-21.673806_pt1 | contig 191586 bp, 177 predicted proteins | sample MGYA00380189_ERZ808035 | MGnify/ENA primary metagenome ERZ808035 (study PRJEB31490, sample SAMN06133407) | mouse gut metagenome | isolation source: M5_1 | host: mice | place: China: Chengdu | collected 2015-05 ... | reverse complement strand
AAAACCGAAACCACTCTGCGCCTCTCGCTCAACGACGAAGTGTGGGAAACACTCTACGACTTCCGTAGCAGCGCCATCGAGCGCAAGCCCGGTCGCAAGGTCTGCGTCCGTGTAGTCAGCCAGTTCGGCGAAGAATCCTCCAAAGTCCTTACAATCGTATAATCAATCTCAACTATTACACATGATAACTAAGAAAGAATACGAGGATGCGTTGGTAACCAAACGCACTCTTGAAGTTATCCCCGGAGCGGAAGCGGTGCTTCAACAAATACTCGACAAGATTGCTGAGTATGAGACCCAGTCGCAAGGTGTCAGCGAAACGCCTATCTATGACCGTCTGGTCAAGGAAAATAAGTTTGGCGTATCGCAAGAAAAAGCAGACTGCATTGAAGGCACTGTTGCCGAGCTTCTAAGCGAAGCACCCAACGCCTCCGATCCTGGTCTTCTTCTCGGCAAAATACAGTGTGGTAAGACTGATACTTTCGAAACCATCATTGGTCTTGCTTTCGACCGTGGCATTGACATAGCAATCGTACTAACCAAAGGCACAAATGCGCTGGTTAGTCAAACCATCAAGCGCATGCAGTATGACTACCGTTTCTTCAAAAAATCAGATGATCTTGCTGCCGCTGCCACTATTGTTATCGAAGACATCATGGATAACAGAGGTGGGTTCAACCGCGCTCGCATCGAACGCGCTAAAACTGTTATAGTTGCTAAGAAAGAGACAACCAATCTCAAACACCTTATCAGTATCTTCACTACCAAGAATCCTTGGATGTGCGATAAACGAGTGCTCATTGTCGATGATGAGGCCGACTTCGCCAGCCGCAACTACCGCAGTGTTCGCCGCGGTGTTGTCAACGATGATGATGGTAGGCCTAAGGTACAGAAAGCAGGTCTGGCCATGGCCAAAATCTCGCAGCAGATTGACGAACTTCGCCAGCTTCCTAAATATTGCCGATACCTTCAGGTAACTGCAACACCATACTGTCTATTTCTTCAGCCCGACGGCAAGATCGACGTAGAAGGCGGTCTGGCGCTTGCTTTCCGTCCTCGCTTTACCAAGCTCGTTCCCGTACATAATAAATATATTGGAGGGAAACAATACTTCGTTGATTCGCTGGATGCAGATTCGATGTTCTCGCATCTTTACCGTCCCGTTAGCCAGAAGTGTATCGACGTTCTCGGTCATGAAGACCGTCGTTATCTTACCAGTGGTATTGCATCCGGCAATATCCTCGGTCTGACTTATGCGCTCGCCACATATCTTATGGGTACGGCAGTTCGTCGTATTCAGCGTCGTACCGAAGGTAAAGATTACCAAAGTAGTGCAGTTATCCATGTCAATGTTGACAAGGATAATCACGACTGGCAGAATCGCCTAATAAAGTTTATGCTCGGTCAACTAAAAGATTTTTTCACCGGTAAGATCAAGGATGATAAGCGCATCGAATACATTGTAGAAGAAATCTACAAGGACTTTGAGACTTCAAATAAAAAAGCTCAAACCACCGGCAAAAAGAATGATGACGGTTCTGTTGAAACTATCTCTGTTCCGACCCCCTCACTTGATGAAGTCAAGAAAGAGGTTGGACGAATTTTCGACGAAGGCGATATCAACCAGAAGATTGTGAATTCAGACAACGATATGTCATCGCTTCTCGACCGTGAAAGTGGCCAGTTGCGTCTCGATGGAGCTGTAAACCTTTTCATCGGAGGCAGCATACTTGACCGAGGTATCACCATCAACAACATGCTTTTGTTCTTCTATGGCCGTGATCCCAAGAAATTCCAGCAGGACACCGTCCTACAGCACGCTCGCTTCTACGGCGCTCGATCTTTGGAGGACATGGCAGTAACGCGCCTGTTCACATCAGACAATATCTATCGTGCGCTCAAACGCATGAACGAGCTTGATGAACAACTTCGTGACTGGTTCTTGAAAGGTCTTGACCAGTCAGACCCGCATGTTACTTTTGTCGGCTATGACAAATACATTCAGCCATGTGCACCGGCTAAAATCAAGCCATCGAAGGCTATGGCTATCACAGGTCAGAAATACTTCACACCTCGCGGTATGAGAACCGGCACTGCAAGAGAAATCTCAAAGACCGTCAATGAAATTGAAGCACTCATCACATCTTCGCCTGAGTATAATAATAAGGACACCGATGGCTTCTTCGAGATGGATGCTGAACGTGCCATGAACATCCTCCGAAAAATCCACTCAATCTATCGCTACGAAGACGATAATATTGCTCAAAAAGGTGATATGTTAGAACTGATTTCTGCAATGCATTTCTGTAGCCAGAAGGCTGGGGGTAAAGTTCTCGCCCTACACCGTACTAATCGTAACATGTCGCGTGTTCAAAAAGATGGAACATGGGTTGATATGCCTGCCGACGGTCGTACGGATTTAGCTCCGGCACGAGCTCTGGCTGTCAATGAACCAGTTCTAATGTTCTTCAAAGAAAATGGCGAAAAGAAACTGGAAATTGTCGGCATGAAATCCGATGGTACGCCTGTTAAAGAGAACTTCGGCTGGAATAACACACCTTTCTATTGGCCTTTGCTCTTAACCCAGCAGAACATAGACCCCGTGCTATTTGCCGCTGACCAGAAGGAATCCGGCAAAGTTGTTGTCACCGATCTTAGCCAGCTTACTAAAGACCTTGATCCCAAAGACATTCTCAGTCTTACTTATAAGGGTGACCTTGAAGCACACTTCGGTCCTGAAGGCACAACTTACGAAAGCGCTGATAATTGCGAAGTTGAAACTCGTCCTGTCCGTGACACCACAGCCGCACGTTTCTTCCTTAAAGACCTTGCCGGTAACATTGCTCTTGCCAAAGGAGTTGTGCCCGACGAGAAGACATGGGCTGGAGTTTACTCGCATAATAACGGTGAGTTCCCATTCGTGTTGAAGCCATACAAATATATGCTTCTCCGTACTGGTCGTGCTAATAACAGCACCGCAATGCTTCTTGAACTATTTCCCGTTGAAAAATGGAATGTTTTTCCACATAGCGAAGCAAATGAGAATGGAATTCTTTGCGATTTTGCGGAAGAATCCGTACAGTTGATGACAGTTACAGATACCATCATCAACAAAGACCGTGCAGAGAAAGAAGTCGTTCATCGCGACGTTTGTCAGTGGGTTATTGAATATCCTATCAAGAAAGTTTTAAAATATGTTGACTTCAAACCATCTAATTCAGAAGCGGAAAACGAGGGCGACGAAGTTGAAGACCAGATAGAAGAATGAAGGCTACCATTGCATATGTCGAAAAAAAGTTTGAGGAGCTCAACGGGCAAATATTTGCCGGGAGACTCCTCAAATTTCCCATCGACCTTTCAGATGTAAGTTCGGCTCTCGGTCAATGTGTGTGTCAGGAACGTCTTATGCCTGATGACACAAAGGAATATTCTGACTTTCGTATGAAAATCAACTCGCGCATTGGCCTTCCTGAAAATTTAGTTGAAGATGTAATCATTCATGAAATGATTCACAACTTCATTCTGCTCAATGGACTACACGACACCGCACTACACGGAGAAATTTTTATGGCTATTATGCGTAGCATTAATGGCCATTTTGGGCGTCATATTACCGTCGCACATAATTCAACAACAGACGAACGAGAACAGGCTATCAGCACTAAACGTACATGGCACGTTATTGCCGACATTCATTTTAAGAAAGGCGACCGTGGCGTAAAAGTTCTACCTCGCTCAGTCCCAAAAATCATTGCATACAATGAGGCTGTACAAAAGCATCCGGATGTCAATTATGTTGATTTCTATCTTTACGACAACCCTTTCTTCAGTCGTTATCCTACATCGACTGCCTTCCGTATACATGAAATCGATTCCGATGTTATGGTCAAGAATTTAGCCAAAGCTCGCAGGCTAAGAGTAACAGCGCTCCAAGTTGTAGAAACAAAATAACGGTAAAAAACGATACGAACTAATTACCCAATTATTTGGTATGGCAAGGTTTATCATAGTTCATGTGTATACAAATGCAGAGACAAAGGCCACTGCAGAAGTTCTCGTCAATTTGGATAACATCACGTTTATAAAACCAGGTAAAAATGATATAGGCTCTCATATCTTTTTAACTGGTTCTGATAATGCTCGGACTTTAATAAATGTTATTGAAACGCTTGATGAAATATTCAGCCTAATCAAACGATCATAAATGGAAGAACAGTTTATAATACTGTAACAGGCGGCGTATCTCGCTTGTGTCGGCTCGGACATTCCGGTATGTGAGCAAAGTGGCGATGTCGTTAACAACGAAAGATACCGATGCCTCACCCGTACTGTCCATTATATCCATGAGCAGTTCGGCAACCTCAAACTCTATCTTGGAGCGGTTGGAGACTACGATACGGTTGAGGGCTGCGGTCCGCAGTCTTTCCGGACTGAACCACATTCAGTTTTCGCATTGCACCGACAGTTCTCTCTGCATAAGGAAGTGGAGAAATGCAGGAATCTGTGACACAAGTTTCTTCATGAAGTAGGGGTCGTCTGTTTCCAGAGAGTTGACCTTACGAACCCAGTAACGCACTTCCTCTCGGTCGATTACAATAGGGAAATGCTCGTTGTTAGAGCCGAGGACGAACTTGCCGAAGAAGGCAATCTCGTTGCGGTCTTTGCCCTTGGACTCCATCTTGTAGGATGTTGCTGTACTGAGATTCTTCAATCGCTCTGAATCCTCACGGCGCGACAGCAGAACTTCATCGACCATGATAAGCAGCTTACCCGCCCAGTCGGAATTGAACTTACTGCGGAAATCCTCGTTGGTGTTGAAGGTCGCGTTGTCCTGAAAGATTGCCTTGAGTAGATTGAGGAAAGTGGTCTTGCCGGTGTTTCGTTGCTCCGACACCAGTATCAGTATCGGCAGCTTTTGAAGCGGCATCTGATACAGCAACTGTATATAGTCAAGACCATACTCGTAATGCTCCCCGAAGATGTGGCGAAGCAAGCCGTCAATCGCGCTCCAGTCTCCCGGCATCGGCTTATGGGTGATTGGCTCATAAAGGTTGTAGGCGTTGCCGATTATCTTGTTATAGTCGGTATGGCTCGGAACGGTGCAAAAGCAGTCATACTTCGGCACATCGTTCAGATAGTCCTTCCCGTGGTCACCCTTGATAGTCGAAGCCTTCCAATAGACAAGACACTTGCAAGTGGTGCCGTTCGCCTGCGGACGATTGACTTCACGGTAATAATCCGTGCCTACTCGGATATAGGGGCACTCACTGTCGTCTTGATCCGACAGACCATTTTGCTCCATTGTAATGTCTGTGTATTCGGTATCCACCACCTGAGATTCCTCATCCGATGCCACATCGCAGTAAGAAGCTTCATCGACATAAGCCGGAAGCAACTTGATAGAATCAGTTGTCATATCGCACCTTTTATCATGCGTTCAACATCGGACAGGCGGTATCTTACCTTGTTGCCTATCTTGATTTTCTCCAGATACTTGTCGTTATCCCATCGCCATAAGGTTGATAAAGTCACGCCGAGCATTTTGGCAGCTTCCTTAGCGGTGATGTAGATTTCTTCCTGAGGCGTGTTGGCCTCAATCTGTTCCTGGTTCCAGGCTTTGAAAGCCTCACGCAGATCATCAATATTCATGATGACCATCGTAGTTTGTTTTGGACTTGTATTTTGGTCGTTGTAGAACATTAGAACTTTAAACGGTTATTGCTTTTCAGAGCAAAAATTATTGCGTAATTGTTTGTTTTTTCCGCAAAGTTATGATGTGTAAAACGGTTTGTCAATAGCCATACAATATTTTTAAGTATCTATAATAAAGGAGATTATATTTATATATAAATCAAAAGACCATATTGAATTAGCAGATATTCGCATAGTATTTACGCTCGCTGGAACTTCATGGAACAAATAGAATATGTCTCCAAGGAACTGACAGTAAATTGGGTTTCATGGCAGGCATAAATTTTATCATTCGTTAGGAAATGCTCCCGGATTTATAAATTTCGAATTACGACTATTTAACTATTATCTTTATGCAAATTCATTCATGCAGTCACCTGTTTTTGCGATTACAAAAGAAATCCGACAACGCGAACTATCGAATTGCCGGATTATAGATGGAGTATTGTTGAATTCTCTACAAACTATTGTTCGATTACCTCCCAAGAGCCGCCTTTGTCGGAACCCACTCTGCGGATTTCACCTGTTTGTTTCAGTTTCCTCAAGATTTTCTTGATGCCAGATTCGGACATTTGCATCAAATCCATTAATTGATGAATCGTAGTATTGGGATTTTCTTTTAAGATTTCTATTATTTTCCGGTCACTTTTCTGGTTACCTTTCCGGTCACTTTTCTGGTTACCTTTCTGGTTACTTTTCTGGTCACTCTTTGTATCGGTTTGGTTCGGGTTCTGGTCTGTTTTCTCTGAAGCATTGAACTGGTTAATGTCAGTTGTTCCTCCCAAATTGATTGCCACGAATTTCTCGCGGGGAATGTGAACGGTAACACCTCCTTGCTCCACTAAGAAAGTGGGCGGAGTTAAACCTTCAGCTTTGAAACCGTTGACTATTTTCTCAATTCCTCGGCCCCATGCTTCGATGAATCCGGCTCGATAAAACGCCTCTGCCATTTTGGGATTACGAGGCTGAGAGGTATGCTTACCCATAAGCTTCTCAACGGATAAATCATCCGGCAGCTTTCCTTCATTCCAAAGTCGGATGTGGTCGCTATAAACGCTCATCTGCGTCCATGTGCCCTGATGGTCGCGATGAACTATTGAGTTGCAGATTATCTCGCGTAGGGCTTCTTCGGGAAGTTCAAGTGGCTCTATGCGCTGCATCCCTTCATAGTGAATGGGCCGTATCAGATATTTCTCGTCCAATACGCGCATCACTCTTTCCGGCATCTGTATGAGGTTGCCGTCAACAATCTCCTGACTTAATAAGTCATAATTGGTAGCGCCGAAACGACCTATTTTGAAAGCAGATGTAACGAAACGCCGTTGAGGATGTTTACCGAAGAGCAAAATGGCACCATTGCAAGGTACACCATCCTCCATCAACCCAAGATTAGAGATAACCTCCTCCGGCGTAGAGTTCTCGGCATCGGGCGACATACGCTTTTCCTTGATACCTTTCTTCAAGAAGTACCGAATTGCCTCCGGGTCTATATCGTCAATCGTAGCGCCATAGCAGGGCATATCTTCCCAGCTTCTGCCGAATTTCTTCATTAGAAACTGTTGTAAAGCCAGTCCGCGCAATTCCTGATTGGTTGCGCCACTCCGCATATAGAAAGCTCCTTTATAGGAGATAGGAATGTTGGAGGGTTCAATGTCAATCTTGATTATATCCTTTCCATCGCGCTCTATATGACTGACAGCAGGAACGATACCCAACATCGTAACAATCTTGTTGGGTATATCCTCCAGCTGCTGATGAAGATGCGTAACGCCAACGACAGACATATCATCGTCAATACCGACATAAATACATCCGCCCTGCGCATTAGCGAAGCCGCACACCCACTTGAGGTATTCGTCTTTCCAAATGCGCTTATATTCTGTATTTTGATTCTCGTTGTTCATGTTGCAAATATAGCGATTTAGTACAGAATAGGGCATTTTAATAACCCATGACATTGACAAGTTCACGCTTCATGTCCTCGTCAATTTCACGGTATCTTGCGAAAGCCTTGCTACCTACGGAGTGTCCGCTCAACGCGCCTACAAGATTTTGGTCTTTCACCTTCTTGTAGAGGTTGCCTACAAAGGTTCGCCGTGCCATGTGGCTGGTTGCGATGGTATTGATTGGTACCTGTTCCTCAATGCCGGTCGTCGGATTGAGGCGAGTTACAAGGCGTGTTATTCCTGCCGCTTCAAAGATTTCTTTAATGGCCTCATTATATTTCTGCTGAGATATAAACGGAAGCAACCGACCATCCTTGACTTCTTCCCGATGTTTGTCAATGATGAGCTGCGCCCTTTCCGATAACGGAACACGAATTGTTTCCGGGAGTTCCTCGGCGGTCTTGGAGGCGATGTATTCCACACCGCCATTGATTACATTAGCAGGCGTCATCTTCATCAAATCACCCACGCGACATCCGATACAGCATTGAAAAATGAATATATCTCTCTGCGTGTCAAGATGCTTATTGTGCGAGAAATCGAAATCGGCAAGCTGTAACACTTCTTCATCCTTAATATAGATAGGAGTGCCGTATTTCTCATAGACGGAACTCACATACTTTGCAAAAGGATTATTCATGGTGATTCCTTGGGCATGGCACCAATGGAACAGAGCCTTGAAACGCTTTGTAAAAGTCACCATGTAGTTGTCGCCTCTCGGTTTTGGCCTCTTGACCTTATGTGTCTTGTGAGTAATGGAAGGGTAAGACTTGTAAATGTTAGGATACTGGTCATACAGTTCCGGTTCAGCCCGAAGGAAAGCCTCAAAAGCATAGATATTCTCAGTCGAGCAAGTGTCGAAAGAGAACTTGTAAGATTTCTTGCCTGTCAGACGCTGATACAATTCGAAACGATGCAATGCGCGCTGAAGGACACGGTAATGCCGCTCGCGTGGTTCCGACAACTGTTTCTGCTTGAGAAACTCATCTATAATATCATCGAATGACAGCTTCTTCGCCTTTACCTCTTTTGGCGCATACTTTTCGGGATTGCGCCATTGGTCAATCTCTTTAGCGATGAAATCCTTTGTGAGTTCTTTTATCGGATGTGTCTCGCTCAATCCGATTAAAAATCGCTCAAGCGATATGAGTCTGTCTTCTGTATCACGAAGTTCTGCAATCTCCTGTTGATTGGCACGAGGTTTTATAAATGCGCCATCCTTGAATCGTGATGCAAGGACAAAAATACCGGACTTGATGCGGATCTTGTCATTCTTCGATAGGCTAAGTCTAAGCATTATTTCAGACTTGCCATTGTCGTTAACCTTTGTCGAGAGACTTCTTTGGATTGTTGCCATGGGAGAGAAAAATTAATGTTCCGATGCTACAATACAAAGGTAATACTTTTTGTCCTCCGAAGCAAATTTTTGTCCTCCTTTTGTCCTCCTAATTGGAATCTAACGAAAATGGAATAAAATACGATTTGCAATTCATTAAAATAAACTCGCAGTAAAATAGCCTATTATCAGCATATTGTATATTAAATCCGATTTAAATTAAATTCTGCCACATTTCAAACTGCTGCTCCCAGACGGATCACTTGGAAGTCCGAACTTCCACCGCAAAACGCTGAAACTGACGCAGTTTCAGCGTTTTTGTTTAGTAGCCAATCTGGCAAAATACCGTGAGTCACCGCACTCAACCGTGAGTAATGCGTGAGTCACCACAATCGTGAGGCAAATGACTCACGGTTACACCCCGGAGCCAGTGAGCTAATTGACCATCAGCAGTTTGCAGCGATTTGCAAGCGAAAATCCGAAGGCTCTGGGTTCAGAATCGCTCCTTCTGACGCCACTTTCACCCCAGCTTGCCCTCTTCCTTAACTTCTTTTAAGAAACTAAAGGTTTATTAACGTGATTTTGGGCCATTTAGAGCGTTTTCAGCCTATGCTTCACCATTCTGCCGTGAGTCGCAGAGTTGAAAATGACTCACGGTTGGCCGATTCTCCTGTATTTTCATGCTTTTATAGCCGTGTAATCTTCTACGGTTGCATTCCCTGGAATTAATGTGTAAATTTAATTAACCATTAAACCCAGCAACCAAATGAAAGATTCTTTTTTCACTCTGACGTTCTTCGTCAGAAAGCCCAGGTCGGAGGGCAACGGAGAATATCCGATCTACGCAAGAATTTCGTCCGACGGACAGGTAAAGGAATTTACCATCGGACGTAAGGTGCATCCCGACATCTGGGACCAGCGCCGACAGATGACCCGTGGCCGCTCGCGCCGCGACCTTGAACTCTTTGCAGAGAGAAAGGAAACACAAAAAATGCTTCAGCGTATCGTCCGCCACCGATATGGCTACACCTCGAAAATCATTAATGGCAACACACCAACTGCATCTCAACCGTATGCTGGAAAGCAATCTCGTCAAAGTGCGATTGACGATTTTCAGTCTAAGCCGGGCTTTGGTGTTATCATAATGTCGCCTGTGGCCGCCGGTATGGGCTTGAATGTGACCGCCGCCAATCACGTCATCCATTATAGCCGTCATTGGAATCCGGCAAAGGAAAACCAAGCTACTGACCGAGCGTATCGAATCGGGCAAGGCAAGGATGTATATGTATATTATCCTATGGCGGTGAGCTCTGCATTCCAGTCATTTGACGTAACTCTCGATGATTTGCTAAGTCGCAAAACAAATCTCGCTACATGCACCATCTTCCCAACCGAACGAGTAGAAGTGAAACCTGAAGATTTCGAGAATATCCTACACTTGTAGCGGGTCCACGTAGATTTCGCTAATCCATTTTGCGAAATTCGGGTATAAAGTCGTCGGGGATATTAGTACGGGTATATTCGCAGAATTTGCAGAGATTCTTGCAAAACGGGATGTGAATGTAAAACGACAGGCTACCTCCACCTTTGAACGTCAGTGGGCCATCGGTGCGATATTGCGCCCAATCGCCCGGTGACAAAGGATAGGCCGTAGAGAAGCAATCACGACGGATGCGGTCTCTGAGTTCAATTTCAAGCGGATGTAGCTGGCCCATTAAGGTTAAAGCAAATATTGTGGTTGGATATTGTAAGGTTGATGTCCCAGATAACGTTCTTGCATCTGGTCATCGGATGAGAAACCTCCAAGGTCATCGGCCACTGACAACAATAAGTCGTGGAGTTCCAGCCCGTGGATGTATTTCTCCGGGATTGCATCGTATCCGAGAATGGCTCCGATGATGTTTCCGGCAACGGCACCTGTGGAATCGCTGTCTCCATTATGGTTGACGGCGCACACAATACACTTTCCGAAGTCATCAATAAAGCGCATTACACTGAATACGGCTATCGCCAGAGTCTCCTCTGCTACCCAGCCCTCACCAAGTCCACGAATGGAATCAGTGTCAGAGGCATCAGATTCTGCGAGCGTTATCGCTTTCAATATTAACGAGGAAAGTTGTTCAAGATGTGTGTCTTCCTTAAAATAAAGTCCGAGAAGTTTCAGCACCCTGTTTATGACGATGAACCTGAATTTCTCGCGGTCAATCTTGTCATGGGCGATACAGTCAGCCACAATCATGGCGAGAGCCATCGAGGAGTATGTGCTCAGCGGATGTTTGTGGGTTATATCAGCGGCAGCCCGGCAAGGTATCCAGCATGTTCAAGGTCAATTACTTTCGGATGCGCTGCTGAATATATGCCTATCGGGGCAACTCGCATGACACCTCCGCACCCTTTGGAATTGTTTACTACGGGACGTCCATTGGGCAGCGACAGAGATTGCAGTGCGGACATACAGGTCATACCCGGCGCTCGTTGCGACCAAAGTCCACGGACATGTGTCAGCCAACTTCCTTTCATGGCCAAGAAAGGATACGACTGGGTATAGAACCAATGTTCGTATGCCTTGGTAATAAAGGGGAGCACATCTCTTTCAAACGACTTGCCTGCGGCCATGGCACACAGCAAACCTTCTGCCGTGAAGAGCGACATCTGGGTGTCATCTGAAAAGCGGGCGATGCCCTCACCATCAAGTTCGAAAGACGCGATACCATTCCCACCAAACCTTGAAAGGATTGCGGGAAGTCTGTCAAACTCCACAGCGTAGCCCAAAGCATCGCCGACAGCTCCCCCGATGAGGGAGCCGCGGCATTTATCATGAAGATTATTCATCGTCTCTGTCTATTTCTTTAGTATAGGAATCGGCGATGCCATTCAGTTCGTCATCTTCACAAGCCTCAAACATTCGTGCGAGTTTGCCTTTAAGACCGAAGATTCTTGCTCCACAATACGCCTTTGCGGAAGCATCGTCGCTTCTTCGTGCCGAATCGGCGAAGGCCATGGCGCTGCGGGCTGTAGTCGCGGTTTCAATCATTGTGCCGGTCTTTCCGCTGCTCTTGAACGGCACGGACAGTCCGTTTGTCATTGCCGACAGTTCCTTATACCAGGGATGCCCATGGATTGAGACGGTATCAATCTTGATCTTCTTGTCTGCTGCTTTACGAGCCTCCTGCTTCCAGTCAATCTGATTGCCGACCACAAAGTCGCGGTAGGTGTAACCGATTTCATGAGGTGCGGCATCGGCGATAAGGAGAATGGCTTTGGAAGAGTCCTCGCGCCATGGCGATTCGTCGATGATCTTTTTGAGAACGAGCTCATAGAACTCATCACCATCGCCTCCGCTGGTGTCCTTTGATTCCCGGACGAACTTGATGATGTCGTTCTCGTTGTCGGTTAGCGGAATACACTGATATGCATCTCCGAACGTGTCCTTGTTCGTCATATCGCAATAATCGCCAAACGCGACAATGCCAAGACGCAGGTTTTCATTGTCCTTGAAGAGACGGGGTATCATATCGGCTACCTGATGACGCACATCATCAATATAGGCTGCCATAGAGCCGGTGGTGTCGAAAGCAATTACCATATCAAGTTGGCCATGTCCCTTTGGGGCAACCTTCTCGAAGGCCTGCTTTTCTTCTGGTTCTACGTTTACGTTTATTGTGATTTTGGTTTCAGCTGTAATCTTTGTTTTCATATCTTGGCAGTTTATTATAGTTATAGAAAGAGAGCTTAAAAATGCACGGATTATATCACCGGTGGGCTGATATTTTCTTGATTATTTCCGCACATCCTCTTTCGATAGTGTCGAAACAGGTGCGATAGACATGTTCTGTCTGATAGTGTGGATCTGACAAATCTGTTTTCTCGCCGAAACAGTAGTCATTGAAGATGGCTATGCGGTTCCAATGGTCGTATGCAAGCAATCTGGTCACTTCGTTACGGTGATGGCCGGTCATCACTATAATCAAATCCGCAGAATCAAGAATATCCACCGTCATTGGAATCGCCTTCCCTCCCATTTCATATCCATGTTCAGCGGCAATACGGCACATTATTCCCTCTCTGGCAAGTCCTTCGGGGACTTTTGTGCCGCAGGATGCGACTTCAATGCTTTCGGCACCTTTGTCGTAGAGCATCTTACGCAAAACCGATTCAGCTGCGGCCGAACGGCTTGCATTTCCGGTACATACAAACAGTATCTTCATTTTCAAGTGTTGAAATTAATCCTCATATTGGTTGCGCATTCTTGTTTCAAAAGCAGGTTCTGCACGATTCCAGACGATTCAGGTATAATCATCCTACAAGTAGATGATTTTTATTTGTCAAAGTTACGAAATTATACTGATACTGAGGGATAAGAGTGCCTTAATTTTCTAAGTATCTGAGCTTATTTCCGAAATATATTCCGGAACGTGGCAATGATCTTCTCCCTGTTTCGATAAAGAATGTAGGCAAGAATTGTCATCCATAAAAGTCCCATACCCGTCAACCATCAATCATTTCAAACTCCGCGTATTCCGGGAACCACTTGTCAAGCTGGTCATCGACCTTAGCTTCCATCTCGGGAGTAATGTATTTTGACATCTTCTGGACGAGAACAGCAAGCGATGCCACTTCATCGAGCCATCCGATGATTGGCAGACGCTTGGAGTCCAGAATGTCGATCGGGAGAATGAGATAGGCCAGCGAGCCGAAGATTGCCCATTTGTCCTTTCGCGGGGTATTCTTGCTTCGCATCACATACCACATGAGCAGAACGGGACGGGTAGCAGCGCGACCAGCCTTACGGCTCCAGTTGCAGATACTTTCCCAAAGGGCGTTGTAGTCAAGATTGAATATTGCCATAGAATTTAATTTTAGAAGTTCGTTACATAGGTATGGACATTCCGAATGACAGTAATCTATCAATCTTAATCCAAAATTTTAGTGCGGATAAGGATATCGGAAAGAATATTTCAGAATATGCTTTGATAATCAATAGGTATTCTCGTCATCTTTTCTCAATTCAAGTTTGCCTCGCAATATTCCATTACGATCCAGCTGACCGTACCAATAGAACATACTAATGCCGTTGGCATCTCTTTTGGGATAATGGTCTCTGTAATCAAGTGTGGCCCGTACCTCAATGTAATCAGCTTGATTCCAATTGATGTCACAGTCAAGGACTCCGCACTTAATGATGTGCGCCATTGCTTCGGGAAAACACAGAAAGCTGTCTTGGCTGAACATATCGGCAGTAACATGCAGGTCATAGGCTACATTCTTGCCAGTGAATGTCCTTGCAAGAGCGTATCTTATTGACCAGTCATTGTTTTCAACATTGAAGAGTCGATCGCAATAGTCGGTAAATTCTATTTTTTCCAAAAACAGATGCCAGTTCTGCCATGTCGGATTATTCTTGATTATTGCAACATCTATGGAATCTTCAAGAATCGTGCCTCGGCTGCTTCCGGGTATAAGCTCAGGCAAAATCGTCTTCCCTTTCTTTTTGAGAAGAGCCTTAAATACCGGAACCAACGGCTTGTCATATGTTATTTCACTTGGTATTTCCATGAGGAAGATATTGTTTGAGATATTTATTGTTTCGTTCATAGATTGCCAGCATCTCGCGCAAATGCCACAGCCCGACACTCGCGGGTTCATTGATATGGGTATATCCATGAATGCATTCCTCTGGAAGTTCCACGTCAGAGGGGTCAATAACCACCATATGACAGTCCTTCCTTATATGAGCCAGCAAAGACGCAGCAGGATAAACAAGCATAGTCGAGCCCACAACCACGAACCAGTCCGCTTCCTTTGTCGCTGCTACCGCTCTGCGCCACAATTCGCGGTCTATCTCTTCGTCAAAGTATATTACGAACGGCCGAAGCTGGGAACCATCAGGAGCTTTGTCACCGATATGGATGTCAGGGTTTTCCTCGTCAATTGGGAAAGAAAGGTAAGGATTGGCAGAAGATGCATTCTTCAATGCCTCACCATGAAGATATATGACATCGGACGAACCTGCTCGGGTGTGATAATCGTCTCCGTTTTGGGTAATGACGGTGACATCACAACCTTTCTCCATGTCGGCAATGATATAGTGACCTACATTCGGCGCATGTTTTAGTATCATCCGGCGCAACGGATTGAAGAAATCAAGCATAGCCTGACGGCGTTCCTTGACATCCTTGCGGCTGCGTCTGTTCCATGACCTGCGGGTTGCTACTTTGTCGTAGTCAATCTCGTTCCACATGCCGCCGTCACCCCGGAAAGTTGGCAGCCCACTTTCCTTGCTCATACCGGCGCCGGTGAAGAATACTATTCTGGCCATATGTTAGTCACTGTTATTGTATATTCCTTTTCAATCCAATAGAGCAATAATTGGATTTCATACTTGTAATCCTCAATACATTCCAACCGGGGTTTTAATACAGTGCTGTAGAGAACGAGGCCCTGCAACAGTACAGACGGGTTAAATACTCCGGTTTGACAAATTGCACGATATGTAAATACCAAGAGACCGAGAAATTCGTTCCAGCTGTCATCTGGACCTTTTCCCGGAGGAGAAGCCCATTCCTTATCCGACGGCTCTACGCCCCAAAGTTCGCAGACTTCTTTGTCTATTTGCTTATAGCTGACCAAATTTCCGTCTTTATCATGAAAATCTACTGTATAAGCCATATATTTGTTATTTAGCATTGACAAGAATGATAGCTTTTACCTCATTACCCAGGGATGGGTCATCGGCAATACCCCAGACGATATCGCACTCAGAAGGAAGGCCGCTTATGAAATCTTGCAAGAATTGCATCTCTTCCATAAGCAACGGGCGCTCAGCCTCCGGACTTCTCACAATGGTTATCATGACAGAGGATGCACGGTTGATAATCTCTACAGCTTCATCAGAGGCGATTGCGCTTCCGAGGGCAGTTTCTATCCTGTCTTTCCACTCACCACGCCCCATGAAAGAATGTTTCTCTCCATCTTGAATCATGAATGTCGCGAAGTCCTGATAATCAATGTTGATATAGACGGCTTTGACAGTCTGATAGAACGACTCAAAGTCGAATAGCTCATGGTGCTGTATAATATTTGTTATCATAAGATGCAATTTTGGAGTGATTGGAAATAGTCTGAACGGCTTGATTGCCGTTCAGACTGTATGATCTTTGTGAGTGCAGATGACTTAACGTCAGTCATTGATTTTGTTCCCTTTGCCATCAACCATTATGCATTCATAGGTTTCAGGAATATGACACTGATATACACCAGGGGCAACAACATCAATTTCGGAGTATATGGGAGCGGTCACGGGTACACCGTTTTTCTCCATCAGTCCATAGAAGCCGTTGGCTGAATATTTAAGCATATTGTCAACTGCCTGTTTTTGATTGCCCTCATCGTCAAATTCATTGATGTAGTACGAGAGATGGTAAACCTCATCGAAAACGAATCCGTCAAGGAGAGTGCCGTCATAATTATATCGGCTCTGTGAATTATCCATTTTGGCAACTGTTATGCCGTTGTCTGTATGAATCCACACACTCTTGTATTCCATAGGAATAACGAACTGACCGTTTGTGCCGATGACGCCCCATTTTCCACCATTCGAGGCAGACCACATATTTCTTGCGCCAATATTTATGTTCTCATACTCAGGGAGTAACGCCCATTCACCTTTTCTGTCAATGAGACCATACTTGCCTTTTACAGGAATGGCGGCGTAATTACCGTGGTAGACGTAACGGTCATAACCTACCTTTCTTGCAAACTTTCGGTTGTGTATGGGTTTGCCAGAATGGTCAATGAAATATACCGAATCTCCCTCGCATACACCGGCGACACCATCCGTAAATGACCAAGCCGCATCATATTTGAATGGAATGACAGTCTGGGCAGTGTAACGGTTTACAAAACCACGTTTTCCATTCTTCGCCACTATGATAAGGCTGTCGCCGTCTTCGGGAACGGCAATCCAGTCGATGTCCTTGATTACCTTGTCTTTGGTGCGGGCATTGTAGATATAAGATTTACCTTCGTTGTATCCGTTGTTACGGTATTTGAAACTGGAGCTGAGGGAAGGGTCATAGCTACCGTCCCAATAGTAACGGTGATTCCTGCCATAGAACTCGTCATAAAAGGCATACCCGAGCATGCAGGTGAAAGCGAGGATGCAGATGGTTATTACGGCCCAGATGACACGCCAGAACGGCGTCTTGTTTTTCCAGGAGAAGATGTTGCGGATGAATTGCCATATGCCTCCGAAGAAAACGGTGAGCCACATCCTGAATGTGATTTTCTTTTTCATGTTGGTCGAAGATATTATTCTTGTTCAAGTTCAGAGATGAGTTTTGCTTCTTCTTCCAGCTCAGTGTATTTCTGCTGAAAGCGCTTTTTCGCGACTACCATAGATTGAAGCGACATCGAAAGAAGATACTCCATATCCCCCTCAGTTTTATAGAAGAATTCTGAGGCGATAACCAGATCGGTGTCCGCATCTATATAGAGCTTAACCTGAAGAAGGTTGAGATTGAGGTCATTGCAGGTACGCAGGCCAAGCGACATCTCTTTTTCGTCATCGGCGGTAAAGAGACCGGTCAATGTCAGCGCCACAGCGTTGGTATCCTCTCCGCTTGTGATGTTGGCCTGGATATAGTTCATCTGGTAGCGGAACACGAGGGAGTTTTCAGTCTCTTGAAGGACCGGGAATTTCCATTTCTCCAGGACGTCTTTTATGATTTCCTTAGTTGTCATTGTCTTCTCCGTTTATGATTTTATGGAATGTTATGGTTGAGAAAGCCAGCGCACGAATCATATGTTCGATAAGTCCCGGTGTCACCTCCTGGTCTCCGGTGTAATGCTGGTAATTCAGCCACACTTGGTTCTCGAACATGATGAGCGGCTGCACATACTTCAGTTTTCCACAAACTTTTACCATGGCCTCCAGCACGGCTGTGTGGTTGTCCTCAGAGATGTCAAACACATCCGGAGCAGTGAAGGTTACACACTGGGCATCTTCGTCATCAACCGAGTAGATGACAGTCAATCCTTCATACTCGAAGCGGTAACCGAATCCTTCAATTTCTTCGGGAATGAACCCGAGTGCGCTGAGCGCGGTCAAAACATTTTCTTTTATCATATCATTAGAATTTAGTGCGTTCTTATTGGGCCATGATTTAGGCCTTTGCTTATACTGATGAATTATTTCCCGGTATTCTATCTGGTCAGATTGTAAATCCCACTCTTTTTCTTTCTCCGGTGGATTGCCTGTTTTCCATCTTATCCTTGACTTCAAGATATTCCTTGCGTTGAGTCTCCGATACCGATGGATTAGTGCTTTTGATGACTGTCATCAATCGGGACATTGAGAGCGGCAACGGTTCTTTTAGCTCTCTGTCGAGCGTCTCCTCAAAACAGAGCCGTGTCGACTCCTCGACAATGAAGGAAATGTCGCTGCAGGTGTAGTTGTCAGTAGCATCGGCAAGAGCCTCATAGTCTATGCCTACGAATGGCCGTTTCTCAATCTCAAGTCTGAACAGTTCGGTACGGGCCTCCTTATCAGGGAGGGATACATACACCGTCCTGTCAACACGTCCCTTTCGCAAAATGGCAGGGTCCAACAAGGAAGGGCGGTTGGTTGTGGCGAGTACATAAATTCCTCTCGACGCGCAGTTGTTCAGCTGAGTCAGCATCTCGTTGACCTCGTTTGCCTGATTCCCATTGAGGTCTGCATCTCTTTTCGGCACTAAAGCATCGAATTCATCGAAGATAAGAATCATCGGCCCTTTTTTTGCTGCCTCGTCAAACAGCTCCGCTATCTTCTGCTGAGAACCGTGTATATATATTGAACCCAGCTCAGATGGATTTACCATCTTGTATTTCAGCCCCGACTCCTGGACCGCCTTCTCGGCAATAAACGTTTTGCCGCAGCCCTGAGGACCGTAGAGAAGAGTGCAATTGCTGGGCTTTATTCCGTATGCCCTCGCCACCTTGGGATTACGGACTATCCGTATGAAATCCCTGCGGAAAAGGGCTTTCAGTTCCGACATGCCAGCAACCTCATCAAGTCCTTTTACCCTCATTTCTTTCACAACAGTGTCAATGTTGGTCATTATTCTTGCCTCTCGGTTACCCTCATTTTCTCCCGTTGTCAGAGAGGGATTAATTCCAAGCTTTGGAACAGCGATTCTTTCCACATGGGACTGCATCATAATTTGGCCACTTGCCAGTTTGCCGACAAATGCACGGAAGCGGTCAACAGTCTGGAATCTGACAGATGGATTCACATTAGTGGCCTTTTCAAGAATCAGACGCTGGGCGGCTGACAGTGTCTCATGATTTCGCTTCATGAACAAACTGCGAAAATCCACTGAGGACAATCCTATGAATTGGGAGTCAATATTGCAGGCTTCATCTTCTCCGAGGTCTCCGGTAATCATCATTGTCATAATCATCCCAAGGGAATAGATGTCGGTAAGATGATTGAATATTCCGTTAGTGGTTTCCGGGGCGCGAAAGCGATTATCCGTCACATCTCCCATGAATGGGATTGAGCCATAATATGAGGGCCCAATATCCGACAGACCGATAAGATAGATTCCATTAAGATCGTTACCGTCATAATCCAACAGAATATTATCGGCAGTGATGTTATAGTGTCCGCCTCCTCTTGTGAATCGGGCAATTTCTTCAACGGCAGAAAAGAGACTCTTCATGACCTTAATCGCATCAGACATGCACAACCCCCTCTGCATACGAATCTCATTTGTCAGAGTGTTCGCATCAATATACTTCTGCAATATCCAGCCAAGACGATTTTTCGAGGCCTTTCCGATTCCACAGTCCACAACTTCTGGGAAACATTCGGATTTACGACTCCTAAGGAACTTGACTTCCTCGATGAAATCCGGCACATGTTTACGCGCAGTTCCGTCAACTTTATATCGCTTTGCGTTGAGATTGAACACCGTCAGGATTCCATCACATTCCTGTGCATCATCCACCTCGTCACTATCAATGGCCTGGTATTTGACAAGATAGACTTCCCTCTCGCCATCGTGTCGCGTGCTCAGCTTGCGAACCACCTTATAGCCCGCAAACTGAGATCTATTCTTTAAAAGTTGCTTTCGTTCCATAACAGTACCTTCATTTGGTCAGGTACTATTATAGATGTCGCGAAACTAAGATTTCTATCTTTTGAATCAGTTTATTGTATGTAAGGCAACACATGCACCCATATGTTCACCTTTGTCGACGTCCAGGTCGAGATCTACAAGGCATTAAACTTCAACTTCCGCCAAGATGCACTCGCGCATAAACCAACAAGAAGAAATCTTCGGCCTCCATCTTCAGGCCAATATGAAAACCGAGACTCGGTATTTATAGTTACTAAGGGCAGTGAAACCCACAATGTCAATCAAGAAAATATTTTTCTCGTTCCTCTTTTGTAAGGGGACTGTCTTTAAATCGTTGATAGGTTTCATTTATCAAGTCTTCAAGCGATGGGAAATCCCAGATTCTTATAGACCCATCGTCTGCCGCCGTCAATACACTCTTGCCATCGGAACTGAATATCGCAGAATTTACGCTAAATAATCCTAAAAACCAATTCTCAATGATTGCTCCGGTATTAATTTCTCGAATAATTATCTCACCCTCACTTGTAGAATATAAAAAATATTTCCCATGTGGATGAAGCGAAATAGAAGTTATAACTCCTAAATAACCTGGAATAGGAACTTCTCGTATCAAACTCAGGTCTTGAACATTAATAATCTTAACTGTTTCGTACGTTGCGATGATTATATTTTTTCCATCATCACTATAACTAGCTAAATTACCATCAATATCGTTTATTAGTTCTTGTGTCTCCGGATTCCATATTCTTATTCGATTATCACCTATGCATGATAAAAATTGGCTCCCATCAGGACAATAAGAAATATTCATTGAACACCACACTTTTTTAGAATATGCTTCCATCGACTTGCCGATTTGAGTTCCGGTAAGGGGATCAATTATTTTGATTATTCCGTCCATAGACGCACATAAGATATGGCGACCATTTGGGCTGAACACAACACATGTTATGCCATATAATTGCCTATGTGACGCAACCAATTCCCCCAGATTATAATCCCAAACCAGTAGTTCGTTTATTTCCCAAGATGATGAAATTAACAATTTGCCATCTGGGCTAAAAGCCAAGTTACTCGTCTCTTTAAAGCTGCATTTAAATGATTTTTGTAAAGAGCCAGTTTGTGTATCCCAAACTTTTAATAGTTTATCCGAAGATGCTGAAACAATAGTCTTACCATTAGGGCTAAAAAGCGCGACATTAGCACGTTTGCATTTATTGAGTAGCGTTCTTTCCAGTTGACCAAATAACTCTGTTAATCTGATTTCTTTCCAATTAACGGAAACTGCATATCGGGAATCTTTGCTTAGATTTATGGTATTTCCCTGACCTTCGTAAACTTTTGTTCTTTTAGGAATAGTATAAACCCGCGTTTTACAGTCTCCAGCAGTTATAATATACTTACCATCATGGCTGAAGGATGCATATTCCGCCAATCGATGACGTAACTTGATATGCTTTTGATCTTTTATTTTCCAAAGTCTCACTGTACCATCCCATGATGAAGAAATAACAATTTCCCCGTCAGGACTAAATGAGGCATATGTTACTTTGCTAGAATGCCCTATTAGCGTCTGTCCCAATTGCTGTAGGGTATTGGAATCCCAAATTTTTATTGTTTTATCATCAGAAGCAGAAACAATGCGTTTGCCATTATAATCAAATACTACAGAATTGACGTTCTCTGAGTGACCAGATATTGGCCTTCCGATTTGCTCTCCTGTATTTGCGTTCCATATTATGATTTCATTTTCAAAAGAAGATACAATCCTTGAACCATCATTACTAAAAGAAGCGTAATTCGGCTGTGCTTCGTAACTGACCGCTTGAGCCTTATACTCGTCATTCCGCTTATTCTCTAGAACGGCCATTTCGCCCCTATCATTGAAACTATTTGCGGTGTCTTTGTTAACTCCTTGGAGGTCATCTAAGAAAGCTGATAAACCTTCTTCAGGAAACATAGGCCTTATCTTAACTCGTTTGTAAACCATTGGGGCGCAAATTTGTGAACCTGTTTGAACATCCCACACGCGAATAGTGTTGTCATTAGATGTTGAAACAATCTTAGTTCCATCTGCACTAAATTCTGCCGAATTTACAGTACCAGTATGTCCTATAAATGTTGGGCCAACTTGTTTACCGTTATAGGTGCTCCATAGTTTTAAGCTATTATCATCACCGGCAGATATAATTAAACTTCCATCTGGGCTAACCGATGCAACCTTAATGAAAGAATCGAACTTTATTACGGTACTATTCTTCTTTATCGAATTTCTTAAAGATAATTCAGCTTCAATTGTCAATGGAAGGTCTATATGCGATTCTGTTGGTAAGACCTCCAACAATAATTTTCTCGCCGTATAAGAATCCCCACAATTGACTAAATCATTAGCTTTTTCAGATATAAATCTGCTTTTTAAGCGAAGCAATGAATCTCGCTGTTCTCTTGCCTTCCTTTCATCTTCGGCTTTTTCCTTCTCATAGCGATTCCAAAGCGAGTCAAATCCCACACCCAACATTCCTGCTACAACCTTAATAAATGCCGCATCTCTTCCATTTTTAGTTACGTCACCTCCTAATCGCTCATCTTCTTTTGGCAAATTTAGCAATGCTGGAGGGAAGAATTCTTTTGGGCTATCACCTTCTACGATGAACGGGAATATGCATCGTGTTTTACCTAAAGACACAAATGTTTCTATTTCTTGATTTACCCAAGGAGATTTTGCCGCTTGTGGAGAACATATAACAATTAGATTTTTTGAATCAATAAGGGCATTTTTAATCTGTTGGGGCAAATTGCCAGCGCTTAATTCATCTACATCCCTAAAGATAGGGCGTAACTCTTGAGGAATATCTGGATGACCATTATAAGAATTTGGCAAATGATAATGTTCTAATTCATGTTGTAACCACATCGCCCACTCTATATCTTCACTCTTATAGCTTATAAAGGCGTAATATTTTTTTCTTTGATTCATGATCCAGAAATAACCCTATGCTTTATTTTATAGTCCTACAAAACCGATTTATTGACTAAAAATATAGTTTTGCGATAGTTGCGAAATTGTTGTCAATGAAAGAGTTTATCGACCGAATTGTTTCGTGTGCAGCCATGGAGGAGTTTACAAGGTGAGCTGAGTTAACATGCTTAAGCAATTCCTTTGCAAATGAGTTCTTGGACATTTTTGTATGTCTGCAGAATATGCCATTACCTTTAAAATTAAAGTTTAATTGAGCAACATTTAACTCATTGGGATTCCTTAAATACATTCCGGCCTCCCTATGAATAGTTCGATCGCCTAATTGCAGCACATTGTCTACGCCATATTTCAGGAAACTTATAATGCAGTCGAGAATAGCCTTGTCATTGCTTAAAAGTGCAGGAAGTCTGCCTGTCGAAGACAAGAATATCAATGACTGATATAGGAAATCTTGTCTAATCAAGCTTTCCCGGAATGACGGGTTCTTGATAAAGTCCTCAGGCTTTAAAATATCGTATGGCTTAGTGCCGGAGAAAGATTGGTAGGTATAATACATCCATCCTTCATCTGTTGTTGGTGGCATACTAATGGCATATGCCAGTACCAGATGAACTAAATTCATAGGATTAATCTGATAATCGTTTTCATCCACTAAACTTTTACTTGATAACCCAATAACGAACTTTAAAGAGGCCTTGTCAGTGTTTTTTTCAAGACTCTCCAATTGAGAGGCCAAATCCTCTTGTTCTGTTCGTCGTCTTACTTTGAAAACATCAATGGCACTATCGTTTGTAGCGAAAGCTAAGTGAGGCAAGACTATTCCATAATTTATCTTTTGCGCAGGTATATAAGGGCTAAGATGTCGTCCGATTTGTAAAAGTACTTGAGTGTTAAAAGTCGAGTGAATGGACCCTGATACGAAAACGAGGTCTTTTGCCGAAATTGCATTTAACAGTTCCTGTAGCTTCGTTGACATGACAGCTGCCGGAGAATCTTCAATGAACAGGTACGGCAAGGCAAAATTGGTTTTCCCACAAGTAATTTTGCTATAATGCTCGTATTGTGCAACAACCTTTATTGCCGCAGATGTATGTGCCGAATGACATTCCCGGTCTATTAATACAGGAACGACTAACTCATATTCATTCTGTAGCTGTTTGTTAAAATAGCGAATCAAAGGGTTCAAAATAGCCGCTGCAGAACCGCCAACAAGAAATAGCCATAATGTGGGTTTAGTTTCTTCAATAAAATTTAAGGGGTTGGCCCAATCAATGCCTGTAATCCCAGGCTCATTTGATTGCTTGTCAAGATTTAGAATTTTTGCCATAAGAGCGAACTAAAGCATTATAAACATCACAATTGAAGAATTGATCCGTCATATTAAATGTCCTTTCACCGACTTGGAAACTGACCATATCCCTGTCACTGTTAATTCTAGAGACGTTAAACCTTGGCGGTAATATTTTTGCAATTCTGACATCAATCATATGTTTAACCGTGATTTCAAAATTTGAATTCATATCGACTGATGAGATTTGTTTAGTCGTGATGGGACTGAGACTTCCGGGTAGATTCTCGGGCCAGCCATTGAACGAATTATCTGGATTTATAGGTATTATTTTACACCCTGCGTGTATGGCCTGTTCTATTTCAGTTCGGACCCAATCCCCTTCATTAGCACATCGATTTAACGCATCCTTTGTGAGAACAAGTATGAAAAATTTGCAATTTCTGACTGCCGGTATTATTTTTTCTGCAAAGTCATCATCTTGCAACTCACTATAATCAAAAAAAGTGTTATAGCCATAGAGTTTTAACTCCTTACAGAGTAACCTGGCTATATCCCTTCCGCTGATTTTTCCCTCAGAGTCAACTCGCCGGTAGCTGATGAAAATATCGTAGTCTGTCATCATTCTAGAAAATTATCTCTTCTCTCCTGAAGTGAAAGAGTTCTTCCCTTTAAAGATTTTTCAGCTTGGATCGTAATTTCATCCAGGCTGTGGAAATTGATTTTGGTTAATGTATTCTCGTTTGCTGAAATTATATATGACTGATCTTGCGCCATTTCTGAAAATTGGTAGTGGAGATTAAATCTATCAACAAAATTAGAAATCAATATTCCTGTTTCGATATCCCAAACCTTTACACAACCATCCCAACCTGAACTGATAATATACTTGTTGCTTTTATCAAACGAAAGATATTTAATATAACTTGAGTGCCCCGAGAGAGTAACATCTTGTTCCCTTCTTTTCAGGCGCAGAAGGTCTATCGTTTTGTTTTCGGTTGCAATTGCTAAAATGTCACCACGTTTCGAAAATCGGAGACATTTAATAGCTAAATTATTGCCATCTCTAAGATTGGTGGCACACTTATCAAGAGTTATCAAACTTACTTGCCCATTTTCAAAGCCTACAGCAATTTGCTTTATAGTGGCATTATAATCTAGGCAAGTCATAGTGTCAGGACTTTCCAAAATCACTTCTACTTCTATTGAGTCAGAAGAGGCGGAAATCAACAATAGACGGTTCATCTTTGATATACAAACCAGTGTGGTTTCATCAATTTTAACCATTTGAGCAGTTACTTCATCTTTCAGCTGGAAAGATCGAATAAGCTTATGGCTTTTGACATCCCATAATTTAAGCGTATAGTCGTAAGATGAAGAAAATAATCTAGATCCTTTGTATAATGGGACCATCGACTCAATTTCAGACAAATGTCCTTCGAAAGTTCCCAATATCCGAAAATCAGAATCCAAATGATAAATGTTACTATCTCGTGATCCGACAAATAGATCGTCATTTTCCCAGTCCATTAAGACTGCAGCTATTATTTTATTTGAAGGCTGTATTTGCTTAATTCCAGAATAAAATCTCGGTCTAACTATTTTACCATCTATCGAGGCTGAAAGAAATGACTGAAAATCATGAGATACATAGCATGAACAAATCGTCCGGTTATGAGCATGATAGTAAAAAACCGGTTCATCTCTCTCATTGTCAATCTTCCACAAAGCAACATCCCCACATCTTGAACCAGAGACAATGAATTCTTCTGAGGTATTAAAGGTTGCAAAATGGACAGGCGAATTAGAAGAAGCAAAGACTTTCTCCAATTCAAAATTCGAAGTATCCCAAATTTTAATTTTCCCGTCAAACGAAGCTGTTGAAAGTTTTGTGCCCGAATTTGAACAATCAATGCTGTAAATGATTTCATCATGAGCAGGAATCGCCCTTATAATGTCTCGTGATTCCAAATCACAAATAATTATGTTCTGACTTTTTGATAGAGCGATTCTGTTCTCACTAATAAAGCATATCGCCATTGAATCATTGGCTATACTAAACAGAGACTTGGCAGAGCTTTTTATGTCATAAATTAGAAAGCCTTTTGCTCCAAGGGACAGCCCTATAAAATTGCCACTTGGGGATATGGCCAATTTCCCAATTTCATAAGGTTCTACATCCAGTTTGATTTCCCTGATGCAGGTTAAATTGTTAGCATCGTAGAACCTTAGAATACAGTCATCTGATACAAGAGAGAAAACGTTTGTAACCTCACAGTAAACGCAATCTTTTACGTTAACATGAATCGATTTTCGATGTAAAGCAGCGCCATTATCAGAGTCAAACAGGACAATGGTCCCAGACGAATATATCACGACAACACCCTTTTCATTACTTGCCCAGAAGGCTTTTTGGACTTCCCCATATTGCGCTTCATACGAAATCCAGGGATTGACAACGGCTTCCCTTAGAGCAGATTCTGCTTCTGCGCAATATACCCGATCATTATTTTTAAAGGGTAGGACTTCAAGCGCAAGAAGTATTGCCAAAGGTGAATTCCCGTTTAGAATATGTTCTTTTGCTTTTGCAGTTACAGCACGAGCTTGGTTCAATTGTATGCGTCTATTTACTTCCAATAGCCGATTCCGTTCTTCTTCAATCTCGCGCTGTCGCCGGTTCCACAATGTATCAAATGGCAGATTCACCATTGTAGCAATTGCACAAATAAACGCGCGTTCAAGGCCGTCTAAAGAACTCGTTACATTTGGGGCTCTTAATTCTTTGCCCTCCTTACGTAATGATCTTAGCGCTGGAGGGAAACATTCTGTATCAGCTATACCAGAATATGGAACACCAGAGATTATGATTGGGATAATATGACGTATGCGATTTTCTCTGGTTTCTTCTCTCTCCTTATATGATTCTATAAATTGTTTAAGTTCAAGATTGACATAGTTAGACTTGGCGGATGCAGGAGAACACAGCACTACAAGCCAGTTCGAGTTCTTGAGGGCCCGGGCAATCTCCTCATCCAGTGCTCCAGATGACAATTCATCTTCATCCCTGAAAATGGGAGAGAATTCTTTCGGCAGAGTCTCATCTTCCAAATGTGTCGGGAGATGATAATGCTCAAATTGCCGGTGCAAATTCTTGGCCTGCTCTTCGTCCTTTCGAGAGTAGCTAATGAATGCGTAATAATAATCTTGTACGGCCATAAATTAAATCAGTTATGAGTTATTTCATATAAGGGCAATCGCACCAGCGCAACTTGAACGTCTTCCGAATGGTGGTGCCAAGCCATAGGTGACAATCAAAGTTGCTTTGATACATTGACCCAATTGAGATGCAAGAGTGTACCAAAATCGACCTTGATATTTCAGCTGCTTTTGAGAACATGCTTCCGTTGTAATTGTGCTCCTGTATGAAAATAATCATTTAAGGCTTTTATTATTCTTGAAATAACTTTTAATGTACATAGATAATTCATCAGTGTCATCCAACATATTTAAATGACTGCGAATGAATTGCGAATCATCTTGAGTTGCCTCACCTATTTCATTACAACAAACAAGCCGATAAAATCTAATCTTAATTTCTCTATCGGTAACATCACCATGGGTATAATCTAAGACTTTTGAAAATAGTTTTATTGCCTTTTTGAAATTAGAAATCGACTCTTTGGGATTTTTACTTTCAGCGGCTTTCCTTTGGTGAATAAAAGCAGAATTCAAGTAAGATTGACATATTATCGGGACTATGTACGGATTGCATTCGTCCTGAAAGTATGTCTTAAAAGCTGAGGCGCAATTCAATTCCAACTCTTCTGAAGAAGAAGATATATAGTGTAAACAAGAGCATCTCATTTTGACATTCTCAACAAATCGAGATTTCTGATATTCCGACGAGTCATTTGGAAGAATACAATCGATTCTTAGATTTAAAGATCTTTCAAAATGAAACAATGCTTGTTTATAATTTTTGCAAAAATACAAGGAATACCCCATAGAGTATTCAACAACGGCCAAGTATGAATCAAACCAAGTTCCAATTACTGGTCTTATTCTTTGGCAAACAGTTATAATTTCTTTATAAATCTGTTTGGAACGTTTAATTGAACTGCTATGAGACAATAGATAATTTTTTGGTTCTAGCCAATAGGGGAAAATTACTCTAAGTCTATCTGGGATATTTAGCAGGTTATATCCATATTCCAAGCTCACTTCTCCTCCCTGGCTAGTTTCTAACTTCTTAAAAGTATCAGACAATTTCTGGTGCATTTCATAGAAATCAAGTAATTCATATAAGCGAGGCTCTACAACAGATATAATTAATCTTGTGCACTCCACTGCCTTCTTGGAATCACCAACATCCATATAGGTCCGCATAGATGAGGTTAACGCCACTGTGATTCCCTTGATAAAATTTTCTGCGCTATTGCCCTTATGCTTTTCTGAGGAGTGAAAGATTGCATCTGCTAAAATTTCGCAAACTTCATCACATTCATATTTTACACAAGAAAAAGGCTTGAAATTGAATTGGATAAAATCCAACACTTCAGCAAGCACTTCTGCTTTGCTTATTTCATAATAGCGAAGGGATGCTGAATGAACATATTCAGTTAAAACATCAATCCCATATGACGAAAGAAAAATATGATAATCAAAAAATTCTATGTCGTCGTCATTGATGCCTCCCCAGTATTTCATTAGTTCATCTCTTCGATGAGAATATCCGAAGTGGAAAATATCCAAGTCAAGAAGCAATGAAATTACACGTTCCTCTCTCCCTAGTTTTGCTGTTTGATACAAGACTTCATCAAACTTTATTAAAGGAAGCGAGTTGCTAAAATATTGGCACAGATTATTTCTCAGATTATCTACATCGGGGATCTGCTGTATAAGCATTTGCTTAAAAACCTCATTCTTAAAACGCAACCGATTCCCATGTTTATCCACATATGGTAAAATCAGAGAATACATCATAGTAAACTCTGGCTGAGACAGGTTACATATACTTTTAAGATCTCCCTCAGATAGCCCATAATGGGATATAGCAATGTAGTATAAGATGTTTGAAGATTTTATGTACGGAAAGACTATTGACCAATGGCTTATTATATGATCATATAACTGCTTCTCAGAGGACTCAACAAGCATTTTAATATCTTTGACGAGATTATTATGAGTGCTGAATGTCCTCAACTCATTTAATACCGCCATTAAAGAATTATAATTCAACTCAAAGTTGGCGTTCTGAATATATGGTATATATTCACGCGGGAACTCTCTGTTGTAGGGCCGATAATAGTTTTCTATTATAGCTCCAAGTTGAGATACTGGGAATTTTAGCCTTTGCGATTTAAAACTTCCGGGATTTTCGTTAGTAGATATTATAAATTTGACTCCATTATCTATTCCTTCAAAATCTTCTACGAAACTTGAACCAATTTGCTCAATACCATCAAGGATGACAATAGCATCGCTATAGTGAATCCTTTTATATATTTCAATGCATTTGTCTTTTGCATTCGTTATATTGATCAGCCCCTCATAAGAGGAAATTTCATCGAATGTCCTTCCTAATATAGTCTCAAACTCGCAACGCAAATAATCATAGATTTCATCTATATAATTGCCAAGGAAGAAGTCAAAAATCAATTTTTTATGCGGTAAAATTTCAGGATACGTGACTAAGTTCGCTAAGAAAGTTGTCTTGCCGACGCCACTCTCGCCAGTGATAAGAAAAATTTTGTCCTCGGAATCAACAAACTGACAAACTTCAGAATAGTCGGTGCAAGTGCCTTCAGCTATATTTTCCGCCATTTGAAAAGCAAAGGAAACGTTGTCTCGCCTATACTCATGAAACCATGAATTCAGAGATTTATCAGAGGCCTCAATGGGGAGAAGACTTCTCAGATACTTTGCAACGTTACTTCCAAAATCTTCTTGTGATTCACAGTGAACGATTGTGTATCCATTAGATTGAAGAAATTCTGCCAGCCTAATTTGTCGATTAGTATGTGGATAATAGTCCAACCAGAAAAAAATAGTCCGCTCTTTATCAATACATTTTTCTATGCAGTAGCGTATTTCCATCTCCGTAATGCCACAACCGTCTTCAATCCACTGCTCTATAATTGAATCGTATTCATCATAAACGCCCTTTTCTTTACCTAGATCATTTAAAGTCGGAACTGTACCATCACTACGCCCAATTATACCCATAAAATAAGGCTTGGTAAGTTCGATTTCGCGTAAACAACTTTTTATTATAGGAGCCTGTGCCCTTAATCCCCATCTTAAATCTATTTCGTAAAAATCGATATTACGCCTTTTAGCTTCTAACTTGAAGGGAGGGAAAATAACTTCTGCTAGATATTTTCTTTCAATGGAAAGGTCTTCAAAAGTTGAAGATACGAATAGGCGAATGGCGTCCATCTGTTAGTATAAATGAGTTAAGGGGAATCCGGAGAAGCCAATGGTATGAACTTTCACTACTTAATAGATTTAAAAATCTTCATTATATTCATTTGTTTCACAAAGCCTATAATTGTGATTGAGTAAGGTTAAGCAACTAGGACCTTGAGTGCGTCGGTCAAGAAGCGGGTGGTAGCTAATATCAGGGGCTTGTTTGCGTTCATAGCGTTGAGTATCGAATCTTTTGCTGTGTCCACCAACTTTTCTCGTTGAGATTTGAACTCTTTTACTATTTCCCGCCTTTTGGCTGAGTCCGATTCGAAAAGTGCCTTTGCTATGGCTATTATTAGAACTGCCGGAATAACTGGGAATCCAGCAAATATTCCGACAGCTCCGATACCAACTGGCATAAGAGAGTCTAGCATACTGGATGTAAAAGTCGCGGACGATGTAAGTGTTGACTCAAACTGAGATTGAAGGTCCCGCATAAAGCTGCTTGTAAATGAGCCCGAATCAAGTGCCTCATGTAATTTCCCCTCGTCTTCCTCCCCTAATCCTAACAATTTAGGAGAACGTAAGATTTCTTCTTTAGTGCATTTTATGATGCAGGAAGCCATGTCATGTGGCAATTCTTTTTTTATGAAGTTAGAGATGTCGTCACTGATAAACTTTTGCAATTCTTCCGGTTTAGTGCCGGTTCCATTCTCTTCCCATCTGTTGGCGGCGTGGTTTACCACATACCATATCCGCCATGCCATCTTGTCGGCAACTTCCATGAAAATTCGGCTTTGCAATTCTCGGACACAAGCCAATGCTGTATCCGGAGTATCGGATGTCTGCTCCGAGACAACTCCTTCAATCTGTTTTTTCAGACTTTTCACAAGAAGAGGGAAAGATCTGTCCCGAAGCCTAGTATAATCAATCCGGTCAAGAGGCGCAAGTTTTATGCGGATCTTCCTGTTGTAAAGCGTGTCATCTGCACGAAATGGGACAATAGGCATACCAAGGTCTGTTGCGGTCTGCACCTCTCCCGGTGTCCATACGGACTCGTTTGAATGTTGCGATGAGATGAAGAGAAATACCCGCGACTCCTCAATTGCCGTGCAGATTACTTCCTGAAAGGCGTCTCCAGAATATATACCTTCTTTATCAATCCAGTAGGTAATCCCATTATCGTCTAGCACTCTAAGGATTCTCGCCACAATACTATCATCCAACGGGATCTCGTTCTCATCAGTATAGTCCTTACGAGAATAACTGATGAATACATCGAATTTTTTCTCCACTTTCTGCATGTCAACTGCAATTTGAGAGGAAAATACTATTAGGCAAAGGTGCCCCAGGAGATTTACAAGAGGCTCCTTCGCCCGGAAGTATAAAATTACTCAATCACTTGAAGCTCGTGTTGTTTGAAGATGGTGTTGAGAACGTTGGACTCAACGATGAGATCGCGTACGATGATTTTCTGCTCTTCGGTGAACGTGTCTTCGATTGTGTGGAAGAGGTCCAGAACACGTTGGCTCTGTGCTTCGATTTCTTCTGCGGTAACAACGCCATCTTCCATGATTTTGATGAAGGAAGGCTGATTCATGATGGTCTCGTTGATGTTAAGCGAGCCATCTTCGTTGAAAAATATTTCTTTCATAGTCTTGTTATTTCTTTTTCTTGTTTTCATCATAGACCTTCTTGATGTCGGCCTGATCTTTAAGGGCTTCTTTAACTGCGGCTTTGATGTCACCGTCATGGAGAGCCATGTTGGTAAGGGCCTTGAGATAAACCCAACCGGCAGCCATTGTAAGACCGTATAAAGCTCCGGTAAGGATTGCTACGGCAGCAAAATAACCAGGACCAAAGAACTTTAACCCGCACGCAACAGCTGCAATTCCAAGATTTTGTACCAGATTTGACACGATTGCAGAACCAATGCTCTTCATCATGTTATCTGAGAACTTGATTCCCAATGCATTGTTGATTTTCACATACATTGTCCAGACGTTTACGGTCGCTGCCGCAACATCAAGGCCACCGATTGGAATAAAAGCGGTGGCTACCGCTATACCAGCATGTCTTCTGACAATCTTGACAATGTCCTCAGGAAGAACACTGTTGGCTGCGGAATTTAGGCCCCTATATGTCGCGATGACACGTTGGGCCATGGTGAATAAATCTGCCATATATAGTTATTTATGAGATGAATCCTTTTTGTTTTAGTTTAAGCATCACATCGGATGCAAAATTGCGTGCATCAATTTCTACAGGCTGATAATAATACAGGCGGAAACCTACATCTCCGACTTTATTAGGCCCGATAACAACAACTGGATTGCCACTGTAGTATCGGTATTTGGGATCGTAAAAATTCTCTCGCCAGGTATTGACCACACTCAGTGAAGAGTGTATGCACTTTTGGTCGACATTATAATGCTGATAAGCATGACGCCCTTCATGAATAATAGTATCTATTACATCACGATACGCTTCTTTGCTGTCAGACATTACATACTTACTATTGAGCGCAATTAATTTATTATAACTGTCTTGATAGCCAAAGGTGCGCGCATCCATTTTTTCGACCTTTATAGGCAGTGGGGGACGGTGTTCAATTTGAGCTATTCTCACCTCCATAGTGTTAAGGAGAGCCCGGCGTTCCTCAAGCGACAGTTTTTTCCAATTTTCATATTTGAGGTTCTCGAGCCCAGAGAGATATTCCGCGATTTCTTCGGTTACTTCGGCATCGTTAAGACATTCGTATTGCTCAAATGAGCTGATTGATTCGATTTTGTCAATCTGTTCAGCCTTGGGGTCTAACGATTCTATGCTTTCAGACAAATGAATACCTTCGACGTTTGTTGTGGGCTTCTCAAGTGACGATAGTGACTTGAGAGACTCTGCAAGTGACACGACAGTCTCTATCGCCTCAAATCTTTCCAGATTGTTTATATTCTCCAGTCCCATATATTATCCTTTGCTATAGTTGGAGCCACAGTTCGTATAACAGGAACATTTTCCGTTTTTGCTATATTCACTGCCGCAAGAATGATAACACCCACACGAAGAGTATTCGATTTGATGGAATTGTACTTCGCTTGAATTATTCTCTACCTCCTTGAGTTGTAACGGCTCTATCTTATCAAGACTCTCTAGGGTCATACCTTCAAGTTGTTCAAGTTTATCGTTGAGTTCAGAGTATTCTAATTTCATGATTTCAGGCAATTAAATTTATAAGTTTGCCAATTTGTGCAAGCGCATCCTCGTCACCGGAATTTAGCGCCAACTTGTATCTGTGTCTGCAATTCGCAAGGTAGATAGTTTTGAAAGAAGCGCAGTTAAACGGGACGGGAATCGATGGAGATTCATTGCAGATATAGTTCATTCCGTAACAATGGGGGCACAGAGCATCAAGTATGCATGCCCGGCATTGTGGGTTCCCGAGAACCTCATGATTCTTGAAGTCAATGGACGATGATGCGGCTGCCTTTTCATAAGGCGATGCTATAGGGGAGAATAGATGACAGGCATATTCCTTGCCGTCTAGGTCTATACACGAAAGAGATTCTCCGCAAGAACAAGACTTTTGGGGAGAACGGCTTAAATCGTTTAACGCGAATATATCGAGATCAAGTGTTGAAAGCCTCAGGTTATGTGCGTCCGTTATAATGTATGTCGACAAAGCATCCAGCTGATGTGTCAGTTGTGCCAAATGCCGCCTTTCCCATTTTATCGAATTGCCCATAGCCAAATCGGCTACAATCTCACAGAAGCCCTGGCCATGCAGGAACTTAACTCCGTCCGAGAACTTATTAATCGTTTCGGGAGAGAGGGTCATCTTCACACTTTGTCGAGGCCATGTTGAGGCAAAGAACTTGACATCGACCTTCTCGTAGGAATTGCTTCGGTTAACATTCTGCATAGAGATGTCACCATCAAAACTCAACCCGAGACAGAATCTCTCCCTGTTGGCTTTACACCAATGCCTAATTTCTTCAGTAAGAATTGTTCCGTTAGTTGGAGCAAAAATCATGGTAAGACGCTTGTCGAATGATTGTTGCCATAACCATTCTGAAACATTTCTTATCAAATCGAACTCCAAGAGTGGCTCGCCTCCCATGAAATGAATTTCGAAAGAATCGAATTCTTGGGGGAGGGTTAAAATCTGTTTGGATATATTCTCTTTAAGTTGTGATTCATTAATACCATGACCTACGACTTTAGGCTCATAGCAGTAGCTGCAACGTAAGTTGCAACGATACGTTATGAGAAACATCAGAGTCTTGGTCATCTCCGTCTGGTTACTTTACGATTTCCCCTTCAGATATTTCCTTCAGTTTGCCATCCGGATAATACAGCATGCCTTTAAGGATCTTACCGTCCTCCCATTCGCCGTCAAACCACTTTCCATCAGCGAAAAAATATTTTCCGTAGCCATTAAATCGGCCATCAGCCATTTCGCCGTCATAACGGTCGCCGTTAGTCATGGCATAGACACCGCGAAGCATCTGATCGTTTTTCCATAAGCCTTGAAACAGGTCACCATTCGGGAATAATGCGAAACCATTGCCCACGCGCGTATCATTCTGCCATTGACCTACATAAAAGGTCTTGTCGGGGAATGACATACGGCCCACGCCATGTCGTTTGCCATCGGCGAACTGTCCCTCGTATTGGGCAGTATACTCATCCTTATTAGGGTCATAGAAACGATACAAGCCCTCACCGGCCATAAGGCCGTCCTTCCATTCCCCCTCGTAGGTGTCTTGATTGGGGAATTCCATTTTACCACCTCCATTGGGCTTATCGTTGCTCCATTCACCGCGATAGTTGAAGCCTTCAGGAGTAGAGCATTTCACATTTTTGGTTTCCATAATTATATCGCTATTTTTTCTTGTTTATTTTTGCCAGATATATGTCGCCAGCATCAGTTGAATCTACATTCAAACTGTTAAGACCAACTAGAATCGCTTGACCGATGGAGAGCTTTGGAATTACATTCTGTTGTTCCGGAGTCAGCCCAACAGATTCAGCCAAGAGTCGAGTGTCATCAGCTGAAACGACTTTATGAATAATTTTAATGTTAGTGTTTTTGACTGCATCCTCAATCAACCTTGAAGGTACTTGATCTACGGCCATAATGCCTTGCCCATAAGCTCTCACTTCTGAAAGTATACTTGCAAACATCTGATTGGATCGGTACTGAGGCAACTCGGGACTATCACAGCGATTCATCACACGATGTGCTTCTTCAATCACCGTCAGATGGCGGCACTCGTTGTCGTTAAATGTGTAGCCTGCTTGCTCTGACTCAGCAATACGATATTCATACAGGTATTGCATCAAAAGGGACATTATGAACGCTTTGTCGGAATCATCGCCGACATACGAAAGGTTGATAACGCAAGGCGTTTCAAAGAGTTCTTCCCACGTTATTCCAGTAATCTCACTGTTATTGAGCATATCTCCTTTCCAACCTTGTTTCATGCTATTGAAGCGAGTGCGCAAGGCTGCGGATATATTCATTGTGTTCTCTTCGGCATAACCTAATTGATCCATCAAACCTTTGATGAATACCTTGTTGATTAATGTCAAAGAGGGGAACTCTGCTGGATATGCCGGCGAGGGCTCATCATTCAACCAGCCTGTATCGGTATATATCTTATAGAGTAGCCGCTCAATAACAGTCGGTAGGATATCTTGCATTGGAAATGCTCCGGCCAGTACCGACTTGAGCCTGTCCAGATGCGATACTACTCTGTAGCCGTTAAGTTTATTCTTACTGGGAATTATCTCAAAGGGATTCAACCGTAAGACGTCGGAAATCTCTTTAGAGCCTTTGGCATAGTAGTTACACCCGGGGATGAATATCTTTATCTTTTTCTTTTTCAGCCTTTCATCATCGATTGTATCATTGTAGGCATCTACATCATCGTTGTATTTAATTGCCCAGTCAACGTATTCTGTTTTTGCAGGTTCAAAGACCAAAACAGGCTTACCTTCATTCATGAAACCTTCCAGAATGCTTAGGACTGTATTTGTCTTACCACTACCATTTACTCCGGCAATAAGTGAATGGCGGCTGAACGTATTCAAGTCCACTCCGACGGAAACGGCTGATTCATGTCGGTTGAAAATCATCTTGCCTAAATCCAAATTTGGTCCCTTCGCAAGTTGTTGAGGACTGAGACTGAAATCAGGCCAAACATCCACTACACTGATTCCCGGAACAGAAGACATGGGCATATTAATAAGACATGATAGTTCCTTGGTAGTAAGGATTGTCGTAAGCCTTGAGAATTCCTTTCCGAAGGGATGGCGAAATGGCTCAGCCAAGAATCCGTTTTCAGGAATATATTGAGCGTATATCTGTGCACTTTCCTGAAATCCTCTTACATATCCAAATTTGTCGGACATCAATTCCGTTATCTCATGAACCCTGACTGGTTCATAAATGGATTCGGCACCACTCAGAACGGCTTTAATCTGGGAAGCAGCAACTCCACGGTCATCGCTATCGATTAAAACGTAGCATCCAACGTTCCACATCCCGGTGGCCTTTCCTGACTGAAAACGTTCCGCATGTTTCTTGAGATGTTCTACAGTGGCCTCGATGTGCGCATTGGATATTGTTTGTGAAATTGATTTTGTGAAACTCTCAGAATAAGATGTAGCCGATGAATCTGTTTCAGAGTTCGCTTCTGCTTTGTCGCTTTTTGAGGGAGATGTGCGTGGTATTAAGCCTTTTGCGACAGCCATAGACTGCATTTGGCTGCCAAGATTCAAAGCTTTGAGAGAGGCACTCAGACGTGGTATAGACTGAATGCTTGAAGACAATTTCCCTGCTACCGTCGGAACAAAAGCCAAAGCTGGAGGGTAAAGAAGTGCTGTGGCGACAGCAAGACCTGTAACTGCAAAAATTACTTTTTTTGCTTTTGATCCGTTGTTTTGGTTGACTTGCTGTGTAATTGTCTCTGTGACAGTTTTGGAAATCGTATGGGTATCTGTCTTGCCTTGAGACTTTTGTAGGCTTTCTGATATAGAAAAGCCCTTGAAAGATTCAGCCTGACTTTGTAAATCACGACATTCACGAAGTATACCGTCAACATCATCTTCCATTACAGGTGACGCTGTAACCAAATAGGCAAAATGCTTATGGTGTTTACTTCCTCCAATAATCTGATCAATGCTTCTGGCATAATCATCTTGAGCGTTGAGAGTGGGAACACCTGTCAATGCAAAGCAGTTTGAATATTGTTCAGAATTAAAAAATGATTTTAGTTTTGAATCATCATCTGCTTTTTTCGTGATAAGACCAGGCCAATTTGAGGTTGCAAAATCCTGAAGGGCTGCTATCTTGCCATGCCCCCTAATGCCCATGAACAGGCTATACATACCTTCGTCACCAAGAATCAGAAATGCTATGCTTGTTTCCGGAAGGTTGCAAGAGTGCAATATAGTTTGAATAGCTCCAAAGCAGTTTTGTTTTGATTCCATGGAAAATTTCCCCACTTGGGAAATCTTCATCCAATGATAGCCTCTGATTATTCGGTCATTGTTGCCAACCAAAGCCAGCTCGCAAAGTCCATCATTCTCTTGTGCTGGACTCAAAAATTTTCGCTCGATAGAATAGGATAATGTCTGAGCTATCGTGTTGGCAGCCGCAATCTTACTCATTCCATCGAGTTCAGATGGAATGGCCGGGTATTCGCTAGATTTATTTTCAAAATTCTCCATATCAGATTTGACAAGTGATATTTCTAATTACTGAGCGGTAAAACGAGACTAATCTAACACGACAGTCAGAAACTTCATGTTGCAATTCATCGTCGAGGCTATAGCGAGCAAACCACTTGGCGATAGTCTCGTTATAATCAGCTGAGAGCTTTTCTACAAACTTTGAATCATCCGACCTATCCTTATCAAGAGATGTCTCGTCATTCCACCGAGAGAAGAATGAAATAGAATTGACATGCTCTTTCATTTTAAGCAGCAACTTTTTCAAAAGAGCTTTATTGTCTCTATCGGGAACTGCAAATCCAAGATCATAGTTAATTTCGAATTCTGGAATTTTAGCGTCAAAACCGAAATAGAGACGTATGATATCGCGTAAAGTCGTATTTACCTTGATGTGTATCTGTTTCCCTACGCTTTCATTAATGCTACGGCTGATAGCCTCTGAGTTCTTATCCCATTCATCAATAAGACCGGCAATATCAGAGTAAAGATCCCGTAAAGTTTTTTTACCTTCTTGGTTCTTCCACCGTGAGACAGCCGAACAAAGGTTATTCGTATAGGATTGCTTATATTGCAAAAGTATTTCCGCGTTAAATATTTGCGGCAAATTGTTTGACAGCTTTTGAAGTTCATCTGGAATTGATGTGTCATCATCAAATATGGGACATTTAGAGTCCATATATCCGATGGTTGCAACTCCTTGAGAAATGCTATACGATGGTGTCTCGTCTTTTATACACGCTTCCTCAGGCAAGTTGAAGCATTTTAGAACGATGTCCTTATAAAAGCTCATCTGTGAGGCCCCTCCTGTCAGAATTACAGCATCTGCTCCGCCGTACTTTGCGATGAAGTCATTGATACAATCCTTTAAATGCGATTCATAGCTGTCCTGACTCTGACTTGATTCTTTCAGCATTCTAATGAAATCTGAACCTTTAAGTCGGAGTTTTGAATTTCCAGGCACCTCGTCTTGAGAAAGTTCGTCCCAATCAATCTGACAGGAGAAGGTCACTTCTTTCTCTGAATACTTGGCTTGCTTATTGAAGTACTCTTCTTTGGCATACCTCAGGAACAGCAGGACTTCCCTTCGGGCAGTTGAACATGAGTTGCAATAGGCATTGTACTTGGATGCAAAGTCTATGTCTTCAGCGATAAAATGAGACAACAATTTTTCCTCGATTTGACCGGCACCAATCAAATATCCATCTGTGTATGTCTTATCTGCGTGTAAGGTTATGTCTAATGTGCTGCTCCCTAAATCCAATACAACAAGCCTCTTCGCTTTCGTATATAAGTTTGGATTACGGTCAAATAGCTTCTTCCTGGCCATGACGTGAGCAGCGCGCGATTCTTCAATGACAGCCTCTATTGGCAACTGACATTCCGATTTAAGGAACTGAAGATAAGCCGACCTCTGTTTATCAGTCCAGCCTGAAGGACAAGCAGCATAGAACTTGACTTTAGCACCTACTAACCGCACGTTCTTAGGATTTGACAAAACCTTCTGGAAGACGCAGCAAATGAAATCCTTGAAATGTTTCTTGTCCTGATCTGAGATTGCAGCGTAATCCGAAGATGAAATGACGGGACCCTTAAAATATGCTTCGATGCTATCAAAAAATTTGAAATCATAGATTTCAATGTCTACATCGGTTTTATCTTGGTTATAACCGACAAGACTGGTGATTTTGGGTTCCCTACTATGCTCGCATATATAGAGGTCTTGTACTGGTATTGTGCCATCTGATATGGATACTTTACTAGTATCAACAACAGCGACACTGGTTTCGCCATGGCCAAAATCAAAGCCAACTATGAAATCAAAATCAGACATTATTTATCGTCTTTGTGTTCTTTCGTATATTCCGCCTTGGCGTCTTTTGCTATTTGATTCTGCTGTTTCTTGCTCTCCTTGATTATGCGCTTTAATTTGCCCTCGATTTGAGAATCTTCAGCTATATTGTTATTCTCTTTTGTAAGTATTGTGAGAGCGTTCAAGTATACCCAGGCCGAAGAGGTACATACCGCATAATCAGTGGCGGCGATTAATAGCCCAACTGTGATAGCTGCGCCAGGAATTAACTTTAATAGACCTGCCGCTCCTACCCCTAGCAGATTGCCAGATAAATTGGCAATTACAGCAGATGCAATACTTTTCATCATGTTATCCTTAAACGAGATACCAAGAATCTTGTTGATCTTGACGTACATGTGCCATACGTTTACCGTAAGGGCTGCCAAGTCGGCCAGTGGGATAGGAATTAAGCCTGCGGCAACGGCATTCAGCGAGTGATTGTTGATTGTACTAACAAGTTCATTTTTCTTCTGCTCGCTGTCCTGATTCATCGCCGAGAGTAATTCTTCAGCGGTTTTCTTAATGATGTTACTCATGATTTTTTCTTTGTTCGGATTTCAAAACCGAGTTTAAGAATAAGTTTCAATGTTTCTTGGCTGGTCCTGCGGTCGTAATCCTTTTCTTCCTCTGTGAGCTCTTCATAGGGGACTAAGCACGGATGCTTCTTTTGGATGTCGTCTCTTCTTTCACCATAAGACCAACCATCATTTATGCGGCCGGCGGACCACACTTCATGTACGTTCTTTGCGATTTCCTCAGCTAACGAAATCATCTCTTCTGGGAGGTTGACATCTGTTGTGTCAATTGGCTCCGGGGTATAAGTCTTTTCCATACTATTTATAGAGGATGATTTTATTCTAAAGTTATCAGTCTAAGAGTATTTTCGACAACTAGATAATCATACAGGCGAACTGAATAAGGCTTATCTAGTGTTTCTAATTCGTCCCAGTACGTTATACAAGCATGCGTTCTTAATACTGGGTTTTTCTTCCCTGGAGCATATGAATAACCTAGCATTTCATGAGAGGCGTTCCATCTCAAATGCTCTGTTATAGCTATATTATTAATCAAATCAGAGATTAAATGCCCATTACCAAATGATTTTACAATCAAATCATCTGCTGGGTATTCGTACCCAGTATAAGTACTGTTTGCAACTCTGTATTGTGTTCTATCTATCCCTTTGCGGAACATTATCTGAGCAATACTCTTTAGCAGTATTTCTGAATCTCCCTCTTTTATCCTGGATAGAACTCTTTGAATAATGCCAAGTTTTGTCAAAGCATGCCAGGCATTAGATATGTCTTGAAATTCCATTCTATGAAGGTTGTCAATTACAGATATTCCCACATGCTTGTATCCCTCTTTTATACTCAATATTTTTTGTCGCCGCTTGTCAAATGTCCCTTCGTCATCTTCTTCCCAATTCGGCGCATATTTAGCACCTTCTGGAGTATGTCGGCGATAGGCTTTATAATATTCTTTTGCCTTCTTTATAAAACTCCTACTTATGATAGTTTCATAATTATATAGTTCATCCTTTTCTCCGAATATGTGAATTATATCATGTTTAATGCTATCTTCCTTTAAGATGCCATTATAATGTTCTCTAACAGTGAGTAGATGAGAGAAGGATGATGATCCATACGCTCTAACCAAGATACAAAGCTTATTCAAGTCAGCGCCTTTGAATCTAATGAATTTCAAGATGTTTACTGCAATAGTAATATTCTTTTCATCATCTCCAACTGCTACAACTATATAGTTCAGTTTTTGAGCAATTTTGGAAAGTAAATCATAAAAATCTTCAGACTTATCATCGAATTGATGAAATTCGACCAATGGTTTGTCTCGATTGTCCTTAATATTGATTTCCGAGTTAATAGCAGGGTGATTAAAGACAAAATGACCTTTTATAGAATTCATGTTAGCATCTACTACATGGCAACTAATCGGGCTTCTTTTTATTCTCTCCGCGTTGGCATCAATAAAGGCACTATACTCATATAAAAACCTCAAGGCATCTCGCCCAGTTTCTCCAAATCCGAAAACTAAACTTGTAAACTCAGTTTTTGCCGCGCCAAATCTATCAGGATTTTCTGTCTCGATTTCCACGAAATTAAATGGATGTAAATCTTTTTGTTCCTTTAGCTTCTCTATTGAAAGAACTGATTCGTCAACGATTGTCACAGTAACGTTTGGGCCCTCTTTATAAGGAACATCTTCCACGATACTCGTTACTGCATCTTTTCTCGATTGACAATAGATGCGACATTTAATATTGCCTTTCAATGATCTCCTTATCAAACCATTCATAATGTTGGTATTTCCGACATTTTCATCCCGGTTATCGGAGAGGAAGAAAATATGTAATTCCCCGTGGCTTGTATTTTCCAACTTTAGGATTAGTTCCTCAACTTTCTCAAGCCTCAAGTCTCCCCATAACCCCGTCGTATTAGGTTTTACTTCTGACAGTTGAACGTGTGTCTTAATATAAATAGAGCGATTGTCGGGATCCCAATTATAGCTCTTTGATTTTATATTTGATACAAAATTAATTACACTATTGACTCCGTCGTGCTCGTCAACTTCCTCATCCTCATCGTTGTCAATAAATACGATGAAATACTTGTTGTCTCCGGATTTGGATCTAATAGACTTGGCAAGCTTAATGCTATTGTCATTTAAACCCCAAAATATATATAAATGATTAGAGTCTTGGTCTATTTTTGCGTGTAGGGTATGCTTGTAATTTAAATATTGTCTTATGACTAGTTTCAATAATAGTGAGAAAGTACATAAGAATGATAGTACGGCGGCGATTAGAATCAGGCTCTGAAGCAATCCCGTCCAAAAATTACCCAGCCCTAAAAAATTACAATCTTCCCCCTTTATGGCATCCGTGATGTTACTATTGATATCCAAAAGGAAATTATCGGTCGCAGATACTGCGCCATAACCTATAATTTCCAAGATGCTAACATGCTTTCCACATAGATATAAGGGAATGACGTAGGATAGCCAGCCTAGAGCAAAACAAAATAGGATGCAGTATCCTAATAAAGGTAGAAACTCCCTGTTAGGCATTAGGATTTGATGCAAACACCAATCTTTTATCTTACAATAGTAATGACGGATTTTATCCTTGATTTTCGCCCGTAATCCCTCTCGAATAATCGCCTCCTCTTTTGCTGTAATCTCTTCCCCTTTTGATGTGCTTTTTCTTGATGTATTGTGCTTTAATTTAAGCCCAGACACACAAGCCAGCCACACTGGAAAAGTCATACATGCAATAAGTCCCGATATCAGCACCAATGTCGAGTTGGTACTAAAGAGATGCATACAACATGCAATAATAAATATCCCAACGGTATATAGAACTATTCGCATTCTCATGGATTCTGAGCCTGTTAATCCTTGACAATCCTATATCCCAACTTCTTCAGCAACTTAATAGTATTCATCGCCATTTCACGGTCGAAGAATTTTTCTTCATCTGTCAAGTCGCTATAGGGCACCATATCTGGAGTCTGCTTCAACGAATCGTTTCTTTCCGGGCCATAACTCCAGCCCTGCGCCTTTCTTCCCTGCGCCCATACCTCATGAGCATTCTCGGCAATCGCCTCCTTTAACTCGTTTAACTCTTCGGGTATCCGGACATCACTCAAATCGATTGGGTGAGGCTCGTAATTTGCATAACATCGTGGAGATATAGTAACCATGTAGTAAGTAGAATCTTCCCAGGCATCCATAAAACGTTCTACAGGGATACGTTCCACATTGCCTGTGCTGGGCTCATAATACGACACGATATCCTTGTCAATAGAGGTAATTACAATAGCATGATTTGGAGAGAGCCCTAACTGAATGTCATTTTTTTCTTCTTTTGTTTGCTTGTCGTGATCCGTAGTTAATTCATTTCCGTCAACAACGGCAATGACATCTCCTATGGATAAAGCGTGACTGAGCATATCAATATCATTATGGAAGGTCCTTGATATCGAAAAACATTCTTGTTCTAATAAGCGGCCGATATTGTGAATTGCTATGCCATCTTCCTTTAGCCAGCCTTGTAGCTGTGCCTGATGACTCCAATCTTCGAGACTTCTTACAATCCCATGCTTCTTCAATATGTACAATTCACTCAAGATAGCACACTTATTCTCATTTTCCTTTGCCGCCAATGCGGACATCGGGAGTATTTCTTCTGAAATATCGTCTTCTTCGGCATCCATCTCAAAGGACAATTCCAGAACGGCTCTTATTTCTGCATCGTTTTTAGCGGCATTAAGTATACGCTCCGTTTCTTCTGGAGTAGTATTCCCTTCGATGAACGCAGAGAGTAGATTGTCGGAAATTTCGTTCATTTTCTTGGCTTTTTCTGGTTGAGCGCTATGAGAGTAAGATCTTTCATAGCCCGTTTCTTGATATTGTAAAGGTTCGAGACCTTAACATTAAGCTCTTTCGCAACATCTTCATGGCTTGCACCATCAAGATGCAATCTTCGAATAACATACTCATGCCTTTTGTTTTGATGAGCGAGTTCTTTCATTAATCTTTCAATATCAATTTTCGCATTCAATTTAGAAGTTTCGTCAATTCCTTTGTCAAATATGCTTAAAGGAGACTCCTTGGATGTATCTTCTATCATTATTTTGCCATTATGGATAAAATAACGTATCAGACCGGTGCGTAACCAATTGCAGATGGTGCTTTGAAACGCAAATTGTCTCAATCGGTATTCATCATTTTCAAGAAGAAAGACATTCACTTCATTGACGAACTCATCATACTTAATTGGATAATTGAATAGCCGCCTCATTAGTTTCAAGAAAAGAGGTCGGCATTTTACATAATAGAACCATCTCGTCACTTCTGGATCGCGTTCTATTAGTTTTTTAACTATTTCTTCATCTGAAAATTCGCGCATCTTCTTTTATTCATTAGATGGATGAGATGAAATTTCTTTTATGTCTGAAGCTTTCACTTTGACACCTGCATAACCTAAAGCATCAATTCTTATGTTTATCCAGGTTTCGTTGTTCAGCCTTTCAACTTGCCCAATTAGCCCCTTTAAAGCACCTCTTACGACTTTGACATGAGACCCTAGTCGGATGGCACCGGATTGAATTTTGAGGGAACCATTCGAATTGCCAACCATGAATTTAAGCTTTTCAATTTGGTCGTTAGGGATATGGGCAATTGGATGCCGATTAAACTCATCTTTCGTGCGAGACAGGTCTACGACAAAACGATTAATAAACGGCAAATTTACGATTTCTTTCCTTAGGTTTTCCGTACAGAAAATGAAAATCAAGGCAGGTATCGCAGGTTTTGAAACATAAGTCTTTCTGCCCGCAGGAGTGATTACAAGCTTCTCTTGTGTGGGGACGTAAGAAGCTATCTCCATAGAAGCTAATTTCTTTTGGACAGACAATTCGGTGTTGTTTTTTACTACAGCGATAAACCAATATTCCTCGTCTTTGGGCACGCCTACGGCGCTGCCCCCCTTGGGAGAAGGCTGATCAACAGCACATTGCGATAAGGATTGGTTCGTCCTGGTATCCATGTTTGCAAGATGTTAGGTATAGCCTCCTTTGGGAAAGGAAACACTTACCCAACCACAAAGTTAATAATAATATTTGGAACGGCACTCATCGGCGCATCGATTTTTGTTAGCATTTTTTCACACTAAGAAGTTGGAGCCGATAATTTGTTTGATATAAATTGAATAAGCAGCTAATTTTCAGGGCACTAAAAGTCAAAGGAAGATATCTCACATTTAATATGAGATACCTTCCTTTGGCAGATTTTTACGGGGCGTAGAGAGCGGCTAACTCGGTGAGCCTACGGGTATATAAGCCTTTGTGGAACTTGCCTTTGTAGCGGCAGTGGGAGGTGTAGGACTTGAAGATGTTGCGGTCGCCGGTGCGCAGTTTTTTGTAGACGGTGGATTTTTGGACCCTTTTACTGCCTTGGCCGGCGACGACGGCAGCAAATCCTGTCGTACAGCCTCATTAAGACACGCGGTCAGCTTCTGAAACATCAGAGCCTTGGTACCTTCACTAATCGGCATCCGCTTGACATTACGCTTGCGGTCGTCAATACCCCATTGCACGGCCTCTTGGTCCAGATACTCCCGGAATCCTCTCACCCATCCCGGAGTGATGTTGTCCAAAGTCGGGGAAGCATTGCCAATATATATTTTTATATGTGCAAGTGCATTCCCCCAGCTCGTTCTGGTCGTACCTTTCTTTTTTTCAGCCACGGATTGGAAAAAATCAACAAATGGTATTCTTGATGCCTTCATCAAAGCTACACCATCAGGTTTCATCATTGCCTGTTGCAGCTCCGAAATGCGCTTCATCCTTATCGACTCCGCAACAGATAGCGTTTCTTTATTGGCAGACCTATCACCTTTAGTCAGTTCTGGTCGAAGATACAGCTTCAGAAACTCATATTTTCTGACGCCATTATAGTAGATGTCAAGGTAGAGCGAAAGCAACCCATTGTTGAGCTTCTTTTTTCTTAGCCGTATGGCATCCTTCGCATTGCTTGGTTCCATGATTCCAGTTCTTTAATTTGTTACTTTGTTACTTGTTACTCGGAGTAACAAAACAGTAACAAATATACAACATTTATGCGACATGGCAACAACACGAGAACGGACAAACGAAAACGGCAACACGTTAGGATTCAGGGCCTAACATGCTGCCGCGATGTCGTGGGCATGCCGTGGGGATGCCGTTTTCGGGGGGCTAAAATTCGCTGGAGAAATGCTGAGGCCTACAAATATATTATTGTATTTCAACATATTACAGATGATTTATTTTATGTGAGCAACAAAATAGCATCAATGGAAACATATCATGTGACATTTAAATAACATGTACATAGCATAAAAGAAAGCATCAGGAAATTTTGATGATTTTCTGAAGGTCCTTATATGTCAATAGCAAATCTGACAAGGAGTAAAACCCGATTCACGTGCATCAGCAAGGCTGATGGCCTTAATGCTCCCCGAGCATTTCTTAAGCCCTCTGCATCTGGAACTCGCATGATATCGTGTGGCCTTCGGGCCTGTGCAAATATAGACAGTTGATGAAGCTGCTTGTGTCGCTGGTATATCCGCTTGAATAGGAAAGACAATGGCAGTCATAAAGACTAATACTGCCATAATCTTAGTTCTGCAAAAACTTGAAAATTTCATTGTAGAAAGATCCATGATAAGCTATATTATAAAATATTATGAGGTAATATTAAGTTAATGGGAGTTCCCGGCCAATACGCTTCACCTCTGTACAGGCATCAATAAGATAGTGATAGATATCCACAGCGCACTCATTGGAGAATGACAGAGCCCACTCACTGTAATTCTGTTCAATTCCTGTCGTAGTATCCAAGTAAGCACTTTCCCAAAGATCTGTCAAGGCTGCATATACTTCCTCTGGATTACAGCCCAGAGCATCCACAACTTCGGCCGGATATTCTTCCATAAGCGTCTGCACCCATTCGTCAAAGCCATAGCCGGGGTTTTCATGCAGGACGTTCCATGCGGCCTCCTTAAGGTCTCCGTAGAAGTCCGGCTCTCCCTCATTGAGCATGTGATCAAGAGCCTCAACAAGGGAATCCATTTCTTCGTCTGATACGTTATATCTTGATTCGTCCATGTTTCACAAAACTTAAAAGTTTAAATACCGCCAAATATGGTTATATTCGCGGCATGAAAAAGATATTCAGAATAATTAAACGCTGGAGATACGCACGTCTTTATCATAAACTCTTTATGCATTACGCTGCCAGATTCAATTATGCATCTGAGGCCGAAGAGCAAGCCGACGTCGCTTTCCTACTACTCACTGGCGAGGAGCGGGATAAGTGGATTTAATCATCGGTCTCCTTTCCCTGATGTAGGCAATGTCATGTATACGTATTATTAGATTAATTAAACTCGTATGGATGTTCACATAAAGAATAATTTATCTGCAAGGAAGCGAGCTAAACGTTCGCGGAAACCGTCACAAGCACCATCCTCAATCTCTACGAAGACTTTGTTTCCGGAAGGCATTACCAACCAGTCTGCCGAGGACTGGGCAAAAGAGTGGGTCTCGTTCAACGAGAGGTTCACACGATGAGCACCTCCACACAAAGGGCATGGCACGGAATTTATTCCTGCGGCCATGTTGTTCAACACTTCTTGATCTATCTTTTTCATATCGTTTCGGGTTTTCGCCATATTTAGCAGTTATTTTTGACCGCATCAATAATATCGATTATTGCGGTCTTTATAAATTCTTTCAGCTCCATAATCCTGAATTGTTTATATGTAGGTTGTTATGTTCTTTCCATTCGCTCATGACTCCTTCTATATAGAGCAGCCCATTCGCCAAACGTGAATTCTAGTTCAGTATTAGGTTCTTTGTATTTCATATCCCAGATATTTAGTAACTCATCGGTTGAGATTTGAAACAATAAAGGGAGTTCTTCTGCATAATCTTGTATGAGATAAAGAACTTCCTCCTCAAATATGGGGTGTTCTTGCCTGATGATTTGAAATACATGATTCTTGAAGTTTGAAAGGTACACCTCTTTCTCTTTCTCCTTCAAGTCGTTTAAGATGGCATAATAATGCTGTTCAACAACCTCATCATCAATCTGACCGAAAATAGGCTCTTGTTTAATAGCTTGAAGATTTAGCGTGCTTCGCATTAAGAATTCCACCATTTCTCTTACTTCCTCCTCACTCGTAAGATTCAAGAAATCATTTTCCATCATTTCATCGTCACATTTCAAATCGGTTCATAAAGAAGATAATATCATTCTCGGTTATTCGCGCTAATCCTGAGGATATGTTCATATTCACTATCGTTTACGCAATGGGAACATACGCGAAAATATTCGTGATGAGTGATAATGAAATTTGAGGTATCCATTAGATGCTTAGCATATATATCATGTCCAGCATCGTCTTTCCCTCTCCTTAATTTTACACAGTCTGCCTCAATGTGATATATGTCATTATCATCACGATAGATATATTTACCCAGTCCTTTCGGCTCTGAAACTTTAGCCTCATGCTTTTGGCAAGACAACAGAGACAACAGGAGAATAGATAGAACTCCCCCTAAGATAGTTCGTTGCATTAGACAAAGAAAGTTCCTCATGTACAAAAGTTTGTTATTTCGTTTAGCAAATCAACCGTTCAATCATCTCGGTCATATTTTAATGAGCTTGTACTCGCCGGACTGATTGACAATGTAACCAAGGATGCTGAATATCCTGCGGATGTCGCTCATATCAACTTCAAAAGGTTCATAAATAAGTCTGCCGTCGTCATACTTCTCCTGATTACTGGAATAAAGGGAAATAGTATTGCTCGTGCTGCCTCGCTGCACACGCTTAGTCACACGGTATTCCGAAGTCTCTATGACATAGTTCTTGCCTGGCACAAGCAGATGCCTGTCAAGCACCTCACGGACTGCCAAGATACATCCATTGGGATATTCTATCATAGAATCACCGACATGCCGGATAGCCGCAGTATCTCGCCCTGCAAACCATCCGCCTGACTGTATATAGCCCACAAGCTCTGACCCTGTATCTGAACTGCTGACAAGACCTTGGAATCCTCCCGTAGTTTCTGCTTCATAAAATGGAATCAATCCATCTCGAGATTGAGCTTCTACAATTTCATGCTCCATACTATCACTAATGAGCATTTCGCCTTCTCCTGTTAAAAGCCAATTCGTATTTAAATCTGGATAAGATTCTGATATCGCTTTGAGCTTATCTGGCTGTATAGACTTGCGCATAGAAGTTACATAGGCACTTGAAACGCCTATTGTGCGCCCAAATTCAGATTTCGAAACGCCTTTATAGTCTAAATACGTGACCAGCCTATGTTTAACTGTATCTATGAGGGACATAAATGTATTAATAAACGTTAATGCTTTATTGTTTTCCATAAATTTGCTTTGACATTTCAAAGCATTGCTTTATCTTTGCATCAAACAAAGATTGAAACAAACAAATATACAAACTCAGTATAAAAAAAGCAACATGGAAAAGACGATTACAGCTGAAAAAATTCATGCCAATCCCAATGAGCCTGTGATGACCCAGCTCAGGAAGATGCAACCTGATGACAGACTGGAATTTGACACTCGCAAGGTAAGGGAATCCTACCTGCGCTCCGCTTGCTCCAGATTCGGGTATGAATGGGATATGACATTTTCCGTATCACTTGACCGCGCAAACCGCACGGTAACCGTGACTCGCACAGCATAATGCATAATCATTTAGCATCAATTAAGTATGACTTCTACACTACAAGACCTCTTACATGCAATAAATATCATCGGCGATGACCGCGATGTTACGGTGGATGGCATAGGCTCCCTAGCTGTAGTTCCGCCTGTAAAAATCACACCATCAGGACGTGAATATTTCAAACAAGCTCTGGCCGCAAACGTCATTGTGGAGTATAATACGAACGACTGCCGTTGTGCCACATATGTATGTGACGATGACGAGAAATCAAATGCAAAGGCATGGCAGTTGCTGCAATCACTTGCAGGTTATTGCTTTGATGATGATTTTGATAAGTGGTTTGAGGGTGAAAACGCAGAAATGGTCTGACAGATAATCGGCATTACCAAAGATATTATTGCCATAATGATAGATGTGTGAACCTATGCCCTATCATAGGACCCATATTGGTTTCGGTCAACGGTCGCGAGGCCTCACCGTCCGGCGCAAGAGAGCGCAAAAGAAGAGATTTACTTTCTCGGTCCCGTGTACCAAATCGCACGGGACACACGGAGAGCAAGACCCCGATAGACGGCGAGCCGGGGACAAGAGATGGCAGCTCAGGGCGGTTCGAATCCTCCCCTCTCCACCATATGACATGTAATAACAACCAGATAAAAAAAATAGACACGACAATGAAGACATTCGAAGCGACGATAAGATGGACGCAGCTCGTAGCTGCGGTGATGCTCACGGTATGGGCCGTGCTGATGGCATTGAAATGCCTGGCCGGAGGTAACGCATTCTGTGCAGCGATATTCTCCGCTATGGCAGCCGTAGGATACTTCGTCCTCTTCCGCAGCGCGCTTGATGAAATAAGGGCGCGACATCAGGACATCAGCCAGGAAAAAGATAGAGCTTCATAAGTAAGAAAGATGTAAGAAGGAAGTCCACCCACCGTCCGTGAGGATATTGGGAGGACGACAGCCGGATAGTGTAGCGGTAACACAACGGGCCTTGGTCCCGTCATCGCGAGTTCGAGCCTCGCTCCGGCCACCACGACAATAAAAGCACCACCGGGATGGTGCGCCTGAACCTGCAAGGCTCCGCGACAGCCTCAAACCCATAAATAGCAGGAGGGTAGCTAATCGGGGGATGAAATCCCCGACGCGACAGCAGACCGACGGACATCCCACTCTACGGTGCGAGTAGCAAGTATGACTTTTAATGCAGCGTTAAGTCGCTGCCCTACATATTGGCATCACCAAGGATAAAACCAAAAATGGTGTGCGACAACAGTGTGACGTAATGAGGGAATGGTTTCCTCATCCAAGTTCTCGATGAACGATGGTTGTCCTCGATGAGGGTTCGATTCCCTCCTGTTGTCCTAACAAACTAAAATCCACAACCGATATGATAAGCGCGGAACAACAAATATCAGAACGACTTGACCGGATTGAAGCGGCCCTCCAGTCGCTCACTGAACGTATGGCCGCCGGCACCACGCCGCCAAAGGATGTAATGAACACCAAGGAGGTGGCACAGTACATAGGCTTGAGTGTGTCACGGATCAGACATCTGACATCCAAGCGAGGCATCCCCTTCTTCAAGCGCAGTGACGGAGCTCGTGAGAACTATTTCCGCCGTGAGGAAATAGACAGCTGGCTCGCCGGCACACGCATCTCCACCAGGAGCGAGCTTGAGACCATCGCGGCCACCCACTGCGCCCTACGTCCCATCCAATCTTCACGGCGCGGAGGCCATAGGCGTGCAGCGCGGCCATGACATTGGACTCTATGCCAATATACCTGATGCATAGCATGATACATAGCATTTATGAATGAGATGTTTTTTCTGTTTTATGGTTAAGTGAATCATAGGACCCGACCGCCGCGGCTGTGAAGCTCCGGCGGTTTTTAGCTTTCGGGAAGGTAGCTCAGAGGCAGAGCACCGGCATGAGGTCCTCGCACATTGATGTAGAGGAGAACTGATTGCCGGAGGACATGGGTTCGAATCCTATCCTTTCCTCCATTATGAAACCACACCACGAAACCCCCGACAAAATGACAGCCACGGAAGTGCACGAACAGCTTCTGTCGGCAATACTGGCCCGCATTGAAGCCAACCGCGAAGACGAATTCACCGCCACGGTTGAACTTGAGGACACCGACGGATGCATATGCGCCGTCATTGAAGCCTCGGTAAGCTACCGGTATTACGGCTCAACCGACCATCGCACAGGTTATTGGGAGGCCGATACCGCAGAGGTCAGCATCATAGACGTCTCAGCTGACACTCCCCGGGTGCAGACGATGCTTCGCAGCATTGACATCCACCGGCTTGAAGAGCGGGCACAGGCCGCCCTCAGAGCATGACAGAGACATACACTATTATAAACCTAATCTTATAAAAACGACATGGAACAGAAAAACGAACCAACCGCACAGGCTGCAGCCGTGCAGCCCAAGCCCTCTCCGAGCGCAGAAATACAGGCGGCATCGCTTGAGCTGCAAATCGCGCAGACACGCTCCGCTGCCGAATTCAACAATTCCTGCGCCGGTCAGTTGCAACGCCAGTTCGAGGCCATGCAGCGCATAGGCAAGGCCTATGCCGAGTCTACCATTGTCCCCAAGGTCTACCAGAACAACATCGGCAACTGCATCATCGCCCTCGAAATCTCCCACCGCATGAACATCCCGCCGCTGATGGTCATGCAGAATCTCTACGTGGTCAACGGCAACCCTTCGTGGTCGTCAAAATTCCTCGTTGCCACCATCAACTCCGGCGGACGATACAGCGCGTTGCGTTACCGCAAACGCAACCTCGGCAAGGTGGGCAAGATACGTCTGACAACTTACGAATGGGACTCTGCCACCAAGCAGAAACGCCCGGTCAACCGCGAATTTGACGGCACCGACATCGACAACATCGAGTGTGTGGCCTACGCCACCGAGAAAGCCACCGGCGAAGTGCTTGAGTCCGACCCCGTGACCATAGAGATGGCCGTCAGGGAGGGCTGGTACACCAAGGACGGCTCCAAGTGGGTTACGATGCCCCAGCTGATGCTGACCTATCGCGCAGCAGCCTTCTGGCAGAGGGTCTATGCCCCGGAGGTATCCATGGGATTCGGTACGGTTGAAGAGGAGGCCGACATACAGGACGTGTCTTACGAGGAGATACACCAGCCTATGTCATCCCTCAAATCCCCTGTCACAATCGAGACCGTCAACGACCGCAAAGATGAACTTCGCGACAAAGCCGGCAAGCCGGGCATTTCTCAAGAGATGCCCTCCAGACAGTCCGACGCCAACAAAGCAGCCGCATCAGCAAAAACCGTATTTGACATGCCATGAACGCGGCCACAGTCAACAGGTATTCGCTCATGCAGCCCGACGAGCTTGAGGAACTGTTCTCGCAGTTCCTCATAGACTCGTGGAGTTACAGCAGCGTGGCTACTTTCGCGCGTAACGAGAAAGAGTTTGAGCGTCGATATGTCTACCGAGAACCCTCTCGCAAAGCACCGGTATCGATTGCCGGCACGGCCTACCACCGCGCCCTTGAGGCATACTTCAAGGTGCTTCGCGACGCCGGCACGGAGATGGCCCTCCCGGAGATGCAGGAGGCTGCCTATGCCGAGATAGACCGCGTCCGCGCCAACGAGTGGAAAACATCCAAGACCAACAAATCAGTCGAGGAGTGCATCATAGCGGCCACCAAGACCGCCAACGCTCTTATCGCCAACTTCTACGCAGAGCGCAGCCTCTACACCGACGGCCTCCAGAAAGTCATCGGGGTGGAGGAACGACTCGCCGCATGGCTGACGATCAACGGTGTCGACATACCCCTCCCCTGCCATCTGCAGATTGACCTGGCCATAGAGACAGACGATGGCCGGCGCATCATAATAGACCACAAAAGCAAAGGGCAGTACAGCGATCTTTCGGAACTTCGCTTCACAGGAGGTAAACAGGCTATAATATATGCCCTTGGATGGGAAGCCTTACACCCGGGAAGCATAATTGACGAGGTCTGGTATATCGAAAACAAGCACTCCATCAACAAGGACGGGTCGCCGCAGCTGCGCAAGCTTGCCATCACACTCGATGCTGACACACGCCGGCTCTACGAAGCCATACTCTACGAGCCGCTACGGCGCATGATACAGGCTACGTCCGACCCCGACTATCTCTATACGATTAATGACAGCGACATGCTCGCTGATCGCGCCGAACTCTACGACTTCTGGGCCAAGACGCTCATCGCCGACCTTGATGACTTCAACATACCCGAACACAAGAAGGACCTGGTAGCACGCCGCCTTAGGAAAGTGCGCGATGCTTCCACGGCAGCCATCTCGCCTCGGGTCATATCCAGCTTCCGAAAGGAAGCCGCGACTTTCATCCCCTACGAACTAAGAGAAAACATGACAGAACAAGAAAAAATAGAACACGCGCTGCGGACATTCGGCATACCTGTCCGTGTGGCGCACACCCTCGGAGCTTACTCCTCTGTATCGTATCTGCTCGAGGTGGGAGCAGGTGTCAAGATTGCAAACATCGCCAAGTACACTCTTGACATCGCCAATGCCCTCAACGTACCTTCCGTCAGAGTCCATCCCTCCCTTATGGTGTACGAGGGACGTTCCTATCTGGTCATAGAGACCCCACACAAATCTACGGAGACGCTCTATTGGGACGAGAAATATCTCGCCGACCACAAGCTCCCGTTAGGCATCGACAATTTCGGTCAGACTGTATTTTGGAATCTTGACAACCACGCCACACCACACATGCTGATATGCGGCGCGACAGGCTCTGGCAAATCTGTATGCATCCGCAGCACCATAGAATACGCGCGTCGCGCCGGCATAGGCCGCATAATAATCTTTGACCCGAAATACGAGTTTACATCCTACGATGGCGAGTGCGAAGTGATTTCCGACATAAACGAGATTGAGCAGCGCATGAAGTCTCTTGTCGATGAGATGCAGTCGCGTGCACGCTCAGGCAGCAACGCAATGACTCTTGTAGTCTTTGACGAGTTTGCCGATGCCGTCTCATCGGCACGCTCGGGCAAAGAACTTGACATCCGCGAGAAAGTGGAGGTGGGCACAATGCGCGGCCCTATGGGATTGCCTATTCCCAAATACGAATATAAGGTCACCGGCCGCGAGAAGTCGCTTGAAGAAAATCTGAAAATGCTACTGCAAAAAGGCCGTTCGCTCGGTTACCGCATCATCGCCGCTACCCAGCGAGCCTCCACCAAGGTAATCACGGGTGATGCAAAGGTCAACTTCCCGGTGCAGGTGTGTTTCCGCGTTCCCAAAGCCGTAGACTCCAAGGTAGTCCTTGACGAGGAGGGCGCAGAGACGCTTGCCGGTCACGGTGACGGCCTGATAAAGTCGCCTGAATATCTGACCACCGTCCGTTTCCAAGGCTTCTATAAGCCATGACACATCAACCCGATAATCCCATAGAACCATGGTAATCATATCCAACTCCGACAGAGACCAGGCCGTTGACTTCCTCCGGGAGTATGCATCCGTGCTCAGGAAGCATCCATCGGGCTCTTCGCGCCACGAGAACCGCAGACGCCTCGCGTTGGTACTCGCAAAAAAACTCGAACGTAAGCAGCCGCTCTCCGACTGCACCACAATAAACATCAAAATCCAAACACTAAAACACATGTAATATGGCACAGTGGATAGAAGTACAGGTCCGTTATGATAAAATGACGGAAAGCGGCAAAACGGTCAAAGTAACAGACCCTTATCTTGTTGACGCACTCACATGCACAGAGGCTGAGGCTCGTGTGGTGGAGGAAATCACTCCGTTTGTCATCGGTGATTTCAACGTCCTTAAAGTGAGCAAGACCAAAGTCTCGGAAATCTTTTGGGATGAGACCGGCGACAGATTCTATAAGGTCAAAGTCAATTTCATCACCATTGATGAGAAAACAGCGGTGGAGAAAAGAACTGCATCCTTTATCATAGTTCAGGCCTCAACTTTCGCCGAAGCTCTTGACAATTTCAACAAAGGCATGAAAGGAACAATGGCCGACTATGAGATTGAGGCTATCACCGAGACAAAAATAGTGGATGTGTATAAATACCAGGCTCCGGCGGAAACAAGCAATAAAGCATTTGCTGAAAAGGCCGCTGCCGACAAAGGTGTTCAACGCGCCGCGAAAAAATTCCGCGATGCTGTCCCGGAAGGCATGAAAGTGTCTGTATCGGCCTCGTTGTCTGACGGCTCCGAGATTCCAGAGACTGTCGTTGTTGATAAATCCAAACCTCGTAGCGATGACGATTGACGAGTTTAATGCCCTGCGCGATGCATCTTCGGCATACCCAAAGAAACGCAAAAACAAGTACAGAGCCAGGAAGTCCGGCGGCTATGATTCCACCAAGGAGCATCGCCGAGCCAACCAGCTGAAGCTGATGCAGCGTGCCGGGCTTATTTCCAGTCTCCGTGAACAGGTAAAATACGTGCTCGTACCAACACAACGCGCCCCGGACGGCAGCCTACTGGAAAAGGAGTGCTCCTACCATGCCGATTTTGTATATGACAAAGACGGCGTCACAGTAGTCGAGGACACCAAAGGCTTCCGCACTCCTGAATACATTATCAAACGCAAGCTGATGCTCGCCGTCCACGGCATACGCATCCGCGAAATCTGACACAAGAACAACCATATCCACATATCCGACAACATGGCACGTCCAGTCAAATCAGGGCTTGACTATTTCCCGTTCGACATAGACACCTTCCAGGACCTCAGGATAAGGAAACTGATCAAGTATCAGGGCGGCAAGGCCGTTACCGTATATGCTCTCCTGCTCTGTATTATCTACAAAGACGGGTACTACAGCAGGTGGGATGAAGAGTTGCCCTTCATAATCTCGGAACAGTCCGGGTATGAAGAGGCGTATATACGCGAGGTCATAAACTGCTGCTTGAACATTGGACTGTTATCCAAAGCCCTCTACGAGTCCGACCGCGTCCTAACGTCACGGGGAATACAGTTACGTTATCAGAAAATCTGTGCTCTCAGTCGGCGGTCTTGTGTAATTTCCGAATTTACCCTCATTTCTTCCGAAGAAACCGAGGTTATTGCGGAAGAAACCCCCGTTAACTCCGCAAAAAGTACACAAAGTAAAGTAAAGAAAAGTAAAGTAAATAAAACATCATCTGACGATGATGCTAAACCGCCCTCACCACCACCCGGAATCTGTAATAAAACTTCTTCCCTGCGGGGCAGAAAGCCATCCGACCCTATCGATGCATGCCTCGCATGGGTAGCCGACAAAGCCGACCGGCTTGCCGAGGAAAACGGAGTCGAAGCAGCCACCATCCTCCTCCATGCCCGGCAGATAGCCCAGCAGTGGCGGCTCACCAACGAGTATGACCGCGCCAGGACCAACACCCACATGGCATCCTCCATCCGCTCAAGGATTCTCAAAAGCCGCTCCGCCACCGATTCCGCACCACGCCCGGTGACTGCCACAGACCGGCGCATAGCAGCCGAGGAGGAAGCGGACCGCCTTGAACGTGAAAACCGCCGCAAAATCGATGGCAGAGCCTCCCTCCAGGCATACTTCAAATCCCAAGGACTGCCACCTGACACCAACATCCGTGACGTCTTGCCACCTGCGGAATCATCAACCCATTAACCCCATCACATCATTTCCACACTATGTCAACCACAACAATCACCATCATCGCCCTCTCCGTGCTTCTGGGCATCTCCATCACCCTCTTCGTAATCGCCATCCTGCGCAACAGCTGTCTGCACAAACGCATCTCTCGCCTGAGAGAGACCATCAAGTCAGCCAGCCTCAGCGACAACGACCAGAAACCCCGATATGTCTGCGGCCCCTACCACGGCAGCCAGTATGCAGTGTGGCGCAGGTCCATCCTTTCAGACACCAACCGCGACACCCTCATCAAGCTGTTTGTTGACGACGATCCCTCCTTCAACCGCCTTTGCGCCGAAGAACTCTGCGATACCCTCAACACAAAATAACCCCTGTCCATATGAGCAAGTTCCAAAAAGGCGACAGAGTTACCTATAAGGGCGACGGCACGACCGGCATCGTAACCGACATCTACCCCGAAAGGGATATGTACGATGTCAAATTTGACGACGGATATGCAGACGTTATGTTTGAAGAAGATCTATTCCGTGCTCGCGAAAAGTACGCACAAGCACCTGCCTCACCGTGGGTCAGCATTAATGAGCGGTTGCCCGAGCCTGACGAGCACGTCCTCGCGGCCGTCCCGGCAGATTTCGCCAACCCCGACCGCTACGAAGTCGCCTCCTGGGATGGCGAAGACTGGTATACAACCCACGGTGAGCACATCAGACCGACCCACTGGGCGAACATCCCCAAGCTTCATCCCGAAAGACCATGAGAATAGGTATAGTTGACGTGGACGGTCATAGCTTTCCGAACTTCGCCCTGATGAAAATTGCCGCTTATCATAAAGCCAAAGGCGACAATGTAGAATGGGCTAATCCCATGTTCGGAAACTATGATAGAGTGTATGCCTCAAAAGTCTTTACTTTTTCGCCCGACTTCACCGATTATTACGACTGCGAGGTAGTCAAGGGTGGCACTGGCTACGACATTCATTCAGTCCTGCCCGACGAGATAGACCGCTTGCAGCCCGATTACTCAATCTACCCCGAAATAGACAGCAAGACAGCCTACGGCTTCCTTACTCGCGGATGTCCGAATAAGTGCAGGTGGTGTATCGTGCCTTTGAAAGAGGGCAACGTGCATCCGTACATGGATATTGACGAGATTACGATTGGCGGCACACGCACGAATGTCACTTTGATGGATAACAACGTGCTTGCGTCCGATTACGGCATAGCGCAGTTGGAAAAGATTGCCGACAAGGGCTATCGCATAGACCTCAATCAAGGCAACTCCGCACGGCTTGTCAATGACGAGATAGCAGGCTTGTTCGCACGGATAAGGTGGATAGGCTCGATGATACGTTTCGCCGCAGACACTCCCCGACAGATAGCCGAAGTGGACGAGGCTATGGCGCGTATTGACGGCTATCGTGAGGCGTTAGGCAAAACTCCAGCTCAATACTTGGTCTATACCATGATTGACGGTGATATTGACGAGTGTTACGAGCGTCTGACCTATTGGCGAAACAACAAGCGTATGCGTATTGTAGCGCAGCCTTTCCGCGATTTCAACAACCCGAAGCAGATAATCCCCCAATGGCAGAAAGACATGGCGCACTGGGCTAACAGACGCGAGTTGTGGGCTTCATGCGACTTCAAGCAGTTCAAACCGAGAAAAGATTTTGAGTGTAGCGAATATTTCACCAACTGATAACAACAACCAAGAGCCAAAAGAGCCGAATATGAACAAAACAGACAACATCACCCTCCTGCGCGGCGAGAGCTTAAAAGACAAGACCATCGTAGTGTGGTTCAGTTGCGGAGCCGCGAGTGCCGTAGCCGCCAAATTAGCGGTTGATATGTACGGTGCGGACAACAATGTTATGATTGTCAATAATCCCATCAAAGAGGAACACCCCGACAATCTGCGTTTCAAGCGCGATGTGGAGAAGTGGCTTGGCGTGGAGATTATTGACGCTATAAATCCTAAATTCCCGAATCATTCCATCGTAGAGGTGTTCGACAAGCGAAAATATATGTCGGGAGTTGCCGGTGCGCCTTGCACTCAGTTACTCAAAAAAGAGGCTCGCTACAACTTTGAGCTGACGCATGAGATTGACTTTCATGTACTGGGCTTCACGGCTGACGAAAGACACCGTCATGAACGGTTTGTGAAGTTTGAACGACCGAAATGTGTGCCGCTTCTGATTGATGCCGGATATACCAAAGGCGATTGCTTCAATATCATAGAATCCGCTGGGATAAAACTGCCCGAAGTATATCGCTCTTTGCCAAACGCTAACTGCATAGGCTGTGTAAAGTCTTCATCGCCGACATATTGGAACATTATACGCAGGAACTTTCCCGAACAATTCAAGGAACGCGCAGAACAGAGCCGTAGGATAGGCTGTAAGCTCGTAAAAGTCCGTGGGGAGAGGATTTTCCTTGACGAACTGAAACCGACCGACAGAGGCGGTAAAATAAGCAATTACGAGTGCGGAATATTCTGCGACATGTATTGATTTAACGATATAGCCCACCACAAAAACAAGAGATATGGAAAGACAGATAAAATTTCGCGGCAAACATATTAAAAATGGCGCATGGCTTTATGGAGATTTGCTTCAATCCAACGAAGGAAGTGTCTATATAGGCGTACACGGTCAGTATATCAACAAACCTCAAATCTTCAAGACATGCAGCTTTGCCGACTTCATGCCCCGAAAGGGTTTCAAGTGTGCGGAGTATCTGAAAAATGATGATAAAGACATTCTGATTTGAAATGGAAATACTTGGTAACATAACTCTGCATTTAGGCGATTGCATGGATGTTCTGAAGGAACTACCTGATAATTCCTTTGACCTTGCTATTGTTGACCCACCGTACTTCTCAGGCCCGGAGCGGAGGCAATTTTATGGCTGTCGAAATTCCAACATCGGAGTTAAACGGCTTTATGCCAAATCTGAAAAATGGAATGTACCAACAGCAGAGTATTTTGATGAATTAAAACGTGTCGCAAAATATTATATCGTATGGGGGTGCAACTATTTTGATTATGTATTTGCTCATGGCCGGATTGTATGGGATAAATGCAATGGGGCATCTTCATTTTCGGATTGTGAAATAGCTGCCACAAATTTATTCCAATCAGTACGACTTTTCCCTTTCATGTGGAATGGTATGTGTCAGGGTAAGAGTATGGCCGAGGGTCGCATAATGCAAGGCAATAAGAAACTCAATGAGAAAAGGATTCATCCTACTCAAAAGCCGGTAGCCTTGTATGCTTGGCTCTTGACAAACTTTGCTCAAGAGGGTTGGCGAATACTTGACACACATTTAGGGAGTGGCAGCATAGCCATTGCCTGTGACAATTTAGGTTATTCGCTTCTCGGTATTGAAATGGATGAGCATTATTACAATGCGGCCAGAGAACGAATAAAATCATATCAAAACATATTAAGATTATTCTGACATGGACGGAAGACAATTTTTTGAAAGGGTAAAAATCATGCGGCACTTTCAAAAGGAATATTTCAAAACCCGAAGCCGCACGGCATTACAGCAGAGCAAAGCACTTGAGCGAGAAATCGACGCGGAGATAGACCGAGTAAACAGGCGTCTCGATCTGCCCGAATACAAAACGCCAGAAACACCAAGCCTTTTTGGGAAATGAAAAAGATAATGTTCAATGACCGCTACGGGCTCACCGAAGCCGTTCTGAGCGGTCACAAGACGCAGACAAGGCGTATAATCACCTGTCCTAAAAAGTTCAAAGGTGAATATGTCGCTGGCTTCTATGTTTATAAACGACAATCCGACAATGCGATAATTCAATGGCCTTGTATGTATGATGCTGACGAACGTACATTTGATGGCGGCGAGATTCTCCCCAAATACAATGTCGGCGAAGTCGTAGCCATTGCGCAAAGCTGCAAGGATTGCGGTTATGGCGAATGTGCGCCTATAGTCTCTCTTGACGAGAATGGCATAGCGACATTCGGAAGCGATGCTGGTTCCTATAACAAAATGTTCGTCAAAGCAGACCTCATGCCACACCGCATCCGCATCACCGATGTGAGGGTAGAACGGTTGCAGGATATATCCGACGAGGATTGCATCAAGGAGGGAATCTTGCATTCTGATAAATATGCAATGCCCTACGGTATTGCCGATAGCAAGACTCCTAACGGCGTATTTTTCTACTTTGCCACGCCCCGCGAAGCCTACGCCGTTCTGATAGACCGCATATCCGGCAAAGGAACTTGGGACTCAAATCCCTTTGTGTTCGTCTATGACTTTGAATTAGTAAAATGATATGAATTATACAACTACAGAAGACAGCGAAGCCGCTCACCTCTGCGAGATTTACGATGATGAGGGCAATAACTCATACGAAGATTTCATTGCGGAAAGAGCGCAAGGCGTGGCACACGATGAACACCACTATAAACTAAACAAGAAAGCCAAAGTTGGTACACGGATAGTCTGTGCCGGGCCGAAATGCAATAACCGTTTCATCAAGAAATCCTATCAGCAGTGTTTCTGCTGCACTCGGCATAAAGACCAGTTCTGGAATCGCAGAGAGGCGCATTTCGGATATAGGAAACCAATATAACAAATCACCAAATTAGAGTGGAAAACCCAGGCGCGGATGACCCCTGGGGCCAAGGTTGATTTGACCCCCGAAAATAATTTGTTTTTGACCCCTGAAGAGTTTGGCCGACGGGGTCAGTTTTATTTTGGGCAAAGGGGTTAGCCCGATTTTGGCTTCGGGGGTCAAATCAACCTTGGCCCCAGGGGTCATCCGCGCCTGGGTTTTCCATTAGAGCAATAGTATGGAAATAACCCCTAAAATCCGATTTGTGTCTGGAAGCTTTGACACAAAGGAAGTCAAGCTCGTGCTCATACCGAGCGACAAACACGGCGAAGTGTCACTATGTGTAAAAGAACCCGGTTGTGGATGGAATATCCCCATCGGAGAGATAAAGTTATACAGCAGCGACAGATATGTGGAGTTCAAGGCAACACTTGAAGATGCAACCAAGTTTGGCGAGGAAATCTGCCGCCGATTCAACGAATTTCCCCAAGACCAGAAGCTATGATAACAGAAGACCAAATCACCGCCCTCGCCCGCGAGTATGCGGAACAAACTGATGGCTCCCCTGCGGACACAGCATACATAAAGGCAATAGCTGAAAATACCTTACGCTTTTTGTGTCGCCGCTTCTGCCTTGTGGAGAAAAGCAAGGTGGAAAAGGCGTATAGAGAAGTGCAAAAACAAATGGCAGAAGGAAGTGCGTTAGGCTTACATGTATTATTCATCCACGGGAAAGTTAAAAAGGATTTGCTCGAATCCCTCTTCCCCGAAATCGGAAAGGAGGTGGAGGGATGACACGAGATAACTTCAAACGAGCATCTGAGATAGAATGTGAACTATCCCAACTTCGTCCTCTGCAAAGGGAGATTGAAAAGAATACGCTCTATAATCTCTATTTTGGCACTACTCTTTGCGTCCACAAAGGATTACAAGAAGCCATCCGAGATTATATCTACAAGCGGATGAACGAACTGAATAAAGAATTTGACGAATTATGATAACAGAAACAACCTACACCCCTGCCGACCTGCACCACGGCAAATGTGAATGGTGCGGCGAAGAGTCAGACGAAATCGTCACCACCGAGGAGGGTGAAAAATGCGTTGACTGCATCGAAGAAGAAAAGTTTTACCAAGAAACCATGATAGGAATATGACACAACAAGAATACGAACAGAAGAAAGCCGAATGCTGGGAAAAAGCCTCACGGCGTTACGGCATAAGTCTAATGAACGGCACTATCCATGCCGCTTTCAACTTCGCTTTCAACCGCGCCTACGCCCTCGGCAAGCAGGAGAAGGACGCAAAGCCCAACAACACAATCAAAGCGCGGAGAAAATCAGACGGCGAGATAATCGAGGTCAGGGAATGGCGCGGTGCTTCCGATGTCATTTACTCCTTGCCTGACATGAATCAATTCTATCAAGCGTCTGACCTCGACTTCAATTTGGACGCAGACACCGTGATTCAAGGTTGGGTGGCGAGAGATAAGAACGGTCTGCTTTCTCTATTCCGATTATATCGTCCTGAAAGAGGTTACGATTATAATGGGGACTATGGAGAATGGGGCACCTCTATCGGGTATCAGATGACTATACCCAACAGACTTTTCCCCGACCTCACATGGGATTCAGACCCAATCGAAGTAGGACTGATAATCAAAAGAAAGAAGAAAAATCTATAAAAATGTAATAAAGATTTTCAAAGATTATGAATAAAGAACTACAAGACCTTGCGTGGAGCTGCCTCCCGAAAGAGTTCAAGGAGGAAGTGAAGTATGAATACCGCCGCGTTGCGACAAAGGTAATCAAAAGCAACTATGACCTTGGCTTTATGAACGCCCTTGAGGGAATGTACGGCCACCACAACCTCAACTCTGACGCGGAGGGAGATGAGATGCTGACGGTGAGCCGTAAGCGGGTGCAGGAGCTATACAACAGATTTGAATATGCTTTTGACAATGTTGTTAGTGACAATCTAATGGGCCATTATAGGGCAAAGATAGGTTTGCTGAGAGCTCTTTTCGGCTCCAAGTGTCTGGCGGATGAAGTGGCTGTTGCAGAAAATGCAACCACCACTCAGAAGCCAGCCGAGCCGAAGTATCACAAAGGCGAGAAAGTTTACTATAACGGCTATGTTTACGAGATTGAGGGGCTTGTGGGTAAGAACCGCTATGCCCTCAAAGGTCTGAACTTTGACTTGGACGAAGATATGATTGAACCCTACATCAAGCCGGAAGAAAATATCGCAGGAAACCGCAATTTATCGCAAGATTGCGATAAAGAGTTTGATAACATCCTCAAAAACAGCTTTTCAAAAGAGCGGAGGCTGAATGTCGCGGCGATGGCGATGCAAGGGATTCTGAGCAATGAATCACGAATGAAACAGTATGAAGCTATGGCAGCATCAAAACCGTATGAGAAGCTGACTGATGTTGTCGCCCGCAACGCTTTACGTTATGCCGATGCTCTCATAAATAAGGCAACGGAATGAAACTCCAGCTCTTGCCCTCCTAAACTTAAACCGCCATGACACCCAACTGCAATTATCTTTGCACCGTGATGTCATCGTTTCATGGCTTCACTCCTAAAAAAAACAATAAACTATCGTGAAAAAACTTTTAGAACATAATCGCCGACCCGACATCTCTTTCAATCGCAAGAGAGGCACTATCCGCATTACAGCAAAGGTGGCCCGCATCCTTGCCCTGCGCCCCGGTGATGCAATCAACATAGCCGTAAGCAACGGCGAATACCTTCTGCATGCGATACATCTTTCTAATAGAATCGGGCGTTTTGAGGCCCAGTGCTATCCCACAAAGAAAGGGAGCAGTAACTACTGCACCTATTGCGTACGCCTATGCCGCTCCCTGCTTGATTCGGTTGGTGTCAAGTCTGACAAAGTCGCCTACATGGTCGGTCAAGCATTTGAATGTGATAACACAACATATGTTCCAATCATAACCCTGCATCCGCTATGAACAAAGAAATAAAATACAACGGCTACTCCGCAGTCCCGTCTGACTACGAATCCCCCGACGGCGACCTCGCCCTCAGCCTTAACCTCATCCACGAGGACGGTGCTCTCCATCCGGTCACATCTCCTGTACCCGTATTCCAGCCGTCAAGCCAGTCTCTCAAAGCCATCTATATCCACAAGACATCGGCTTTCACCCACTATATCCTGTTTGATGAACAGGCTGATTCTGACAACGTCTATTGGTTCAGCTGGGTAGACTCTGATGACATAGACCCTGATACACGCCAACTTAAGACAGGCAAATCGCCCATCGACTTTTACTCCATCAGCACCAGCGACGGGGCTGTACAGGTTGAAGCCGTAGGCAATACGCTGATTATACTTACCAATGGCCGCTTGAACTATTTTCTGTGGCAAGCCGGCAAGTCTCAATACATCCTCCTTGGCAATAGACTTCCCGAAATCTCGCTCTCATTCGGATTGAAGGTGGAGATGGTCTGCACAGATCCTTATGATATATCTACACAAGGACTTCCCAATAATGGTCAACAATTTGACAGTTTCACAGCTGACAGCGAAAACGGCATCATGCGTCGCGATGCCGTCACCCAAAGCGTCCTCGGTCAGATTAACAAATACATAGCAGAGCAGTCCAATAAAAACGGACGCTTCCTTATGCCTTTCTTCGTTCGCTATGCTCTCAGGCTCTTTGACGGCTCGCTCGTCCTCCATTCCTCGCCAGTCCTCATGATACCTGCCGCTGCGCAGAATCCCACCGTCGTTGCATTCTATTTTACCCGTGACGGCTATCCTGACACCTTTGATGTTGCCGTGTGCCGAACTGCCGGCATCGTCGCATCTCTCGATTATCGCCTTATAGACCCTCCCTCCAGAATTGCCGAAATCAGAGAGAAATGGGGCGACATCATATCCTCCGTTGACATATTCATCTCTAAACCCATCTACATCTATGATCAGAACGGTTATGTCACCGGCATTATAGGCCATCAGCTCAATGAGGACCTTGTCATCCATGGACAAATAGGCCATGGAGGCTACGCAATGGGCAGCTTCCGAGGCGGAGCTTACGGCCTCCACACATTTCCTGCCCTTTGGAGTGCGACCTATGGGGAATACGAAGGTGCTTCGTTCGCCATCCCCCGTCGTGATGACGAAGCCGTCAAGCGCGACATTGAATCCAACTCCCTCTTTTATTTCCTCAAAAGCTACACACTTGACCAGCTCAGCACCGTTCGTACCACCATAGACATTCCTAAAGACTATCTCGGCTCACTCGTCACCCGTGAAGTCATGACCGATGACTATGACAGCCACGACACACTCATGCCAGCCATGATGTATGCCTACAATTCTCGGCTCAACCTCGCCGGAGGCAAGAAGAAACCGTTCTCACTCCTCGCCCCTGATGACATCTTCCCTTACGCCGGTCCATCCGCCACCCAGATAGACTCCGCCATGCAGCCCTGCACACCCATCTACTGTATCAGTCAGGACGGACGTGACATTGCGCTTTCAGGAAAAGCCGGACTGCTCTGCACCGATGACCCGGTGCCACCTTGGATGTTCTTCCCCAACGTCAACGCCAAGAAAGCCATCTTGCAGATAGGAACAGACTCCGGGATGTCCTATTGCGAACTTCCCCTTAAAAAGCATGATTTTCTCAACGGTTCATACTATTGTCGCAGCCTTGACACTTCAGATACTCCGCCTATATTACCGGCATCATCCTATACTCCTCCCATTCCTGCACCCGAGAGTGATACTATTGTCCTTATGCCCAACAAAGTCTACACATCTCAGGTCAATAACCCGTTCTACTTCCCTGTCTCATCAATCAATTCCGTCGGCACAGGCACCATCATGTCTCTGTGCACTGCAGCCAAAGCGCTTAGCCAAGGTCAGTTCGGACAGTTCCCCCTCTATGCGTTTACCACCGAGGGAGTTTGGGCCATGGAGGTTTCAGCCACAGGCACATATTCCGCGCGTCAGCCCATCACACGCGATGTCTGCACCAATCCTGCAGCCATAACCCAGCTTGACAGTGCCGTACTATTCCCAACTGACCGCGGCATAATGCTGATTTCAGGTTCTCAGACACAGTGCATCACAGATTCTATCAACTCCGAATATCCGTTTGACATCACTTCTTTGCCAGGCATGACAGACCTGCACGACAGACTTGGTCACACCACTGCAACTGACCGGTGCTTTCCTATTCTGCCTTTCTCTGCGTTTCTCAGCCAGTGCCGTATGATATATGATTACGTCCATCAGCGAGTAATCGCGTATGCCTCTGGTGTTACTTACGCATATGTGTTCTCGTTGAAGTCTAAACTATGGGGCATGACATTCTCCACCATCGAACGCCATCTTAACTCTTATCCTGATGCGCTTGCCGTTGATGCCACTCATAATACCCTCGTAAGTTTTTCGGAATCGTCTGGTGATGATGTCGGCAGCATGCTTGTTTCTCGTCCGCTCAAGCTGGACATGGCTGACGTACAAAAGACTGTCGACACTATCATACAGCGTGGCCGTTTCCGCAAGGGTCACGTGCAGTCAGTCCTCTACGGCTCACGCGACTTGGTGAACTGGCACATGGTTTGGTCGAGCAAAGACCATTTCCTGCGCGGATTCCGAGGTACGCCATATAAGTATTTCCGCATAGCCTTGCTTTGCAACTTGTCGCCGGACGAAAGTATCTATGGCGCGTCTGTGCAATTCACTCCGCGCCTGACTAATCAACCAAGATAACTCATGTATTAAATTCTATTGGAAGACGAGAAAGGCCGCCATGCGTGATGCACAGCGGCCTTTCGCTTTAATATGGCAGTCTCAAAATGGGTACAGACGTCTCCTCACCTTAGTTATCCTATTGTGCAGGTTGGTCCGTATCTCGCTTTCCGCGTCCTTCGTCTTGGCCTCCCATATCTGCGTTTTTGACGGATTGGTTATGCTCATCCAGTCGGCCACAGCCTTGCATACAAGATATTCGTGTATGAGATGCTCGAGCAGATAGAGCGTGGTTTGCGAAAAGCTGTTAGGTAAGCTCAATACTATCCCATAGACCTCAGGCTCGCGCAGATTGTCATTCAGTTCTGTACGGTGCAAATCATTCTTGGTGTAGGGATATAGCAGCTCCTTGCATTTCGCAACGGTCATGTTCAACACTCGCGTGACACGGTCCACATTGCCGTCCTCCCCTACATCCTGTACCATGTGACGGTTGTGGTTGCTTTCCGTATCCATGACGCTACCTTCTATATGGGCATAGTTCTTTATGTCATAAAGGAGCTGGTCGCGCTTGAAACTTAACACGGCGTTAACTCTGCCGTCCTTTTCTTCTAAAAAACAACTCATATCTTTTCGGGGTCGTTAATCGGTGGGGCGTGCCGGACGGCTCCGCTTGCTCACGGTCTGACGAATCAGTTCCATGCTCTTGTTGGCAAGGGCGTAGTATTGCTCGGCGTCTGCTTTGTTGGTTACCATGTACCAGTCGGCGATGGCGGTATTGGCGAGGTATGCGTGGACGGCCTCGCCTACGCCGGTTGTCGCGGCTTCGTTGAAGTTGCTCGGCATCGTGAGGTTCAGCACAAGGTCGGTGCTTCCGTCATAGTGGCTGTTGTCTGTGGTTGTGCCGTTCTCGTTGAGATACTCGCCCAGTTCAGTCTGGACCTCCGCAAAGGCTCTCTTGACTGAGCGCAGGATCTTCTCGCGGTTTTCCTCATCTTCCGAGGCAAACATACTGGCTACCTCCTTGTGATTCTCTTTGTTCTGAATGGTGCGTCCGCGCAGAAACGTCTCATTCATGATGTCATACAGCAGCCATGAGATTTTGATTGTGGCTGTAACCTGCTTCTTGGCTCCTAAAGTTGTTGGCATAATTCATTATATTAAAGTGTTATCAGTCTGTCGGTCGTGTCGGTTTCCGGCGGCTGTAGAGTAACCTCTCTACAGCTTCCATCATATCGGCAGCTTGAGCGAAGTAGTCCTTTGCCTCGCCTTTGTTTGCGAATTTGAACCATTGTCCTATGATTGAGGCAATGAAGAAACTGCGCAGGGTTGACTGTACGCTTGCGGTCAGCACTTTGTCAAATGACTTGCTGACCTCCATGACGGCCTCATAACCGGTCTTGCCGGTTATTTCTTTAGTTCTGCCCGACACCAGCATCTCTTTTAGATTCTCATTGGTAGCAAGCACTGACTCTTCCCAAAACCTGCTTAAATTCGCAAGGTCATCATCAGCAGCAAGTATGCGGTCGCGTGCGCCATCGTCTCCGTCTATAAGCTTTGACCCTGTATAGTCGGTCGCCTTGGCTACTTCCTCATATACATCGTTTTGAAATATTTGTAGGGTGATTGTTTCCATTTTTTCATGTTTTGATATCAAAGTATCACGATTTGAAGTGTTTCTTTGCAAATAAGGTGATTGCTGCTGCGATAACAACAATGGCAGCGATGGCGATGTATATGGCGGTCAGGTCGGGGGGCTTGCTGACTGCCGTTGCGTCCTTGGTCTCGTCCTCCGTGGCTTCATGGGTGGCTTGCATTGCAGTTTTGAGGACTGCTGAGTCTGACTGCTCATGGTGGGTGTGGGTTGCGCTGCCCTTGTCGGCTGTCAGGTTGTCGGCCTCCGCCATCAGGCGCGGTGCATAGAGCACCGCCCCGGACGGAAGCGTAACGCTGTCGGCCACAAGCTGCATCTTGAGGTGCCGGATGGCCAGCGTCAGCCAGTTAATCACTCCGCTGTCAGTCCTGGTGTAACGCACAGCCGACGAGTCCACCGTCTGCACTGTGCTGTCCCTCTCCGTGCGTTGGGTGTGCTTCTGAGAGGAACATCCCCCCAGAGTTATCATAAGCACCAGCATCAGGATGATGGCTGCCGCACACCCTCCCATCACGCGGTTCTGCAACCGCTGCTCCCTCTCGATGTCAAATCTGTCTCGTGGCATGGTCAGATGTTTTTATATTCCGGAATTGCGTCAAAACAGGGGCATTCCTTTACGCGCTCCCACGGGTCTATGATGCCGTTGCCGTTGATGTCCTTTGAAGCTATGTCGCGGTGTCCGAGGATGCGTGCTTTGGGATAGCGTGGGCGCAGCTCCCTGAGGATGCGCACGATGGCATCCTTCTGAGCCTGTGTTCGGTTGTCTATGCCCTTGCCGTTGGCGTCCACACCGCCGATGTAAGCGATATGGATGCTGTCGGAGTTGTGGCCCTTGACGCCGTTTGCCACCTGCGACTCCGGCACCGCGCAGGTAACATGTCCGTCCGGCTCGACGATGTAGTGATACCCCGGGGCTTTCCACCCCAGCACGCGGCGGTGATAGCTGATGACCTGTGCGGCGGTCTGCGTCTGCGGACCGGCGGTGCAATGCACCACGATGTTGTCAATCTGTCTCATTTCAGTTTGTCAATTATAGCTTTATAGTGATAGTCAAGTCCGAAAATCGCGCCCACGAAAGTCAGGATCTCGCCGAAAGCGATGAGCACCGACGAGTGTATCTCGCCAGTCGGGGGCGTGAAGAAAGCCGCGATGAGCAGCGCGCAGCCCACTATTATCAGGATGATAGACTCCCACATCTGGATGCGGAGGCGTTTCTGTTTCTCCGCAGCCGTCACCTTGGCAGTCCTTGGCTTGCGCCTCGTCTGTGTCACTGTCTTGTCATCCATTGCCGTTGTCGTTGTAGTCGGTTAGTATCTGTTTTGCGAGAGCTTTCGCTTCCCGACGCCACGCCTGCATCTCCTCCCACTCGGCGGCGATGTCTGCATCGTCAGGCGCAGCCATGCGGTTGTTGATGACCGATGCCATACGGTCATCAGAGTAGCGCGTGCGTATCAGGGCGGCCACCAGCGCGTCATAAGTCAGCTGTCCCGGCGCAAGGCAGATGCACGTCCATCCGTACTCCTGAGGCTGTCCCTCCGCTGCCGGGGCACGCTCCTCCACAAGCACATTTACCGTGTACTGCGGTACGCCAAAATGGTAGCTGACCGCCACCTCCGGGGGACGCTCCATCCCCCTCTCTTTCGTTATCGACTTTTCCATTGTATCAAAAATCTGTGATGATTAATCAGTGTTTGCTGTCACTCCTCCAGTGTCGGGTCAAATGCCGCCACAGGGCGCAGTGGATGATTTTGATTATTATAAACATTAGATACACCTCCGGCCATATGTGAATTATCTCCAGCTGCATACATGTTTACATCGACCATGGCAACATTGTCCTGCTTATTCGTTGCTGACCTACAGCATGTAACTACCTTTGTCGGCACAGGTGATCCTGGAAAATTCTCAAACAGCCTTTCAGGACCTCCTTCTTCAGGAGGATAATTTGCGCCGAAGTACACTGCCCAGAAGATTCGTACCATCTCCGCCGGCGTAGGCAGATACCATTTGTGTACACCTAACTGAGGAGATAAGGCCACTCCATTGACAGACGGAGTATAAGCATGACAGAATGAAGCTGCCGGATAGTAAAAATATCTGTCAATATCAGTGCTGCATGACTGCAACAGGCTTACAAGATGCTGATATTCGGTACGCACACCTGAAACAGCTGACGGTCTTTCCGCTGATACGTGGCTGTCGTCAAGCACGAGGTTTCGGTGCCGGACAATGCGCAATGTCTCAAGCATCCCGGCAGGTACACTCTGTCCGCACAAGGCTTTCACATCGTCAGCATCAAAGTCTACACTCCACTCTGAGGGCACGTTACCAAAGCCATCGTTGATGAATTCCGCGGATATGTTGGCTAGTCCATAACCGAAAATGTCTGATGATGGAAATGCCTTATAGTATCCGTTGGCAACATTGGTTTTGTCAACCAGCACACCTCCTGCGAGCTCATAATCTCCTTTGGCTTTGTATGTACGTGACGAAAGCATTTTTGTCGCCGGCACGACACCCGGAAAATCCGCATCAAAAGTTCGGCCAGACACTTCTGCAAGTTTCGGACCCCAAACGGTACATATGCTGCCTATGTTCGCCAGTGCCATCACTCGGCAATCAGAGTATTTCTGAGGATTGACGAAGAAGCAGTAGGCCACCGCAGTCTTTTCCGGGATGCCGAGGTCATAGTCTGGTCCCCAGCTGCCGTCAGCATAGATGAAGTAGCCGGGCTTCAATTTTGGACGGTAGCAGAATATCTCGCGTTGCGCCTCCACGGTAGTCCCGTCATTGCGCGTGATGGTCAGCTTGATTGTGAACTTCGGAGGGTTTTCGTCATCCTCGCTGCCTGTACGTGCCACCCTCACCACGGCTGTCTCTGCGCGTGAGGACGCATCCAGCGATGCGGCATTTGCCGGAGATGCCTCCACCTCCCACTCCACCTTGCGGAATGCGTTGGCGTTGGTGTTGTTGGGGATAGCCTTGAATGTCACAAGCCCGGTCGCCGGCACGTATGCCTCGCCCTGTATCGTCACCGATGACAGCGCATGGCTCTGCGAGGGGTCAACGATGATGCGCAGGGGTGCATCGTCAGCCTCCGTGTCGCCGAATAGGTCTATCCATCCGCAACGGGCGGCAAACGACGGCTTGACGTTTGTTGCGAGAGCTATTGAGCCTGTCAGGTGGCACTCTGCCACCGTGGCTATGCCCTCTATGAGTGCCAGGGATGCGCCCGTCCACGCCACAGGGTCAAGGGCGAGATATGACAGCCGCCGGTCTGATGCCTGTGCTGTCAGCACAGCTTCCGTCAGCTGTTTCATTTTGTCCTTGAGTTTCGGGCAACCCGTCACAGACATGCGTGTGATGTTCTTGTAGCCCTGCAACGTCAGCTCCGCAAGTGACGGCATGCCGTCCAGCACAAGCTGTGTGATACCGCTGCCGAGCTGCAATGATGCAAGCGTGGAGGATGGCTTCAGCGACACCGCCGTGACGTTGGGGCAATCGCGCAGATCCACCTCGCGGAGGCGCGAACCGGATGACAGGTCGATGATGCCTGACACGGTGGATGCTCCGCGGAGCTTCAGCACGGAAAGCATCGGCGTTACAAACTCCATCGCCGTCGGGCGGAACTCGCATACCTGCTCCGAAGCGTCCACAACAAACTCCTGCAACGTGCCGGATGCAACCGTCAAACGTCCCGACAGCGGTACGCCTGTGAAGTCGCCGAGAGATCGGAGGGCATTTACTCCGTTGACAAACACGTTGGTATTGCCGTCAGAAGACCCGATGTCAAAATGCGCTGTTTCGCCCTCCATCATGCGCCGCGCCTCGCCGTCATCCGTGCCTCTGGTCAGGGTGCTGCCCACGGCAAATGAAGGATACACGGCATTGTGCGCCGTCAGGTCAAAGGAGTATGAGGGGCGTGCTCCGGCGGTGGTGAGCACCGAACGGAAGTTGAGCGACCCTGACGCTCCGGCACCGTCACGCGATGCGAAATCGCCCCACGCGCACCATGATGCAAGATACATTATGCGCTGCTTCACCCACTGACGCTCCGCGTCTATCTGATTGCCGAGCGACTGGCTCAGGGGGTCGGTACCGTTGGCATACAGATTATTTTTCATAGCCGTAGCGGCCGCCTCGTATGAGATGCGCGCATTCTCGTTGTAAGCGACCGCCGGGAATACGTCTGCCACGCGGTCAAAATAGAGGATGTCGAAAGCATCCGCGACTGTCTCCCGTCCATGCTCATGGGCGATGGCCACAAGTGCGTCAAGGATGCTGCGCATCATCTCGCGCTGCTCCTCGGCAAATGCAAGCTCCATGAGGCAATACAGGGCGTTGTCCTCGCTGTTCCAGTAATATGTGCCTGATGAAGCATCCTTGTCGTGCTCCTCGCACCAATAGGGCTTCAACCGCTGCCCTGTATTGTTGATGGCGAAGATGGTATCAAGGTCATCCTGATGCGCCCCTAACGTGCCCTCAGGACGGAGATACAGGTAGGTGTTCTTGCCCCTGTTGTCAGAGGCAGCAATCAGCTTGCAGAAGCACATGACAAAAAGTATCTCGCTGACGTTGAAATGCTCAGCAGCATGCGCCTTGAAGTCCTGAACACGCTGCTGCCGGTAGTATGCCGTCAGCGCGTCGCCTGTGGCCGTCGTTCCGGAGCGGTCAAGTGTGACGGTAGCCCATGCCCCGGCGGTCTTGACGTGCCCTGCCGGTACCCACCTGCCGCTTGCCTGGTCGTAACGATGCAGGGTGTCACGCTCTCCGGCGGCGAGTGCTGCCGCGCCGTCCAGCCAATAGTTTTTGCTTCTGTCGGCGGCTGCCGACTGGTAGAGCGATGCACTGTCACCCTCCCACCGTGCTATGTCGTGGAAGTGGCTGTAAACGAAATTGAAGTTGTCGCGGAACTTGGCGATGTTCGCATCTGTCAGGGCTCCGCCCACGAGTGAGAGCTGCTTCTGCCCGGCAAACATGAAGTCCTCGCCATCGACCGTGACATCTTCCGTCCACGGAGCGCGGTGCATCACGATGTCACGGCCGTTGTCCGCGCCCTCAAGACAGAGATATCCGGGGCGCAGTTCTGCGTCAAAGCCGAATGTAGGTTTGTCGCCCTTGCCGGGGCCGAAGGTCATCAGTCCGACAAAGCGCGGTGTGTTATTCTCCGACTCCTGGACGAAAAACAGTACAGGCTCCTGAGGTACGGCCACACGCAATGACCGGTCTTCCTCCGTGATGTATCCGTTGCTCTTTATGATGCACTTCCACAGGGTGTCGTACAACTCGCAGCTTCCCATCTTGTGCGTCTGGGGGGATGAAGCGTAGTTGACCTTGCCGACGAGCTTGCGTGCGGCAGGGAGACCTGTGCGGAGGCGGTAGCCATCGGAGTGCTGCACGCCGTTGCCATCCGTCCATACGGAGTCGTCGCCGAACGTGTAGCCCTGATTCCAGCGGTAGTATGTCATAGATGATGTTCCCTGTCCTTTCACGGTCAGATTTGTCAGCAGTCCCGAGTGTCCCGGGTCTCCGGGGAAGTCAATCAGCATGTTGCCTGTAAATGCGGTCTTCTTGGTGTCGCCGTAGCGCGTCTCGCGGCTACCGATCCATTTTATTGTCGGAAGTTTGCCTTTGACAGCATCATAGCTGACGGCTCCGGAGCCGTCGACAATGTCGTTGGCAGCGGCAAGAGCCAGTTTGCCCTCCAGTGTCGGCTCCGTGGCTATGCGGTCACGGCGTATCTCCGCCTCGCCGAGACCCTTGCGGTAGAAGCGAATGCCGTAGATGTCTATGTCCGCGCCCTCGCCTCCAAGCGTCAGGGGCGCATCGGCAGCGGTAGCGAAGTCGGAAGCGGCATTGTAGGAGAATTCGCGCGAACAGATGCCGTCAATGAATATCCTGACATAGTTGACGCCCTCGCCTCGCAGGTCGGGGATGATGTTGACCGCGATGTGTCGGCGCACACCCTCGGCCAGTGCTATATCCTGGTTGTGGCGGTCGGTGGCTGCTGTGGTCATCACGGTAGCCTCCAGCCCTCGCATCTCCAGACCTACAGGCACCGTCACAGAGTCAAGGGTCAGGGGCGCGGATGCGTCCATTATGACCTTTGAGGCATCGGCGATGTTGCGGATGCACACGTCCATCTCGAGAGTCATCGCCGGAGATGCCACGCCCGAACCGGTGGAGAAGTCGGCAAACGGCTTGAGAGCCGACAGCGTCAGCCGCGACCCGGCAGGGATGCGGAGGCAGCGCACGCCTGATTCATCGGCAATCCATCCTGACGCGGTGGAGAATGCCATATTGTCAAACGATGCATCCACGCGCTCTCCTGTGGCGGCGTTGATGATGTCTGAGGGAGATGTATAGTTGTCCCGGGTGCGCGGATCGAGCACGAAGGCGGCTCCGGCGACAGGTGCGAGACTCCTGGAGTTGTCGATGGCAACCGCCGAGTCATGTATGGGAGTGGCAGAACCGCCGACATACACGCGCAGACGTGCGTCTATCGTGTCCTCGCTGATACCGTCTATCTCGGGGGTTGCCACGATGGCATCGGAAGCCCCGGATGCGGCTGACACCTCGCGTGACCATAGCACCGTCTTGTCGGCAAGTTCAAGCGCGAAACGTATGGCGACATCTCCGTACCCTGACGGTGCCCACACCGCGTAACGGGCGGCAATGCCTTCGCCCCAGTTGACGAGAGATGTAGCGACATCGTTGACGGCTACGATGGGAACGTCGCCCCCTGCCATGATGATCTGTGCATGGAGCGTATCGGTGCTGACGCCTTGCCGTCCGTCCACGGTCATCCACGCCTCCACCTTGTGCACACCTGCATCCGACACCTTGACGGCATCGGCGGCGGTGTCGGTAAATGTCACCTTGGTAGTGGTGTCGCCTGACGGGGCATTGCCGAGCGCACGGCTCTGAGTGCGTATGGATGTCCCTGTCTTGTCGTACACCCTGACATGCAGGGTGCGGTCAACCGAGCCGGTGTGGCGGAAATCAAGCTGCATGCCGTTCGCCGGCATCTGTGCCGCGGTGACATCCGTGGCAAGTGTCAGGGCAACGTCCGTGCGGATGACGGAGGCGAAGTTTACCCATACCGACATCTTACCGGAGTCCACGCCGACAGCCTGGACCCTGACGCGGTATGTGACTTCCTTGGTAAGCAGCTCCGACAGATCCACGGTGACATTGCCCGGCTCAACGCCTGTGAGCGTCTTGATGACCGCCCACGGCTGGGTGTCGGATGTGCGCGCCTGTACGGTGAGCGTGGCGGTCTCGCCGTTGTCCTCCGTGGTCTTGTCAACAGGGTTGTACCTTGTGGATGCGTATGTAAGGTTGAGCTTCACGACGCCGTCAAGTGCCATCACGGATGACTCCTGACCCTCGGCGCGTGACAGCGACACCATGACCACGTCCGCCTGTTCGGCGGATATGGGGATGATTTCGCGTGATTTCAGCAGAGCCGCTACGTCCGGGTCTGTCTTGTCCTCGGCGGCGCGGTATGCCGCATAGTCGTCCTCGGAGTCGAATGCCCAGAGCTCGTAGTAGCCCTCGGCGGTCATCGTGTCGGATACATGCACCGCTCCGCGCTTGCCGGACAGTGTGGCGTCTATGGATGCCAGACGATTCTTGATATACTCCTCGACGCGCTTTTTGGCGTAGCCCTCCCACGGTGTCAGCGCGTCCTTGATTTCTGTGTCGTTACCTTTTGCCATATATCTTGTGTATGTGGTATGTTGTGTGTCTGATTGGTCACCATGGCTCGTGTCCGCGCCATGCGGTCACTCCGTGCCATACGTCCTCCAGGGCTTGCCAGAGCAGCCTTGCGCCACGGTACACCGCCGAGACGGCTCTGCGCCCGATGCTGACGGATGTGACCTCCCTGCCGTTAGTCGTTATCATCTTCGTAGGTCATGTAGATTACATCGTCCAACAGCTCCCAGGCATCCTTCTTGGCCTCATACTCGCTCTCGGAGAGCACGACGGTTTCCGGGCGGCTGGTGGTAGTTTCCTTGATGATGGCTGCCAGAGCCTCCTCGTCCACGAACTTCTTAAGCTGCTTGTCGCTGCCTTTGGTATATATGGCATTTCCGCAACGGAAAAGGATGTCACCGCGTATCTCAAGGTCGTTGATATGGTAGGCATTGTGCTTGCTGATGGTGGTGCCGCTCGTGTCCACACTGAAAAACATCCGCTCCTTGACGGAGTACCATATTGAACCTGTCGGATGAGCCAACGCCTCCGTGGCGTCGTAGATGAGGCCGTCAAAGGGATAGATGGCGATTGCGTCAACCTGACTTTTCAGTCGTTGCGTATCTGCCGTGAGAGCAGTTATCGCAGTATTGATTTCAATAAGCTTTCCTTGCAGCGTCTCGTCATCGTTCAGTCCATCTAAGAATCTCAGCACCTCGGCAAAATTGTCTATCGCATCCGAAGCACCCTCGCCGATAACAGTGTCTATCTTATCCCGGAGTGAAGCGATATCATCCTCGTGCTGTCTTGACATTGCCAGTATGGCAGATTCAAGATAAGTGACGTATGGATAAATATCCACCTCAAATGTATGTGTAGACTTGGAGATGTCACCCATATATTCCCAGTCATTGGCTGCGTCATCCCACAGAAGCACCTGTAAAAACACTTCGTTTCCTGCATCCGTAGCGATTATCATAGCCCAGTCCCCGGGCTTCGGGTCTGTCACCGCACTCCGTATTTCGGATATAGACCGGAATACTCCTTTACACTGTGTCGTGACATTCTTTGCCGTCAGCCATCCGTCTATGATGACATTGTGGTTGACGTGCATATTCCCTTTGACAGTGGCATTGCCTCCGGTAGATACATTCCGTCCTACCGCCACATCTCCGTCTATCTGTTTTGTCGGAATCACACTCATTACTGATACTGATTACTGAAGAATTGATTTTGCCAAGTCGTTCAAAGATGATGCCCTGTTATCCTCTCCGTAGGTGGTTAATACTAATGCAGCTATGGTGTAGATGACCGCAGTATAACATCTCTCGCATATATCAATGCCATCATGCTCATCAATGCAGGGATATGGCAGATATGTAGCACGCGACACGTATGCGTCCCGACTGTTACATGAATAGAATTCAAGAGCTTTCCCCTCTGCACGGTTTACGATAGCGCAAACAGGTTTCTGCACATTGCCCCTGATACCCTTATAGCGCGATGACTGTTTTGCATACTGCGGATCATCAGCCGAAAGTGCCGTATAGACAGTGCGCTCCCAGTCGCTCATACGGAAAGCGATAAGGCGCATGAAATCGTCAGGCAGAAGCACCCAGCCACTTTCAAGCCCTTCCCAATATACAGCGTCGCCGAAATTATGTCCCTCCTCAAGCAGGTGGGCTGGAGCTGCACATTCCACACGGCGCACTGCCTCGACTGTTTTTGAGCGGATAATCTCCTCCAGTGACAGTGTTTCGATGTCCCCCGTCTCTATAAGCTGCTCGCTTGTCATGTTCTGGTCTATGGCAATGCGGACATCACGCACAATCTCAGAAACTTTATACACCATATCGTTAGAGCTTATACGAAGACTATCTCTACATCATGAGCCTTACCGGCATTGATGATGTCCTCACGGTTGTGGAGTTTACTACGGATGCAGCCGAAAGTCTGTTCAAGGTAATCCTTGGCATCATCATTGCAGGAAAACTCCACCTGTGTCATGGCTGTGACGTTCTCTTCGTTTTTAGACAAAGGTTCGGTGACAACAGATGCATGCTCTGAGCTTACGCTCTCAGCTGTATTGCCTTCTGCTTGCGCAAAGTCCTCACCATCGGATTCGAGTGTAGCAGGTACAGGTTTGTCGGAACCCTTTCCTGATAATGCGACTGGATTTGTAACAGCTCGCTCAATGCGCAGCTCCTCATTCAGATCTATTTCTTTGACAATGTGAATACGTCCTCGCCTGAATTCGCTACTGTTCTCAATTGCTTGCTGAATGAGGAAATTGCTGGTGGTAAATGTGGCAGGTGTTACACCTATGGCATTCATGCTGCCGCCCGTGAATGTCACTTTGAGGGTGTTCTTACCGAAGCGGATGATGCACTGATATTCCATCATACCCGACACGCCGTAAGTTATTCTCTTCTTTTTCATTGTTGTGGCATTATTTGAAGAAGAGGCGGACGGCATTACTACCAGTCCGCCTCATTATGTTTGCTTACTCTTGGTAGGTCTTAGACGCTGATTACATCGCCAACCTCATACTCGCTCCACGTTGTGGTGGTGGTTGCTTGCTCTCCCGACCCGGTGGTGGTGTTCTTGGCTCGCCATAGCGTACCCTTGACAGCGGTGGTTGCGATACTGGGGCAGTCGCTCAGCAGGTAGTAGATACCGCCGTCAACCGGGGATTCGGGGGCGGTAGAGCCTTCGTAGAAGAGATAGTGGGCTGCGTCCTCGTTGACGTTGTCGTTGACGGTGGTGTCCTCGCCGTTGATCCACAAGTGGCACGAGCCTTTGAGGGCGATAGCATCCCATGTGAGAATGCTCTCGCGTGTTGCCTCTTCGCCCTCCACGCGGTCAGACGATGAGTGTTCGGCAGCGAGAACGTAACGCACAAGGCGGTCGGGCGAAAGCAGGAATGCCGAATTGCTCCAGCCGAGGCGGTCAAATGTCGGCTCACGCTTGAACTCGATGTCGCCGAACACGGTGTGAATGGCGGTAACGGTCCATCCGAACTTATTGGTCTTTACGTCAATCTTGACCTCCGGGTGCTTCGAGAAGTCGATGCACTGGATGTTCTCAAGGAAGTTCTTGCCACAGAGGGCCAGGCCACTGCTCGGAACGTCCTCGCCGGTGAAGAACATCTTGGCAAGGGCGATGAACTCTTCGTAAGTCCACTTGCCGATGTGCTGAATCTCTTTCTTCACCTGATAGCGCACGCCCTCGGAGAAGTAGATGTCCTGCACGCCGACTTCGGGGGTGTTCACCTTAATCTTGCCCTTACGTCCGGCAAGCAGGGAGCGGTTGGTGTCGCACTTGAACTTGGTGAGTGCGGCCTCGGCGATGATTGCCTTGGTGAACGGGATGCGCTTCTTGACGGCATCGAAGTAGTCTGACACGATGCGGTTCATGCCACGCTTCTGCAAGAACACGCGAGTGGGCTGCGGAACAAAGAGGTCGGGGTCAACCTTCTTCTGCGTTTCATAGAGCGCGTTGCCGAGAAGAATCAGCTTCGTTCCGGCGGGTATCGCAGGCGTGGTGCAATACTCGGCATCGGTGGTTGACTTGGGACCGTTCACGGCGCGACAGATGGGGTTGCCTGTTGTGGGGTCGTGACCGACAACAAACAGCATGAGGTCTTTGCCGGGCGTTGCCTTGCTTCCGTCCTCGGTATAGCCGTCAACGCCAACGGCAAGCAACGTACCGTAGGGGCGCGGAATCTGCTGGTCATCGCCGTCAAGCGAAACTACGAACTGATTGCTTGTGCCTTTGGCAACGGCGGCGTTTGTGGTCACGCAGGTGCGCGGCTCGTCAATCATGTAGTGGTCAACTTCGGGCGATGTGACCTTTACACGCTTTGCTTTCAGCGCAATCTGCATGAGAGGGGTGTCATCGCCCTTAAACTTATAGAGTTCTTCGTCAAGGTCGGGCTGCACGAGGTTGCCACCGTCAATGCCGCCAGTTGCCCCTGCGAGATTGCTCACAGTAGCGGCTGCTCCGCTTACCTGCGAACTGACTCCGGCTGAGCCGGGGGTCGGGGTGGGATTTGCACCACCAACATTTACTGTTTCTCCGTCCATGGTTGGAAAAATTTTGTGATTAAAGATTTATTTATTGTCGTTTTCAATGAAATTGCCTTTGCCTATTCCACCAGTCGCAGATGCAAGATTGCTGACGGAAGCGGTCGCGCCTGCAACATGACTGCGGATTCCTGCCGAACCTTTTGTCGGAGTGACCTTATAGCCCTCATCGGGGCAGTTTACCACAACGCCGTCCATGACTACATGGCTTCGTTGGCGAGGTCAAACATAGACTGCTCCTTGCGTGTCGGTGCCGCGCCCTGTCCGTTCTTACCTCCGATTGGTGCTGTGCCGTCACCTTTCTTGCTCTTGCGCAGTTTCTCCACAACCTTGGCGTTGCGTCCTGCTATCTCGCCCTCTTCGCCTGCGGCCGCTACATCGGCATCGTAGTTGAGAGCCTTGCTGGCCATGTCAAGAGTTTCGGCGCTGAACTTGCCCATAACGCCGTCACGGACTATGCCGAGGAGGAGTTCAACGAGTTTGTCAATCTGCTCATCGCTCATGCCGCGCTCGGACTGGAACTGACGGAGAGTTTCAAGAGTGGTGTCCATGTTCTTCTCATACTCCTCGTCCAGTTTCTTGGAGTTGGCTACGCGCTCGACATAATCCTTGTTGGCTTCGGCAATCTTGTCCTGCATTTCGGGGTCGTCAAGCACGTCCTTGATTTCCACGCCGAAGTTGCGCACAAGACCGAGAACCGGGTCAGTGCCGTTGTGCATATCGGTGAGGAACTGCGCACTGCGAGGGTCGGCCGCGAACATATCCGACAGCGATTTCTCCCTGCCGCGATACCCCTCCAACTCTGTCTCGTAATTGTCGTAATCATCGGAAATCTGGCCGTAGATTTCCTCATCGTCCTCGAATTTCTTTTCGGGGTACTTCTTGCGCAGCCGTTCAAGATGCTGGTCGCGCCTACTCTTAACTTCGTTATTATCAGGCATTACGTTGAATATCTTTATGATTGGGCATTATCTATAGGCAAAAATAAAGCTATGACTCCGGCCATGACTTTTAAGTTTTGCGACATGAATTGGCTAAATTTGTAATAGAGGCTTCCAATTAACATTGCAGTTAAATAGATGGCAAAACATTTCGGCTCAATAATGGACTTTACAAGCCAACGCAATAACGACCTGATGTGTGCTTATCGTAAGCAACTTGCATTGGCTAACTACATCATTATGCCTGAGATATTTGAGAAAGTCTCCGAGTCCCCTGCAAGACGATTTTGGGTGTCCGAGGAACGGGCTGCTGTAGAAGTGGCGCGTATGTTGGCTGGAAAACCGTTTGCACGTATGCGCCCTAACAAACGCGAGATGTTTGAGGAAATATTCCGCAGATATATTACCCTCCGTGATTCGCATCCTGATAAATCTCTCCTGGGCCTGGTCTCAACTATTGTTCATCAACCAGCGCCAAAGTTCTATCTAACACCTCGCACTGTTGGAGAATTTATATACCGCATACAAAATGGCTGGTATGACAAACAGTTTGACCGACATAAATAGCTTATTGGCGGAGTCATCGACTGATAAGTCAATCTGCACCGCTGTCAGTTCAATACTCGCAGAGAATGACCGCCGTAATGAGGTGATGTATGCTTCGTTCAACCCGATTACTGGATGGGGTTCTATTGGGGAAAGGGTCAAGGTAACTATCTCCGATTTCGTCATGACTGTCCAGTGGTTGCCTGCGGAAATGATGTCTATCCCATTCGTCAGCAAACTGGTTAAGGCAGGCTCTATTGACAGATTCCTCTCGGATGTCCTGCACATTGAGCCGAACGATACAGACCATGACAAGGTTTCCGAGACGTTTATACGCCTGCGCTATCGGCACGATTTCGCATTTTGGGCCGCAACCCTTGTGTGGATTCACAACAAGGATGCAGGCTCTGACGTGCTGTTCCGGCTACGCTATCCGCAACGCATACTGGTGTCGCGCTTTGAAGAGAAGCGAAAGGCAGGCTTGCCTATACGTCTTATCCTGCTGAAAGCCCGTCAGTGGGGCGGCTCCACTACGACCCAGTTGTATATGGCATGGTTGCAGTTCTTTCATAAGCGAGGACTGAACTCCCTAATCATCGCACATCAAGGCACCGCATCAGATGAAATCAAGGATATGTTTGACACGATGATTAAGGAATATCCGATTGAATTGCTCTACGACATGGGTGAGCCTTACAATGAGAGCGAGCCGAAAATGGTTGGAGTCGGAAAGTCCGGCTCTACATCGCGCGTGCCACAACGAAACTGCAAGATTAAGATTGGTACGGCTGAACGTCCTGACGGTTGCCGTGGTGGTGCCTATTCTCTCGTCCACCTCTCCGAGGTCGGAATATGGAAAAAGACTGACGGCAAATCACCCGAAGATATTGTGCGCTCTGCCTGTTCGGGTATTCTCCTGCGTCCGCTGACTATGATTGTGATGGAGTCAACCGCAAACGGCACTGGTAATTTCTTCCACACTGAATATTCTGCGGCAGTTGACCCCAACACTCCCTCCCAGTTTGAGGCATTGTTCATAGCGTGGTTTCAGATCGAGCAATATTCCCTGCCGTTTGAGAACGGCGAGGCTTTGCGCGATTTCGCCAAATGGTTATATGACAACCGGGAAAACGACAATGTGCTGTCATCGCGTGAAGAGTGCGGAAAGTATCTTTGGTGGCTGTGGGAAAAGGGGGCGTCACTGGAAGCAATTAACTGGTACATCGAGGAGCGTAGCGGTAAGAACGACCACGGCATCATGGCTTCCGAGTTCCCCTCGGATGATGTTGAGGCTTTCGTTCATTCCGGAACAATGGTATTCGACAAATATCAAGTCGAAGAATTTGAAAACGCCTGCCGTCCTCCGCGCTACATCGGCGATGTGTATGCGGATGGTGACGAGGGCGAAAAGGCTCTTGAGAACCTGCGCTTCCATGAGGACAGACAGGGGCAGTTCTGCATTTGGGCCAAGCCCGAAGATGATGACGAGGTGGAGATAACCGACCGATACCTTACGGTCGTTGACGTGGGCGGTCGCTCTGCAAAAGCCGACTGGTCTGTTATCCTTGTCATCGACCGCTTGAACATGATAGAGGGCGGTCGCCCGGCTGTTGTCGCCCAGTGGTACGGACATTGCGACATTGACCGCCTCGCGTGGAAAGCTGCGCAGGTGGCGGCTTACTACAATGAATCGCTCCTTGTCATTGAGAGCAACACAATGGAAACACATGACCGCGAACGTCAGGTTGAGGGTGGCGACCAGTCGCAATATATCCTCAATCAGATTTCAACCGTTTATCCTAACCTCTATGCACGCCGTCAGTCCGAGGACGAGATTAGGCAGGGCGTTCCGCGCAAATATGGCTTCCACACCAACATTGCCACAAAGCCGATGATAATCTCAACGCTCGTCAAGGTCATACGCGAACACCTCTACACCGAACGCGACAAGCGATGTCTTGATGAATATCTTACCTATGAGCGTAAGCAGAACGGCGCGTATGGAGCCATTGTTGGCAAGCACGATGACTTACTGATGACACGCGCCATCGGTATGCACATCTGCTTCTATGAAATGGATATGCCTCGGATTATCCCCAAACAGCATGGACCGGTAAAAAAAAGAAAAGGTCCCGTTTCCGAGGCCGTTTTCTGATTGGTTTACTGGTGTCGTTATGTCGCAAGCATACGCTGTGCCTGCTGTGCGGCTTGCATATTCGCGCCCTGCTGTGCCTGCTGTGCAAGTTCGGGCGAAATCCCTTCGGGCATCTGACCCTGCTCCAGTTGTTCGCGTTGGCTCTTGATGCTCTGCAACAGCCCGTCCGCAAATGGGAAGTCACCGTGTTCAAGCAACTGCTCTACGGAGATTGCCTGCGCTTTCCACAATTCCATCAGCATATCGTTCACAATTGCGCGGTATGCAGGCGTTGACGTGCTTTCGACAATAGACAGGTCAAACTCAACGTCACGGATTTTGCGTGGGTCATACTCCACGATAGCCGAGTTCTTCCCTGCGATGTTGAAAACTCTCGGAGTTTCGTAGTATTGCTGAATGTTCTTGACATCCTTTGTCGCGCCATCTCTGATGAACGAAGAGAACGTATCGAGAAGGTCAAGCAATGAGGTTGTTGCGTTCTGCGCCTGCTGATTGTAGAGGCTTGCCGACATTCCCGAATAACCGGGTTTGCCCTGTAATGCGCCGTTCACTCCCGATATGTCCTCAAAGAATTTAAGCTGCATATTCAGTAACTCGGTTATGCCTATCTGCGTGCAGTTGTTGGCAACCTGCTGTGGCAGGGCTGTGCCTGCCTTTGGCTGTCTTATCATTATCACGCCGTTGAACCGCGCCCACTCGTCTGCAATATCTTCTATTGTCATTCCTTTGGGCAGGCAGTCCTCCGGGAAGAGAAGCACACCCTTTGCACTCGCACGCATAATCCAGTCGTACATCGTGATGAGGCGGTTGGTGTATCGCTGTTGGTCGATCACGTTACTGACGAAAGAATGAATCTCGCCGTCAATGAACGGATACGCCTTGAAAACGTATGGGTGGCTCTTGTGTTCGTAGGGCGTTTCTCCCTCTTCCAGTATGTCGCCGAAAGGAGTAAGCAGGTAATAATACCAGTAGGAGTCCATGAACCATTCGCACTGAATCAGCGGAACGTCACTCTCGTCCATGCCCAGTTCCTGCGCCTCGCGCTTTCGCTCTCGGTTCACACTGCCGACAAATTCCTCATAGTCCTCCAGTTCGATTTTGAACACATCGCCATTGTTGACATCGTGACAGCGGTAGCGAGGCTTGCTTTCCTTGCGCCATACCTCAATCACACGGCATCGGGTAATGTCGCGTGGGACGAGGAAATCATAATATCCCTGCAACGGATGACCGAACGATTCAAATGCCGCGCCCAATGCATTCTTGTCACGGGCATCTTTATATATCTCGGCAAGCCGTTTGTATTCTGCCGGACTATGTGCGAACCGCTCACACAATTCTTCAAACGATACGTCATGCACCTCACCGAGGCAGGACACGTCCCAACCTCGGAAGTCGCGCATATTGTTATCTATAAAGAAATTGTTAGGCTGAACATAGTCCGTCCAACAATCCAGTTTATCATTGCGCCAGCCGTACCACTTGCGCTGTACCACAAAGCCGGAGATTAAGAACTCTTCCATGCATCGGGCGTTAATCTCGGTCATGCGGTTGAGCTGCATATTGCATTGCAGGACGGTTGACATGGTTTCGCCGTATTTCTGCTCGTCACGGTCACGCGCCGTGCAGGTAGGCTCTTTGGCCTGACTGCGATACACGCCCAGTACAGCCTGCACCATTCGCCGGATAAGGTTGTTCTTCAGCGCGACATTGCCCTGCGACTTGATGTAGTCCTCTTCCCTCATCATCTTGCCGTCAACGCATATCCAGTCATCCCACTGCCGGCCGTAGGTATAGTTCTTGTTGCGCTCGCGGTCTTGACGGAATGTTTCCATCGACTGCCAATACTGCTGTGCCTGCCAAAGAACTTCTTGGGCGCGGGTACATCCCAGGCCCTTGCTGTGTGCCACGCTGTCCATTTCATTCTTGGGCATCACGCGGCTTGCCTTATGTAATTTCTTCTTTGCCATTGTCGGTTGGTATGTTGTGAACGGTGCAAAGGTAATACCTCGCATCGTCCACAATCATTTAACTATTGTTGCATCGAATCCAAATCATTAAGTAATCTCTCGCGGGTGGTGAATATGAGACTGACGATAGAGTCACGCTCTTCATTTGACTTGGCCTTTCGATAACGCTCGGTCAACTGGGATATGTCGCGCTTATAGCGTTTCACTCTCCCATGCACTCTCATATCCGCGCTTCCGAGGATTCTTTTGCGCTCTTCACGATAAGCGGCTTTATCCGTTTTGCGCAGCTTATTTGCCTCAGTCAGTTGCTTTTCAACTGCGTCATAGTCTGCAAGCAACTGTTTGGTGCGCTCGGTCGCAATATGCCCCTCGAACCGTTCTTCCGCTTTGTCAAGCACTTTTTTCTTACGCTTGGCCTTGATGGAATCCGAAGCCTCCTCGCTACGAAGCCATCCTGTCAACGGTGCCTCACGGAACATCTTATATTCAGCATACCTCTCGGCAAGTTGGTCGGGCGTCAGTTGACTCGCTTCCAGTGCGTCCATATCGAGTTCCTCAAAATAGACTTTCTCCAACTGGCTCTGAGGGCAACTTAATAGACGTGCTACGAGCAGGGCGCACTCATGTTGGGTTTGAGCGTCCGAATTGTAGTCTATGATTGCCGCAGCCCAGTCGGTGATGGTTTGGGGATTGATGCCCGTTCCCATGCCGACCAAGATGTTGATAACATCATTGGCTGCTGCCATTTGGTCTTTGTCTGCTTTTTTAGCCGCCTGCATAATATCGCTCAAGATAGGATTACTTCGGCCAAGATTATAGATTGACTTTTCATTTGCACCTGTCAACATATTCAAGCCATCCTCTATCACATCTCCGTAGGCAAGACCCTCAATCGGAGCAAACATAGACTGACGTGTGGTATCATTCCATTGTTTGTCCTTTTCCTCATCATCACCGCTCAGCAGGAGCAGAGGTGCGACACCGCCAATTCGCCAAAGCCACGGCAGTATCCATCCGAACATGGCGAGGTTAACGGTATTCTTGATTGTTGCGCTCCTTATCTCGCGCTTGGCGTTCTTGCGTGCATAGTCCCACTCATCGTCAGTCCACGCTCCTTCGGCCTCCGGGTGTAATGTCCGAAGTATCTGCTTTGCCACAAAATCCTCATTAACCTCTCCGCTTATAATTCGTTTGAGGTTTCGGGCTGATGTATGTGCTTCGCGAGTGTACGATGTTGACGAGTTACGGAAGAGCATGGCTGAGGTGGCATAGAACGTGTGGTCTACCTGCACCGGCGCCATGAATGGGCCTTCGCTCGACTGTTGGCTTTTGTTGTAGCAGAGTTCGGCATCTTGTATGGCTCGTCTTTCGGCCTGGGATTCTTCCATGCCCCAACGCAGATATTTAGCCTTTCTGGTCTTGTAAACGCCGTGACTGCCTACTGCGATAGTCCATGCATCTACCCCGATATTGGGGAGCATACCATATGACGATGCTTTCATTATCTTGCCGTCATACTCGTTTTCTTTCAGACGGTAATCGCCCGATGTACGACTGAGAATACGCTTGCGGAAATTCGGCATATTCGCCCACGCCCACTTGCAGGCTTTCACGCCACCAGTGGCAAGGTCTGCGGCAACATATCTCATGTCAACCTCTCCAAAGAACGCAGGCAGGGAAAGAGTCTGCTTCAAAGCCGTGAACGTTCTTAAGGAGATTTTACCCATTGTCACACCTTTTGCCCCCTGCACCATGAAGCGGTCAAACTTCGCACGCTGTGGGTCGTATGCATCGGTGGCGATTGCACAGCATTCTTCGAAGCGTTTCCACAACTGTTGCCCTGCACCGTACACGCTGGTCATTGCGAATACCTGCTGTTTCAGTCGGTTGTATGAAAGCAACGTGCCGAAATCGCGGTTCAGTTCTGCAAAGGCTGTCCAGTGACACATCTCGTCAACGTGTTTGGCAAGAACATCCATGAAGTTACACTGCCGCATATTCCATTTGGATACACTCGGAACACGCTTTTTGATGGCTCCGGTCTGTACGCTGATACGGTCGTTGGATTGGGATGTCTGTCCGTTTTCCACATCGCGTTTGAGGGCATTCTTATCCCTGACAAAGGGGAAGTAGTTCTCAATCGCGTCCATGCTTGCGCCGAACATCTTTTTGTGGACTTCGTTTGCCCGGTCTCCCATCTGTGGCAGTAGTTCTTCCTGCACCCAATCCGCATACTCTTTCAGTTTCGGATCGAGTGCATCGCTGATTACTTGCATGGTTGACTCTTCAATGCCCATACGGCGGTTGGTTGCACGTCCCATCGGCATCTTGTCCACTGCATAGAGATATAGCAATGTGCCTTGACCGACCTCGTATTCACGCATTTCAGCACCATCATAATATGTGATGGTGGCACCGGGCAACGCTTCGGCATATCCGTAGATGTCAGAGTAGGTGTATTCGACCTTCTTGACTCCGCCGTTATACCATACCCGGTGCTTGCCGAATATTTTAGCGGCTTTGTCATCCATTTGATGGTGAACTAACTCTTTCATCTCCTGCTCACGGTCAGCGGAATCTGCCCAACCACGCATGAAATGGTTGTACAAATAACCCTCTCCGTTGGGATTCTTAGAGCCAAACATCTTCAGCATTTGGTCAAGGGTACTCATAGGCTCTAACAGCCAACTCATTGACCAATGGTTGCGCAGCTTCATCAGCCGGGTATCCTCGCGGTCACCACGCAATTCTCTTCCTTGCATATCAGAGTTGGCGTAGTGGTGGATAGCATTGACCCTCTCTTTTTCAGCATCTCGCCACTGCTTGGCTCGTTCCACGCTCTCGCGAAGTTCGCCTCCGAGTTTCTCCGTCAGACTTTCGTAAGCTGCTATGCGGTCAAGTTTCATCTGCTGTATGGTCGCACGGGTAGCGTCCTCAGATTGTCTGTACGCATCAGCCGTCATACGACCTGCATCTTTTTCCTCTTTGGCTTTCTTGATTTCCTCTCTTAGTTCTTTCTCGGCTGTTTTGGAGGAGGCGATATTCTCGGCATATTCTCGGGCCATTTGCAACCCTGCGTATTCAAGCGTGGCACGTTCGGCAATGGGAGCGTGTGAGTCGCTCATGGAGTCTATGGCATCCGTGATACGGCGGTCAATCTCTTCTACCGTCAGGCCTTTCCAATTGTTGAAAACTCGCAGAATAGCCTGGCCGTCCGGGTCAAGGTCGCCCTGCACCTGTATGCCTCTGCCGTCAACGCGACTTGTACGCATTGAGATGAGTTTCCCAAACGCTTGCTCCGTGTTACGCAGGTGGTTGTTGACCATGATTTCAAAAACACGGTCAACCTGCTTGCTAATATCCTGCCTACCGATTGAGTTCGTAACTTGTGCCAATAGACTCTTGACCTCGGCGTTGCCGAGGCTGTCAAGCAATCCGTTTTCCATGAGAATCCGTGCAAGGTCTTTGATACTCTTTGCGGTCGTAATGTCATACTCGCGCTGACGAGCCATTGCCTGACGCAGGTGGTTGAGGTTGCCACCGATAGCACGCATGGCATCACGCTTGGCCTGCAAGTTGCCTGCGTTAGCCTGCATCGCCTCGGCTTTCATCTTGGTAATGGTTTCTTCAAGTCCCAGGCCTGGGTCACGGAATCGGGTCACATCGTCTGCGTCATAGCCGGTCCGTCTGCGCATTACAACGTCCTCTGCATCGGCAAAGACACCTTTCTCGCGCATATTCTTCCATGACTTGAAGAGAATATACGACAGGTCTTTGTCCGTGAGTCGTATGCTTTTGGCAATCTTCAGACCGCGGAGGAACATATCAAGGAACTTTTGAACTTTAGCCTTGATTGTGCCCCAAAGGGTCAATTCATCGCGGCTCATCTTCTCAAATCCCTCGCTACCGATACGACCGCCGAGGTCTGACATATATTCCTCGGTGGCTTCCTTGCGGAATTCCTCGCGCTTCTTCTCGGCTTCCACACGCGCCTTTGCCATGTCGGGGAAGTAGTTGGCGTTAACATCTTCTCCGGCACGCTCATGGGCCTGTGCCTTGCGCACGCGCAGGCGGTCGGCTTCCTCGCTCACCATCTTATCGGTCATCTTGTCAATGACTTTGCGGATAGGATTGGAAGCGTGGTCGTAAATCTCGCCGAGGAATTCATTGAAGCGCTCCTCACCAACGAGCGCACGCAGACCCTTGTGTCCTACAACCTCATGGACAAACGTATTGTCCACATCGGCTACATTGACGTTGTTGGGCAGGACGATGACAACCTCATCATCCTTTGCGCTCCACCAGCCTTTTGCACGCCTCTCTCTGCGGCTGTATCTTGGCTTACCGTCATCCGACATTTCTGCCAACTCAGATTCATCAGTTATCACTCTCACGTTGATACCTGACCTCTCCGACAGTTCATTAACACGGTCACGCATGTCCAGAATATTCGCCTCCGAACTTGCCCTTTCAAAAAATTGTTGTAATTTTGTATCTACAATCCCGTCAGTAGTCACTCTCGCCCGTGGAGTTCCCGGATACGACAAACTGCTGGCGGTATTTTCATATATGGAGACCTCGGTTACAAATACTGAATGGGGTCCCGATTGCCCCTCCTGAGTTTGCACTGTTGTTCGCACATAATACTCTTTGCCGTTGATGCTGACCTTTCCTACATAGTTATCAAACGAGTCAACATTTGGATGCACTCTGTGAACAGTCCCGTCCGGACGAACCGTGCCTCCGAGATTGTCACCCTCCGAATAGGCAAGCACAGACTTCTCAAGCACTTCATCAAGAACCGGCACAACCTGCCCGAACAGCCCTTCTTTCTTATATATTTTCTTGAACGCACTACGATAGAACTCAATCTCCCTGCCATCTTTCTCAACTACAGGAAGATTGTTGTAGACTTCACGCAACTCTTCACGACTCAACTCATTCCGTGCGACGGGTATAGGCGCCAATGCTCGGATGGCACGCAGCCGCTCCCCGTCACTCATCTCCGTCCCGTCACGGTACTTGTTGCCGTCCCCAGTGGTCGGAGTGTCCGTGCTGTCCTCATCATCTTCGGATGTGAACGTAATGTCCGTTGCGTCCTCGATGTTGGCATCCATCTCGGCATACTTGGCTTCTTTCTCTTTGAGTTCCTCCTGCATGGCAAGAGTGTACTCTTCAAGTTTCTGTTCCAGTTCCTTGATGCGCCCGCCGTGTTCAAAGGGTTTGCCCTTATCTTTCAGCAGGGTTGCGAGGTCGGTTTCATTACGTTCTTTAGCGTTGACCCATGCCTCACGATTGGAACGCTCTTCCTTACCGCTTGTCACGTTATCAACAAGTTCGTTGATAATGCGCTTCAACGGTATGTCCCCGTAAGAACGCTTATAATCTATGTCATCGGAAACAACATCGTGCTGGACTTGCACATCGAACGCCAACGTACCCTGACCACCATACCCTGCCATCTGACTGACATGAGTAGTCATTGTGAAATGGACGTTGCCGATGTCAAATGTCAGAGTGGAGGTTATAGGTTCGTTCTGCTGAACACTCTGCTTCTTTGACGCCATAGACTTGTTGTGCGCCTCAAAGACTTTCTGCATATCATCGCGGTTCTCGTAGGTCTTGCCGTTGATTGTGATAGTCGTCGGGTTGTTTTCAAGTAAGGCGAGAATTTCATCACTGCGTGCAATATCGTTGCCAAACTTTTCAATCAGTTCACGAAGTCTTGGCTCGGCTCGGTGGATATACATCTGATGCTGTCGGTGCTGGTCTTGCTTTGCCTGCAACTTGCGCAACTCTTTCTCTGTTTGGTTCTGAAGCATGGCATACTGACTGCCCGACAACTCTGCGGTGATATTGCCGAACTCATCTCCCTCTTCTTCCAGTATTCGGTTCTCAAGGTTGTTAGCAAGCAAATCCTTGGAGTGCATGATAGCGTCTGCAATAGCACCTTTGGTTTTCAGTCGCTGATATGCCGTTACATCAAGGCTGTCCTCAACGCCGAAGCGGATAACCCTTACTGGAATACCCATTTCTTTGTGCATATTGCCTTGACGTAATAGCCTACCCATTCTCTGCCAGTAGTCCATCGGACGGTTGGGCGCGTCTATGTGCATCAGCGTATGAAGACGCTCCTGTATGTTTACGCCTACACCAAGACGCTGTGTTGTTCCGAGTATCACACGAATTTCTCCGGCGTTGACCTTTGCAAAGATTTTCTCTTTTGCCTTGTCGGTCATGCCGTCACGCATGATTACAACCTTCTCGGCAGGTACGCCCTGCGCAATCAGTTTGGTGCGGATGTCATCGAATAGGTTGAACTCGACAGCCCCGGTTTCCTTATTCTTGCGCTGATAGTTGTCGGCGAAGATTGCAACAGTACCATTGTATGCCTTGCTGTCCTCTAACGAGCGGAGAGTCTGACGCACGGCTTCATTGGTCTTGCTGTGTGGGTCATCGGGGGCGTTAGCCATGACAAGACGAGCGTCAATGGCGGCCGCCTTGGCTATGCCATACATGACGAGCGGAATGTGACTGTTTTCTTTTTTCTCCTGCCCGCTCATCTCATCGTAGGCTTTGAGTTGCGCCCTACCGAATTTGAGAACGGCACGCAGTCCGTTGGTCTGCGGCAGGTAGAGGTCAGCCGGCTGACCGCCTTCCAGTTCTGGGATTTGGCTTTTTACCTCACCTGCCTCAGCGGTGAGGACGGTGTCGGTAATGCCAGCCCATATTCGTGCGAGTTCGGGGAGGTTGGAGTAACCTGCAAAGCGGTTATTCTCCTTATACGTTCCCTGCGTGGTAAATTCGAGCATCTGCTGAATGCTTCCGAAGTTGCGCACAAAATCATCGAAGTGCCAAATGTTATGGCCCTCCATGACCTCGCGCGGAAGCAGGTAGCGCATGAACGTCCATACCTCTGCGGCAGTGTTGGAAATTGGAGTACCCGTTGCGAAGATTACATTCCTGCCTCCACTCTTCTCCTGCACCGCCTTTACTTTGAGGTACAAACCTTGACACTTTTTAGAATAAGATGGATCTACGCCCTTGACTCCGCGTTGCATGGCTGTGGCAAATCCGAGGTGCTTGTATTCGTGCGCCTCGTCCACAAGGATAGCATCAACTCCGAGGTCATCAAAGTTGAGGGTGTCATCGGTGGCGCGGTTAAGCATTTCTTCCGCACGTGTCTTGGCGTTCTCCTTTGCGATTGCAGCTCTCTTGCCGTCTTTCTTCGGCTTTGAGCCGGGCGTAGCCATTACGCGCTCCATCACTTCATCATCGGCTGTCTCGGTGTCGCTGAGTTTGTTCAACTGGTCGCGCAGATTTTCAACGTCCTTTTTGAGAGCTGCAACGGCGCGTCCTGCCTCACGGTCTTTTGACATTGCCTCGATAACGTCCATCTTTTCTTGGATGGATTCTTCGATGAATCGGCGTTCACGGTCGGGATGGTCGGGAATACGCTCCAGTACAGACTGGGGAATGACAACCATATCCCAGTCGTTGTAACGTATCTTTGCATAGAAGTCCTTACGGCCCTCTGCATTGCGGTCTCTATCTTCAAGACTGAGAATGCGTGCATCCGGGTAGAGTGCTTTCGCACTTGCCACAAACTGACCGAGTGTAGCGTTCTGCACTACAATCATCGGTTTCTTGGCCGTACCAAGACGGCGCATTTCCATTGCGGTGGTGATGAGGGTAAAGGTTTTGCCTGTGCCTACCTCGTGTGCAAGCATAAGGCTCTGCATCGTGCCTCTCACAATGGCTTTAGCCTGATGTTTGCGCATCTTGATGGGCTTCCCACCGATAACTCTCGCGGCTCCGTCAAAGTATTCGGGAATATACTCATCGGGGATGGTCATTGGCGCGGAGTTATTGAAGATGTCGTTGTATCTTTCCTCAATTTCCTTTGCCAGTTCGGGGTCGGCTTCCATACGAGAGCGCAGCCATGACTTGAAGTCATCGCGGATTTCGTCAACTTTGGCGGCGCAGGCAGATGTCGCTTTGGGGTCGGATATGGTGGGGCCGTCTTTCTGTTGTTTTGAAACACGGATGGTGCGGTTGGTCATGGCAGCCTCGATCAACTCTGTGCCAGTGATGACCTTATCGCAGATTTCACTTCGGATACCGAATGATTTGTCCTGCTCTCCAGTCCATCGTGGTTTATCCATAGCCCACATACCACCTGCATAAGTGAGTTTCACACTTGCGCCTGTGCGTTCTTTGACATATTGTTCAAAGAGTTCGGGGCGCAACCATGAAGAGCCGATGCTGAACTCTATGAAGTGAGATGGGATGCTGTGAGGTACAACCTTGCGCAGAGCAGTGATGTTTGGCGTATATCTTCCGTCCTCGTTGTTGGCTTCCGCCTGTTGCATCTTTTCGCGCACATTGCCCGAAAGGTATTCGTGAGCGGCTTCCATTGAATGTGTGAGGGGGTTCTCATATCCGAGGCCTGCTTCAATTACCTCACGCCGAACGTCTGCCTCATTCATACCGAGTTGCTCTGCAATATATCGGGTGTCAAGTGAGCCAGTCTGACGAATACTGAGTGTTACTCCGTCACGGACGTTTGTTGCCTTGGGCTGTTCGGGACGAACAACAACACGGCGACTGAATATATCTGCCTTGCCAAACACCTTTTTGTGTTCAAGACCTTCCTCACGATACGTTTCAAGAGCAATCACGGAGGGATAGTCCACGTCATTCTTCAGCCATGCCAGGCCGTTATTGCCGTGCAGGTGTCCGTATGTCGCCACAAAGGAATCAAAGGCGCGGTTTAACGCTTTGAGTTTCGGCTGTAATCCCTCATCGGAATCGGAAGCCTTTTGGAATTCAAGCAGGTCATTGAGTGCTTTCTTGATGGCGTTGTAATCTTGTACCACCTGTGCGCGAGTACGTCCCTTGACCTTGTTCTTGTTGAACTGGGCGATACGTTCATCTGCACTTTTCGGACTCTTGTTATCAAGTTTGGACATGAGCGGACGCGCCGTTCCGTCATAGTTGACGCAGATACGGCCCTGCGAGTCCACAACGATTGTACCAGTCTTTACCTCGTTGCCAACCTTATCATAGGTCGGAACATACTCATCGCGGTGGTTCATGACCGTGAGAGCGGTTTCTTCCGCTGTGTCAGCCAAGTTCCGCTTCATGTCCTCAACCCATTGGCTCAACAACTGCGACTGGTCTTTCTCCTTGACTGGATACAAACCTTTGCTTTCGGGTCGGAAACTGGTGTCGCCCTTTTCAAAACCGAAATGCATTTCTCCTGCCATGTATTCGGGATGCTCAACATAGTAGCGGTTGTATGACATGGAAAGCGTTTTGATGATTGGCACTTCACCAACATTCTTGACTTTCTTTGTCTCGCCGGTATTATACTCGGCTGTGCGCACTCCTGTTGTAAGTGAGCAATCAATGGCAAGAGGCGACTTAACGCCGTTCACACGCTTGCGCACAACAATTATGTCGGATGTGGCATTAGTGCCTCCGAATGTTTCATTGTGCATACGGAACATTCCGACAATGTCTGCGTTTTCGCGGTTGGCAAGCCACTTGTATAAACGGCCTGTGCCGTCCATTGAGCCTGCTGTGGTGATAAACACACCGACACCGCCGTCACGCAGTTTGCGGACGTTCTTTGCTATACAGAAATCGTGGATTGATGTCTTGAACTCCTTTGAGATGTCTGCATCACCGCTTGTATCGGCGACTTTCAAGCCGGGGACAAACGGAACATTGGTTATGACAAGGTCGTATGTGCCAGTCTCTATCTTGACTTTCTCGAAGCCGTCAATATCAACAACGGCATCGGGATAAAGCAGACTGAGCATTTTGCCTGTTGTCGGGTCTTTCTCAACGGCGCGGATATAACTGCGCTCACTGAGGTCTTGTGGCATTAGACCGAGGACATTTCCGATACCTGCTGAACCTTCAAGGACGCGGCCGCCCTTGAATCCCATAGCACGCGCAATATCCCACATTGCATCTACAATGTAAGCAGGGGTAAAATATGCCGAGTTACGCGACATCTCCGCGCCCTCGTCATATAATTTATCTCCGAGAAGTTGCCTCAGTTGTCGGCTTGTATCCCAGTCGCTGAAAGCCTTGCCGAGTCCACCCCAACCGCTGAAAGCACGGAGTTTCTTCATGTCGGCGGCTGTGGGTGCTTCACCGCTCGCTTCAAGTTTCTTCATCGTCTCAATAGCGGCGATGTTGGCTTTGATGCGTGCGCTCTCGCTCTTGGGCGCGACTTCGGTGCCGCGCTCAACGTGGTTGTTGTGAACGTTCTTGCGTTCTTTTTCGGGCAGGCGTTCTAAGGCTGGCTGCGTAGCCACGTCATGTAATCCTCTGCCTCCTGCTCGGTCAGCATCAGAATCCATGCCAGTGCTTCCACCGCCTGCTTCTCCGGCAGGTCTTTCAGTTTCACGCCGGGGTTCATCTCCTCCCACCTGCGTATCCTGCTTGAGTTGCTGTCGTTGTCCCCCGGCTTCTCCGGGGCGAGTTCCCATTTCAGCTTCTTCATGATTGCTTGAGTTTTGAGGATTGTCGAATAAACCACCGAATAAATCACCGATAGGTTGTTCCGGCTTCAAAGTTACATCTTTTTTGCGAGATTTCTTTGACTTATTGCCAGTCAGAACTGCCACGGCATCTGCGGTGGCTTTTTTCTCCTGCTCGGCGCGTGCGACACGCTGTGCCTCTCCGAATATGCCGTCAGCAGGTTTAATGCGCTCCCAATCGGCTATCTCGGTTATCCAATTCTGACCGAACGAGTCAAGAATAGGACGGCCGTCCTTATCGAAGTCTGCGATGCGCTGTTTTTCCCACTTGCCATTGCCGTAACGGTCCCACATGACTTCATCACCAATCTTGTAGCCATTGTGGGTTTCCTCTGCTTTGGCAGGGGTCGAGGGGTTGTCCTCGGCGGTCGGTGCGCCTGCATGGGCAATCTCATCAGGAGAGATTTTGATTGTACCCGGCTCACCTTTCACGCCTACGATGTAGTCAGTCAGTCGGGACGGCTCTCCAATGTTCTGCACATGATTAGCGGCTATGACAACAGCCTCGCGTCCGTCTTTCAAAGTGACGGAGCCGTGGTAGGCTTCTTCCTGCGGCTCTGACTTTGCAGGCTCTTCGGCAGGAGTTGAGGACGGCAGGTATTCCTTTGCCTCGCGCTGAATGCCATTGAGCAGGTCGGCATAGGTCACATTGGTATCTGCCCAACAGTTACGCCCCATGCGGTCAAACGACACATGACCTTTCTCATCGGGCCATTCAACGCGGTACATGATGCGAGTGGCTTGCAGGTTATCTCCGCTGTATGTCACATCGCCCGGCGTTACTGACGGGTCAAGACCGATAGTAATGTAGAGTTCGCGGCCCTCGTTGAGGGGCAGGCGTATGGAAATATCACCACCTGCGGGCGCGATATTCGCGGTAACGGCGTTCTTTCTCTTGCCACGGTTGGCGGTTGTTGAGCCAGTCACCTTGTCAAGTCCCAGGCCGAGGTCGTTCACAAGTTGTTTGGCGAGATCAACTGCATCCTTGACGGCTTTCTTCTCGGCATTGCGCATATAGCCGTATGCCTCGTTGAAATCCTTGTCAACTTCTTCGGCTTCATAATAGCCGAGGATTGCCAACTGGTCGTTGACCTCGTCAAGGGTGTCATCTACTCGTTTGAGGTCGCGGAGGATGCGCTTGCGTCCTGCTTCTCCAGTTCCTGCGCTTTGTGCTGTAACTTCTGCTTCGCCTGCAACAGCCTCTGCTTTTTCTGCAAGAGCAGCTGTATCTGCTTCTGTCTGCTTGTCATTTTCTCTTCGATTTTTGTTTCGGGTTTCGGTAAGTTCTTTCTGCGCCTGCGCGGATGCGGTTGAGGCTTTACGCTCTTCCACAATCATAGCCGCCTGCGCGATTGGGTCAGCCTGCTTCTTGTCGAAGTTCTGAACGTCAAACGTGGCAACCTGCTCGGTCGGAGTAAAGGTATATTTGTCATAGCCGGGTGTCCAGCGTGCGCCCTCATAGAACGATTTGAGCCACGGACGTATCTTGTCGCCCAACAATCCCACCATCTTGGTGGCATAGTCGGGGAATGCCGTTGTGCCTCGCTCGATAAGGCCCATGGCAAGACGGATACCTGCTGACTGGATGCGCTGACGCTCCTGCGGTGTCAGTTCGCCGGGGTCGCGGAACTTGATGTTGGTGTCGCCCTCGTCATCGCCTATGCCCAACAGGTCGCGCAGCTCGTCAGCCAACGACTGCATTTCGTCATCGCTGATTTCGTGCTGTTGCTCCGGCTCTGCCTTGACTGGCTCGGCGTGGTCGCTCAACTTGGTTTCGCCTTTGGTCGAAAGGTCTGTCATTACATCTTCAAGGCTGACGCGATTGATAGGTGCTTTCTTCGGCTTCCGTGCAGGCTTCTTCTCAGCAGGAGCCGCAGGAGCGACAGCCTCACGGAGTTCTTCGGCGGTCATGGGCTGTGCGTCCGCAACCGCTTCCTCGTTGCCAATCATCTCGGCGAGTTGGCGTGCGGCTTCCTCACTGCGCATCATGTAACCGCCCTGCTTGCGGTCATACCAACCGCGAGAGGTTTTCTTACCCTCGGTGAGAGGTTCACGCGCGAATGTGTCAAGAGCCGCCTTTTCCTCGGCTGTCAGTTCGCGGTTGAACTTGACAAGGTGAACATCGCTCGTCTTGCCTTTCTTGTTGGTGTAGGTGGTCGGTGTGATTGAGTAAACAACATCGGTGTCTGCTTGCTCTGTCACAGCTGGGACTGCGCTCTTGATGTCAAAGACAATGACCTCGTTGGGTTCTGTCCCCATTTGCCTCATGGACTGACTTGCATAATTGATGATGCCGTCATGCCCCTTTGCTTTCAAAGACGCTGTGAACTCTGCGGCTTCCTCCGGGGTGAAGTTGGCAACGCCTACGGTATAATAGGGATTCTTCAGGATGATGTTAGCCTCAAACACCTTTCCTTTGTTGCCGTCACCTAATGAGGCATAGTCCTCGGCTACGTCACGATGTGGCGTGAAAGATACGCCGTCACCATTGAAACGTGCAGGTTCGCCCTCTCCTTTGCGAGGGTGTCCTGCTTCAAGGTCGCTCAATGCCTCCACATCGTTGGGTGTGCCATGATAGAGAGTGATGGGATTACCCTCGCCGTCAACAACCATTCCCTCTGCGTTGACGTTTGTGCGAGTCTGGTCAACATCTTCGGTGATAGCCTTGACACTCTTGTATTCTGCAAAGGGCTTGGTCTTACGTCTGCTCGACTGAATCCACTTCTTGAACTCGTCCTTGCTGACGTGAGTAATCGCGCCGAGGCCGGTCCACCCCGGCTCATAGTTGGAGAGGTATGCGTCACGCGCGGCCTGCTCCGTGGGAAAGCCGTACATAACCTTATGCTCGTCAAACGAGCCGTCCTCGTTCACTTGGTCAACGACAAACACATCTCCCTGCTCCGGGGTATCGGAGAGGAACACGTCAATGTGGTCGCCGTCCACGCCCTCAGTACCTCGGATATAGCCGTAGTCATTCTGCATGGTAGTTTCCCACGGCTTGCCGTCTGCACCTGTGCCACGGCGCACACTGCCCTTGGCGTTCTCAATGCTGATGTTGTAGCCGTCAACACGGCGGTGTCCCATCTTGTAGTTGCCTGCGGCTTTCTGCGCCTCAGTCGGCTCGGCATTCACCTGAGCCGAGGCTTCCTCTTTCGTCAGCCTTTCATTGACTGCTGCATCATCGTCAATGCCCGTGCCGCCAGACGCTTCGGGTCGGCCTCCGACAGATTCTTCACCTCCGATAGTGTCATCAGCCTGTGCTGCAGGCAATACTTGATTGCTTCCTTGATTTCGTTCTGTTCCATAATAATTGCTGTTTATGTATTCATCAATGGTTTCGGATGCCATCATGCGGATGTCTTCATCCGTGATGCCTGATTCACTGATGGATTCAAGCATCTGCACTTCGGCTGCCTCATACTCTTCTGCCGATATGTGGAAGTGCTCTTTATACCACTCATCGCGTATCTCATCCTCATGCATCGCCAGTTCCTCCAGCTCTGAACGGAGTTCGTGGCCGTCCATGCCGTTGTCGCGGTGCATGTTGAGAGCCTGTTCATACAGTCCACGCGATGTCGGATTACTCCTGAGGGCATCTATGACAGCGTTGCGCACATCCTGATCCGTGTAGACGCGGTTGTTAAATGCCAGACCGTTGTCACCGATGAGACCCTCCCAGATGTCATGTACAAATTTTGCAAAAGAGATGCCGTTTTTGTCGGATGTCATCCAGCTATGCTCCTTCCGCTCGCCCATCTTCTCCTGGCCGTAGAGCTCACCGGCAAGGTTGCCAGTACCGCTCCATTTCACTCGCTTGTCGTTGGTCGAGAGCACACGAGCAATATATTCCTCCAGCGACTGAGGGGACTCCCAGTTGGAATACACGGCTGCATACTGAGCCGGCCCTTGCGCCCTGTCCTCACGTTCCATCTGCTTTCTCTGCTCAGGAGTTATGTGCCGTGATACTGCCTCGTCCCTAAGCTGCTGCATATAGTCGTCAAAGGCTGATTCAACCCTCCCGGCATTGCTGTCTCTGCGCTCCGCAGCTTCCCTTTCGGCAAGTTCTTGCTGTGCAACAAGTTCAGCTCTGCGGGCCTCGGCCTCGGCTTCCGCTGATTTCCGTGCAGCTTCCTCCTGTCTCTGTTGCTCTTTCTGCTTCTCCCACAGTTCCGCCGCCTTACGCTGACGCTCCTCGGCAGCCCGATTGTCGGCAGCTGCCTGACGGTCCTGTTGCGCACGCGCTATGGCTATCCACTTGGCAAGGGCTGACTCCGCAGCCTCGGCCATAGCGTCATGTGACTCTTCCCATTCAAGCAGCTCTTCAGGACTCAGATACTTACCCTTACCGGGGTTAGGTGCCGAGAGCTTCTTTACCCTTTCCAGCTCTGCCCTTTTCTGCTTGACCATTCCGTCAGCCACCCGTTTGGCTCGTTCCTCATTCCCTTTTGCGCTTTCCACCAGAGCATCCCAGGCTGTTTCCGTGTCAGCAGCCTCATAGTCGGGCTTGCCCTCTGAATCGCGAGGAATGCGCTGCAATGCCGTAACCTCCTCTTGAGGCGATTCCTCTGTCTCTCCTAAGATCTCCCTGACAGGTTTCTTGAAATTTATGATCGGGTCTATAAAATACACCTTCCCATCAGCCCCAAGCAGAGCATTGTCCCCGGTGACATCAGTAACCGATATTTCCTCATTGCCATAAGTGTACCTACCCTCGGGCAATAGTCCTTTCTCGGCTAAAGCAGACTCAATCTGCTCTTTGGTCGGCTGTCCGACTGATTCCACATAATCCTGCGACAATACAATGCGCACATCGCCCATATCATCGCTGATTCCCTCAAACCCGTATGCCGTCTCAGGGAAATACTTATTATGGACCAGATGCTCGTAGATGACATCCTCAGGCTGCACATCCCCCTTCATCGGGGATTTTGCATAGGGGTCTTTTACCTTATAGATCTTATGAGTACTAAAGTCTCGATATACCTCACTTTCTCCAGTTCCCTTAGGATTACGAATACCGAGAGATGTCTTTCTTTCACGGTCAAAATACTGTCCGTTGGCTTTCGCTATACCTACCAGCCTTTCGGATTCCGCATCGCGTCGATTTCTCTCGCTGTCATCTGAATGGTCATAATGTCTATTGGCCAGCCCCTCCTCATAACTTCGTATAGTGCTTCTATCTCGATTGGACGCCACGCTTCCGGCTGCGTCAGAAGCCACTGGTCGAACGGAATCTTCTCCTTCTGACCAAGTGGCTGTATCATTATCTTGCTGAGGTCCGTTTCCATATCCGTCATCGGTATTGTTATCCGTCGGCAAAGTTAATGAATCCCCCTCAGATAACACCGCTTCCTCCGCAGAAACATCCATTGCCCTGCGCTGTTGCTCATATCGGTAAGCGTCCAACCTGCCTTTCTTGTCCTCAGACATTGACTCGGGCGTGTTTTGGCTATATATCTTTATAAAGTTATCAATCCACGCATCATCAGAATTTTCAGCCTCAAACAATCCCTGCTCATAGCCTCGGCCATATTCACTTGTGTCAACAATCGGCTGACTCGGTGCTTCGGATTCGGTGGCTGGGGCGGGCTCTTCGGGTACAACGGCATTGTCGCCGAACACATTCATCTGCTCCTGCTCGATCACCGACAACGCGGTGTCCAGTTCGTCCTGCGGATTGACAGAGTCCGAGACCTTGAAGATTTGGTCGGGTGAGGTAAACTCATATTCCCCGGTCTGCGCGTCCATGACAACGACACTTTCAGAAGAGTTACGCACGTCAACGGCAGAACCATCAGGGAACATGACCACATCGCCCTTGACAATGTAGACCTGTCGGTCATCCACCTTCATGGTGGCAGGGATAATCACGCCGTTGTCCTTGTGGGTGCGCTTTGCCACGCTTTCCTCAACCTCGGCACGCTTGCGGTCGGCTACCTCGTTGGAAGCGTCCATAACGCCGTCAAGAGCTGCCTTTGCATTGATGTAGTAGAGGACAGCGTCTTTCTGCTCCACGGTCAGTTCGGGATCATCGACCAACGCCCACGGATTTTCATTGACATGGAACATATAATACTCGGCTTCCGCGCCGAATACATCCTCGACCGCTTGATACGCTTCCTGCATACGGAGGGCGATAGCGTCCACGTCAGCCTGCACGGTCGGGTCACCCTCTTCAAAGCGTCCGAACAACTCACGGCCCTGCTCATACTGGCTCTGCGCCTCTGCTTGCTCCGGGGTAGGCTCGGCGGCTCGCTGACGTGTTTCTTCGGGAAAGAGCCGTTCAAGATACAACTTGACAACAGCCCGCTCCGCTTCGGTGCGCTTGCCCGGCATCTTGCGCAATACAGCATCGACATCAATGCCGGTTTCCTCTTTCAGAGCCTCACGGATTGCTTCGGGGCGTTGATTGTCTGCAATGTCGCGGTTACGCTCAATAGCGTCATCAAGGAAATCGACCAACTGCCTCTGAGATTCGGTCACTTCCTTGTTACCAGCCTTTACAGCGCGATAGATGTTCTTGATGGTGGCAGGGTCGGCTCCGGGTGCAACCTCGCTGATAGCTGCGTCAAGTACCATATCATCGGCAACGGCTTCCTTGTATCGCTCGCCAACGTCAACCGAGTTGAGTTCTGCCTGACGCATGATGTTGTCGGTTTCCTGCTTGGCTTCCTGCTCGTTCTTGAATGTGCGACTGGTAACAACCTCGCCATTGGCGGCTATGGAGTTGACGGTCACACGTCCGTCAGCGTCCGTGTTAGTGGTGTAACCAGTAACGGAAGCCATTGGAAGTCTGCGCCCTGTAAGAATGTAGTAGGCTTTTGCGCGTGCGGACTGGCTGACTCTTCCGTCCTGCATGAGTTCTTCCATTGAGGAATAGCCGTCAAATTCGGGATTCTGGTTTATGGTTTCTGCCTCAACACGCTCCGCTCTCAACTCAACAGCACCCTCGGCAGGGTCAATATCGGGCCTACGAACCTCCTGCACGCGGTCGCGGCTGAAAAGGTCGGATAGTTCGCCATATCCTGCCCGGCGCAGCTCTTCGCGCTCATCGGCGGTGAATGACAAGTCACTCGGACTTGCATCCAAATTCCTGCGCAGACGTTCCTCGAAGTCCATGCGGTTGTGGTTGCGCTCTGCCTGCGTCAGCGGTCGGCCGTTGACTGGCTTGACTGGGCGCAGACTGGCGATAACTCGCGGTGCGCTCTTGAGTCCGTGCTGTGCCTTGAAGCCTAACATCATTGCCATGTTGTCAGTCCATATATCAAAGTTGTCGCGCTTATTGGGGTCGGAATCGGAACGCTTGGAGTTGTCATACCATTCGGGCAAAGCAAATATAGTACCCTCGGCAAGGGTCGATACTGCAACCTCGCCGAAACGCACTCCTGCTTTGACTCCTGTGGAGGTAGTTGCCTTGACAGTTTTGTCAGCGACATTGCCGATGACTGGCGACAATGTGCCAGTCACGCTACCGAGGATGAGGCCATGACCGCCTGCGCTCAACACCGCTCCAGCTGAATAGCCCTCGTTCTCTCCAGTTTCGGGGTTGATGTGACCGCCGTGCAGAAACTGGCTCTCGCCCTCTTTCAGCATTTCGTATGTGGCGAAGTTGCCACCGCCTGCGGCCGCCCCGGTGATGATACGACCAGTGAGCGAGGACGAGAAGAGGCGTGAGCCTACCTGCGTACTCATTGACGTGGCGGCTCTGCTTGCTACGATACGACCGCCGATGTTGATTGCTCCTTTGCCTGCGAGTGAGCCGACACCACCCGACACCCATGTAACGGGGTCAACAGCCATGCCAGTAACGGTGCCTGCAATCTGCGCCACGCGGTGATTCTTGCCATACTCTCCCATAGCAGCCTCGTAAGCTGCAAGGTCGCCACTTGTTCCTGCTTGGATTCGGGCAAGACCTTTGCTGATCGAGTTAATCACATTCATGTCGGCGACTGTCCGACCGAAATACTCCAGTGTGCTTTTAGGCGTGTTCTGCTGAACGGCGTACTGGTAGACGGCATTGTCCGATAACTGACGTGCCATTTGCGATGCCGATGCCTGCAATTCTTCTTCGGACGCGCCGGGATATTGCTGACGCAGTCGGTTGTAGCAGTTTGAGGTAATCGTAGAGCCGACACGCTCCCACGCATTGTCCATCATCTTCTGAAGGTCAAAGCGTGTCATGTGCGAGGTATCATCATCATGTCGGTTGGCACCAGTGGTCACAATGCGCATTTCATGCCCTCCACCCATAGCTGCATAACCTCTCCAGTGTTTCTTGGCATTTCGTCCCTTGTCCTGCTTGTGCTTCTCTTCGGCTTCGCGCCAAAGGTCTGACACAATATCATAGGCAGGGGCCTGTGCGTCATACTGCGCCTGCATCTCCACATCTTCGGGCTTTGCTGGGTCAAGTCCGTTGTGCTTCATGCGGTTCTCAAAATGGTGACGCAGACGCGCCGTGCGTGCGCCGTACTCGGCGCGGTCAGCCTCAGTGATGTCCGTCGTCAGACTGCCGTCAGGCAAGAGCCACTGGGTGACAGGCTTGCCGTCCACATACTTCACACCGTAAGGCACCGGCGACTGGCCGCTCTGAATCGGCTGTTGCTGTGGTGCTGTCTCGGCTTCGCCTTGCGCTCCATCGGTGGGGGTCGCTGTGGTCGGCGGTGTCAAACCCATCACCTTTGTAGGTGTACCTGCAAGTTGCGCTTGGAACTTCATAGCCTTGCGCTTTTTCCTGCCCTCGGCTGTGAACGGCTCGGTCATGCGTTGAACTTGTGCAATACGCTCTTTTGAACGCTGATTGAAATCGTTCAGCATGGTGTGCAGCTGATACGACATTCGTATCTTCTCCTGCTCGGTGGGCTGCCATGCAGATTGTTCGGGTGCTGACTGGACTGTTGCTGATGCCTCTTCCGCTGTTGCAGTCGGAGGATTGACAGGTGCTGAGGATGATGTGGGTGCGGTCGTTGCTTGGTTTGTCTGCTGTTGAGATGCAGGCTTGGGCGCAGGTGCGCCAAAGCCGATGTTGCTCTCAAAGTCAGCAAACGGCTCCATGCTGTATCCGTCAGCGACAAGAGCATCGTAGGCGGCTCTGCGTTTCTTGGGGTCTTTGAGGTTCTCGCGGAACTGCGCCTCTGATTCCATCGCATAGCCGTTCTTGACAAATGCGTTATAGAGATTGGTAACTTTATCTTGTGCCATAGTGGTCTATTATTATGCTGTGGGGGATTTTCGGCCTGTCGGACTGGGCTTGCCTGCATGACCGCCCTGCTTCGTCTTGGTCGATGAAGTCTTTCCGTTGACTTCATTTTCAGATTCCGTTTTTTCGGTAATATCCTCCGATTTCCATGTTCCGTGCTGTTTGGCATAGGCATCGGCGGCTTCTTTGGTAGGGAACTTATGCTCGTTGCCGTGTTCATCCCAGGCCGAGAACTCCGAAACGTTTGAACGACCATGAGCGGCGGCTGATGCACGCGAGTTGGCGGCTGATGCGTCCAAACTGCCTTTACGCGCTCTCTCGGTAGCGAGTTTCGCCCTTTGCAGTTCGGGAGCGGCCTCGGCTTCTGCCTGCGCTGTGATGGCTTCCTGCTCGGCTTTGGCGGCTTTACCTGCCTGCTCACGTTGTCTGTCGGGTTGCAGAAGTGCTTTCCAACCGTGTTCCTCTGCCTCGCGCTGTGCTTTTTCGCGTGCGAGTTTCTGACGCTCCTGCTGTGCTTCCAGTTCGCGCAGGGTAGCCGCGCGCTGGTTCTCAAGGTCTCCGAGTTTCAGCGAATAATTGATATACTGGTCGTGCTTCTTCTCGCGCTCCGCTTTCTGCGCGTCAAGATGTCTGCCGACAGCAGTAGACATGCTACCCTTCTCATGGTTGTACATGTTAGGGGCATATTGCGTGGTAAAGAAAAGGTTGCTCAACGCCGAAATGCCGTCACTGACAGCCGCGATGATGCGCTTGGATTTCTCCTTGCGCTCACGCTTCTTGCGTTGCTCCTCGGTTTCAGGACGGTGTTCCGTGGCATCAAGGAAGTCCTTGACAGTCCTAATCTGGCGGTCAATCCCGGCAGTTGCATCCACGCGCTGCTGCTGCTCGGGCGAGAGACCGGGCGTTTCATGTTCTGTATCCGTGGTTGCCGCTGGAGATGGTGGATTAGCCATTGCCACCGACGTACCGCTCATTTTGGTTTTGTCCGTACCGTCATTCCCTCCGGGCATAGACACAGGCGCGCCTCCGATTTCGGAGACAATGCCCGGAATTGAGGGTTGCACCCCGATGGGTTTATTGTCTTGCAGCATAATTGTGACCGGTTTAGAAAGCACTGGCTATTCCTGCACCTGCCTGTGCCACACCCTGCACGGCAGTCCCGATAGCCTGCGCCTTGTTGATTTCGATATTGTTCAGAGCGTCATTAATCTGCGCGTCACGCTGCTGATACGTCTGCTCTATCTGGTCCTTGCGCGCCTCGCCATTGGCGGCTATCTGCGATGTCGCCTCCGCGAGAGCCTGATTGTTGGCTGCCTTGGCAGCCGCCACACTCTCCTCCGTCCCGCCCATGACAGCCTGCGCCCCTGCCGCCTGGCGGTTGCGGTTTCGGATGGCTTCCTCGGTCTTGGTCAGTATGCGTTGAGCGTCCGCGCGTTGGGTTGCGTCCTCATTATATCGGCGGTCATACCAGTCCTTGTTTGCCTGCTGTTGCGCCTGCAAATTCTTCTTGACCTTCTTCATGGCTTTGCTCGCCGAGATACCGCCGAAAATGCCCCCGACTGCACCCAGCGCGCCGCCTGCTATGCTTCCGAATAGTCCCATGATATATCGTTTTGAGTTTCAAAAGTTATAATTTGGGTGCTAATTTACGGAGGTATCTTTGCAGACAACTTTTAAGTTTTGTATCATGGCAAAAGGTAAGAAAACAGGTGGGCGACAAAAGGGTACGCCCAACAAGGAAAACCCTCTCAAGGGCTATCTTCGCGCTCATAGCCTCGCATACTTTGAGCCTCGTATTCAGACTGACCCGATAACTGGAGGGTCCCGTGAAATTCAGCGTCAACGCCTCGTGCAAGATGAAGAGGGCAACGTGTATAAGGTTATCGACCTCATACCGCTCACCGACCATGCGTCCGGGCTTCCCCTCAATATTTCAGACTTTGAGGCCGATATGATTGCCCTCAGCCCTAACGAACGAGTCAATGCAGAGCTGCGTCTGCTGGAGTTCCATACACCGAAGATGAAAGCCGTTGAGGTTGATATGGACGTTCACGGCTCGGTCACCACCATTGAAGACCGTTTACGCGAACTCTGCGGAGAAACTGATGAAGACGAAGTCTGAATCACCCCCCCCCATCTATCCCATCTACTTTTAGACACCGATCTACACATCCTCATCACCTCTAAAAACAGCGATGCGCATACCACCACTTCTGGAAATATGCGCATCCACCTCATACCATAGCAGACACCATCAATGCCGCTCTGCGACATCCTCTTCATCCCCCTTTTTGCCGAAGATGTTCGGAATCCTCTCGACAGCAGCCTTTTTGTTCTTGTCAAGAATTTTTGCATAAACCTCCGTTGTCTCCAGACATTTATGCCCAAGCAGCTTGCTGACAGTGTATATGTCCGTGCCGAGGTCAAGCATCAATATTGCAAACGTATGTCTCGCACAGTGGAAAGTAATGTGCTTGTTGATTCCGGCAGCCCTTACCCATGCAGAGATATACGGTCGCGCCGTCTGCGTAGGCATCGAGTTTCGGAACACAAAACTGTCCTCCCGTCCCCTTTCTCCGAGAAACGACGCAGCTTGCGAAGATATGTCAAGATACTCCAATGCCCTCGTCTTTTTCTGAGTGAAGACCAAGCGCGTTCCGCCGTCGGACTCCAAAACATTGGACCACCTCAATGCACACACATCACTCCATCTCAGCCCGGTAAGACAAGAGAACAGAAACATCCGTCCTATTTCAGGCGCAGGGCACGGCACCTCTGCGAGCCGTCTCAATTCCTCCAAGGTCAGATACTCCCTTTCGGATTCCACCTGACTGAACCCTTTTACTGCCTTGGCCGGCGACGACGGCAGCAAATCCTGTCGTACAGCCTCATTAAGACACGCGGTCAGCTTCTGAAACATCAGAGCCTTGGTGCCTTCACTAATCGGCATCCGCTTGACATTACGCTTGCGGTCGTCAATACCCCATTGCATAGCTTTTCTATCCAGATACGTCCTGAAGCCTTGTACCCATTGTGGTGTTATATCATTCAGAGTCAAATGTGCACGCTTTTCATATACCTGTATATGCTGCAGGGCGTTCATCCAACTTGTTCGGGTAGTCCCCTTCTTTGATTCTGCAATTTCCTTGAAAAAATCTAAGAACAATATTTTGTCAGCCATATCAGCCGAAGAACGGAATCCAGCTTTTTGAGCCTGTAATGCAACAATACGTCTCGCCTTTATGGTATTTGCAATTTCCAACGTTTTTCTATTAGCCTCTTTATCCTTACGGGATTTCTCAGGTACCAGATACAGCTTGAGATATTCGTTGGTCCTGACACCATCAATACAACTGTCAAGATACAACGACACTGTTCCGTTCGGTCTGACCCTTCTTCTTAATTTGATTGGCTCCTTATCTTGCTGTTCCATCATAACCTTGATTTTAAATATAGTTTTAGGCACATGTAGTTATGCTTTTTGTTGCGCTGTTGCGCATGCGCAACAAAAACGCAACAAATATACGACATTTATGCGACATGGCAACAACACGAGAACGGACAAATAAAAACGGCAACACGTTAGGATTCAGAGCCTAACATGCTGCCGAGATGTCGTGGGCATGCCGTGGGGATGCCGCCTTTCGGTGGACTAAAATTCGCTGGAGAAGTGGAAGCGGATGTCGGGGAAGTCTTGCTGTGCCATGGTGAGGACGTAGCCGCTGTCGGCGAGAAATACGTCGCGTCCTTCGCGGTCGATTGCCATGAACTGATGTTTGCGTTTCTTGAATGACTCCAGCTGCTCCTTGTTGTCGCTTTCGATCCAGCAGGCTTTGGTCAGTGAGATGGGCTCCCATCGGCATTGTGCGCCATATTCATGAAGGAGGCGGTATTGGATGACCTCAAACTGGAGCTGACCTACGGTGCCGATAATCTTGCGTCCGTTGAACTGGTTGATGAAAAGCTGTGCCACGCCTTCGTCCATGAGCTGCTTGATGCCTTTTTCAAGCTGCTTGGACTTCATGGGATCGGTGTTCTCGATATATTTAAACATCTCAGGCGAAAATGACGGTAGTCCTTTGAAATGAAGCTGTTCGCCTGAGGTAAGTGTGTCTCCTATCTTGAAGTTGCCTGTGTCGGGAATACCGACTATATCACCAGGATACGCCTCATCGACTATGCTCTTTTTCTGTGCCATGAAGGCTGTCGGTGCGGCAAACTTCATGTTTTTGCCTGAGCGGACATGAAGATACGGGGCATTACGCTCAAATTTGCCAGAGCAGACTTTGACGAATGCTATGCAACTGCGATGGCTCGGATCCATATTGGCATGTATCTTGAACACGAATCCTGAAAATTTTTCTTCTTCGGGAAGTATCTCGCGTTCCTCTGCCTTGACCGGCTTGGGTGCGGGGGCTATCTTCACGAAGCAGTCAAGGAGCTCCTTGACACCAAAGGTATTGAGTGCCGAGCCGAAAAACACAGGTGCGACTTTGCCTTGAAGATACTCATGCTCGTCAAATTCGGGATACACGCCATCTATCAACTCTATGTCATCACGCAATTTGGCAGCATCGGTCTCCCCTACCGCGTCATCTATGCGCTTGTCATCAATGGACTCAATCTCAACGCGCTCGCTGACACGCTGCTTGTCGGGGGTGAAAAGGTCAAGCGAATGCTCAAAGATGTTGTAGACGCCCTTGAATTTGGCACCGATATTGATAGGCCAGCTCAACGGACGCACTGAAATCTTCAGCTCTTTCTCCAGTTCGTCAAGGATGTCAAACGGGTCTCTGCCTTCACGGTCAAGCTTGTTGACGAAAATAATCACGGGAGTATTGCGCATACGGCACACCTCCATCAGCTTGCGAGTCTGCTGCTCCACGCCCTTAGCCACATCGACCACTATGATGACGCTGTCAACAGCGGTCAGTGTGCGGTAGGTATCTTCGGCAAAGTCCTGGTGACCCGGAGTGTCAAGGATGTTGATCTTGTAATCGCCATAGTTGAAACCCATTACAGAGGTAGCCACGGAGATACCGCGCTGCTTCTCTATCTCCATCCAGTCACTGGTGGCGGTTTTCTTGATCTTATTTGATTTTACTGCACCTGCTACATGTATAGCGCCACCGAAAAGCAGTAGCTTCTCGGTGAGCGTTGTTTTTCCCGCATCAGGATGCGAGATGATGGCAAATGTGCGTCGGCGTGAGATTTCGTCTGTGAGCTGTGACACTTAAATCAATATAGGGTTAACTTGATATTTTTCTGCTTGCAATCACTTTGCCTCCATCTCGTCAAGAGTTTTGATGCAATCTACGAGGCTTTCCTCCCAGTGGGGTATAGTGATGCCGAAAGTCTTCTTGATCTTTGACTTGTCAAGGATGGAGTATGCCGGACGGGTGGCAGGTGTGGGATAATCAGCGGTAGTGATAGGCTTCACGTTGCATCCGGTGATGCCGCTTATGCGGTGGATGGCTTTAGTGAAATCATACCATGAGGCAGCGCCTTCGTCAGTGAAGTGGTAGATGCCGGGCATCCACTGAGGAGCGGTCAAAATAGCATATATGGCTTCGGCGAGATCACGAGCCGCTGTCGGTGTGCCGACCTGATCTGCCACAACGCCCAGCTCAGCACGTTCACGTCCGAGACGGCGCATCGTCTTCACAAAGTTGTTGCCATAAGGTGAATAGAGCCATGCAGTGCGCACAATTACGCTCTCAGGCAGCAGTGCCAGCAGCGTAGCTTCGCCCTGACGCTTGGTGACACCATAGTGGCTTACAGGATGCACCGCATCTGACTCCTTGTAGGGGCTGTGACCTGTGCCGTCAAACACATAGTCGGTCGACGTATGTATCACCTTCGCACCCTGCTCATAGGCTGCATCGGCAAGGTTTTTCACTGCATCTACGTTTATACGTGAGCACAGACCCTGATCGCTCTCAGCCTTGTCGACAGCAGTATATGCAGCACAGTTGACGATATGTGTGATATCGTTTGCTGCGACAAACGATTTGACCGCGTCTGCATCAGTGAGGTCAAGCTCGGCTACATCAGTGTAAATGGTCTTGCCGGGCATTTTTTCTTCAAGGACATTGCGCATCTCGGTGCCGAGCTGTCCGTTGCAACCTGTAATGAGGATTTTCATTGTGAGAAGATTATATGTTTGTTTCTGTTTTTATGACTGCAAAGGTAACAAAAAACGCCAAATGAGGCAAACTATTATGTAGATTGCCTCATTTGTGCATAATGCGGTCTAATGCCGAAGAGAGTCACTTCATGTTTTCTCGGAAGAATCGTTCCAAGGCATCAAACGGGATGATATCCATCTGATCATATAGGTCAGTATGGCTGGCTCCAGGGATGACCAGGAAGATTTTGTTATTATCTTTGCCTGGGATGACCGAAAGCTTCTTATAGGCATCACTGCCGAAATAAAACGAGTGCGCTTTCTCTCCATGTATAATCATAACAGCGTTATCTATTTCCCCTGCACGGCTCATCAAAGGGAAATTGATCCAGGGAATATTGGAAGTCACATTGCGGCCTCCGTTAGAATTGAGCGAACGCAGATGATAACCGCGCTCTGTCTTGTAATAGTCATGATAGTCACGCAGAAATTTCGGAGCATCCTCGGGCAGCACATCCGGCACTCCTCCTTCAGTCTTTGGCGTGCCGTTGCGATAATCCTCGGTGCGCTGTGCGCTAAGGGATTCACGTAATGCCTTACGGGATTCCTTAGTGTCATCAACATCAAAATAGCCATTGGAAGTCACGCGGCTCATGTCATACATGGTAGATGCCACGGTGGCTTTTATTCGTGGATCGGAGGCGGCTGCATTGATTGCCAAGCCTCCCCAACCACAGATGCCTATGATGCCGACTCTCCCAGGGTCAACATCCGGGTTTGTAATAAGAAAGTCAACAGCTGCGCTGAAATCCTCAGTGTTGATGTCAGGGGAGGTCATATCGCGCGGCATACCTCCGCTTTCTCCCGTAAACGACGGGTCGAATGCAATGGTCAGAAACCCTCTACGCGCCATTTCCTGGGCATAAAGTCCGGCAGCCTGTTCTTTGACAGCTCCGAACGGACCACATACCGCAATAGCAGGCATAGGCGCTTTGCCATCTTTAGGCTTGTACATATCGGCAGCGAGAGTTATGCCATAGCGATTGACAAAAGTCACCTTGCTGTGACCCACCTCGTCGCTTTTGGGAAAAGTCTTGTCCCACTCCGAAGTTAATGAAAGTTTTTCCATAATATTTCTATTTTCGTCCGAATTATTACCAGCTGCCTGAAGTGACATCATACCTACGGTCACAGACATGAACGCAGCCATCCATACATATCTTTTACACATAAATCCACGGGGCATAATCATCGGATGCTGCGTCCAATACTATAGGCTTCGGTCAGCGCAGGATGCCCCTTTGCATCCCATGGAGCATTGACACCTCCTGCAAACACGCTTCCGGCAAGCCGGGCTTTCTCAAAACAGTCGATCCATCCAGTCAGTCCTGTGATGGCTCTCTCAGGCGTGGATGCCTCATCTTCAGCAGCACTTGTCAGCATGTAGATATCACGGAAACGGTAATCCGACGGATAGAGAGGATTGGCTCGGTCAAGCAGTGTCTTCATCTGACCGCTCATCTCATAGTAATATATAGGTGTGGCAAATGCTATCACATCGGCATCGTGCATCTTAGCCACAATCTCCACTGCATCATCATTGATGACACATGTCTGTGTGCGCTGACACGCAAGGCATCCTCGACAAAAATGGATAGTCCGACCTCTAAGTGTTATTTTCTCTACTTGATGCCCGGCATCGGATGCACCCTGAGCAAACGCATCCGCAAGAGCCTCCGAATTGCTGCCAAGCCTGAGGCTTGTAGAAATAACCAATATCTTCTTCATTGTAATAATGTATTTTTGCTCTACAAAATTACATTATATACTCCGTTTCAGTATTGCTCTGAGGCTCAAATATGTTTGCTGAAAAGTCCTGGCAGTCAACTTCTGACCGCTGATGGTGCCACCCCGAAATGTTTCTTGAATGCCGTGGAGAAATGAGAAGGATTCCTGAATCCTACTTCTGTATAGATATCTGTCAATTTCCTGTCACCCTCCTTGATAAGCTCATAGGCTTTCTCAAGTCTTTTTCGTATTAGCCACTTTTCAGGTGTCAGATCGCTTATCTTCTTGAAATCGCGCTTGAAAGTGGCAAGACTGCGCCCAGTGTAGTGTGCGATATCTTCGATGCTCAATTCACACATATAATTCTCCTCCATGAATCCGAGTATGTCAATCTTCCAAGGCTCGTTGAAATCAAACATCGTCGGTGCAAACCGCTCGTCTATCGCCAGCAACGCCATCAATCCCTCCTGTAATTTCAGCTCCATGAAATTGTCACGCGGCTTGACATCAGGATTCATATACGGCTCCATGGAAGCAAACAAGCTGGCAAGTTCTACGGTTTTAGGCAATATAAGCACTCTGCTGTCAAGCTTTTGATGCGTAAGGCGGCTTGTATTTATAGATAGCCGTGAATACATGCTTTTGAGGAAACCGCGAGTAAACATAAGAAATATACCGCAATATCGCTCACCATTGTAAGTCTTCTTATACATGGTGATATGATGGTCGCGCGGTATGAAAACGCACTCCCCTTTCCTCACATGGATTTTCTCCCTCCCATCGTCAAGTATCATCTCTCCCGAATAAACATAATTGAGCGCATACTCCCGTGAGCGGTGTATACATCCGCTCAAGTCATCATAGAAGAAACTGTAAAATACATTATTATAATTGAATATAAGCTTCATTGGCTCGTCTGTCCTATGTTTATCCATTTCGTTTGAAAACTAATTTCGTACCAATACAGCAAAGATAAGCATCACAATCCACAAAATCATTTCTCACAGGCTCATCCTGATCAGAAAATCAATATTTTTTCGCAAATACTTGTTTCACATTGTGAAAATACATGTATTTGCGGATGCCGACCGTCATGCAGTGCCCCGGTCGTGGGCGTGTGGGCGGGAAGCAGACATTTTTGAAAAGGCGTTTTTACGATGAATTGACTGATTTCTCCGAACTGAGAGTGGCACCGGAGAGGGACAACCCAATCTATAACCAATATCATCTATGGGCTGTCAAGGAGACTGGACGCGTCATGGCATCATTTCATACGACCAAGATGCTTGGATTTTTATGTGCGGTAGTTTTTGGCTTAAGGTATATCGCTCTTACCAATCTAAAGGACAATCCGCTTATGGAATTATCCACCTGGCTATCACCAGACCAATTACCATACGCGATGATGGCAGTATTGAGCCATATGACATGGAGGGTAGGACTTAACTGCGAGTGTGTGGTTATTGGCTACGACTCATATGCACCCTTCTATATAAGGAGTGCGATAATCTACATCAATCTATTTCTACTCCTCTTGGTCGCACTTTTGACCCGCACAGTCTATCTGTTAGCTATCGATGCGTCTCCTAATCTGGCTATAGTTCTTTCAATCGTCACTGCTCTCATCGGATTGCATACACTCAGGTTTCGTAATGGCTCAAAAATAAACGACTGGTTTAACTCGGCTCCTGGAAGACATTTATTCCCAATATCAAGGCGAAAGGAAATGCCGTTTGGGAAAGCTGCATTTTTATCCCTGTATCTAATCGGCACTATCGCTGCCGCAATTTACATGGCATTCCGATCATTCACACTCCCAAAATAACAGATTATGAAACTAAACAAATCAATCTTCACACTTGCAGTGGTCGGGGCTATGACGGTCACAGCTTCGGCAGCAGATGACGTGCAGACGCGGATGCTGGAGACTTTTACGGAGCTGGCACGTATCAACAGCCAGTCGAGCTATGACAGCATTTCAACTTATGGGCAGCATGTGATGGCTCTTAAGATAGAGAGCGATGTCAAAGCTCTGCTTAAAGTCAACAGCAAGCTTGGGACTGTGAGGGTGTCGCCGTCAAACTATGTGTATGTCGTCCTCGAGCCTAATGTGAAGAAGAAATGCCCTACGCTGGGAATTTCATGTCATCTTGATGTGACTCCTGAAGTATCCGGGGGAAGTATTGTCCCGGTGGTTGATACGCGTAACGGACATACCATAGTCCGGACTGACGGCTCTACCCTGCTTGGTGCCGATGACAAGTGCGGAGTTACGATAGCTCTGCAACTTATCGAGACGCTTGTCAAGGACAAGTCGGTCAAGCATGGCAAGGTAACGTTTGCGTTCTGCCCCAATGAGGATGTAGGCCGCGCAGCCGATGACATAGACACTACCCTATTTAATCCCGACATACTTTTTGACCTTGATGGACCTTAGGGCGAAATCGTGACACGCTCCAACTTCACCGCCCGTGGCTTCAATGTTAAGTTCAAGGGGCGCGAGGCTCATCCGTCCACTGCCAAAGCTGACCGTCTCGGTGATGCTACGGCTGCGGCTGCCACCTTTATAGCCTTCTTCCCTATCGAACATAGACCAGAAACCACCGATGGCTTACAAGGCTACATACATCCGTGGGACTTCGTCAAAGAGGGCGTAGATGTCACAGTGCAGACACGAGTCCGTTACTTTGACAAGGAGGAGGGCATCAAGTTTGACCGATTACTCAAAGACGCTGTAGCCAAGGTGGAGAAAGACTATCCGAATGTGGGAGTGGAAATTCTCTTTGACGGCTTGCAGTATGAAAATGTGGCATATTCTATGCACCCGGCATCACAAAGCCTGATAGAGTCAGCGGCAGCCAAAACCGGCAAACATATACGGTTTGCCGACGAACGCGGAGGCACCACAGCCTCGATGTTCGCCGCCAAGGGTCTCAAAGGAGGCATGTGCATATTCACAGGGCAGCACGACATCCACTCCACTCGCGAATGGGGCAACCTTCAGGAGATGGAAGAAGCCTACTCGCTGATGCTCGAGGTAATCCGCGGTATAGCAAACCTCAAACAGTAACCATAAAACTACCTTACAAAACAATAACTCCATGTCAAGAATGAAACATATACACAAGTTAGCAGTCAGAATCGCCATGATTGCTGCCTTTAAAATTTCCGAAACCAGTTAAAATGCCCAAACTGCCAGAGAGGATACAAATCCAAGAGCTTGACCGCCAGAAACATGAAAAACGTATCGATAAACTCAATAAAGATTATGGGAAACTGCGATCGAACGGATTCGCAAGTGACACATTGGCTGCGGTACGGATAGCCGAACGTGCTGCCAAATTAGGTGTCGAATCGATAGCAGTAGACTGCATATGTCGCTTTGCAGAGATACCACCGACTACTGAGCAGCTGGCATATGCCGTAGACTCGCTAATGATAGCCAACTGGAGTTTCCGACGACCGCTTGTCGAGAACCGCATATTGGCTAATTATATAGCCTCTCGCCCTATCACCCAGCCGATAAAACCCGGTGATGCTCGGTTTGAGACGTATATGGAGGAACAAGCATTGTTGACAGATCTTGCAGAAAAACACTGCCATAGTTTTGTACCATTGGCAATGATTCCCTCAAATCTACATCGTGGCGACAGCATCACAGCGCCACTATACTACGATGCAATAAAGGCGATTATAAAATACCCTAATGCCTCATCATCCGAATTCCAGCAAACATTATGTGTGGATGGATCATATACTATGCTCGGCGGTGGTATGGATTCGGCGATGCTTCAACTTTTCGAGCTGCCTTCTTTAGCCAAAATTGCTTCCAATTCGTTTCCCTTGGCATGGAATCTATATGTTGCAGCATTCTGTAGAGCTGATCAACGTGGAGATAAGTATTACGACATAGTGAGGAGAATAAATCCTGCTGCAACAGACTCATTGACCGATGTGCTCTACAGCAATATCATAGATCTCTTTATCGAAGAGCCTAATAAGAACTCGGCCGAGTATATAATAAGCAATTCCGCTGAACCGTTAGATCTGGCATATGTGCTTTGCGATACTCTGATTATAAAAATGCCACTTGATGATACGTATGAAAAAATAACCCCGGAAAAAATCGAGCAATTACGTCCTTATTCTGAATCAATAATAACCATGGTGGATATGACTGTCAACGACTCGCTCACAGGATTACTCCCCGATATCATGAGGATATACAGGGCTGTAGCGTATTCACTGCTGGATGATGACAGGGCGTCCAAGGAGCTACATCAACTGACTGAACATTGCATCGCACATCGACATGAGAAAGAATATGCAGTACTGATCCCAGGGGTAGCTATATGCTATGGAAGTGACGTGGCTGATGGTCTTGATAATCCCAATGCCGGACTAAAGATTTTAAAACACTATCTGAAATATGCTGAAACCGAGGGAATAGACGCAGAGACACGTATAGAATACTACAATTACATGGCAGCCATGTATGACAGACTCGGAGACAAAAAGAAGTCTTCAAAATGCAGAGCAAAAGCAGACCTCAACAATTGAAGCATTTCAGCATGGTAGGTATGAAAAAGGCGGTACGGTCCCAAAAGTCCATACCGCCTTGATTTCTGGAAATATAATCAGTCGAATACGTGGCGGAGTTTGCTGAAGATGCGGTCTTTGGTTGACTGGGATGCCTGCATGTTGGGGGCACCCTGGAGTTTTTCAAAGGCTGCTTTTTCGTCGGCATTGAGGTTTTCGGGGACATAGACCATCACGTTGACGAGTTCGTCGCCGGTGCCGTAACCTTCGGTCGAGGGCAACCCCTTGCCGCGCAGACGGAGCACCTTGCCAGGCTGTGTTCCCGGCGCGATTTTCAGACGGGCACGACCGGTGATGGTGGGCACTTCCACACTGCCGCCAAGCACAGCCGTCGGGAAATCAAGCATCAGGTTATAGATGACATCATTTCCGTCACGGATAAGCTCGGGATTCTTGACTTCCTCTATCACAACGAGCAGATCGCCATTGATACCTCCGTGGGGAGCAGCGTTGCCCTTGCCCTGTATGGTAAGCACTTGTCCGTCAGATACACCTGCGGGTATGGTAAATGTAATCTGCTGTTCTTTGCGGACTACGCCCTCGCCGTTGCAATGGGGACACTTTTCGGTGATAATCTTGCCTTCGCCATGGCAGTGGGGACACTCGGCTTCGCTCTGCATTGTGCCGAAAGGTGTATGCTGTGCGGTGATTACGGTACCTGTGCCGTTGCAAGTGGTACATGTAGTGAATGCCTTACCGTCCTTTGCGCCAGTGCCGTTGCAGTAGTCACACTTGACGAGGGTAGGAATCTTAAGCGTCTTGGTCACTCCCTTGGCTATATCCTCAAGAGTCATCTTGACCTTTATGCGGAGGTCACTGCCCTTGCGACGACGGGTACGGTTGCTGCGCGAACGTCCGCCAGCTCCTTCAAAACCACCCATGCCGCCAAACGAGCCACCGAATATATCGCCGAAGTGGCTGAATATATCTTCCATAGACCATCCGCCAGCCGATGAGAATCCTCCAGCACCGCCACCAGGAAATCCCTGCGGACCCATATTGTGGCCGAACTGGTCATATTTGGCACGCTTGTCCGCATCTGACAATACATCATATGCCTCGGCAGCTTCCTTGAATTTCTCCTCGGCTTCCTTGTCGCCGGGATTACGGTCGGGGTGGTATTTCAGAGCGAGCTTGCGGTAAGCTTTCTTGAGTTCGTCGGCTGTGGCGTTTTTCTGTACGCCCAGCACTTCATAATAATCTCTTTTACTGCTCATTGGAGTGATAGTATCATTACTGGCCTACAGCCACTTTTGCGTGACGCAGCACTTTATCATTAATCATATAGCCCTTGGTCGGTGTGTCAATCACTTTGCCTTTCTGCGCTTCGTCATCCACAGGCACCATGGCTATGGCATCATGAAGCTCGGGGTTGAAATCGGCACCGGTGCTTTCAATAGCCTTGACACCGTTCTGTTCCAGGAGCTTGACAAGCTTATTGTATATCAGCTGCATGCCCTCGCGGATAGCCTGAGGGTCATCGGCATTTTTTGTAGCCTCCAGACCGCGCTCCATGTCATCGACTATGGGCAGAAGCTGTTTCATGACAGATTCGGAGGCATTTTTGATCAGCTCTCCCCTTTCCTTGACATTACGTTTGCGGAAATTGTCAAACTCTGCCATAAGGAATAGGTATTCTTTCTTCTCTTTCTCAAGAGCCGCAGATGTCTCGTCATACTTTTTTTGCAACGCCTCCACCTCTGTAAGTTCGGCGTTAAGCTCGTTTTTAGCATCTTCGGAAATCTCCTGATCATCAGCCTGCTCGAGGTCATCCATGATTTCAGGGTGCTGCTCGTCATCGACAGGGCGATTGTCTGCATTATTTTGATTTGCGCTCATATTCTGCTTGTTTCTTTTATTCTTTGACATGGTGTATATATGATATAGATATAACAAATTGATTGCCAATTATGCCTGAAAATGATGAAGCCTTCAATACTTCATAAGATAGCCGCAAGCATCTAATCAAATAACAATCAATATGATTATAACGTTCACTGCTTCACCAGTCTGCATTTGCGCCATCGCGCTCCAGCCGGCATCCCGGAGAAGTCAACTGACAAAATGTCAGACGGGAATATGCCAAAAACGGCAGAACCGCTACCTGTCATCTCTGCATATGTCGCACCGTTAGCCTTAAGCCAGTCAATAGCAGCATCAATGTCAGGCACTTTCGGCGCTACCGATGCCGTAAAGTCATTACCCAGCGATGCAGTCCAAGCTGCAGCGCCCTCTGATGCTGTCAGCACCGACATCAGGTCCCCGGCAGTGCGACAGCTTGATAGGGCATCGGCATAGGCTTCTGCTGTAGACACACTGTCCTGCGGTTTGATTATCAACAAATGTTCAAGCAAATCTGTCGGGAGGTCGATCTCCGTCAGAGTCGTGCCCGTACCAGTGGCAAGCATTGGTCTATTGTAGATGAAAAACGGACAGTCGCTTCCGACCTTGGCAGCCATCGCTGCAAGCTGCTCCTGACCGAAAGGATTCCCGGTCATATCATTAAGCAGTCTCAGAGTAAAAGCCGCATCGCTTGATCCACCTCCCATCCCGGCTCCATCAGGGATTTCTTTGTGTAGATGTATCTCCATCGGCGGAGTGCCAGGGTGAGCCTCGCAGAAAATCCGATAGGCTTTCATGACGAGGTTTTTTTCAGCCGGGCATGGCAGCGCATGCCCGGTGACAGTCAATGATGTCTCGCCAGATACCGACGGCACCATCTCCAATATGTCACACCAATCCACCGGCACCATGACAGTGACAATCTCATGGTAGCCGTTGGGTAAAGTCTTGCCTATATAAAGCCCAAGATTGATCTTGGCATTGGGAAAAGTTATCATCGGGAGACAAAGTTACGACATAAATCGCTAATTTTGCAATATATAATAATTCGCCATCTACGAAATGCCCGGAGATTTCAAACCCAACAAATCGCGAAGCGACTATAACAAGAAAGGTCCCAACAATATAGAGGCACAGGCTATCGCTGAGATAGCCGGGCGCAAGGCTCCTCGTGACAAAGAATTGGAGGAAGCTGTGCTCGGTGCTCTGATGCTTGAGAAAGACGCATACACCATAGTTTGCGACCTGCTCAAGCCTGAAAGCTTCTATGAGCCTGAGAATCAGGTAATATATGAGGCGATACAGCATCTCGGCGCGTCGCAGCAACCTATAGACATGCTGACCGTCACCGAACGTCTGCGTCTTGACGGCAACCTTGATAAAGCTGGCGGTGCGCTACGCATCACCGAGCTGACCACGCGTGTCACTTCGGCTGCACATGTGGAATTTCACTCGCGCATCATCAGTCAGAAGTACCTGGCACGCGAACTTATTTCGTTTGCTTCGCGCATAGAGCAGATGGCGTTTGACGAGAGCAACGACGTAGAAGACCTCTTGCAAGAAGCCGAGGGCAAACTGTTTGAAATCTCGCAGCGCAACGTCAAGAAAGATGTAGTGCAGATCGACCCTGTGATCTCACAGGCGATAGAGACGATACAGACCGCTGCCAACCGCACCTCGGGACTCTCGGGTCTGCAATCGGGCTTCCATAAACTTGACGAACTCACATCAGGATGGCAAAACTCCGACCTTATCATCATAGCAGCCCGTCCAGCAATGGGCAAGACGGCATTTGTGTTGTCAATGGCTCGCAACATGGCAGTAGAATACAGCACCCCTGTAGCTGTATTCTCACTTGAAATGAGCAAGGTGCAGCTCGTCAACCGTCTGATAAGCAACGTCACCGAACTCGAGGGCGAGAAAATCAAGAGCGGTCAGCTCAGCCAGATGGAGTGGGACCAGCTGATGGGACGCATCAAGAAACTTTATGGGGCACCTCTATATATAGATGACACAGCCTCGCTCTCCATTTTTGAATTGCGTACCAAAGCTCGCCGACTCGTCAGGGAGCACCAGGTGAAATTCATCATCATCGACTACCTCCAGCTGATGAACGCTTCGGGAATGAAATTCGGCTCTCGCGAACAGGAGGTCAGCATGATTTCGCGTAATCTCAAGCAGCTCGCCAAGGAGCTTGACATCCCCATCGTGGCATTGTCGCAGCTCAACCGTTCGGTAGAATCACGCGGCGACAGTGCTGCCGGCAAGCGTCCGCAGCTGAGCGACCTCCGTGAGTCAGGTGCCATCGAACAGGATGCCGATATCGTGTGCTTCATACACCGCCCGGAATACTATCTGCGCTCAGGAGTGGACGCATCAGGCAACGACATCCGCGGACTCGCCGAATTTATCGTAGCTAAGCACCGTAGCGGTCGTGTGGATGATGTCAAGATGCGTTTCCGTGCCAAGTATGCACGATTTGAAAACTGGGAGGACGACACCACCTTCTCAGCTGCGACTGTAGGCAGCCGCATGAATTCAGATGATGATTTCGGCGATGTAGGCGGCAATCCATTTAACGGCGGCACAGCCAACCTCACCCCTACCGACCCCAACGAGACAGCCCCGTTTTAATTGACAAGCTTTTTATGGGGATTGGGGAGGACTTTAGGACCGAATATAGTGCTGATAACGGCTCCGAGTATCATCACGGCGATTGACACGATAAGCACAAGGACTATACCACCGAGATGAAGCATCACGGGCATTATTATGACACCGATGATGGCTCCGACCTTACCGAGCATTGAAGCTATGCCTACGCCAGCTCCTCTGATAGCCACAGGATATATTTGCGCTGGAAGCACATAGGTCACCAGGTGTGGTCCGGCATTGAGAAATATCTCAAAGATGAAGAAGCCGACAATAGATGTCCACATGGGCAAGTGGAAAATATTGGCAAGTAGCAGTATCAGCAATCCACCCGCGCAGATATAGAAGCCCCATGTCAGCATAGTGATATGCCACATACGCCTCAGATAACAGAGACCGAGGATGAAACCAGGTAGTATGAAGAAGTTGATCCACGCCGTTATCTCTACCGATAGCTCTATGCGATGGAGACCATGAGCATCAGCTGGCATCAGTCCGAGCGCGGAGACAAGCATAGGCAAGAACACGCCTATACCATAGACTCCCACCCCTTCGCATGCCCAAGGAATACCGCTAAGGATCACGCGTGACATGTTTTTGCGGCTGAACATAGCCGCCCATGATGGATTGACAACTGATGATGGTTTAGCAGGGGGCAATACAGTCACATGGGATCCGAAAAACCGCTGCGCAGCCTTGATAGCCTTGTCAGACATACCATGAGCCATCAGCCATGCCGGGCTTTCCCACCACCGCAGCCTCATTACGAAAGTCATAAGCCCGAGACCTCCGACTATCAGCATCAGATAAGTCCATGCCGAGGCACGGCCTGTAAGCCGTATGATGATGTAACATCCGACAGCTCCCATGATGAACCCCAAAGCCGAAGTCGCCTTGGCAATGCCAACGCACATGAATCTGCGTGATGCCGGCATCAGTTCGGAGATATAATCGGAGTCAAGACTGTAACCTCCTCCAACCCCCAAGCCAGCCAAAAACATGCCGAGCATGAAAAGGGCAAGAGAGTGTCCGGCAAACAGCTCGATAGTCGCTCCCAACATCATCAATACAGGGCACAGACGGAAATAAAATAGGTAACCATTGCGGTCGCTCAACCGCCCCATAAACATGGATCCCAGTGCGATACCTATCAAAGAAACCGCTGCCGAGACTCCCTGCATGAATGATGACAAGTGCGGCGAACCAGCCAACACTATCATCGGCACCATGACACCCACCACCGCAGCCACTGCCGACCCAATAAGCTGCTCCATGCTGCTGACAGCAAGGTAGTAGACATGCTTTCTGCTAAATGGCAGCTGGGCTACAGGAACCGGAGCGGAGGCAATAGGTGTCATAGTACGGCGGTATATTAGGCAGCGTCCTGCTGCTTGTTGAGTTTATAAGCCGGGAGCATGAAAAGCCAAGTGGCAATACAGAACGGACCTGTCAATGTCGGTATGCCGAGAGGCATCATGAAAGCATCCATGCCAGCCTGGATAAATACGGTGGCGATTATTGCTGCAATACTCCACAATGCAGAGCGCCATGACGGTTTGTAGAACGTCATCCCGACAGCTATACCTGTCAGCACAGGGCTGAAGCCCATAAGTCCAGCCGAGATATCGGCACCATTAAACTGGAATAACAACGACACCGCTAGCGACACTGCGGAAGCTATTGCTGCCCATGCTGCCGCCCATCGGCTACACAATGCCAAAGCTACCAAAAAGAAGATGCCTGTCACCCACGAGTTGACGAGGAAAACCTGTGCAATGCCTTTAAGCCAATAGACCACCAAGTCTCCAAACGTGATGTCGTGGAGAGTAGTCATTGCCGCCGACAGCTCCGGTGTAGAGAGTGATGCTTCAGGCATCGCATGTGACAAGCGCGATGCCAACAGGAATACCCAGGTAAGAAATACAAACGGGAAAGTGTAGGAATTGACCTTCCAAGGCAGCATCACATTATTAAATCCCTGACGCACCCAAGTAGTGCACATGGCACAGAATACAAGTGCCAGCCACATGATCCAAGTGTTCTCAAGGAACGTCGGGAAGGCACAACCTACAAGGATACCGTTGAAACCCCACAGACCGTCCTTGCCGTCATTTATATTCTCGCCAAGTAGAAAACCTGCAATGGTAGATGCAAGCAGACCTACAACGGCTCCATATGCCACCTGAGGCACTCCGCACTCATAACTTCCCCAGAATATACCGGCGAGAAAGAAGAATCCGGTCCATGCCGAATTCTGGAACATGACCTGCCCTGCCCCTCTGAGGCATGAGCGTATGGCTGTGTAGAAACTATTTTCCTTGTCCATGATTGTAAGTGATTAAATGTGTTTATTTTAGGAATACCTAACGCCATGGAAATTCCGCGGGTATCGGATGACCCTTGACAGCCATACGTACTGTGGAGCAGAAATCCCTGACAGCCTTCTTGACAGGAGCAGGCTCCATTCCGAGGACTTTATAGAGCAGACCCGCATCATTGGGAAGCCTGGTTATACCAGCCATCAACGGTGTAGAGGCATCGTTAACAGCCTGAGTCTGGGCAAACACCTCCTCAGACTTGTCCTTGGGAAGCATGACCACCACGTTACCAAACACATCAAAGCGTCCCATGCAACCCAGGTCTCTCACCGAACGCTTATGCGGCTCGATTATAAACTTCTCACGGAATAGCGGCACACCCTCCGGACGACAGCCCTCGGTTTCCACACTGAGGATGTCATACTCGAAAAGTTCGCCGTCAGCATAATATTTTCGTCCGCCCATGTAGATTTCAGAATAGACCAGGGTTGCGGTCTCTGCCACCTCGGCTTTTGTCTGACAGATGAAACGTGTATGAGCTGACGGATAAATCGGTTCTGGAAGAAATTCCAGATAACCGCCGTCATCTACACGTATATGCTGCACCATGCCGCTGAAATTGTATTTCATTACCGCAAGTTTAGTAGCGGCTCCCGTCGAGACAAACGCCATGGCATCCTTCTTGACATGAATATTCTGACTGTAGCGGTCACCGTCGACATTGGGGCCCCCCGACGACAGGATATATACACAAGGCATGCCTGGCATCTCCTCGTCGAAATACAGTTCCTGCTGTACTATCAACGGTGCGCGTCGGTCAAGATCGCGAAGGATGGACTTGCCTTCTCCATCAAGTTCAAAACCGAGACGAAGATACCCGTTCTTACCCGGCACACCTACATACATAGCCTTGGGCTCGGTGAGATAAGGTGTCATCTCAGGTATATGGTCAAACACCGGGACTTTCACGTCGGAAAACTGACGCTTGAATCCGGGCTTTATGTCATTGATAGTATTTGCCATAGGGACATGATTTGATAGAAGATATTTTTCAGTCTTTCACTTTGTCAAAGAGAGCCATCTTGAAGAGCAAATCTACAAACTCGTCAATACCTTCTCCCTTCATGGAATTGGTGAACACGAACGGCTTGCCGGGACGCATCAGTTCGCTGTCATGCTTCATCACCTCGAGCGAAGCTCCTACATAAGGAGCAAGGTCGGTCTTGTTGATTACCAGGATGTCGCTTTGCGATATGCCAGGACCGTCCTTACGAGGAATCTTGTCACCAGCTGCCACGTCTATCACATAGACGAAGAAATCGACAAGTGCGGGAGAGAAAGTCAGAGTCAGGTTGTCACCTCCAGATTCGATCAACACCACATCGGCATCAGGAAACTTTGCCTCCATCTCCTCTACGGCAGCGATATTCATTGACGGGTCTTCACGAACAGCAGTGTGAGGGCATGCTCCGGTTTCAACGCCGATGATCTGGTCTTCGGCAAGCACACCTTTGAGTGTCTTGCGCACATGCTTGGCATCCTCTGTGGTTACAATATCGTTGGTTATGATAAGAGTTTTCAGTCCGCGATCAAGCAGTTTGGGCGTGATGGCTTCGATCAACGCAGTCTTTCCCGATCCTACCGGACCGCCTATACCGATTCGACAAGTACTCATAGTAATTAAGTTTGATTATAGGGATTAGATAATGTGTGAATTAATTCATAAACATACGCATTGTACCCTTTTCATGAAGCGATGCGAGAATATCCATCTGAGGGACAAAACAGTTGATGTCGCTCATCCCCAGTGTCCTGACATGTTCATAAATCTCAGGTATCTTCAAAGACATATCCTCCAATATCAGCTGTGTGTCATAGTGGCTCACCCTGACGAGACGCAATGCCGCACCAAGTACCATATTGATTACGCCATATTGATGTGAAGCAAACAGGGCTTCTTCTGACAAGCCTTTGACAGCAAACACGATGCCTTGGGTCACGGGATAACTGCCTGAAATTTCTCCAGAGTTGATTGCATCCAGCCATCCGGCAAGCAGGGCATTGTCAGGTACCAATCTGACTGCAAGCTCACTGAGCTTCTTGCCCATACGTATAAGCATCAGACGTGACTCGTCATTGAGCTTACACATCATCAACTTGCGGTCAATCTCCTTAAGCACTTCCAAATCACCGTCAAGTGTGGTACGGTATGCGTGTATTGCCGCGATGCCATCAGTGTAAGCTCCTTGGAGCGATACTGAAGTGACATATTGATGCAATGTGTCTGCATCATGCACTATCTTCTCATATGCCGCAGTTTCCAAGCCATTACTGAACGAGAATGTCCCGACAGGAAAGGTAGAATCGCTCATCTGGAGCAGTTGCATCAATGCTGTTATATCGTTGGGTGCTTTCATAGATCCTGCGTATGATTACGGTTGGCTATTTTAAGGATTAAAGGTCGTGGTGATGGTGGTGATGACCGCCCAAACCGTGGCTTTCGTGACCTGCTCCACCGAAGAGACGGCGCACTTCGTCAGGAGCCATGTATGGAATGACCTGCTGACCCTGTTCAAATTCATATGTGACATTTTCGAAATGATGAGTATCCATGACACCGAGCATCACTTTCTTGTCAACAGTCAGCGGCACATACACCTTGTCATGCTTGACCACAGCCGGCCAGTGCTGATTACCGATGGCATGACCCAGCTCTACACAGTGACGGATGATTTCATCCGGCGAAAGGGAAGCCCAGCCTTTAAGATCTATGACAAGCACATCGTTAAGTTTGAGTCTCAACACTATCGCATGCTTCTTATCTTCGTCCCAAGCGATTATGTCACCGTCCTTGATTTCAGTATGACGTTTGAAAGCGACAGCTATGTCGTTGCTCTCATCACTTTTTGCGAGGAAACGGCTCTTTTGTGCAGTCCACTGGTCAAGAAATACTGATTCGATAACGGCATCGTCAAGTTTATCAGTCCAGGGAGTCTCGTGAATATTTCCGAGAACTTCATCGTAAACGATCATAATGTGGCGAATTATATTGATTATTAAGAGATTAAATCAACATAGAGGCGGGAATACCCCGTCTCTATGTCGGTTTTGATTAGGAATTTAGCTGAACCAGTAGAGCTGAGCCAGCGAAAGTTCTTTAGCAGGAGGTACAGTGGCGAGCACACCGTCTACAGTGACTTCGAATGTCTCGGGATTGACCTCGATCTGAGGTGTGGCATTGTTGCGCACCATATCGTTCTTTGACAGCTGACGCATGCCATGCACACCGTATATCTGACTCTTCAGTCCGAGACGTTCCTTCAGACCAGCCTGGGCAGCAGCCTGCGAAACGAAGGTCACGCGGGTTTCGGCAAGTTCCTTGCCAAATGCACCGAACATCGGACGCATGATGCAAGGCTGCGGGGTCGGCAGTGATGCGTTGGGGTCACCCATGTTTGCCCAGCTGATCAGACCGTTCTTAAGCACCATCTTAGGCTTTGCACCGAAGAATGCAGGCTCCCAGAGCACGAGGTCAGCCATCTTGCCTACTTCAACCGAGCCGAGGATTTCATTGATACCGTAAGTGATGGCTGGGTTGATGGTTATCTGGGCAAGGTAACGGAGTACGCGGAAGTTATCGTTTTCATCAGAGTCTTCGGGCAGCTTGCCACGGGCAGACTTCATATAGCTTGCCATCTGGAAAGTACGCATGAACGATTCGCCTACACGACCCATCGCCTGAGAGTCAGATGATACCATGGATATGATGCCGAGGTCATGGAATACGTTTTCAGCAGCCTGAGTCTCAGGACGCACACGGCTCTCAGCAAATGCCACATCTGACGGAATGGTCGGATTAAGATTGTGGCATACCATGATCATATCAAACAGCTCAGCCTCGGAGTTGATACCGAAGGGCAGCGTCGGGTTGGTTGATGACGGGAGCACATTCTCAAGCGAAGCCACTTTCAGAAGGTCAGGAGCGTGACCGCCACCGGCACCTTCGGTATGGTAAGTATGGATGGTGCGGCCGTCGATGGCTGCGATAGAATCCTCTACATAACCGCTTTCATTAAGGGTATCGGTATGTATTGCAACCTGAACATCGTAGTTGTCTGCACTTGCCATACATGCGCGGATGGCAGCAGGAGTTGAACCCCAGTCTTCGTGGATTTTGAAACCACAGGCACCGGCTACAATCTGCTCATCAAGAGTTTCACGCACTGACGAGTTACCTTTGCCAAGGAAACCCATATTGATAGGGAGACCTTCGGCTGCCCTGAACATCTGTTCAAGATTCCACTTACCAGATGTGATGGTCGTACCATTTGTGCCGTCCGTCGGACCGATGCCACCGCCGATGAGGGTAGTGATACCGTTTGACAAGCAGTCATACGCCTGCTGGGGAGCTACAAAATGCACGTGACCGTCAATACCGGCTGCAGTCAATATAAGATGCTCGCCAGAGATAGCGTCAGTCGATGGGCCTGTACACAACGTAGGTGTCACGCCTTCCATGACGTTAGGGTTACCGGCTTTGCCTATGCCAGCGATTTTGCCATCCTTGACTCCGACATCAGCTTTGACTACACCGATGATAGGGTCGATGATGGTGACATTGGTTATGACGAGGTCAAGCGACCCGCCATCGCTGGTGATGGTGTTGGCTGTGCCCATGCCGTCACGGAGAGTCTTGCCTCCACCGTAGACTGCTTCATCACCAAGCACACGAAGATCTTTCTCGATCTCTACATACAAGTCCGTGTTTCCTAAGCGGATTTTATCACCCACTGTAGGGCCGAACAAGTTATTGTTTTCTTGTCTTGAAATAGTTGCCATATCTTTATCTGTGGGTTATTTTGAACTTGCAGAAGCCTGCTTTGGAGTTATCTGATTCTGGGTATAGCCAGCCTCGGCGTCTTCCTCAGAAATAGTGCGGAATCCGTATTTGTTGACACGACGCACAGCGCGTTCCTTCAACGGGTAATATGCAGGAGTATCTTCAAGACCTGCATAGCCGTCTACGAGGTCATTGAAGCCGATGACACGCTGCTTGCCGGCATAGCTGACAAGCTCAACCTCTTTTTCTTCTCCAGGCTCGAAGCGTATGGCTGTTGTGGCTGGAATGTTGAGATGGTATCCAAACGCCGCCTCGCGGTCAAATTCCATATAACGGTTCACTTCCATAAAATGGAAATGCGATCCGATCTGTATAGGGCGGTCGCCTGTGTTGCGTACAGTGATTTTCTTGGTACGGCGGTTAACATTATACTCCAGATCATCCTTGGCAAGGATGACACCGCCGACAGGCACATATGTGTCAGGTTTGAATCCGGGGGTCTCAGGATAGGTAATCTGAGGTCTCCCCTGGTAGACTCCTATAGGAGTGGTATAGGATTGCTGAATTGCCATGTCGTTTAGAATTTTGGTAATTGACTTGAAGTTTGATTGTGATCACTTGCCGTGATTACTTGATGGGATGATGGATGCTTACCAGACGCGTACCGTCGGTAAATACGGCTTCAACCTGCAACAGATTGATCATGTCGGCGACTCCATCCATTACTTGCTCTTTGGTAAGGACTTGGGTTGCATCGTGCATGACTTCCTCTACAGTCTTGCCTTCGCGAGCTCCTTCCAGTGCGCATGAAGTAATGTAAGCCACTGACTCCGGGTAGTTAAGCTTTAGACCCTTGTTGAGTCGGCGCTCTGCAATCAGTCCCAGAGTAAGCAGTTTCAGCTTATCTTCTTCTTTTGGAGTTAAATGCATAATAAATTTAAATTAAGGATTAGAGGTTGAGTGAATTGTTCAATATTAATAACCACAGATACGCGTATAAAGTTTCGGACCGGGCATAAAAAAATGCCGAGATTCCTGATTCAGGAGTCTCGGCATTGATATCAGTGGGAATATGTGCTTCAGGCGTTAGCAGCTGCGTTGCGCTGCTCTACGAGAGACTTGAATTCATCGATAGTGACATCCTTGTTGTCGATGGTGACAGCGTTACGGATAGCCTCGAATATCTTGAGCAGCCCGACCTGCTGAGCCAGACGTGCACGTGAGTTCTTGTCGGCGAGCATGCGCTTTGCATAATCGGCATATACATCGTCTGACAGGTTTGACATGCCGTACTGGGCAAACTGCTGACGAGCCATCATTGTGGCAAACTGAAGCATATCAGCCTCCTCTACTTTCACGCCAAGTTTCTCGGCGATGCTGTCACGGATAAGCTGCCATTTGAGATCGGGCATAAGCTGAGCAAACACGCTGTCGATGTTCTCGTCATTGACATCCTTGTTGACGCTCATATACCACTTCTTGAGGACGTCCTCTGCCACTACGATCTCGCCATCGTAACGAGATGTGTAGTACTTGTAGACATCATCCTGGAAGAGATTCTCGCTATTGCCACGGAGCTGGTCTGCTATCATCTGCTTCACAGCTGCGCGATACTCATCTTCAGTATTCACTTTGTCCTTGCCAAATACGTTGGTATAGAACTCCTCATTATGTTCGGCAGGACGAAGCACTATGATTTCCGAGATAGACAGCTCGAAGTCGCCTTTGACCTCAGCAGCCTTATCCTTGTCGATCTGAAGCATGGATGAGAGCTCTGTGGGGTCTCCTTCGCAAGTAGCCCAGGGGTTGAAAACGACCTTGTCGCCGACCTTCTTGCCTGTGAATTTCTCAGCTTGAGCCTTATCCTTGAAGTACATGGGAGCCACTATACCATCCACTACCTGGATAGCGTCCTCGGTCTCCTTTACAGTGCCGTCCTCGTTGAGCTCCATGATGCTGCCCTTGACAAGAGCGTCAGCCTCAAATTCCTCACCGGGAACCTGTGCGCCGAAACGCTTGCAGAGAGCCTGGTCCTGCTCGTTGATCATCTCGTCAGAGACAGTGATGGTGTAATATGGAAGTGTGACGTTCTTGTCAACCTCTATGTCAAGAGCGGGCGCGATTGCCAGCTCATACTTAAATGTATAGTCTTTTTTGTTGTCAAGGTCGAGAGCCACGACATCTACAGGCACGGGAGCACCGAGGATGTCGATTTTGTTATCCTGAAGGTATTTGATTGCAGCGTCATACACTTCATTGTTGATAACGTCTGACGCAACTTCCTTGCCGAAACGCTTTTCAAGCATGCCGAAAGGCACATGTCCTTTACGGAATCCGGGGAGCGAGTGGGTCGCGCCGAGATGCTTAAGCTGTTTCTTAACCTTGTCAGCATAGTCGCTTTCTACGACATCGATAGTAAGCAGGGCCTTGTTATTGTCCTGTTTGTCAAATGTTAAGTTCATTGTGTCTTAAATATCTGTATATAGAGAATTTACTTTAATCTTTATATTTCAAGGTGCAAAATTAATACTTCAATTTAACATTAGCAATTCGGAAGGTGAAATTATGAAATATTTTCGCCCTCTCTGACAAGTATGGCGATTTATTCTTAACTTTGCAACATTATATTTACAACCAATCCGACCACCCTATTGTTCTGATGTCTGACAACTCGCTGCTTTCACGCCTTGACGGCATAGAGTCAAGATTTGCCGAGGTAAGCACCCTGATCACCGACCCTGATGTCATCGCCGACATGAAACGCTACGTGCGGCTGACCAAAGAATACAAGGATCTCGAGAAACTTGTATCCACCACGCGCAAATACAAAAACCTTCTTGGAAACATAGATGAAGCCAAACTCGTGCTTGAGACAGAGAGTGACGAGGAAATGCGACAAATGGCTAAAGAAGAGCTGGATGAAGCCACCGCCTCTATCCCATCCATAGAGGAAGAAATCAAGCTGCTGCTGATACCTGCCGACCCCGAGGATTCTAAAAATGCGATTTTGGAAATACGTGGAGGCACAGGAGGTGATGAAGCAGCCATATTTGCCGGAGACCTCGCCAAAATGTATATGAAATACTGCGAGAGCAAGGGCTGGAGCGTTGCCGTCACGAGCGCAAGCGAAGGGGCTGCCGGAGGCTATAAGGAAATCGTCATGTCCGTATCTGGCGATGGAGTGTACGGCATCCTGAAATACGAGAGCGGCGTGCATCGCGTCCAGCGCGTCCCTGCCACCGAGACTCAAGGTCGTGTACACACATCGGCTGCCACAGTGGCAGTCCTGCCTGAAGCAGAGCCTTTTGATGTGGAGATCAATGAAGGCGAAATCAAATGGGACACCTTCCGCAGCGGGGGTGCCGGAGGTCAGAATGTCAATAAGGTGGAGTCAGGTGTGCGTCTGCGCTATATGTGGCGCAACCCCAACACCGGTGTATCTGAGGAAATCCTCATAGAGTGTACAGAGACACGTGACCAGCCCAAGAACAAGGAACGTGCCCTCAGTCGCCTCCGCACCTTTATATATGACAAAGAACATCAAAAATACATCGACGACATAGCCTCACGACGCAAGACCATGGTATCGACAGGCGACCGCTCGGCAAAAATACGCACCTATAATTATCCCCAGGGACGCATCACCGACCATCGCATCAACTACACCATATATAATCTCCAAGCCTTTGTCGATGGCGACATACAGGACGTAATCGACCACCTCATCATCGCCGAAAATGCCGAAAAGCTGAAAGCCACTGAACTTTGACTAAACAATTTATCACCTATTAGTACTCAATCAGCAAACCACATCTTCTTATGTCAAGCACTTTTATCCTTATCGTCAGTGCGATAGCCATATTCTTTATTGCTATAGTCGCATTAAAATGGATTGTCTTTATATTGTTAAGCCCATTGCTTCCCACATATTACAGATTCCAGTCACGCGACAAACGTGTGAACAGACAGAGAAATAAAGAATTCAATCCCGAATACGAAATCCAGACAGCAGTCATGGGGGGGGGTAAATCACTGAATACAAGCTACTTAACTAAATTAGCGCAGACGATAAATCATTATTTGGCAGGATATCTTCGATTCATGGACTTTAAAATCGGAGTAATACCATCGCATACCATTCGAAATTTCATATACCGTCGGATAATGGGGATAAAATTGGGCAAATATGCAATCATATATTATGGCTCCGAGATAAGGTCGCCGATGGATTTGACAATCGGACGCGGTTCAATTATAGGTGATCGCGTAATTCTTGATGCTCGTAACGGTATTACAATCGGCAACAATGTCAATTTCAGTTCTGATGTCCACATATGGACGGAGCAACATGACCACCGTGACCCATATTTCCGCTGCACAAGCACACCGGAATTCAGAGTGGTTATTGGCGACCGTGTCTGGGTTGGTCCAGGTGTCACGATTCTCCACTCAGTGACTATCGGCGAAGGAGCTGTAGTGGGAGCAGGTGCAGTGGTGACAAAAGATGTTGAGCCTTATTCCATCGTGGCAGGCATACCGGCGCGTAAGATTGGGACTCGCAATCAAGACCTGAAGTATGAATTCTCTGACAAACCAATGGCATTCTATTAATATATTCTATTAATACACCACTAATTTATTGTCACCATCTGTCCGTGACTTGCATATGTCGGGAATAGTCCGTATCTTTGCACAGATTTTTCAGAAAATCACATAACATAACTCAATTATCAACCCAAAATGAATCACTACGAAACCGTTTTCATTTTAACTCCCGTTTTATCTGACGAACAGATGAAGGAAGCGGTAGAGAAGTTCTCAAAGGTTCTCACCGACAACGGTGCTGCCATTGTGAACACCGAGATGTGGGGTCTCCGCAAGCTGGCGTATCCCATCCAGAAGAAATCTACCGGTTTTTACACACTTGTCGAGTTTGACGCTAACCCCGAAGTCGTAAGCAAGCTTGAGACAGCATTCCGCCGTGACGAGCGCGTGCTCCGCTTCCTCACATTCCGTCTTGACAAGTACGCACACGAGTATGCTATCAAGCGTCGTAACCTCAAGGCAAACAAGCCTGCAGAGGTCGTAGCAGAAGTAGAAACAGTAACTAAGGAGGACTAACCACATGGCACAGGCTAATTCAGAAATCCGTTATTTGACTCCCCTTTCGGTTGACGTCAAGAAGAAGAAATACTGCCGTTTCAAGCGTGCAGGTATCAAGTATATCGATTACAAGGATCCCGAATTTCTCAAGAAGTTCCTCAACGAGCAGGGCAAGATTCTTCCCCGTCGCATCACTGGTACTTCACTGAAGTTCCAGCGTCGTGTGGCTCAGGCAGTTAAGCGCGCCCGTCACCTCGCACTCCTCCCCTACGTAACCGATTTGATGAAATAACTTTAAAGCCACGAGTACATATCATATGAAGATTATACTTAAAGAAGACATCAACAACCTTGGATACAAGGATGATGTCGTGGAAGTGAAGAACGGCTATGGCCGCAACTATCTCATTCCTCAGGGCAAAGCTGTAATCGCCACTCCGTCGGCTCTTAAAGTTCTTGCAGAGAACCAGCGTCAGCAGGCTCACAAGCTTGCCAAAATCAAGGCTGATGCAGAAGCTGCAGCAGAAGCACTCAAGGACGTTTCACTCACCATCGGAGCAAAGGCAAGCTCAACAGGCACCATCTTCGGCTCTGTCAACAACATCCAGATTGCTGAAGCTCTCGAAAAACTCGGTCACAACGTGGACCGCAAGCTCATCACACTCAAGCAGAGCGTGAAGGAACTTGGCAAATACAACGCCACTATCCGTTTCCACAAGGAAGTATCTGTTGAGATTCCCTTTGAGGTAGTAGCAGAGTAATCCTTTCTCTGGATACAAGCATATATGGAAAGTCTGTATCGGCAAAACGATACAGACTTTCTTTTTATAAACTTTTATATGGGCGGAGTGTTATGTATGTATCACGTTATAGCTATTTGTTTTAGAGGATTGGGATTAATCTTTGCAGCCTGCCATGTCGTATGGCTGACAAGATGTAACTCCTGGCTGGTTGAATCCAAGTCAGGAGTTTCCTTTGGCGGTTCATGCAACAAAACATCTATCCAGATTGTTAGATACTTGATTACAATCAATACAAAGCATTAATCCCATCATACCCATATGGAGACAATTTATTTCAAAGGCACCCCGTGTCACACCTACGGCTCACTGCCCCAGGTAGGAAGCGAAGCTCCCTGCTTTCATCTGACCAGCATCAATCTTGAGCAGATCACATGCGAGACATTTAAAGGGAAACGCATAGTACTCAACATATTTCCAAGTCTCGACACCGATGTATGCGCCCGTTCAGTGCGTAAGTTCAATGTCGAAGCTGCCAAACTTGACAATGTGGCTGTTGTATGCGTTTCCATGGATCTGCCGTTTGCCATGGCAAGATTCTGCACAATCAACAATATCGAAAATGTCACACCCGCCTCGGCATTCCGCTCTCCGCTTTTCGGTCAGAAATACGGTGTGCAGTTATGTGACGGACCGCTGGCAGGACTGCTCGCAAGAGCTGTAGTAGTAATCGGCACAGACGGCAAAGTGCTCTATCAGCAACTCGTCGAGGAAATCACCAACGAACCCGACTATGAAGGAGCTATATCTGTACTGAAATAGAGATGACATACAGCTCATAGCAGTTGTAGCTAATAATATAAATGCGTAACTTTGCATAAAGCAAGTTGCGCATTTGCTTTTAGAGGTTGTTTAATGACAACCTCTTATACTAAGATTTGCAATAACAGATATTTGATGAGTCAGGATTCCCAGCAGATAGTTTCTTTCGGTCAGATAGACTTAAACTCCGAGATGCTTAAAAACGCGCCGGTAGCAGACGATTTACCCATTCTGCCGACACGTGACATGGTATTGTTTCCAGGTATAACTGTGCCGATATCGTTAGGCAGAGAGGCTTCATTGCGCACCGCAGAGGCTGCCCATGCCAAAAATATAGTAATCGGCGTAGTATGCCAAAGCTCCCCTGACATTGAAGCACCTACTGTACATCAGTTGCGCCAGTTTGGCGTGACAGCCCGCATACTGCAAATCTTCGATGTGCCTGACGGAGGTAAGATGGCGATTGTGCATGCGTTTGACAAATTCAAGGTGATAGGCATGTCAGAAGGAGCCACATTGCCCGAGGCATCAGTGTCTGCACAAGTACGCATAATCAAGGAAACCACACCGCGCCCATCAGACAAAGAGTTTAAAGCTCTCATAAACGGCATCACAAAAACAACCCTGGCATTGATTGAGAATTCAGGACCTGCCATGGCAGAACTGGCAATTAATATCAAAAATGCCGAAGGTACCAACACGCTCATCAATCTGATCAGCACTCATGCACCATTCAGCACCGACTTCAAGATAGAGCTGTTGCGCGAAAGCCGCCTCAAGGAACGTGCATTCAAACTGATGGTGGCATTGTCGCGTGACGAACAGAAATCGGTGCTGTTTAAAGTCATCATGGACCGCACGAAAGCCATGCTTGACGAGCATCAACGCAAGACTTTCCTGCGGGCACAGCTTGATACAATCAAAGAGGAGCTCTATGGAGAGGACGAAGATATAGCACAGCTCAAAGAGCAGTCCCAATCAGTGAATTTCCCCGAAAATGTCCGCACGGTATTTGACAAAGAGCTTGAAAAGCTGGAGCGCATCCAGCCACAAAGCCCTGACTATTCAGTGCAATACACTTACCTACAGACATTGTTAGGTCTGCCTTGGGGCATAGAGGATGATGGCAACAAAGACTTTCATAAAGCTGAGGAAATTCTTGACAGCGAGCACTTCGGATTAGAGAAAGTCAAGGAAAGGATACTGGAGCAGCTGGCAGTCATAATGAATGCCCCCGACAGCCATGCTCCGATAATCTGCTTAGTAGGTGCGCCTGGTGTCGGCAAGACATCCTTAGGACAATCCATCGCCAGTGCCATGGGACGGAAATACGAGCGCGTGGCATTAGGTGGCTTGCACGACGAAGCCGAAATCAGAGGGCACAGACGCACGTACATAGGCGCGATGCCCGGACGCATCATCTCGGCACTCAAACGCTGCAGCACATCCAATCCTGTAATGCTGCTTGACGAAATAGACAAAATCGGCAGCGATTACCGAGGTGATCCATCAGCAGCACTCTTGGAAGTCCTCGATCCCGAGCAGAACTGCCGTTTCCACGACAACTATGTAGATGTGGACTTTGACCTGTCACACGTACTGTTCATTGCTACCGCCAACAGCCTTGCAGGTGTGCCGCAACCGCTGCTTGACCGAATGGAGGTCATAGAAATCAGCGGCTACCTGCTGGAAGAAAAAGTCGAGATAGCGCGTCGCCATCTTCTCCCACGCCTCCGCAAAGAGATGGGTATCCAGACGGAAGATGTGAACGTGACCGATGCTGCAATCATCACCATAATCGAGTCCTATACTGCCGAGAGCGGTGTGCGCCAACTTGAAAAAAAGCTTGCCTCACTCCTGCGCAAGTCAGTGCTCAACAAGATGCGCAACGGAGACAGCGGTGTCACAATTGATGCACCTGATGTCAAGCAATACTTAGGTGCTGCGCCCTATATCAAGGATAAATATGAGGGCAACGAATACCCTGGAGTCGTGACGGGACTGGCATGGACGCAGGCTGGCGGCGAAATCCTGTTCATAGAGTCTTCACTCGCCCCAGGTAAAACAGAAAAAATATCTTTGACAGGCAATCTCGGCGATGTGATGAAAGAGTCAGCTGTCATCGCATTGCAATATATCAAGTCTCATGCGGACTTATGGAGCATCAATCCCGATATTTTCGAGAAGAACACGCTCCATATCCATGTGCCCGAAGGAGCAATACCTAAGGACGGACCATCTGCGGGCATAACCATGGCAACTTCAATCGCCTCAATTCTCACAGGACGAAAGGTAAAAGAACGCATAGCCATGACTGGAGAAATCACTCTGAGGGGCAAAGTGCTCCCGGTCGGAGGCATCAAAGAGAAAATATTGGCTGCCAAGCGAGCCGGCATAGACACAATCATACTTTCGGAAGCAAACCGCAAGGATATAGAGGAGATAAAAAAGGAATATGTCGAAGGTCTCCAGTTTGTCTACGTCAAAAACGTCAAGGAAGTCATAGACTACGCACTGATATAATATTAGACATCACATCCGGTCTCATATGAAAAAATACTGCTTAGATTTTAAGGTCGAGAAAAGCGAGCCAATACACAAGCTTTATTCACTGCTGACACTCACTCCCGCCAATCCCAAGGTCAATCTGCCCGAAATGCTTCCCGGTCAGTTCGTACAGGTAAGGATTGATAATGCTGATACATTTTTACGACGACCAATATCCATCAACGATGTGGATCGCGACCACCAGACACTAAGCCTTCTGGTCAGGAACGCAGGAGAAGGATCTCGATGGCTAATGAACCGCAGTGAGGGCGATATCGTCAATCTCATGCTTCCTCTCGGCAACGGTTTTGCCCACATCGATGCCTCAGACCGTCATCCGCTTCTCGTCGGTGGCGGTGTCGGCATAGCCCCGATGCTATATCTCGGCAAATGTATGAGTCTGCAACATGCCATACGTCCGACATTTCTTGTCGGTGCCCGGAGTGCTGCCGATGTTCTCCAGTTGCAGTCACTACAACAATGGGGGGATGTCTTTGTGACCACTGAAGACGGCACTATGGGCGAAAAAGGATTAGTCACAGCGTCTACTGCATGGAATCAGGAGTGGACTTCAGTCTATTGCTGCGGTCCGGCTCCTATGATGAAAGCCATAGCCCAGATATGCCACAGAGCAGGGCTACGGTGCAAAGTCTCACTGGAAAATATGATGGCGTGTGGTCTCGGAGCATGCCTGTGCTGTGTGGAAAAGACAGTCAAAGGCAATGTATGCGTATGCACCGAAGGTCCAGTCTTTGATACTACAGAACTCACCTGGTAACCTTAAAAATCAGACAACGATGGCAAATCTTGATGTAAACATAGGAAATCTCAAACTCAAGAACCCAGTCCTGACAGCATCCGGGACATTCGGTTACGGCGAAGAATTTCAGGATTTTATAGACCTTGAGAAGCTCGGAGGATTCATAGTCAAAGGCACTACACTTAATCCGCGAGAAGGCAACGATTATCCGCGCATGGCTGAAACTCCATCGGGGATGTTAAATGCCGTAGGACTACAAAACAAAGGTGTAGACTACTTCATCGACCATATATATCCGCGAATCAAGGATCTTGACACCCAGGTAATGGTAAATGTATCCGGCGCGTCCGTAGCTGACTATGTGGCTGTGTGCGAGAAATTGAAAACCTGTGAGCGTATCAATGCAATAGAGGTCAATATATCGTGTCCCAACGTGAAGCAGGGCGGTATGGCATTCGGCACTACATGCTCAGGAGCAGCCGAAGTCACCTCTGCAGTGCGCAAGGCTTGGGACAAAACATTGATAGTCAAGCTCTCTCCCAACGTCACTTCCATTACCGACATAGCTAAAGCAGTAGAAGCCGAGGGTGCAGACTCTGTATCTCTCATCAACACCATGCTTGGCATGGCAATAGATGTTGAACGCCGCCGCCCGATGCTGTCGACCATCACCGGCGGCCTGTCGGGACCGGCTGTGCGCCCTGTAGCTGTCAGAATGGTATGGCAGGTGTGCAAGGCTGTAGACATCCCGGTCATAGGTCTTGGCGGTATCATGAACGGTCGCGACGCGTTGGAATTCATCATGGCTGGTGCATCGGCAATAGAGGTTGGCACTGCCAATTTCATTGACCCTGCCGTCACTGTTAAAATCATTGATGAAATCAACGATTACCTTGACCGTCACAATTTCCATGACATAGCCGACATCAGAGGCATCATCTGATAAATGACAATGACCACGGAATTCCGTGGTCATTGTTATTTTGTTCAATCAAATAGTGAGGCTACCTGATCTCCAGATATAAGTGTCATGACAGTAAGACCGTCGGGAGTCAGAGCCGGAGATTTTAATTTGAACAATTCGCTCAACAGGTGTTCTATCTCCTTTTGAGTCATTTTATGTCCCGATCTTACTGCCGCAGCCCGCGCCATTCCCATGGCGAGCAAGCGGTCAATATCCGTCTCAACACTTCCATCGCTCTCAGATGCGTTGTCAATAATCTTTCTTATCGACTCGACAGCGTTGACATTAGCAAGCATTGAGGGTACGGCATTGATACTCCAAGTATTGTCGCCAAGGAAAGCCAGCCCATAGCCCAATTCTGCCAGTTTGTCAATTATGGAGTCCAATATCTGATTTTCAGATGCGGATAATTCTATCGTCTCTGGGAAAAGCAATGTCTGAGCTGAAACTTCATGTCTTTCAATCTCAGAAATATATTTATGATAGAGCACGTTGAGATGTGCTCTATGTTGATCCACGACCAGTATGCCCTCATGTGACGGCGTGACTATGAACCTGTTGCGAACCTGAAAAGCACCGGGAATAGATGTCTCCATCTCCATGTCAAGCGTATCTGCACCGTTTGATGCATCTCTATTAAGGGCGCTCTCCGTTACATGAGTTTCGGGTATTATTTCGGTATCTCCACCAGCATGATTGACATTGAAACTTTCATAGAGCTTCTCCCAGTCATTCATCACCTTGGGTCTGCCTCCATGTGGCGCGGAGGTCATACGCGATGGTACTGACAACGGTTGACGGGAAGCTGTAGGAGGCCTATATCCATCATCAACCTCCGCGAAAGGATTATATGACGGATCAAAATCCACGTCATGATTGGCATCAGAGTCAGGAGTGAAAGCCGGAATATCAGGCACATCCGTTGACTCGAAATCAATAGCCGGGACTGCGTTAAAACGTCCGAGGGATTCTCTGATAGCAGCAATAACTATCTGACGTATTGCAAACTCATTGACAAACTTTATCTCCTTCTTGGTCGGATGTATATTGACATCTATGGTATCAGGGGCAACCTCAAAATCCAAAAAGAAATTGGGTTTGGCATCGTGAGCGATAAGATTCTCATAGCATGTCTGCACCGCTTTCTGAAACAACGGATGGCGCATATTGCGACCGTTGACCGTAAGAAACTGCAATGCACCCTTCTTGCGGGCATATTCAGGCATACAGATAAATCCCGACAGCTTGACCAATGGGGTTTCAGTACTGACAGGTATGAGCTGCGTTGCCATCGATTTTCCGAATAGGTCTATGATACGCTGCTTTATGGTTGTTGCTGCCAGCCTATGCACAGTCACATCATTGTGTATGAGCGTGAGTTCGACAGATGGATTGACGAGAGCCAGCCGCTCAAATTCCTTGACAATATTACCGAACTCCACAGAGTCCTTTTTCAGGAATTTACGACGACCCGGCACGTTGAAAAACAGATTTTTTACTGCGAGATTAGTCCCCTTAGGACATGCGATAGGCTCTGTTGACGTGACCTTTGCACCGGCAATCTCGATGCGTGTACCGATTTCATCGCCCTCGCGCCTTGTGCGCATATCTATTTGCGCCACAGCAGCAATTGAAGCGAGTGCCTCCCCACGAAAGCCCATGGTATGCAGAGTGAAAAGATCATCAGCCTTGGCAATCTTGGAGGTTGCATGTCGCTCGAAAGCCATTCGGGCATCGGTCTCGCTCATACCCATGCCGTCGTCAATCACCTGTATCAGCGTGCGACCAGCATCTTTGATATATATGGTGATATGCTTGGCATCTGCATCAACTGAATTTTCTACTAACTCCTTAATAGCTGATGAAGGCTGCTGCACGACCTCACCTGCGGCTATCTGATTAGCCACCGAATCAGGTAAAAGATGTATTATGTCGCTCACTGTTCGCCCTCCTCTTCTGTTTTATCAGGCACGACAGCTTCAGTAGCAACCTTCAGTACATCCGCCTCCTGAGGTTTAGGGGCATCAGACGACTGTTGCAATTGACTATCAGACTCAGGAAATGTGTCAGGCTGCATTACAGACATTAGTGAATCCGACTCAATATTGACAGCATCATGTGACGTGCTGTCGCTGTTAGCGGGCTCTTTTGACTTAAGCAAAGCTCTCCAAGGTGCTTCAGTAGATATCGATGCCGATTTAGCAGTAGGAACTGGCTTAAGAAGTCCCTCCTTATCTTCAAGCCTTAAGAACACAGACTGTGGCGATGTCGGTTTAAACCGCTCGAGCCACTTGAATTTAGGGAGGAAATAGGAATTTTTCGCAGCAAGATACAGAGGCGTAATAGTGCCAGTAGTCTCAGGCCACATCCTGACTGTGTCAACCTGTCCATCCTTGAAATAGGCATCCATGAAGCTGGTCTCGGTAAACGCGAACTTGTTATATACCGAATCCTTTTCCATGGGGAACATGATGGTCTGCACACTACCCTCCACATACAGACGACGCAGTGTAGAGTCTGCCATCCACGCTGTCATCTTGTCTCCCGACAGCTGGTTGAAACAGTCCTCTCCTATCAGCTCAGCCATCATGCCGAAATCTGGCAGATGTGCACGGTCAGCAGTGGAATCATTAAGATGCACTTCAATCAGATTGCCAAAAATCTGCCTTTCACCGCTCCATATCACGGGGTTATAATACATACGCATCGTGGAATCGACATCAGCCATGCTCAATGAATCGCATATACCCTGCAAATCCGAACGATAGAATCTCACATTATGAAACGCATTGGTCAGACGTACACTGTCGGGCAACACGAGATAAGCATTGATGGTGTCGCCATGCAGATACAGCGTGTCTCTGTCATTCTTATACTCCTTAGCTAAAGCCCTGCCTGTCACAAAAGCACTGTCACGGAGTTCATCGTAATATCCATAATCGCCAAGCAGGCTACTCTTACGAGCCGAGTCGGTGAGTATGACATTGCCGAAACCCTCTCCGAAACCTTTCGCACGATCATAGAAAAGCGTATCACCGGTCAGCGTGTTGCCCTTGTTGGAATAAACCGTAGAGCGATGGTAAAGGTCTCCCACTCCGCTATTAGTATTGTAATATCCCGAAGAAGTATTGATACGTCCATCGCGATTAATAATCCGAGTCGGAGCCGAGATAGTGGCTATATGGGTATTGGTATTGTAATGCAACACATCTGTGTACATAAACAGTGTGTCGCCCTGCCTGAGGCTTTTCAACTCAACATCATCATAGAAATCAGCATCCTTGGTATTTGGGTAATACTCGCCTCGCATTGACTCAAGGCGGTTCTGCTTATCGGTCAGCACACCGCCTACGTCATAGAAACCGTAGTTTTGTCCGAGGTCGTAATAGAATATATCCGTAACGAGCTTCACATCACGGTTGATCAGGCGCACAGGACGTCCAGCCGACCCGTAGAGAGTCGCAAATTCCTCAGGTCCATTATAGTTCAGTTCGTCACCATAGACAAACAAAGTGTCACCCTGCTCCATCCTCACATTGGAAAAAGCATCAAGGGAATTTGTCTTATCATAGAAATACGCGCTGTCACAATACATGAACATGTTGTCTTTGCGAAACACCACATTGCCCTTGAGTATCTGATATTCTCCGCCACTCGCCTGCTCATCCATGTTGAGGACGTCGGCATGCTCCAGAAATACTCTTCCTGGTTGATGACGGTCAGCCGAAGGAATGGTGGGCTTGATCGGTGGCTGTGACGCGGCCCCTTGTCCGCGTCGGGCAAGTGCTTCTTTGGTCTGCTGCGACTTAGTGTTGACAGCAAGCGAGGGGAGGCATAAAGCAAGTATTGCCGCAACGATCCACCAGGATGCGCTGCGGCTGGATTTTTTACTCATATCGCGTCTATGCCTTAAGGACATATACTATATCTATCGTGCTAAATATTCTAATACGTGGTACTCTGCTGAGTATTCTTCAGCCAGCCTTTATGCTCGAAGTCACAGTCGCGCCAGCCATCTTCAATCCTGATGTAGGTCGATGCAATCTTTTTGTCCAACCAGTCCTTTAGTATCTTGGTCTTCTGTGCACTCTCATACATGGATTTAATAGTCTGGAAATCATCCGCGATATTGGCTTTATGACCGGGGATACGGGCAGTAAGTTTCACCATGGCAATGATATCACTGTTTTTGCGCGGATCCTTCATGATGAAAGGCTCCGACACATCACCAGGTTCCATAGTCGAAACTTTTCTGGAGACCTCCTGCGGAAGCTGCTGCATCTCAAAGCGGGCATTGCCGGTCTCCTCATTGACCATAATGCCGTTGTTGTTTCGTGTATCTTTATCTGAGGAAATATATCGGGCAGCCTCTTCAAAAGAGAATTTCTTGTTGTCAACCATGTCGGCGCGGATACTGTCCATGCGACCGAGCGCATCAATCAGTGACTGCTCTGAGACTTTAGGACGGAGCAGTATATGACGTGTGTTGACACGATCACCGCGACGGTCTATCAGCTGGATGATATGGTAACCATACTGTGACTCTACAATCTTCGACACTCGCTTAGGATCGCTCAGATTGAATGCGACAGCTGCATATGCAGGGTCAAGATTGGCACGTCCGAGATAACCGACTTCTCCGCCACGCACTGCGCTGCCCTGGTCCTCGCTATAAAGTATGGCGAGGGTCGAAAATTCACGCTCGCCCTTGTTGACCTGGTCGGCATACTCTCGCAGACGCGCCTTGACATCCTCTATCTCCTCACGCGGGATTACAGGATTGATAGTGATTATCTGCACCTCAACCTGTGTCGGCACATAGGGTATGCTATCCTCAGGAAGTTCATCAAAGTACTTGCGGACATCGCTGGGCGTAACCTTCAGATCGCTTGTCAGATTGTCCTGCACCTGACGTATGCGAGATGAGTTACGCATATTTTCAATCAGCTCCGCACGTATATCCGGAAGACTTTTACGGAAATACTGCTCCACCTTCTCACGCGTACCGAGATTGGCAGTGAAATAGTTGATGCGAGACTCTACTTGGCTTGCGACCAGCGACTCCTGAATTTCTATAGTGTCAAGGTCAGCCTGATGGAGATATAATTTTTCCACCGCCAGACGCTCGGGGATGAAACAATACGGATTACCCTGCACTGAAGTGTTCTCGTATTTGTATTGGTCATAGGCTTCTTCAATCTGAGACCTCCATATCGGCTCGTCTCCCACAACCCATGCCACTTCCTCTACGACATTGTTTTCACGGGCATACGCAACAATACCGACCATGGCAACCACAGCCGGCATTATTGCTATTTTTTTCAGACTAAAACTGTATTTCACTTGTCTAAAAGATTATTTGATTTTTTCAAAAACCTTGGTGTCAACCACTACAGGATATTTTTCACGCAATTGCTTGATCCATTCCTGTTCAAGCACCTGCTGGTAATCAGTGCTCACAAGCCCCTTGACATCCTGAGCTGACTGAGGCTGCGAAAGTATAGTGCCTTCATAGCTGAAATAGTCAGTCCAACGGCTCTTGGATGTATCGGGCCGCTCTCCTCCGAAAGCCACATTGTCAACTATCTGATTGTCACCTTCTGCAGCCAGCACTCGTTCTGCCTTGGCACGTCTGTCATATTTCTGGCGGATCAGAGCTGGGAGATTAGAAGCCGGTCCATTATATGTGCTCAAAAATTCCTTGATTTCAGCAGTGACCGCAGGTCCGGTGGTAAATATTATGGTGCCTTTGTAATGGGGTTTGTCCCACTTGTATTCATCTTTATGAGCCTGAAAGTATTTTTCAAGACCATCAGTATCACTGAGAGCTTTATCCCAGACATTGCGGTTGCTTACTTCAAAGAGCAAGATGCCATCACGATATTCATTGAGGATATTCCTATAATCAGCATATTTGTCAGGGAGCTCTGCCATCATCATCTCGGTAGCCTTGCTGTCAAGCATGGATTTAGCTCGTTCTTCATACAGCGACATCCATTTAGCCGTCGGCATATTGCTGTCAGGAGCCAGAGTGGATACTACTTCCGATGCGTAGATATGCTGCTTACCTATCTTAGCTACTGACACTTTAGTCATGGCAGTGACACGTGCATAAGCCACACTGTCCATGACGGAGTCTTTGCTTAATGTCTGATAGACTTTCTTTATGCCCTTCTCCTCTACCGATGCCTTGTTAGCCTTAAGATATGATGCAAGTTTAGCATTCTTAGCCATATCCCTACGGTCATCACGCCACATGTTGCGCAATATGGCTTCACGCTCGTCATCAAGCGAAGGCAAGCCTCTGTGATCATGACGCATGATGATGTGATAGCCGAACTGGGTGGCAAACGGCTCCGAAATCTCACCATCCTTAAGGGAAAATGCCACGGTTTCAAATTCAGGGACCATTTCACCCATGCCGAACCATGACAACTGTCCGCCATTCTGACGGCTTCCGGGGTCTTCACTCTCCATTTTTGCCACCTCGGCAAATTTTGCAGCGTCTGCACCCTTCACCACGCCATAGATAGAGTCAATCTGTGCTTTTTTCTGAGACCGAGCCACGCTGTCAAGACCGGCTGTCAGTTTGAGTATATGACTCGCATTCACCTTACCAGGGTTAGCCTTAAAGCCGTGCACTTTAATTATATGGAAACCAAACGGGGTCTCCATGACCTGCGAGATTTCTCCCTCGGGAGTCGCATATGCCACATTCTCAAATGTATAGGGGTATGTATTGGCTTTCATCCAACCCATATGTCCCTTATTACGCTTGGCTTGGGGATCTATCGAGTATTTGAGAGCCATGTCCTCAAGCGTCTCCTTGCCTGTGACAATCAGTGTACGTATGCTGTCAAGCATATGCTTGACACTGTCGTTCTGCTCAGGGGTGTTGCCCTTGCGAAGCATGACATGGCTGACATCGACCAGACGGTCCATATGTCCGTAAATGTCATTGATGAGAGCATTCTCCACATCCATGTCTTTGAGATAGGGCTTGGCAAGCTCCAGACGATGCTGTTCCAGCTCATCCTTAAATGCCTTGGTCGTGTCAATGCCGTTGGCTTCGGCATCCGCAACCTTGAGCTTATAGTTGATAAACATCTCAAGGTATTCCTCAGGTGTCTGTCGCTCTATCTGCTGATTGTTGTTTTTATTGTACAGGTACTCAAATTCACTGACAGGAACAGCTTTGCCGTTAACTGTCAGCAATGTCGCATCAGCATCTGCTTTTTGTTTAGCTGAAACAGCGATAGCAATAACTGCTATCGCTGCTACAGGAAGGAGATATTTTTTCATTTAATAGGTTACGATGTGTCTCATGGCAAAGTCAGAGCCATGAATTTACTGGTTTGCTTTACTATAATTAGGTGCTTCACTGGTGATAGCCACGTCGTGGGGATGACTTTCAGCCACACCAGCATTGGTTATGCGTGTAAACTTGGCTTTGTGGAGAGCATCGATATCCTTTGCGCCACAATATCCCATGCCTGAGCGGAGACCACCGAGCATCTGATATACCACCTCATAAAGAAGACCTTTATAAGGCACTCGGGCAGCGATACCTTCGGGTACAAGCTTCTTGGCATCTGTCTCATTAGCCTGGAAGTAGCGGTCTTTGGAGCCCTTCTCCATAGCCTCGAGTGACCCCATGCCTCGGTAGCTCTTATATTTACGTCCGTTGAAGATGATTGTTTCACCAGGAGACTCCTCGACACCCGCAAGCATGCCACCGAGCATGACACTATTGCCACCGGCTGCCAAAGCCTTCACGATGTCACCGCTGTAGCGGATGCCGCCATCAGCAATGAGGGGTACACCAGTACCTTCAAGAGCCTTGGCAACGTCATAGACAGCAGAGAGCTGAGGCACGCCGACTCCGGCAATCACACGTGTAGTACAGATTGAACCCGGACCGATGCCTACCTTGACACCATCGGCGCCGTTCTCTACGAGATACTTCGCCGCATCACCTGTGGCTATATTTCCGACCACGACATCAAGATGAGGATACTTTTCCTTAACAGCCTTCAGGACTCCGATTACACCTCTGGAATGCCCGTGAGCAGTGTCAATCACGATGGCATCTACGCCAGCCTCAACGAGAGCATCCACGCGATCCATAGAATCGGCTGTGACACCGACACCTGCAGCTACACGCAGACGGCCACGTTCATCCTTGCAGGCATAGGGCTTGTCCTTCGCCTTGGTAATATCCTTATAGGTAACAAGACCTACCAGATGACCATCATTGTCAACGACAGGGAGCTTCTCTATCTTATGCTCCTGAAGGATCTGGGCAGCCTCTTCAAGGTCAGTAGACTGATGTGTGACCACCAGATTGTCTTTAGTCATGACCTCGTCTATCTTACGGTCAAGATTGCGCTCAAAACGTAAGTCACGGTTGGTGACAATACCTACGAGACGACCCTCATCATCCACAACAGGGATGCCGCCGATATGATACTCTTTCATCATGTTGAGAGCATCGCTGACAGTGCTGCCACGCTTGATGGTCACGGGATCATAGATCATGCCGTTTTCGGCGCGCTTGACTGCATGCACCTGACGAGCCTGCTCTGCAATAGGCATATTCTTGTGTATTACACCGATGCCGCCTTCGCGGGCAAGCGCGATAGCAAGCTGCGCTTCGGTAACCGTATCCATGGCTGCGGAAACGATAGGGACATTAAGCGTGATGTTACGTGAAAACTTGGTGCGGAGATCTACCTCGCGTGGCAATACTTCTGAATAAGCAGGAATAAGGAGGACATCATCAAATGTAAGTCCGTCCATCTTTACTCTATCGGCAATAAATGACATGATGACAGGTATTATTATGTTATCAGTACTTGGGATTGTTTTTTATTGCATGCAAAGATACTCATTTTTTGCCAAAACAATGGAGCTGTTAACTATTATTTAGAGGGCGTTTGGTAAACTCCCGGAAAAAATGTAATTTTGCCCATCGAAAAGTAGCCATATGGCTTCTGACTGATGTCTCCGTAGTTCAATGGATAGAATATTGGATTCCGGTTCCAACGATTGGGGTTCGACTCCCCACGGGGATACAAAAGCCTCCGCAGCACACATGGGCAGCGGAGGCTTTTATTATAACTGCACGCGACACGTTATATTATCTACGAGTGGCAAAATATTTCCACAGAGGCGCTGCCATCAGTGCCTGCTTGATGCTGTCACTGTCAAGCAATGTCCGCACCTCGCCTTCGGACAGCAGCTTTACTCCTATATCTTCGGTCGCATCCAAGTGTTGCGAGCCAAGGAGTTCCACGCCGGTTGCAAGATATGAATATGTAAGATTGTTCATGCTGCCCGGATTAGGTCCCAGCACGGTCAAAAGTTTCCACCTGCCGCCTCCGAAGCCGGTCTCCTCAGCGAGTTCCCTCTTGGCTGCATCCAATGGAGGTTCGCCATCTTCAACTACCCCGGCGACCAATTCAGTGAAAACATCACCCAAGCCGTGGCGATATTGTTCCACCATCACAAACTGCCCGTCTTTAGTTATAGCGATAACATTTATCCATGTCGGATATTCGAGCACATAATATTCATCTATCACTGCATCGTTAGGCAGCCGCAGACAGTCTTTGCGCACTGTCAGCCACGGACGCTTAAATAAATATTCAGATGATAAGACTTTCCATTTCTTCATATTACACGGGTTGGAATAATATATACTGCAAAGATAGGCAATATTTATTTTGCGTGGATTGAATAAAGATTGTAAATTTGCAGATAAAGTATATTCCATATGGAGTGTGCATTTGTAAACATCTAACAATTCTTTATAAATCACCAATTTATTAGACAACACTGATGATCCTGGATGTTATAACCTGCGCGATTTTCGATGCTTCGACCACCTTCCAGTGGGTAGTTGAAAATGCGTCATACCTGCTCGTATTTCTGCTCATGGCTGTGGAAAGCTCATTCATACCCTTTCCGAGCGAGGTCGTAGTGCCTCCGGCTGCCTTTCTTGCTGCGCAGTCAGTGCGCCAGCTCCAGTACCATGGCACCACCATACAGGTAGCAGACATGAACGTATATGTCATAATCCTTGTCGCTACAGCCGGTGCTATAGTCGGAGCATTGGTCAACTACGGACTATCAATATGGATAGGCCGTCCGCTCGTCTACAGATTTGCCGATTCGCGCATAGGGCATGCCTGCCTGATAGACAAAGCTAAGGTCATGAAAGCAGAGACTTATTTTGACAAACACGGTGCAGTCTCTACGTTTGTAGGCCGTCTTGTCCCTGCCGTCCGCCAGCTGATAAGCATCCCCGCCGGCATCGCAAGGATGAACATATGGAAATTCATACTATATACGGGTCTTGGCGCTATGGTGTGGAACGCAGTGCTTGCCGGACTCGGCTATTGGTTAGGTCTGCATGTCAATATCGACGGGCTGTTTACTCAGGTGGAGAAATACAACGATTATCTCACATATGTCGGACTGGGTATCGGCGTGATCTGTATAGGTATTATCTTATTCAATGCCTTCAAACCCAAGGCTAAAAACGAAGAGATCTAACACCTCCTTCTTATGGTCAAGATAGCCCCATCACTCCTGTCAGCTGATTTTGCCAATCTCGGCAGAGACGTTGAGATGCTCAACGAGAGCGAAACCGCATACATGCACCTTGATGTCATGGACGGTGTATTCGTCCCTAACATCAGCTTTGGATTTCCGGTGATGAAATCCATCGCCAAGTATGCCAAAAAGCCGCTGGATGTGCATCTTATGATAGTCAATCCGCAAAACTATATATCGCAGGTACGCGACCTCGGCGCCGAATTCATGAACGTCCATGTCGAGGCTTGCACGCATCTCCACCGCACCGTACAAGCCATCCGTGATGCCGGCATGCGTCCGGCAGTCACTCTCAATCCAGCCACTCCCGTGGTCATGCTTGAGGACATCATCAACGATGTAGATATGGTGCTTCTGATGTCGGTCAATCCAGGTTTCGGAGGACAGAAATTCATAGAAAACACCATTAATAAGCTTCATCGGCTCGTAGAACTGAGAGAGAAAACCGGTTCGAAAGCACTGATTGAAATTGACGGTGGCGTAAACCTTGAGACAGGACGGCGACTTGTAGATGCCGGAGCTGACATATTGGTCGCAGGCAGTTTCGTGTTTAATTCACCCGATCCCGTAGAGACAATCAGCCAGCTGACCCGACTGTAGACAGGACGTGGCATCTCCCTAATCATATCACTAACATCTTACCCCACAGGACTTATTAAATGTCAAGACTCAACTCCACGACAGGCAGTCTGGATTCACTGAGCGATATGGATCTCCCCACTTTTGACGGCGGCGATGATCCTATGGAATTATCATCATATGCCCAGCAATCCGAATCTGAGATTAGGGACACAGCTTCACCAGCCGGGTCTGACACCCCATATACCTACCCTGACAGTTCAGCCACACGCAATCGTCGGAAGGCAACACAATCTATGGCTGATAGATCAGACTCGAAGACGGCAGCTGTCAAACCCGCAAAATCACACGGGTTCACACGCCGTATATTTGCGGATGGCAGAGCCAGGATGTTTGTCGGCATTGTGTTGATAATCATCGCGGTATATCTTACGATATCGACCATAGGGTATCTTACCACTGGCGCGGCGGACCAGAGTGCCGTTACCAACAATTCATTATCTGCACTTGCCCAACAGGATGGTAGCGTCAAAAACGCCGGAGGTCCCGTGGGAGCTTGGGCATCTAACGCCATTTTCTCATCCACTCTTGGCGTTGCAGGTTTCATAATGATATTCTACATCGGAGCTTTGGGTCTGACCCTGCTCAAGGTAATGAAATTCAAGTTCTGGAATCTGACCGCCAAGTGCCTTGTATCCACTATAGCGGTATCCATCATACTTGGATTAGCGACGTATGACCACGAAGGATTCATATATTGGGGCGGCAAACACGGGTATTATATCAACAAACTTCTGATAGCGTACTCAGGCATAGTCGGTGCAATATCCATAAGCGTGATCATGGGTGCGCTGATGTTGCTGATTTTCCTACCGTTCATACAGAACGCATGGAATTTCATCTACGTCCAGATCCAGAAACGCACTGCCCGCATCAAGGCTATGAAAGCCCGTCATGCAGCCCAGCATCCTAAGGCTGAGCATCCTAAGGCTGAGACACCATCCGCATCAAAACCGTCAGAGAACATTTCAAACGACAACGAAGTTGCAGCTTCCACTTCTCCCCTTTCCGAGGCAGATCCGTATGCCCAGGAGATGAAGAGCGAAATAAATATACCATCATACGATATAACTGATTATCCGAAGACATCCACCATCGATTCCGCAAGTGAAACAGAAGATATCAAGGACAACATTGACGCTCCCTATGTCGATGCTGACGACACCGCGCTCACCGATACATCGGAACTCCTTTCTGAAGAACCTGCACCTGCTGCCACACCTACGGAGACATTCAGCATAAGCACAGGTGAAATTGAAGTGGCAAAAACAGTGGAACAGGAACCTTATGATCCTACAGCCGACCTGCCACGCTTCCGCTTTCCCTCAATCGACTGCCTGATTGACCGCAAAATCAAGGAAAACAATGTGGACCTCGCCGAACAGGAAGAAAACAAGGAACGCATCACCAAGACCCTCAATGATTACGGCATAGGCATCTCTCACATAGAAGCTACAGTCGGCCCGACCGTCACCCTGTATGAAATCATCCCTGCCGAAGGCGTGCGCATCGCTAAAATCAAGCGACTGGAAGATGATATCGCCCTAAGCCTGGCGGCTCTCGGCATACGCATCATCGCCCCCATACCCGGACGTGGCACCATAGGCATCGAAGTGCCTAACAAAGAGCCTCAGACAGTATCCATGCGCTCAATCATCACATCGCGTGACTATCAGGAGTGCACGATGGAGCTGCCCATGGCGATGGGTTCAACGATTTCAGGCGATGTATTCATAGCCGATCTCACTAAAATGCCCCATCTGCTCGTTGCCGGTGCTACCGGCATGGGTAAATCAGTAGGACTTAATGCCATCATTGCATCTCTGTTATATAAGAAGCATCCGGCTGAACTTAAATTTGTGCTGATTGACCCTAAGATGGTAGAATTCAGCCTCTACAGCCGAATTGAGAATCATTACCTTGCCAAACTTCCTGACGAGGATGAAGCCATCATTACTGATCCGTCAAAAGTAGTGACGACATTGAAGTCACTGTGCTTGCTCATGGATCAGCGATATGCCTTGCTCAAAGAGGCTAATCTCAGGAATATCAAGGAGTATAACGCCCGGTTCATACAGCGTCGGCTTAATCCCGAAAAGGGACACCACTATATGCCCTACATAGTGGTCATAGTCGATGAGTTTGCCGACCTTATAATGACAGCAGGCAAGGAAGTCGAGACTCCTATTGCCCGTATTGCCCAGAAAGCCCGAGCCGTGGGTATGCACATGATTCTCGCCACTCAGCGTCCATCAACCAATGTCATCACAGGTATAATCAAAGCCAATTTCCCGGGGCGTGTGGCTTTCAGAGTGACACAGATGGTCGACTCTCGTACCATCCTTGACCGACCTGGAGCCAACCAGCTCATTGGCAGAGGCGATATGCTTTTCTCGCGCGACGGAGAAATCTCGCGTGTGCAGTGTGCATTCATCGACACTCCCGAGGTTGAGTCGATATGCGAGGAAATCGATATGCAGGCAGGCTACGAACATGCGTTTTATCTTCCCGAATGTCTCCCCGATGAAAGTGAAACAATCTCTTCAGGCTCATTTGGCGAACGGGATCCTCTGTTTGATGAGGCAGCCATGGCTGTGCTCAGCTCAGGTGTCGCGTCGACATCATCGCTCCAACGCCGTTTCTCTATCGGCTACAACCGTGCCGGGAAGATAATGGACCAGATGGAAGCTGCCGGTATCGTAGGACCTTCACAAGGAGGCAAGCCGCGCCAGATTCTCATTGACCCGATGTCATTGGATGCCATACTGTCACAGAAGTGACATCTGATGGAGCCACCGGCATATATAACTTTTCACTTACAGAACTGTTAATACAACATGAACAAGTCATATAGCACCATATTGCGCATACTGACCATCATCATGTGTCTATGCGCCACGGACATCTACGCTGCCAATGATGCCACAAAACTGTTGGATCAATCCGCTGCAAAAATCAAGGGTGCTAAAAGCATCAGTGCCTCATATACACTCCACTCTGGAGGCAATGACATCAAAGGCACAATATTGCTTGCAGGAAATAAATTCACGACCACCAACAATGCCATGACTACATGGTATGACGGCACCACACAGTGGACTTACGCACCATCCACTGGCGAAGTAAACATCATCGAACCGACCGACGAGGAGCTTGCAGCCACTAATCCGCTTGCCATCATCAGCGGGCTTAGGAAGCAGTACACTTCTTCGGTCATCAAAAGCTCCCCGGGATTCCGCACCATCTTGCTGAAAGCGATAAGCAAGAACAATGACTGGACCCAAATCACCATCACTCTCAAATCCTCTACCCTGCTGCCCACGGCTATCAATATCAAAGGACGCGATGGCAGCGAAACACGCATATCCATACCCACCTTGCAGATCCGCAACACCCCGGTAAGCGACAATACATTTCGCTTTGATCGCAAGAAATATCCTAAAGCCAAAGTCGTGGATCTGAGATAAATCTGCCAAATCTATTAAAAATATCAATCATGGAAACAAATAAAACACACTGCCTCATAATAGGATCCGGACCTGCCGGATACACGGCTGCCATATATGCCTCTCGTGCCAACCTCAGCCCTATCGTCTATGAAGGTAGTCAGCCTGGAGGACAGTTGACCACAACATCAGAAGTAGAAAATTTCCCTGGATACCCTGAAGGAATCCAGGGACCGGAACTGATGGATGACCTGCGTAAACAGTCAGCCAAAGTAGGAGCAGATTTGAGATTTGGCGAAGTGGTAAAAGTCGATTTCTCTAAGCGTCCCTTTGAAGCAACCATATCTGACGGCCGCACCATCCTATCAGATACCGTCATAATAGCGACAGGCGCATCAGCCAAATATCTCGGACTTAAAGACGAGGAAAAATTCAAAGGACTCGGGGTGTCGGCATGCGCCACATGTGACGGTTTTTTCTATCGCGGACGAAAAGTGGCAGTGGTAGGCGGTGGTGACACAGCCTGTGAGGAGGCTTTATATCTGTCTAATCTCGCATCGGAGGTATATCTGATTGTCCGCAAGAATTTCCTGAGGGCATCAAAAGCCATGCAGCAACGTGTCAACGACAAGAACAATATCCATATTCTCTATAATACCAACACCGTCGGTCTGTATGGTGAAGAGGTGCTTGAAGGTGCCACTTTGGTAGAACACAAAGGAGAAGAAAACGAACGCATCTATGAGCTGCCCATCGATGGATTTTTCCTCGCCATCGGACACCAGCCTAACACCGATCTGTTCAAAGAGATACTTGAGCTGGATTCCAATGGCTATATCATCACGTCAACCCCGTCGACAGCCACCAATATCCCCGGTGTATTTGCGGCAGGCGATGTAGCCGATCCGCATTATCAGCAGGCGGTGGTAGCTGCAGCTTCAGGCTGCAAGGCGGCTCTTGACGCAGAGGAGTTTATCATGCTCAACGGCTCTGTAATACCGTCATAAGTATGGATGACGTTACAGAAAAAAGATTTTACAAAACATCGGAAGTAGCCGGGATTCTTAATATCCCGGCTACTACATTACGATATTGGGAGTCGGAGTTTCCAAGACTGTCGCCACGCCGCACACGCTCGGGGCAGCGGCTCTATACACCTGCCGACATCCGCAAGGTAGAGATGATCAACTATCTTCTCAAAGAGAAAGGGCTGAAAATCGAAGCCGCCAAAGCATACCTCAAAGACAACCCTACAGGACATACCAAAGAAGCAGAAGTAGTGATGCGACTGCGTGACATCAAAAACGCATTAGAGTCACTTCTTGGCAGCCTATGACAGCAGACATCAGCTTTTGAACTAATTATAGCAGCAAACGTTTTTAATGTATATTCGTTTCATCTATAATCATGTACAGATATGAAGAAGCTGATTTTATTTGCAACTGCTCTTCTGGCACTTGCCACCACAAGTTGCAGCCAGTTTTCTCTCGTCAACAGCGAGACATATAATAATGCCAACCTGGCGCAATACCATACTTTTCGCATAGTCACTCCTGCTGACGGACATATGATTCCAGGGATGCAGATGGTGACATATTACAACATCGCCGCTGCCATCCGCGAGCAGATGATCGAACGAGGTTTCGTTGAGGATTCCACGAGCAATCTCCTTGTCAACATCGCCCTTACCGTAAAGAACGAAATCTCTACCGAACCTGTCCTACCACCTGCCTACATGCCATATGCCGGTCCGATGTACAACGGACTATACCCGTTCTACATGTATCCCTACGGCTACTGGAACAACTACTATTCAGCTTATTATAGCAATGCACAGGTAATAACCGGCATATATAAAGAAGGGGTCCTGACCATGGATATGGTCAACATTAAAGACCAGCTCCCCTTGTTTAGTGCTTCCGTAGCCACCATACTCAATCAGGGCAGCGGACAGTTCAGAAACCTCAACGAAATCAGCCAGGCTGTCTCCACTCTGTTCTCCAAATTCCCGGTACCTCTGCTGCCGCAATATAAAAACAAATAATCACCGAAACGCTATTCCCACTACACCTCTATGCGACCAAACAGATTATTGGTTACATTGATTACGATTGCAGCCGCACAAATTCTGTGGCTGCAATCGGCATTTTCCCAGCAGGCATACCGCTCATGGGCACCTGACATATTGGGCGACGGTCTGGAGATGCATTATGTGAAGCATCCCAATGACTACGATGGTCATGTCCGCTCTACCATCATACGCAAGCTCTGCATCAATGACACTGCCTCACGTGGCGTACTGTATATCCATGGTTTTAATGACTACTTCTTCAATAGCGAGATGGCAGATGAATTTGTCAATCATGGATATGATTTCTATGCGGTGGACCTAAGAAAATACGGACGCTCGATTATCAAGGGACAACCCAAGTTTGACACACGCGACCTTAAGGAATACTTCCCCGACATAGATTCGGCTCTCGTCACGATGAAACAGTCCGGACTTAAGGAAATAGTCCTCATGGGACATAGCACCGGAGGTCTGATAGCATCATATTACCTTGCCTCCAAGTCCAATCCGGTGAGGATAAATGCACTGATACTCAACTCGCCTTTCCTTGACTGGAATCTCGGAAAAATCGAATGGCTGGTGCCGGCTGTTTCGGCACTCGGCTATGTGTTTCCTGGGACTCCCATACCACAAAGCAAATCCACAGCCTACGGCGAAAGCCTTCTGAAAGAATATAAGGGCGAATGGAATTACGACACCCAGTGGAAACTCCTGCAAAGCCCGACAGTCACAGCCGGATGGGTACGTGCTGTTGACAAAGCTCAAAGCTACCTCCACTCGGGAGTGCATACTATCAGCATACCCATATTGCTAATGTATAGCGCGCGGAGTCTTACAGTAGATGACTGGACTCCTGAATGCCAGAATGCCGATATTGTGCTTGATGCCAGTGAAATCAAGCGATATGGGCTGCTTTTGGGAAGCGATGTGACATGTGTGAAAGTCAATGGTGGTCTGCATGACCTGCTGCTGTCAAAAAAAAGCTTAAGAATACCTCTGTATAATGAAATATTCAGTTGGTTAGACAAACACCTGTGAACTATACCTCTCTGCTATATGTTTAATAGGTATAATGACTAAAACGAATAATCAACCATAAAAAGCATCTTATTATGGATAAGAACAAAGAACCTAAAATACAGCCTGAGGATGAATACCGCGGAGTGACGGTAAATCAGGCAGATGATGAAAAGGTCACCCCCAAGATGGTCAAAGAGGATGTAAAGGAACTCAACAACAATCCTCATAGCGAAGGCCTCTAACCTGACATTTTCATTTTTCACAATATAGACTTTAAGCCCTGTGGCGGATATTGACGGAGTATTCCCCAATATTTCCTCAGGGCTTTTTTATATGTCGGATTTAGAGCATGTATCATGAATATTGCCTAAATTTGCATCAGAGTTTCAATGGATGAAAATGGATAAGGTATCGGGTCATCACACTGCATTGCCGTTGGTCAGCGTAATCATCCCATCAGGTGATTCACACTCCACTATCAAGGCTGCTATTGACAGCGTGTTGGCTCAGTCCTATACCCCCATAGAAATCATAGTGGTGCTCAATGGAGAGGTCGGCGTAACCCTCTCTATCATATCAGGCTACAAGGGTGTCAATACTTTCCGTCTTCCCGAAGCAAATGCTTATGAGGCACGTGCCTATGGGGCATCGATGGCTAAGGGTCAATATCTCCTTTATCTTGATGCCGATGACTGTCTGCACAAAGATGCAGTCATGAGGGCTGTAACAACAGCGTTGGCAAACTCTGCCGACATAGTCCAACTGCGACTGGTACAATTCGCTCGAAAAGCCGGCATCAATTTCCATTGGCATTTCCCATGCCGCTATGATACCACCGAAGCTTTTAGAGGCATTGTTGCGGATCACACCATCTTTAACCCCGGTATCCCTGCCAAACTCTACCGACGTAGCCTTATAGCCACCTTTCCTGACATTAAATACAAAGGATTTTGGGGCGAAGACAGGTTATTCAATATGCTCGTTTTCTCAGGCAGACCTAAAGTCATGTATTCTCCTGAGTCCATCTATTATTACAGATACGGAGGCATGAGTCGTGACCTGACCCGTAAAGGTCTTACCGATGAAATCAGCAGAGTTAAAGAACTACAGACCGAATATCTCCGAGCCAACAACCTTCAATCCTATATCCCCGATGTAGAGCGCGAACATCGCTTCTTGCTGGAAGCGATCGAACGATATAAATCTCCTGATATACTTCTCCGATTGAAATTACTGATTGCCAGATTATTGTCATAGACTCATCATATAGATATGGACGAAAAAATCATGCTGTCGCTGCCTCATATGGGAGGCAATGAAATGAAATGGATCAACCGTGCATTTGCCGATAACTGGGTAGTGCCCTTAGGTCCTAATGTCGATGAATTCGAACAACGATTAGCCAAATATCTCCGCCATGACCATGTCGTAGCATTATCATCCGGGACATCAGCGATACACCTGGGGCTGGTGATGCTCGGAGTGTCGAAAGATGATGAGGTCATATGTCAATCACTGACATTTTCAGCTAGTGCCAACCCTGTGGTCTATTGCGGTGCCACTCCCGTGTTCGTAGACAGCGAACCTTCTACGTGGAACATGGATGCATCCCTGATGGAGGAAGCCATCAAAGACCGCATAGCCCGAAAAGGCAAAGCCCCCAAAGCAATAGTAGTAGTGCACCTCTACGGAATGCCTGCCAATATGGACGAAATACTATCTATAGCCGACAAGTATGGCATACCAGTCCTTGAAGATGCAGCCGAAGGTCTCGGAAGCACCTACAATAATAACAAAGCAGGTACGCTCGGCAACTATGGGGCATTGAGTTTTAACGGCAACAAAATCATAACCACATCGGGAGGAGGAGCATTGATATGCCCGACTGCCGAAGCTGCTGCAAAAGTCAAATTCTATGCCACCCAATCACGTGAGAACCGTCCCTACTACTATCATAAAGAGCTGGGATATAACTACCGCATGAGCAATATCTGTGCCGGCATAGGATGCGGCCAAATGGAAGTGCTCCCTGACCGTGTGCATCGTCGTCGTGAGATTCATGCGCTCTATGCATCTTTGCTGGGCGATATTGACGGCATCTCGATCCATGACAATCCGTCTGCGGCATATGATTCAAACTTCTGGCTGTCTACCATGCAAATCAGCCCAGCCACAGGCATAACGCCTGAAGACCTGCGCCAGCATCTATTGCGTCATAATATCGAAGGACGGCTGCTGTGGCGTCCGATGCACATGCAGCCATTTTTCTCTGACGCACCTAACTACCAGAACGGTGTATCTGCCAACCTGTTTGAACGCGGATTCTGCCTCCCGAGCGGATCCATACTGACGGACGCTCAGATCCAACGTGTGGCATCAGAAATCCGCAATCTGTTCGCCTTAAAGTGACCGCTTTAGTTTACCAGTGGAGGTATATTCCAATGTCTTGCGGATGATTTCCTTTGGCACGTGATATCTGGGCAAAAAAGCCTTCAAATCATCAATCGTGATCTCCGTGTCAACATCCTGGTCAAGCACCAGCACCATACGGCTACCAAGAAGGGCATCAGGTACTGATGAAACAAAATACTTCCCGTCAGGCAACAGATGCGCTATAGCCCGTTCTATCTGCTCGGGGTAGAGCTTTATTCCGCCGCTGTTGATGACATTGTCATAGCGTGACAGCCATCTGAAAGAGTTACCCTCATACAGTTCCACGACATCATTTGTCACGAGCTTTTGCCATGACATCCGACTGTTTTCTATTACCAGACACCCTCTGTCGTCCACAGAAAACTTATATCCGGGCAATCCGACAAAGAGAGCGTCATCACTGCCATTGATATTTCTCAATGCGACATGTGAGGCGGTCTCAGTCATACCGTATGTCGCATATACGCGAAATGGGGCATGCTTCAATATTTCCTCCTGTTGGCGCGACAGCGGTGCGCCTCCTACTATGACATTGTCAATCTTGGAGAGATGTGGTGATTTCATCAGTCCCTCGATCTGCATCGGCACAATAGCGACAAGCGACAGTCTGTCACATTGAAAACCCGCATCTGCCAACGGCGTTGATGTCGGCAGCTCGACCGAGAGCCGACAACCGCTGATGATACTGCGCACCACCATCATCTTGCCGGCTATATAATCCAGCGACAGGGGGAGATGCAGGTGCGATGCAGCATCAAGACGGAAAAAATCGGCAGTCATTCGCGCCGATTCCTCCATATCCGTTTTCAGCAAATGTATCTCCTTAGGCTTGCCAGTAGAGCCTGACGTATGTGCGACTATATACGGAGTCTCAGACCTCCATTCTTCCAAAAATGCCGAAAGTTCCATATCATCTCACAGGACTGGAAAAGTCAAGGCAAGAGACATCCCACTCACCATCAGTATCGTAGTACATACGTTCTCCTCTAAGCAGCAGCGGAGAAGGGACATTATTACGGTAAAGCATGCCGGTGCCGAGACCCTGCGGACGCTTGACATTGTGTTTGGCAGCGAGCTGTGCGATAGCGTTCAGACCGATGTTTGACTCCAGAGCAGATGTAAGCCACCAACCTATCTTGTGTTCCTTTGCTGACTCTATCCACTGGTCTGTAGCATCGAGTCCTCCGCACAACGACGGTTTCAGGATAATATACGACGGCTTTATGATATTGAGCATGGTATCCCGCCGCACCTTGTCGCTCTCCCCTATCAACTCCTCATCAAGAGCTACAGGTATAGGAGACTTACGACATATGTCAGCCATAGCAAACCATTGTCCGGCACGTATAGGCTGCTCGATAGAGTGTATGCCATACTTACTGAGACGCTCAAGTTTTGCCAACGCATCCTTAGGAGTAAACGCACCATTGGCATCTAACCTTAGTTCCAGAGTTTTGGAGTCAAACTGGTTGCGTATCGATTCAAGCAGCTTCAGCTCACGTTCAAAATCGATACCACCGATTTTCAGTTTCAGGCATTTGAACCCTTCATCAAGCTTGCTGGCAATCCTTTCCGACATCTCCTTCTCGCTGCCCATCCATACGAGTCCGTTGGTGCGTATGCCATACTTCCCTTCAAGCCATCCCGAAGGGAATAGTAGGCGCTTGCCACCATTGCTAAGATCTCTGATTGCCGTTTCAAGTCCGAATGAGACAGACGAACTTAATTTTGGAAGTTTCTCACCTCTATTGATGATGTCGCACAATTTGCGCAACTTATGCTCATATTCAGGGGTGTCCTCCGCACTCAGACCGCGAAACAACGCGCATTCACCGAGTCCTACCAGACCTGTATCTCTGTCAGTAAGACGTATGAAATAAGTCTCCTTCGTATCCATGCTCTGACGTGATGTCACAGCCTTGAACTTGAAGTCAAGGGAATATCGGCAATACTCTGCCTGTATATTATCTGCAAGCCGCATTATCCCGGGAATTTGGGGAACTGGTCAAAATCCGGGTCACGCTTCTCAAGAAAAGCATTCTTGCCTTCCTGAGCCTCAGCCATCAGATAGTACATGAGAGTTGCATCTCCGGCAAACTCCATCATGCCACGCTGCCCATCCAATTCGGCATTCAATGCTCTCTTTATCATACGTATAGCCATAGGGCTGCGCTTAAGTATCGTCTCGCACCACTCCACGGTCTCGTCTTCGAGACGCTCGAAGGGGACGACCTTGTTGACCATGCCCATCTCCTCAGCCTCCTTGGCTGTGTATTGACGGCATAGGAACCATATCTCACGAGCCTTCTTCTGTCCCACACAGCGGGCAAGATAACTTGATCCGAAACCGGCATCAAAACTGCCGACTTTGGGACCGGTCTGTCCGAAGCGCGCATTTTCCGATGCAATCGTCAGGTCACAGACCACATGCAATACATGACCACCGCCTATGGCATATCCGTTGACCATGGCTATCACAGGCTTGGGAATGCTACGGATGGCTTTATGAAGATCAAGTACATTGAGACGAGGCGTGCCGTTTTCATCGATATATCCGCCTATGCCTTTGACCTTCTGGTCTCCGCCCGAACAAAAAGCCTTGTCTCCGATACCGGTCAGTATCACGACCCCGATTTCAGGGCTTTCCCGGCAGTAAGCCATGGCGTCAAGCATCTCACGGTTAGTCTGCGGTCGGAAAGCATTATATACCTCCGGACGGTTGATGGTTATCTTGGCTATCTTGCCATACTTCTGAAAGAGTATATCAGTGTACTCCTTTATCGTTGTCCATTCTCTCATGATGTCAGTATATTTTTGATGATTTTATTCGGTAATATAGTCAAAATAATCCTTCCATACAGAGGCATCATACTTGCCGTCAGTTTTAACAATAAGCATACATGGCTTTTCACTCTCAGACATAAATGTCTCCATGGCACTGTCAAAAGTGGCCTCATCATATGCCTCCATACATTCCCAACCCCAGTCACGGGCAAGCGCTCCGAAAGGAGTACGCATGCCGAGTTCCAGACATGTCTCCAATTCAGGGAGAGCCTCTGTGGATGGTATGCAGCGGAATATGTTGCCCCCTCCATTGTCAAGCACCACTATGCGCATGCGGTTTGTTACCTGCTCAGTGCCCAACGCGGTCAAATCATAAGCCTGGCTCATGTCACCGGTAATCAGAAGCGTCGCACCATGGCGGTATGCAAGTTGTGCACCGACTGCAGTCGATGTGCTGCCGTCAATACCGCTGACACCTCTATTGCAGCTCCAACGGTGTATCTGGGGGGCATACATCTGCTGCGCGAGCCTGACGCTCATGCCATTGCTCAGTTCCACATTCCATCTGGATGGAACAGCAGCGAGCAGCTTTGCCATAGCCTTGAATGATGACCATGCGATTTTGTCAAGATACTTATGTAACCGTGCGTTGATTTCATCATGCACAGCATACCATAAATCCGCATATTCCGACTCAGCCCGATGAGGATACATGGCACTGGCAAGCTGCGGAAGAAACACATCCGGCTCCATATCGATTCTCAATGTCAGAGACTGGAATGTGTCAATAAAGTTGTCTTCTTCGCCGACATACCAACACTGACACGGAGGATTCTTCCTTAGATATTTTTTCAATTTGCCTGAGACAATGCTGCCACCCATATATATGACAGTATCAGGCTTGTATAACTCGCTATCGCTCATACTCTCGACCTTCGCTATGGCAGTATCAATCTGCTTAAGCACCCTGTCGGCATGTATATTAGCAAGGTTTTCAGCCAATACGACCACATTAGGCATGTTCGTGAGCTTCATTACCGCCTTGGTGACCCGCTGTGATGGTGGCATATTGCCTATGACTACCATAACTTTGTGGGGTGATGCTATCCGGCGACCCAATTCTCGAGCCGCACCTGTATCAAGCTTGCCCGATGGTCTGATAGAAGCTATCTTGGTTACATCCACACAGTCCTCATCAGTGAGCGCATTCAACGGCATGTCAAACTGCATATTGATATGCACCGGAGCCTTAGGACTATCGCAGCATATCGTCAGCGCATCATTGATGACCCTGTTGCACCACCATCGTTTCTGCATATCATCATCATGGGCAAAGTCGGGTATATCCAACGACCTCTTCACATACGGCTCAAGTCCGCAAGGCTGCGCTAATGTCTGGGAGTCCTTCTGTCCTATCCATTCCGAAGGTCTGTCAGCGGTTATTACCACCAATGGAATATGCCGATAATACGCCTCAGCGACGGCTGGCATATAGTTAAGCATCGCAGTTCCCGAAGTGCATAGCAACGCTACAGGCTCACCAGCAACTGCAGCATAGCCTAAAGCCATAAATGCAGCACTGCGCTCATCCACTACCATCTCGACATTGATGTCCTCATTGCGAGTGAAAGCTATCAGCAACGGCACATTTCGTGACCCTGGAGATGCAAACACCTTGCGGATACCATATTTTACCATCAAGGCAGTCAACATAAGAGCCGATGTTTTATCCGTAGTCATCATATGTCTGAAGTCTATGCTTTATGTCCTGCAACAACCGTCAGGGCAGCCTCCGAATTGAAATATTTCGTAGCCATCTCACTCAGTGTGATAGGTGACAACGCCTCCAAGGCATCAAGCTGCTGCTTGAAATAATCAGAAGGGATGTCCGCAATAAGTCCGCTCTCATAGAAATCCATGATACTGAACGGTGACTCAAGTATGCCTGAGAGAGATGTCATGTAAAACCGTTTCAACCGAGCCAGCTCATCAGCAGAATAATCCTCCGACTTCATAGCATCCAGCTCATGACGGATCTCCGATATCACAGTATCGACATACTGACTGTCACACTGGCACGATATGTTGATAGCTCCATACCCGTCAATCCCGATAATTGATGCACCTATGCCATAGGTCAGCCCCTTTGCCTCGCGTATATTGGCGTTCAACCGACTTCCGAAATACCCACCAAGAGCGCAGACGGCTATCCTGAGCATTTCATAATCGTCATGTTCACGTGATATGGCAGGAATTGTCATCCTGACTGCTGCCTGAGTAGTATTAGGGAGTCTGACATATTTCACATCCGGAGTCCATACACCTTGAGGAAGTCTGACATCCAGCTGACAAGATTGTTTTTCAGAGTCAATGTTGCCAAACGTTTCCACAACGGCATCAACTGCCTTGGTATCAATTTTTCCAGTGAGGAACAGCGTAATATTTGAAGCATCACATCGCGATGCATGGAAACCACGCACATCTGACACCGCTATATTGCGTATGTCATCAGGCTGGTCAAACCGTGCCATCGGATGTCCCTGTCCCAGATATATGCGGTCAGACTCACGCATCGCTACAGTAGCGACCTTGCAAAGGTCTGTCTCCAATGCACGCGCTTTGTTCTCCCGGAATATATCAAATACCTCATCCGACATCTCAGGATACAGCACCATATCTGCCACACCGGGTAACACTTTGCTAAACCTGTTATTGAGCGAGTAGATATGTACAGAGGTATAGTGTGAGTGGGCTGACGTGTCAAGCCAAGCTCCATTACGTTCAAACAGATCTGCAAGTTCACTTCCCCTGTACGACTCAGACCCTTCGCGCATCAATGACGCAGCGAGTGAGGCAACGGACCGCTTGGAGCTCTCGGCAGAGCCACCGCGCATGAATATGCCTAAACGGCATACGTCAGCATCGCCCCTAGCAAGCATATTTAGCATGATGCCGTTAGGCAGCTGGATGCGCTTCACTGCGGGCAACACAAGATCAGACAGTTCGCGTACCTGAGGTGCCTGCTGTCGCCACGGTTCATCCATTATGGTATGTCTCTTTAAGGTAAGCGACTGCTTTGGCTAAATCATCGGGGGTATCTATACCCACAGTCTCATAGTCTGTAACACCTGTCTTGATGCTGTAACCAGCCTGTAGCCAGCGAAGCTGTTCGAGAGATTCAGCCAACTCAAGCGAAGACTGTGGCAGACGTGTGATTTCGCGCAACACATCCACACGATATGCGTACATGCCTACGTGGGTATAATACTGATGGCATCGCTGCCATGTATCTCGTTCCTTGCCCCGAAGATACGGTATGACAGAGCGGCTGAAATAGATCGCATTCATGTTATCATCAATCACCACCTTAGGCGAATTGGGATTGGAAAGGCTCTCATAGCTGCCATCATGAGGAAACCGGCGTATCAGGGTAGCTATAGTAACTGTATGATCAGTGTAACACTGCTTAAGCTCCTCTATCTGCTCAGGGTGTATAAACGGCTCATCTCCCTGGATGTTGATGATGACATCGGCATCATGACCGAATCTGTCATATGCCTCCAGACACCTGTCAGTGCCGCTGCGATGCGTGACAGATGTCATCACGGCATTATAGCCGTATTTGACCACCTCATCATATATGCGATTGTCATCAGTCGCCACCACCACTGTGTCAAGTGCCTTCAATGCCTGACGCACCACACGTATAATCATGGGCACACCGTCAATGTCAGCCAATGGTTTGCCTGGAAATCGTGTCGAAGAATATCGTGCCGGTATTATACCTATAAATTTCATGATATGAAGATGATTATTAAGTTGTCTTCTTATTGCCACGCATCCGCATGCCCTGACGTACCCAACCAGGCACTATGCATGCTCCTATGACAAGGTATATGTAATAACTTATTATGCGCCAGAAAAGAGCTATCACCACGGCAAGTCCGTAATCATTGAGCAGGTCGCCATAGTATTCCGTGAACAGCCACTCGCTTACGCCGCTGCCTCCGGGCGTAGGACTGATGGTCAATACTATCCATACTACAAACTGACGTCCGAACACCACTAACTGGGAGGCATAAGGTGCGAACGCCAGAAACAGCATGTTGACCACAAGGTATCTTGATGACCAGGATAGCCCTGTTGCTGCAAATGCCTTTATCCACCAGCCCAGCGAACGATGCTTCAGGTCCTTACCTGTAGCCTCCATATTGTCAGTCATCCTGACAGCCTTTTGCTGCCAACGTCTGAGTATGCGGATACGGAATATGGCGTTAATTACTCTTTTTATAACCGCCGGACGCGCGATGACACCAAAAAACAGGAATGCAGTCCACAGCACTATGCCGGCATAGACCAGCCAGAACACGGTACGCAATCCCGAAGTGAACGCATCGCTATTGAATCCGAATAATATCTCAGGCGATATTATCCACATCAATATCGGACAGAATATGACAAAAAACGACTCATCAAGTATCAACGTGGTCATCATCAACGTCGTGGCACGTCCGAAAGGGATACCCTCACGATGCAGATATATCATGCCGAAGGTAGAACCGCCTACTGACGAGGGAGTCACTGCAGATGTAAACTCACACAGCATGTTGACTCTGATTGCCTGCTTCCACTTCAATTGACGGTCAGTTATAGCCCTGAAACGCCAACTGAGCCCGAAATCACGCCCCACCATGCACAGCCATGCCAGGGCTATGCAGATTATGACATGAGAGTCAAAATGGATATTGTCCCAGACCTCGGCACTAAACTCGTCATGAAAAAGCCATGCTACGACACCTAACCCTATGAATACAGGGATAAGTATCTTGTAGGACAGGTTGTTTGACAGGAATTTCTTCCCGTCACTGAGTGTCTTTGCATCCGGCTCATTCATGGCAGCCTTGACAGGGTCAACTGAACACTATGGTACGGTTATCATAAGTGAGTATCTTGCGCTGGATATGCTTCTCTACAGCGCGCGACAGCACGATTTTCTCAAGGTCCCTGCCTTTCTTGACCAGATCAGGGATAGTATCCTTATGGGAAATACGCACCACCTCCTGCTCGATTATAGGTCCGGCATCAAGTTCGGTAGTGACATAGTGGCTTGTCGCGCCTATCAGTTTCACCCCTCTCTCATATGCCTGATGATAAGGCTTAGCCCCGACAAAAGCCGGGAGGAAAGAGTGATGTATGTTGATGATTCGATTAGGATAGCGGTTGATAAAGTTTTCCGACAGCACCTGCATGTATCGTGCGAGCACTATGAAATCCACATTATACTTGTCAAGGATGTCAAACTCCACCTGCTCCATCTCCTCCTTGTTGTCACGTGTCACAGGCACGACTTCAAACGGTATGCCAAACTGCTGACCAGCCATGGCGAGGTCGGGGTGATTACTTATGATGACAGGTATCTCTACATCCCACTCTCCAGCCACATAACGTGACAGCATGTCATAGAGACAGTGTGACATCTTGCTGACAAATATAGCCATGCGCTGCACCCGGCTCGAAAAACTGAGCTTGTATGTTAGGCTGTAACGCTGCGCGTAGAGAGTATTGAAGTAATCGTCGATTTTCTCACTTGGGATAAGGAATCGGTCAAGCTCCCACTCCACTCTCATGTAAAATACACCGTTCACTCTGTCGACATACTGGTCAAGATAGATGATATTACCCTGATTTTCTGTGATGAATTGCGTTATTACAGCTATTATGCCAGGCTGATCCGGGCAGTGCATGCGGAGTATTGCAGTCTTTTTGTGTTGTTGTTTCAACTCTTTGGTCTTTTATAGTTACAGTTCTTGACATCCGCAGCCTATCTTAGTGCCGGACTATCGTCACATGCGGATACCCGTTATACCTATTGTTGCCTATCCCATAGGATAGACATATGCAAATTTACAATTTTTTCTTTAACAACGACTTTATCAGACATTACTTAGAGTAGGTTTATGCCTCAAATATTATTTTAAAATATATTTATGTCACAATATTCATATTTTAACATAATTTGTTTATAAAGTGTGAACTTTTATCCGTAACTTTATGTTGTTCAAATCAGAGAGTTTTTATTTACTTCATTTTTTCACATTTACAGGATATTGATTATGGATAAATTTTCTTACGCACACGATGCATTTTACGGCAGCTTAGTAGGCATACCAGCCTCACAACCTGTTGCGAAACCCTCATGCCACGAATTCATAGCCGAATGGCTCATAGCCTCTATGGCAGATGAATCCATGACATCAGTTCATCCCATCTCGAAACCTAAGCGTGTCATGAACGACATCTGGCATTCATGAGCTCACCAGAAGGTTTCACGACCGATTAATTGTTAAGAAATCAGAGAGGCGCCAAATGGATATCCATTTGGCGCCTCTCTGATTGATGTATCAGTCACTTATCGCATTTTTGACGATTGTGCACCATTCGTCTATACGCGCTGGTGACATCTGCGACTCGTTCACATCATCAAGGAGCAGACCGACCGCTTTGCCGTCACGGACTGCCGTAGAATGGTCATAACTGTAACCGTCAGCATTGAAAGCACCGATAAATTCCGCGCCTGTATCCTGAAGTTCATCATACAGAGTGCCGACTCCGTTACAGAACGTATCGCTCATGGTTTCATCACCGCAACCAAACAAAGCGATCTGCTTACCTGTCAGGTCTATGACTTTCAGACCGTTGACAAAATCAGCCCAATCGTCTTGTATATCACCAGATCCCCAAGTAGATGTCCCGAGAATCAGCACCTCGTAGTCTGCCACATCAGTAGGAGCACTGGTAGCCACATTGTGTATGTCGTTGGAATCTATGCCCAACAGTCCGGCTATCTGCTTTGCTACCGTCTCAGTGGTACCAGTGGTCGAACCATAAAATATGCCCGTCTTTTTCATAACTAATATCATTATTTGATTTAGTTATAAAACGCCAGACCGATGGGCTTAGTTCATCTGCAAAGACATCAAATCGACACCGCAGAACTGATCATTATGCCGCTGCCATCCACCTTGATGTCAGTCACCTCGGCAGCAATGAGACATGTACATCCAAATGCAAGGTCAAAATGTGTGCCGGGATAGTTGATGGACACCCCTCCTTCTATACATGTCAGTATCGTGAAACTGTCAAGTGGAAATTCAAGGCTGCAAGTACCGTCGACATGATGCTTCCTGACAGTCGCCCAGTCCTTCATCAGCAATATCTGGTCGCTCGAATGCCTCCAATACGGACTCGGTATATAACTGTCGTACTTGTCAAGCGACATCACCTGCCGGGCTTCCTCTGTATGGAGCTGTCGTTTTCGTCCGGACTTGTCTTTGCGGTCATAGTCATATACACGGTAAGTGATGCCGCTCGTCTGCTGAATCTCCATCAGAAAGTTCCCGGCACCTATGGCATGGATATTCCCTCCGGGCAGGTAGAAAGTGTCGCCCGAGCGGGAATTATGCGTGGATATATAATCAAGTATGGACTTTGACTCTATAGCATGCTCATATTCCTCAGGAGTAAGCGCCCGCTTGAATCCTGCATAGATCTTTGCACCGCCCTGACTACGGATTATGTACCACAATTCGTTTTTACCCCCGACAAGACCCGAGGCTTTAGCTGTAGCATCGTCGGGATGCACCTGGACTGACAGATCGCGCGCTGCATCAATAAACTTGACCAGGATAGGAAACCTCGTGCCAAACCGGTCATATACGCGCTTACCCATCAGCCTGGCACCCAGACGCGCTATTAGTTGAGATATGCTCAGACCGTCGTATTCTCCGCCATCCACTATGGATTCATCTCCTTCCAGGCCTGAAATCTCCCAGCATTCGCCTATCGTCGCCCCTCCCGAATAAGTATCGAGCGACTTGAAGTATTTCATAAACGATCCGCCCCATATGACCGGCTTCAATATGGGATGAAATACTATGGGTGGGAGATATGACTGATTTGCAGGTTTATGGTCCATCAGATTATCAGATTATAAGGCTATTATAACGGAAATGTCAGTACATTATCCATCAGATTCGTGTTGTTGACATGGATTCTGACTGCATCCAATGACGGATGATCCGACAAATATCGACTAATATCAAATGATATATAGTATGCTCTGTCAAACGTTGCTCCACTCTCTACCTGATGAGCAAGATAGAATACACCTTCATTTTCGGATGACGGCACGAGAGCTAACACTCTCGGCGACTCACTGAATGGAAGTTTGCATCGTATGTTGATATAGCTACCCGAACGCCATGCCGACAACAGATATATCCCGGACTCATCCCATTGAGGATAATGGGAGATGTCCTTTTCGCTGATACCAAGAGTCGTGACTGCTGCCAATGACACAGGCTCTATAAATCCAGATGCCGATTCATCGCCGTCTATAGGATAATATGTCATGACATATCTTTGCCCGGGAGTCACGTCGCGGTCTATACTGACGGTCGTGCGAAGTATCACAGAGGGAGCATCATCAATGCTTATGTATTCAAAAACGGCACCCTCATCCATGCCGATATACGTGACCATGTTAGTGACCGTGGCATCACGATACTCGGGATTATCATCCGTATCATTGCATGACATCACGGAAACAGCCATCATACATCCGACTAATACAGACCATAATCTATAGAAAGGCTTAGTGTGCATATAACCTCCTGACATTGACTCCTATAGATTAAACATTAGTATCGATGCGCTCTACCACTCCGTCACGCAGATGCACAATCTTGTCGCAGTCTGCCGCAAGTGATTCATCATGGGTCACTATGGCAAATGAAGCACCCATATCGCGCCGTATGTCAAAAAACAGACGGTGCAACTCCGCCCTGTTGTGGGAGTCAAGGCTTCCCGTAGGCTCATCTGCAAGAATGATCGACGGATTATTCATCAACGCCCTCGCGACAGCACCACGCTGGCATTCACCCCCTGAAAGCTGAGCCGGACGGTGTGACAGACGGTTGGAGATGCCGAGATAGTCACAGAGAGTTTCAGCCCTTCGTGTCGCTTCTCTGACCGAGACCCCGCTTATAAGAGCGGGCATTATTATGTTTTCTATCAAAGAAAATTCCGGCAATAACTGATGGAACTGGAAGACGAAACCCACATGTCTGTTACGGAAGGATGAGAGTTTTCTCTCCGACATACCAAACACCGACGTCCCGTCATACTGCACATCCCCGCCATCCGGACGGTCAAGCGTCCCGATTATCTGGAGCAATGTAGTCTTGCCGGCACCGCTTGGTCCGACAATCGCCGTTATCTCCGAATCAGCCAATGAAATGCTCACATCATCAAGCACCCGGAGTGTCCCATAAGACTTGGATATGCCGATAGCTTCAATCATAATTAATGCAAATTTAGCTTTTTATTAGGAAAACATGCGATTCTTACACTTGAAAAAAAGCCGTCATTGATGGATTTTATCAAGGATAATGACTAAATTTGCATATATCAACCTTTAAAACTTTACAATAATGGCAGAAAACAAACAACAGGAAATCAAGATAGAGCTTACCCCCGAAGTAGCCAACGGACACTATGCCAATCTGGCGGTCATCTCCCACTCCGGCAATGAGTTTTTCATGGACTTCATCTCTGTAGCTCCCAACATGCCCCAGGCAAAGGTGCAGAGCCGCATCATAATGACGCCCGAAAACGCCAAGAACCTTATGTTTGCCCTTACCGACAACATCAAAAAATATGAGGCAAACTTCGGCGTTATCCAGCAGAAGAAGCCCCTCAACGCTCCTCAAAACAACGGCGGCAACAACGGTGAAATTCCCAACCCGTTCATGATGGGCGGCAAAGCATAGTACAGATGGAGCTGTATAACACACTCACACGCACCAAGCAATTTTTCAAGCCGCTGCATGAGGGTCGTGTAGGCATGTATGTCTGCGGACCCACTGTCTACGGCGACGGACATCTCGGACATGCTCGCCCTGCCATCACATTTGACGTGCTGTTTCGCTACCTGCTCCATCAGGGCTACAAAGTGCGCTACGTGCGTAACATCACTGACGTAGGACATCTCGAGCATGATGCCGACGACGGCGAGGACAAGATAGCCAAGAAAGCCCGTCTGGAGCAGTTGGAACCTATGGAGGTCGTACAGCACTATCTCATCCGTTACCACAAGGCGATGGACAAGCTCAATGTGCTCCCCCCCTCCATCGAGCCTCATGCGTCAGGTCATATAATAGAGCAGATCGAGTATATCAAGAAAATCCTTGACAGTGGATATGCCTACGAAAGCAATGGGTCGGTGTATTTCGATGTCCCGAAATACAACAGCGAGCATCCTTACGGTAAACTGTCAGGACGCAACATAGACGAGCTGCTTGCCACGACACGCACACTTGACGGACAGGAAGAGAAACGCAACCCTGCTGACTTTGCTCTCTGGAAAAAAGCCTCACCCATGCACATCATGCACTGGCCTTCGCCTTGGAGCGAAGGGTTCCCCGGATGGCATCTCGAATGCTCTACTATGAGCGAGAAGTATCTCGGACAGCAGTTTGACATACACGGCGGCGGCATGGATCTTATGTTTCCGCATCATGAGTGCGAGATAGCCCAGTCTGTAGCCCACAACGGCAAGGACAGTGTGAAGTACTGGCTACACAACAACATGATTACCATCAACGGCAAGAAGATGGGCAAATCGCTCGGCAATTTCATAACCCTTGACGAGTTTTTCACCGGCAGCCATCCGCTTCTTACGCAGGCATACTCACCCATGACCATCCGCTTCTTCATACTTCAGGCGCATTACCGCGGCACGGTAGACTTCAGCAATGAAGCCTTGCAGGGAGCCGAGAAAGCTCTGCAACGCATGACTGAAGGATATAAGCGATTGATGTCACTGAAACCGTCAGACACATCTACTGTGGACATATCCGGAATAAAAGCTGCTTGCTATGAGGCTATGGATGATGACCTTAACACACCCATGGTCATAGCCCAGCTCTTTGACCTTTGCAAAGTCATAAACCAAGTCAATGACGGAAATGCCAAAGCTACACAGGCTGACATCGACGAGATGAAGGCGATAATGGACACGTTCCTCGTTGAAATCCTTGGCATCAAACCTGACGGCGGTCTGTCGTCAGAAGCTGCAGAAGGTGACGGCAACAAGATGAAACCGTTTGAAGACGCTGTAGAGCTCCTGCTTGAAATGAGAGCCAAAGCCAAAGCCTCAAAAGATTGGGCTACAGCCGATGCTCTGCGTGACAAGATGAGCGAAATAGGATTCAATGTCAAAGACACCAAAGAAGGGTTTGAGTGGTCCTTGAAATAACAGACATTCTACATGATAAGCAATGGGCGCATCAGTCATGACTGATGCGCCCATTGCTTATATTCTATCACTCTGCCGTCACGCAGTGCCTATGCCAGAATAGGCAAAACCGTTCTCACGGACTTCTGCGGCATCATATATGTTACGTCCGTCAATGACCACGTAGTCGTTCATGAGCTTATGTAGAGCATTCCATGAGGGCATACGGAAAATCTTCCACTCCGTAAGCAACACTACTGCATCGGCATCAACCGCGGCATCATACATATCCGAGGCATATGACACATCAACAGTCTCGCCAAGACGACGCTTGCATTCATCCATAGCCACCGGATCATAGACAGATACATGACATCCGTCAGCAAGAAGCTTTCCTATGACTACAAGCGATGTAGCTTCACGCATATCATCAGTCTCAGGTTTAAATGCCAGCCCCCATATGGCGATCTTCTTGCCTTTCAAATCATTATTAAACTGCTTGACGAGCTTATCATACACGCGCAGCTTCTGTGACTCGTTAACTTCCTCGACAGCCTTAAGTACCTTCATTTCATAACCAAGGCTCTCAGCAGTCTTGACAAGCGCTTTCACATCTTTAGGGAAACAGCTACCACCGTAGCCACACCCAGGATAAAGAAACTTAGACCCGATGCGTGTATCTGACCCGATGCCCTTACGGACCATATTGACATCCGCGCCTACCATCTCACACAGATTGGCTATATCGTTCATAAACGATATACGGGTAGCAAGCATGGAGTTGGCGGCATATTTGATCATTTCCGCCGATGGGATGTCTGTAAAGATGACACGGAAGTTGTTCAGAAGAAACGGACGGTAGAGGCGTTCCATCATGCGTCGGGCATCTTCGCTCTCCACTCCTACTACAACACGATCGGGACTCATGAAATCCTTAATCGCATTGCCTTCCTTAAGAAATTCAGGATTTGATGCCACATCAAACGGCACATCTACACCTCGCTTAGTCAATTCTGCCTGTATGGCATCCTTGACTTTCTGAGCTGTTCCAACGGGTACGGTTGACTTTGTGACGAGCACCGTGTATTTATTGATAAGGCTACCAAACTCCCGGGCGACAGCCAGGACATACTGCAAATCTGCAGATCCATCTTCATCAGGAGGAGTACCTACTGCACTGAACACCATAGAGACGTCCTCAATGCAAGAGGACAGTTCGGTGGTAAAATGCAGACGCCCCTCCTCCACATTACGCAGCACCATCTCTTTAAGACCCGGCTCGTATATGGGGATGTTGCCCTGCAAAAGATCCCGAATCTTTGCCTCATCAATGTCGACACAGGTGACATCGGCACCCATTTCAGCGAAACATGTGCCAGAGACCAAGCCGACATAACCAGTACCAACGACTGCGATATTCATCTATACGTATAATTTAATTTAGAGACGGTTACACACTTAGATGAACTTCATCAGAAGATGCCGAAACGCTTCTTCTTAACATCATGGTCATAGCCGTATCCATAGCCATAACCAGTCTTGTTGTCCACACCATTGACCACAAGAACCATGTTAGGCAGACGACCGTCGGTGTGGATGCTGTTGGCATATCTGAGATCCCTTGAGAGGGTATAATCCACACGGCATACATATAGGGTGGCATCTGCAAGCTGTGCAAAAGAGAACGAGTCACTCACAGCACCTACAGGAGCTGAATCGATTACTACATAATCATAATGAGCGCGCGCCCATGCTACCAACTCGGCAATCTTAGGTGACATCAGCAGTTCGGCTGGATTAGGAGGTATCGGACCTGCGGCAATGATGTCAAGGTACTCGTTATCAGTCTGATGGTTCACAAGCATATCAACAGTGATATCATCGCTGGCAATATACTGCGTCAGTCCCCACTTGGGCTGGAAACCGAAGTATTCTGCCAATTTGGGCTTACGGATATCAGCACCGATGATAAGCGTCTTTTTCTTAAGCAGCGCGAACGAGCATGCCAGATTGGTTGAGATGAAACTCTTACCTTCGCCCGACTTCGATGAAGTCACGAGTATGACCTTCTTGTCAGCATCAGTCAAAACGAAATTGAGATTCGTGCGCATAAGACGGAACAACTCTGCCGAAGAACTTGAAGCATTACGTCCCACAACGATATGATTGCCTGACTTGCTCTGGCATATTTCGCCAATGATAGGCATAGCAGAGATTTTCTCAGCTTCTTCGCGAGTACTGAATCTCTGCTTCATCTGCATCAGCAGGTATATCAGTCCTAAGGGCAGCAATATTCCTAATAAAAAGCCACCCATCAACGCCTTCTTCAAGCCTATGCCTATAGGCTCGGAATATACGAATGCATTATCCACAATCTCAGCACGGGAGATTGCATTAGAGATGTTCAGCTCAGTTTCCTCTCGCAGCTGCAACAGATACATATACAGACCTTCCTGCACAGTCTGCTGACGCTTGATATTGACATATGTCCTCTCATCTGCGGGGAGCTGGCTAAGGCGTCCAGCCGTCATGTTATTTTCATTGCGTAGATTTGAAACAATGATTTTCTGGCTGTTGTAACTCTTGTTGAGTGAAAGGGAAATGTTGTCACGGAGAGCATCAAGCTGCTCCTCGATGTTACGCAGGGCGATATTGTTGCCCTTGGCATTATTAGTCAGAGTAACCCTCTTCAATACCAGCGCATTGTATTCCTGAATGCCTTTGTTGTCAATAGAACTGTTGGCATCATTGGAGCTGTTGATGAGCGGTATGAGGTTATATTTGTTATCAGGATCAGCAATAAAAGTCCTGGCAAGATTTATAATCTCCAACTGAGTCTCTGCCTCAAGCAGCTTCTTCTGCACCTCTCCCATCTTGTTGAGCGTGAATGTAGCGTCAGCTGCGAGGTCTGTAAGCTGGTTTTTCTGCTTGAACTTCTCTATGTTGCTCTCACTTGAGGCAAGTTCATCATTGAGCATACGAAGTCGCTCATTGACAAACTCAAGTGTACGCTGCTGCTGGAGCCTCTTACGAGAAATTTCCTGAGACTGATACACATTAATAAGATTATCAAGCAATTGGCAACCGAATGCCGGATCAGCTGATTTATATGACAGGCGTATGTCATTGGACTTGCGGGAAGGGATGGAGATGCTCACATCCTTCTTCAGCTGTTCGGTAGTAGAGCTGTATGGTGCAAAAACAATGCTCTCCTTAAGCGACTTCTTAGGATTGTAGTTATCAGTCTTATCCAGAATGAACAAGCCGTAGGGTGTCTTTATGGATGTTGGCAACGACTTTGCCTCAAGTTCGCCTATGACTGTGTTATGAGTCAGTTCTCTAACTACAATGTCAATGTCAGAAGCACCCTTACCAACCTTTACTTTAAATAACAGGGCTGTAGATAATGTATCAGCCAAAGCTGGGTCAGCACCGAGTTTCAGTGGAGATGACAGGGGTTCAAACACAGTCTTAAGCAGATTCTTCTTGACGTAGTAGCTGATATTGAGCTGCATATCCTTCACTACCTGATTCATTACCGAATAAGAGGATATGAAAGCCAGTTCATCATCAACTTCCTGCGACTGAAGACTGCCTAATCCGAGGTCAAATGACGAAGCGATGCTGCCAAGAGAACTTTTCTCCGGGCGTACCATCACATTTGCCTCGACCACAAACAGAGGCGACTTACGGTAAGCATAGAGAGCACCGACTGCCGTGCAAAACAGAATCGAAATCACAAACCACCACCAATGGTTGCGGCACTGGGTCAATATAGCTTCGTAGTCAAAAAAATTAGATGACTTGCGGACACTTTCCATGAATATGGATATTTATGCGTGTGTATATTTTATTGTCAGATTTAACGAGTAAGGGCTATCACAAGCGATGCGACTACTGAGACCGCACTAACCACTGTAGAAATCACAGAAATCTTATAAGAACTGTACTGATTATAACGTGCGTTCTCCTTGCGGATTGAGTTGGGTTCCACATACACCACATCATTCTGCTGAAGATAGAAGTAAGGCGATGAAAGAGTTGCCACGTCGTTGAGATTGATGGTATGATAGGTGCGCTTACCGTTTTCCTCACGGATAAGGAGCACATTGCTTCGCTCACCATAGGGAGTAAGGTCGCCTGCATCTGCGATTGCATCAAGTATGGAGAAGCGCTCACGGCTTATCTTCTGGCTGCCAGGACGCGCCACTTCGCCAAGCACATTGATTCTGAAGTTGACAAGCTCGACTTTTACGAGCGCATCCGCCACATCCTTCCCCACTTCCTTCTGTATCAAGGCTGCCAGCTGGGTGGTCTCAAGACCCGCCACATGCAGTGTGCCGATGACGGGCAGAGTGATATCGCCATTTTCATTGACGATATAAGTGGCAATCTTAGGCTGTGTCGACATTTCAAGCGACCCGAGCATACCGGGGTTGCTCAACGGGAGGTTATATGGAGCCGTTGCATCAGGTATCAAAGAAGTTATGGTTATGAACAGCTCATCGCCCGGCTCGATTTTCACCATGTAGTTTTCGGTAGGTATAACGGGGGCGGTAATAGTGTCTCTGTTTGTAAAATAAGTGAGAGTTGTCCGTTTCTTGCTGCTGCATCCAGTAAGAACAGCAAGCATGACGAGCATACTGAGTGTAGAGAATAAATGTCTTTTAAAATTCATACCGTGCATTTAGAGCATCAATCACTGAGTGACGAATAGCTGTATAGAAGTTTGATTATTTATTAATGTGTGCAAAATTAGTTAAATAATGGGGCGTACACAAGTTTGTAACGTGATTTTATATGCCTTTATTGCATGACGTATCCAAAAACTTTTCCACATCGCCAAGATATCGCAAATACATGTATGATAGCTCCCGTTTCAGGGATTTTCACTAAATTTGCAGTCCAATTAAGCCGACAGAAGTCCTGTTATAATCGTAAAGGCTTATATATCACAACCATAAATGTTTTCATTAGATTTTAACATAGTTGTATATATCCTGGCTGCCGTATCTACGGCGAGTGCCATATTGTTCGCAGTGCTGACATTCGGCAAGCTCAAGCGGGTTATGCGCCGTTCACTCACCGATGGCAAGTTATCGATGCCAAAGGACAGTGAATTTCCGTCGGTATCCATAATAGTCCATGATGATGCGCGAGCCTGGAACCTGATAGAACTTCTGCCACGCCTCCTTGAGCAGGATTATCCAGCAGAGACCGAGGTGATAGTGGTCAATGACGGCTCAAAGAGTGCCGCAGAAGATGTCATAGCGCGCCTCGAAGGGCGTTTTTCCAACCTTTACATGACATTCCTGCCTGAGCAGTCGCGCAATCTCAGCCGACGAAAACTGGCTGTCATGCTGGGAGTGAAGGCAGCAAGATACGATATGGTCATACTTATAGGAGGCAATTGCATGGTCGACTCGCCAATGTGGCTGAGAGCCATGATGCGACATGCCACCCGAGGCAAGCAGCTCATCATCGGCTGGGCATATCCCTCATTGACCCCTAATCCACAGAATACGCGCACATCAGGCAGCCGTTGCCGGTCATTTGACATTATCCGCACGGCTGTGCAGTATCTCGCCTGGGCTGCCGCCCGTCACCCATGGAGAGCCAATGGCAACAACCTCGCCTTCTCCCGGGAGTTGTTCTACAACAATCGAGGATACGCCTCCACGCTCAATCTGATGCGTGGCGACGATGACATATGGGTCAAAGAGGTAGCCACAAAAGACAATTGCGCCGTAGAGCTGTCACCGGAGTCGATGGTGGCAGTCATGGATGATGACCAGGTGACCACCCACCAGCTTGACAAACTAAGCCATGAGTTCACATCCCGACGTCCTGGACGTGCGGCACGATGGACCTCGGCTATTGCATCATGGGCATGGTGGGGATGGATCGGCTGCGGAGCCGCATGCATCATCTGCGGACTGCCCTCTCTCATACCTCCGATATTCATCGGAGTACTTGCCATGGTGCTCTGCATCCCCTACATGGTAAGGTGGCGCAGGGTTTCATCACGCCTGCATGGACGCAAGCTATTCCTGCTCGTGCCATGGTTCACCACGTGGCATCCGCTGTATTCGCTGCTATATAAGATGCGCGGCATGGCTCGCCGCCGACAGAACTATACCGCAGGACGTCTTTAACAGAATAAGGAAGAGTCTCGGAAACTATCTCGGACTAATCACACGTTCGCCCATAAATACGGCAAACTGCTTACGCAATCCTATGATTTCAGCTGCCTGCTGCAGCAGTGATGCCAGTTGCGAGTCATAATCATCGGCTTTAGTGTCAAGGCTGCCTATGCGGGCTTTAAGCTCGTCAAGACGGCATCCCAATATCGCATCTTTCCACTCGGCAATGGCGCGGGGAATGATTTCGCCGAGACGGTCTTCATCTTTTTCTACAGTGGCATATTTGGTGTGTACCTTGCTCAGTACATATTTATCCGGCACAAGTTCGTTGGATATGCGACGCACCACATCGTCAGCCGATGACAGCAGCCGCTTCTGGAGATAATGCTTTTTAAAATCCTTGATGTACTCATCCCTGATGCCCTCGGCTTTCTCTTTTAGCACCAGCTCATTAGCCTGGATAGTAGCCATATCGGCAGCATTGCGGGATATCTCCTCATGCCCAGACTGAAGCGTCTGGTTATATAACGCCTCGGCTTCATCAGAGGCGGCAGCCAAGGCTTGTTCAAATCCGTCACGCGACAATGCGAGACAAACATCATAGGCATGCTCAAGTCCCTGATCGGAGAACCGTATGTCATCCACAGCCATTTCATTGGAAATGACCTCAATGACAGGAATAGCGAATTCGTTGCCGTCAGCATCTACTGCATTAAAGTCCATCATGCCGTATTTCATCAGGTAACGCATCACCTGACTCTCAAATGACCGCAATTTGCGTAGTTGCAACCCGCTGACACTGCCGCCCTTATCCAACGATTGTTGCGCGATGCCGACTACATCTGATGATATGTCATCCTTAGAATCGGCATCCTCGGTATGCTCGACCGCATCAGGCTCTCGAAGCGATGCGAGTTCTGCCCTGTTTTTGGCTTTGATGCGTTCTTTTGCCTCATTTTCTATCCTCTGTCCGATGAATTTTGCCACCTGAAGATTGAGCACGTTTTCGCTTACGCCGAGTATGCGTCCGCATTCACGGATATAAGCATCACGTGCCACATTATCGGGGATGACAGAGATGGAGGTCACCACATCGTTGATGACTCTGGCACGCGCCATAGGGTCATTGCCAGTACCTTCAAGGAGTATCTTGGTTTTAAATGTGATAAAGTCTGTCTCATGCTCCGCTATATAGCTCTCCACCTCAGATGCCGAGTGGTTTTGTGCGAAACTGTCCGGGTCATCCCCCTCAGGCAGCAGAAGCACCTTTATATCCAGACCCTCGGCGAGTAGCATGTCAATGCCCCTGAGAGAGGCTTTGATGCCGGCAGGGTCAGAGTCATAGACCACGGTGACATTGTCGGTGAAGCGGTGTATGAGACGGATCTGCCCTTCGGTCAATGAAGTTCCCGATGATGCAACCACATTTTCAATGCCGCTCTGATGCATGGAGATGACATCCATGTAGCCCTCCACGAGGATACATTTGTTGTGCTTGGCTATCGCCTGTTTTGCCTGATAGAGACCATAGAGCTGGAGGTTCTTCTTGTATATGAGGCTCTCGGGCGAATTGACATATTTTGCTACGGTCTTGTCGGAGCGCAGAGTGCGGCCTCCGAAAGCCACAATCTTTCCCGACACAGTCTGCACCGGATAGATGACACGGCCTTTGAATCGGTCATAGACATCTCCCCTGTCATTACGTATGCACAAGCCTGTGTCTATAAGATACTTTTCATTGAAACCGCGCCGCAATGCGGTCATGCAGAGATCATTGCGGTTTTCAAGAGCGTAACCGAGGTTGAAACGCTTGATCATGCGCTCGCTGATGCCTCGCTGCTTGAAATATGACAGTCCTATGGCACGTCCGTCGTCAGTATCGAGCAGGTTGTGGGAGAAGTGTTTTGCCGCAAATTCATTGATGGCAAACATAGCACCACGGTCATTTTCAGCCTGCTGCTCCTCCTCGGACATCTCGGTCTCGGGAATCTCGATGTTGTATTTGTTTGCCAGATACCTGAGGGCTTCGCCGAAACTCAGCTGCTCTATCTCCATGATGAAATTGACAGGACTGCCACCCTTGCCGCAACTGAAACATTTGCAGATGCCCTTGGCTGGAGATACTGAAAACGACGGGGTGCGTTCGTTGTGAAACGGACATAGACCTATATACCCCGAGCCTCTGCGCTTGAGAGTCACAAAGTCACTCACCACGTCCACTATCTGGGCGGTGTCAAGTATTCGCTGTACGGTTTCGTGGTCAATTTTCTTCATTGCATTAGCAAAGTTAGTAAAAATTGAGCGAATTTATGTACCTTTGTCTCTGTCACGAACACACACTTTCAACAATAAAAACCGATCATGAAAACATCGCTGTTTATCACATTATCATTGCTGTCAATTTCTTCCGTAGCCTATGGAGCGGATGATGACAAAATAGTCAATCCCGACAGCACCGGATTCAAATTCACTGACATCATCAGCATCAAAACCACTCCGGTCAAAGACCAGAACAAGAGCGGCACATGCTGGAGTTTTTCAGGCATATCTTTTTTGGAAGACGAGATTCTTAACAAGACAGGCAAAGAGGTGGATCTCAGTGAGATGTTCGTAGTGAGAAACTGCTACGATGCCAAAGCCAACCGTCTCGTCAGGCTGCAAGGTTCCGTACCGGCAGCAGCTGGCGGCAGCTTTGAGGATGTTATATACACCTGGCGTGAATACGGCATGATGCCCGAAGAAGCATATACCGGTCTGCAATACGGCGAAGACAAGCATGTGCACGGCGAACTCGACGAAGGTCTCAACGGGTACATCAAAGCGGTGGCACAGCTTCCTAACAAGCGCCTGTCGACTTCATGGCGCAAAGCTGTCAACGGTATCCTTGACGCATATCTCGGAGAAGTGCCGCAGACTTTCACTGTAGATGGCAAGACGTACACGCCGCGAAGCTATGCTGACCAGTTAGGACTTGACATGAACGATTATGTGCCTGTGACATCGTGGTCACACCATCCGTTCTACAAGACATTCATACTTGAAGTGCCTGACAACTGGCTCTATGCACAGTATTACAATGTGCCGCTTGACGAGATGAAAGCCATCGTTGACAATTCACTCGCCAAAGGACACTCCGTAGCATGGGCAGCCGATGTCAGCGAAGGCGGCTTCAAGTGGCGCAAGGGCTACGCAGTGCTTCCCAAAGGCAAGGACGAAAAAGACATGGAAGGTACGGAGCTGTCACGCTGGGTGCAACTCAGCGACAAAGACCGCCAAGACGAAAAATATGACATCAACGGACCTGTAGAGGAAGAAACCGTCACTCAGGAATCGCGCCAAGAAGGCTTTGACCGTCAGGAGACTACCGATGACCACGGCATGGTAATAGTAGGCACAGCTACCGACCAGGAAGGTAACAAATACTATAAGGTCAAGAATTCGTGGGATACCAACCAGGTGTACAACGGCTACTTCTACGTATCTGAGCCCTACTTCCTCGCCAAAACCATCAGCCTGATGGTCAACAAAAACACCATCCCTGCCGAAACCCGCAAAAAGCTCGGCATATAAAGGAATTCACCCGTTGTAGGGACATGCCGTGGCATGTCCGCCGCATTGACTGATTATGTTGGCAGCATTCGGACATGCCACGGCATGTCCCTACACAATGGGTATTCAACATTTCCGGACATCAGGCAGCTCACGCTATCAGGAGCGATTTTGACTGGCACCATCCTTGGGAACAATTTCGGATTTTGACTACCACGATACCTGCCAGATCGGCAACCTTTGTGCGGATTGCTTTGAGTATTTCCGACATCGAAGTGATGCCACTGATATTGAGATTGAATATTTCTTTGCCGCCTTGCACTACGGAGGCATGCATGACATCATCTTGTGAAATCTGATGTGCTGACGCAGGCTGGAAATAACGTGTTGCTTTCATAATATAGAGAGATTTGATTAGTGTAATGCAAAGTTAAATCCGCACATGGGCAACAACACTGCCCATCTGAGCAAAACAATGTTATCCCACATAGAGAGCCTGCTTGACTTTCATATGTGGGATTTTTTCAATAATTTTGTATTCACCAACTAATCAATGAAAGTATTTAATAGAAACATACATATCGGGCTGCTCCCTCGTGTCATAATCGCGATGGCTCTGGGCATCGGCATAGGTCTCATCAGTCCTGAGTGGCTTGCGAGGCTGATGGCGACATTCAACGGTATATTCTCAGCCTATCTCGGTTTTCTGATACCTCTGATCATAATCGGTTTCGTAACCCCAGCGATTATAGACATCGGTAACCGTGCAGGCCGTATGCTGCTTGCGACCGCCTTGCTGGCATATTTAGCCACAATCCTGTCAGGACTGTTCAGCTATGCCTGTGGCACAGCTGTTTTCCCGTCATTGATTACAGAGACGCTGCCGTTGAGCGCGGTTGAGAATGCCACCATTGCCCCATGGTTTACGTTGGAAATCAGTCCGCTATGCACGGTCACAACGGCATTGGTGCTGTCATTTCTTATAGGCATCTGTGGAGCATCGCTCAAAGCAGACATCATCGGACGCGGTTTCAAAGAGTTCAGAGACATAATGGAGATGGGCATAAGGAAGTCGGTCATACCGCTGCTTCCCATATACATTTTCGGCATCTTCCTGAATATGACTGTCGAGGGTCAGGTAGCCATCATGCTCCGCACCTTCTTCAGCATCATCCTGATTATATTTGGCATACATATTGCAGTGCTTGTATTGCAATATCTGATAGCTTCAATATTTGCCCGACGCAATCCGTTCAGGATGCTATGGACCATGATGCCGGCATATTTCACCGCTCTCGGCACCCAGTCATCGGCTGCGACCATCCCGGTCACTCTGCGTCAGGCTGTCAAGATGGGGGTCAGTGAGGATGTCGCCGGATTCGTCATCCCTCTCTGCGCCACCATACACCTGTCGGGTAGCACATTGAAGATTGTGGCATGCGCCTTAGCACTGATGATCATGCAAGGGATGCCTCACGATTTCAGTCTGTTTCTCGGCTTCATCTGCATGCTTGGGGTGACCATGGTGGCAGCCCCGGGAATCCCCGGCGGAGCCATAATGGCAGCATTGGGCGTATTGTCGGGAATATTGGGTTTCACGGAGCAGCAATGCGCACTGATGATTGCTCTATATATCGCTATGGACAGCTTTGGCACAGCATGCAACGTAACCGGTGACGGTGCCCTCGCTGCAATTATTGACAGATTTTTCGGTAAGAAGAATGGACGTAAAGATAGATCCCTCGTGGCATGAAATTCTCAAAGATGAGTGGGATAAGCCTTATTTTGGTCAATTAGCATCTTGGGTAAGAAACGAGTATGCGAGCCATACGGTATTCCCTCCGGCTGGCAAAATTTTTGCGGCATTTGACAGCTGCCCTGTCGATGACGTAAAGGTGGTCATTCTCGGGCAAGATCCATACCACGACTATAATCAGGCAAATGGTCTATGTTTTTCCGTATGCGATGGGGTGCCGTTTCCGCCGTCGTTGATGAACATATTCAAGGAGGTACATGACGACACCGGGGCACCGATACCCCAGAGCGGGGACCTGCAGCGATGGGCACGTCAGGGAGTACTGCTACTCAACGCCACTCTCACGGTCGAAGCTCACAAAGCCGGATCACACCAGGGCAAAGGCTGGGAGGAGCTGACCGACCGAGCCATCCGTCTGTTGGCAGAGAAACGTGACGGCATAGTCTTCATGCTCTGGGGTTCGTGGGCACAGCGCAAAGGCGACTTCATTGACCGCAACCGCCATCTTGTGTTGACCTCGCCCCACCCCTCTCCACTTAGTGCCTACCGAGGGTTCTTCGGCAACCATCACTTTTCCCGAGCAAACGCCTACCTCTCTGCCCACGGCAAAACACCCATCAACTGGTAAAATCGACAATTATCACATTTCCATTATGCAATACACCGTAGAACAACGACAGCAGCGAGCCGAAGAGCTCCATAATCAAGGATACAACTGCGCACAGTGCGTCATGATGGTTTTTGACGATGTGACGGGTCTTGACGAAGGCATTGTCACACGCATGCTGGCTGGATTCGGAGCCGGTATGGGCAAGACCAAGGAGGTATGCGGCACTCTGACGGCGGCTGCATCACTGCGTGGAATACTCTATTATAAGAGTCCCGCTGATAAAATCAATGTCTACAAGATGACTGCCGCTTTCAATGACAAATTTGCCAGCCTTAACGGATCCACACGTTGCGGTGAGCTTAAACGTGGCGGCAAACCGTGCATGCAGCTCATCAAGGACGTTGTCGAGATGATGGCAACTGAAATCAAAGGTTGACAAATCAGGCGTAAATTGCGGAAAAAGAGACTCATATCATTTCTGGTTGTCATTGCCGCAACTGTGGGCGGTGCCACTGCACGTGTCAATGCCGCAGGTATGGATACCTCTCAGCGGATTTTTGCTCCGTCATTTTCAGCATTGCAGGTCGAGGTAGACGGTGCACCGCTCGTGCCGCCCGTCATATATCTCAACACCAACGACCGTATCACCATCAAATTTGACGAACGAGCCGACGATATGCGCTACATGCGCTATGAAATCATATCGTGTGACAGCGACTGGCGACCATCGCAATTGATAGAATCGGAGTACATCGACGGCTTCAACGACGGGCATGTGACCGATTACGAACTGTCATCGCTCACGCCTACCAATTATGTGCACTATGTCATACGCGTCCCCAATGATGAGATACGTATCATACGCCCCGGCAACTATCTTCTGAGGGTATTTGATGAAGATGACCGCGACACAACGCTCCTCCAGGCTCGGTTTTATGTGGTAAGCCAAGAGGTCGGTATTGGTGCGGAGGTCACATCTCGCACTGACATCGACACCAATAATGCCCACCAGCAGCTCATTGTCAACGTCAATACCGACAAGGTCAAGGGTGTGGAAAACTACTTTAACGAATTCAAGCTCGTAGCGATACAAAACGGACGCACTGACAACTCCGTCACCCTGTCACGTCCATCGCGCATTGACGGTCATACACTCGTCTATGACCATGCGCGACCGCTCATCTTCCCCGCCGGAAACGAATACCGCCGCTTTGAGACAGTAGCCGACAAGTATCCCGGCATGGGAGTGGACCATATCGTATGGGAAGACCCTTATCCGCATTATGTACTCTATGCCGATGGCTCTCGTCGCTATGACCCTTACCTATACGACCAGACCCAATTCGGGTGCTATGTGGTCAGGAACGATGCTGTATTGGACTCTGATTCACAAGCCAAATACGCCATAGTGCATTTCACACTTAAAGAGCCACAACGGATTGACGGCGACTATTACATAGAAGGTGACCTCACCGACCGTCGTCTCAGCCCCGACAACCGTATGGTGTTCAATCCTGATACCCAGGCATATGAAGCAGCACTGCTGCTCAAACAAGGCTCATATAACTATCAGTATCTGTTCGTGCCGACAGGCACACAAAAGGGGTTGACCCAGACAGTCGAGGGCGACAAATACGAGACGGTCAACCAATACACCATACTCGTCTACCACCGAGGTCCGATGGACCGTGCCGACTCGCTCATAGGAGCTGCCACCGTCACATCAGGACTCTGACAAAATATCCATCCACTAATGACCGAAAGCCACGAAGAAATCATGCTTGACATACAAAATGTACTCGTAAGTCTCGACCTTGCCGAGAGATTTTTCTGCTGCGACCTCGACAGCTGCCACGGCGAATGTTGCATCGAAGGCGATGCCGGAGCTCCGATAACCAAAGCGGAATACGAACGCTTGAAACGTCTCACCCATCAGGTGTGGGACAACCTGCTCCCACAGGCGCAGGCAGAGATAGACCGCAGCGGCGTAGGTTATATCGACGAGGAAGGCGACCTGGTCACGAGCATCGTAGACGGCAAAAATTGCGTATTCACCTGCTACGGACCCGACGGCATGTGCCAGTGCGCCCTCGAGAAAGCCTACCGCGAGGGCAAGACCGACTTCCGCAAGCCCATCTCCTGCTACCTCTACCCCGTCCGCATCACCGAATACCCCACATTCACAGCCGTCAACTACCACCGCTGGAAGATCTGCCGCCCCGCCGAAAAACTCGGCAGAAAGCTCGGCATCCGCCTCTACCAGTTCCTCAAAGAGCCCCTCACCGCCCGCTTCGGCGAAGCCTGGTACGCCGAACTCGCCGAAGCCTGCGAAGCCTACCTCGCCGACAGCTGACATATGTATAATGCCACACTTGTCGACTCGCACTTGAATGATCAGAAAAATGCAATCAAACACCAATTGAATCCCAAGAAAAATGTAATTAATTCTGCATCCATCCCCAATAAAAATGCGACTATTCTTACATCTAATGTTGAATTAGAATAATATGACATGTATATGTTTCTTTACGTTTTTTCTTTTGATAGCAAGGTATTGTCGCGATTCTGTTTAATTACCGATTTGTTAATTTGAAACATGTGCATGTAAGTAAAAGCAATGCAAAAAATGTAGGGAAATACCCAGAAAGTCCCTGAGGGCACTAGTGGTCGGAAGACTTAATTCGTACCTTCGGAGGCTTCTTTCTTGCGTTTTCCCCGCTGCAGTATACCGGT